>ERZ827423.1063-NODE-1063-length-29736-cov-4.708467_pt1 | contig 29736 bp, 34 predicted proteins | sample MGYA00519775_ERZ827423 | MGnify/ENA primary metagenome ERZ827423 (study PRJEB31778, sample SAMEA3449296) | human gut metagenome | biome: human gut; feature: human-associated habitat; material: faeces | place: United Kingdom | collected 2010/2012 ... | reverse complement strand
CCGGCCTTTTCCGCCAAGAGCCTAAGAAATGTTTGCGCCCGGGGGCGCAAACTCCCCGCCCGCCCGGCAAAGCCGGGCAATACGATTTCATTTTGGAGGGCCTTAGGGCCCTCCAAGCCTCCTGAAATGAATATTTTGACAGCGGGAGGGGAGCGGCGTTTGCCGTTCCCTTTTCAAATGCGGAGAGCTATGCTATAATGAGGCCACCGACAAAGGAGGAAGATGGTTCCATGCGAATTCGGATCACCAATGTCCTGCTCATGCCCGGCGTAACCAATGAGGCGCATATTCCCTTTATTCCCGATGCGGAGGTGCTGGTGGATGGAAGCCGCATCGCCTATGCGGGCCCGCGCTGCGAAGCCCCGTCCTTTGAGGCGGATGAGGTGATCGATGGCGAGGGTATGCTGGCCATGCCGGGCCTGTGCAACATGCATACCCATACGCCCATGACGCTGCTGCGCAGCATCGGCAGCGACCTTACGCTGGACCGCTGGCTCAACGAGGCCATTTTCCCCGTGGAAAAGCATCTCACCGACGAGGCCGTGCGCGCGGGGAGCGACCTTGGCATCATGGAAATGCTGCGTTTTGGCACCACGTCCTTCAACGATATGTACATGCACATGGATATGGAGGCCGAGGCCGTGCGGGACAGCGGCATGCGCGCCCTGCTGGGCCATGGCGTGGTGGACTTCGATGAAAGCTGCGCGGAATCAGGACCGGCCGGGGATGCGCAAGGGTTCTCGCCAGCGCCAGACGCTGTGCCTGCCCGCCGGAAAGACGGGTTCCACTGCTGCCGATGACCGTATCCGCGTGAGCCTGGCACCACACAGCGAGGGCGCGACCACGGAAAAGCTGCTTTTGAAAGTCCGTGAGGCAGCCGAAACCTACCGTGTGCCCATTCATATTCACGTGAGCGAAACCAAGCTGGATTTTGACGGAAGCCTTCAGAGGCGAGGCCTTACGCCCCCGCAATACCTGGAAAAGCTGGGCCTGATGGAACATTCCGTGCTGGCTGCGCACTGCGTATGGGTGACGGATGAGGATATCGAGCTGCTTGCCCGCCGGGGCGTTACGGTGCTGCATAATCCCATCAGCAACCTCAAGCTGGCCAGCGGTATCGCGCCTGTCGCCAGGATGCTCAAGGCGGGCTGCCGTATCACGCTGGGCACCGACGGCGTCGCCAGCAACAACAACCTGAACCTGTGGGAGGAAATCAAGCTGATGCCCATGCTGCAAAAGGGCAATACGCTGGATCCCACGGTGGTATCTCCAGCGCAGACCATCGCGGCGGCGACCAGCGCGGGCGCGAAGGCCATGGGATATGAGGATCTTGGCCTGCTCAGGCCCGGCTATCTTGCGGACCTGATTCTGTTGGACCTGTCCGGCGCGCATATGTGTCCCTGCAACGATCTGGAAAGCAATCTGGTCTATTCCGCGCAGGGAAGCGACGTGGCGCTGACCATGGTCAATGGTAAGGTGCTGTACCGCGACGGCGAATATACCACCCTTGACCCCCGGCTGGTCCTTGAACGTGCTAAAAAGCAGGCGGAAGCGCTGCTGGACAGGGCGGCGCGGGCGGCTGCGGCCAAATGAAGATTCTGGTCGTTTGCCAGCATTACTGGCCGGAAAACTTTCGCGTCACGGAGATCTGCGAGGCGCTGGCTGCACGGGGACACCAGGTAACCGCGCTTGTGGGTCTGCCCAATTATCCCAGCGGCGTGGTCCCCGCCGAATACCGTCACTTTCGGAACAGACGTCAGATGCGCAACGGCGTGGAAATCCGCCGCTGCTTTGAAATCGGGCGCAGGCCGGGCAAGCTGGGGCTGGCGGTGAATTACGTCAGCTACATGACCTCCGCGACGGTCAAGGCGCTGCTGAGCAGCTTCTGGCTGGAGGGGCTGCGGATCGTCGAGGTGCCGCTGGCGCAGCTGACGAACCTGCCGACGATTTTCTCCATCCTGCGCGAGCAGCCGGGGAAATTCATCGTGTTTGTGGACGATCTGGCGTTCAACGATTCCTGCCCGGAATACACGGCGCTCAAGACGGTTTTGGAGGGCGGCCTCGAGGCGCGCCCGTCGAACGTCGTGGTTTATGCGACGAGCAACCGCCGCAACATCGTGCGCCAGCGCTTCTCCGAACGGCAGGACGACGTGAATGAACGCGACACGCTGGAGGAAAAATTCTCTCTGGCGGATCGCTTTGACCTGCGGCTGACGTTCTCCGCGCCGACGCAGGAGGAATACTTCACGATCTGCCGCGCGCTGCTGGATGCGCGCGGGGCGGAATACGACTGGGACGAGCTGATGCCGCGCGCCCGCGCGTGGACGGTGAGCCACAACGGATGCTCCCCGCGGATTGCGAGGCAGTTTGTCGATTATATCGCGGGCGAAGGCAAGGCATGAGCGGAAAGAAAAGGAAAAGCCGACTGACCGGCGCGCTGATGGCGCTTTTGGGCGCGGCCTGCGCGCTGATCCTGTGCGCCGTGTTTTACGGCACGATGGTCTACCAGCTCGCGGACAGGACGGACGGCGCGCAGGCGAAGCAGGCCGAACCGGCGAAGACATTGGCGCTGGGGAGCGGCGAAATGGAAGGCGAAAGCCGCGAGCGCGTTCAAATGGGCGGAAAGCTGTGCGACGTGCTGACGCGGACGTACCTTCTGGCGGACGGCACGCGGGCGCAGGCGATCACCGCCAGCCCGGCGGCCTACATCGAGCGGATGAAACAGGAGGGCTGGCAGGCGCAGCTCGTCACGGGCTTCGCCATCGGCGAAACGGACGCGGTATACGCGCGCAGCGGGGAAAACGCGATGCTCTGCGCGAAGGACGGCGAAACGGTTTACATGATTATCGCGCAGGCGGACGAGCAGACCCTGTACGCACTCGGCGTGGACGCCGAAACGAAATGACGCATACAAGCCCCGGCGCGGCGCGCCGGGGCTTGTTTTATCTGAATTTTTTCGGGTGTTGGAATTAAAAAACAGAGAAAAACGGAGAAAACGGGAGAAAACAGAAGGAGACCAGAAGTATTCAAAAAAACTTGCAAAAAACGGTTGACAAGCATGGCCGCCGGGTGTACAATATGCAAGCATGTTTGACGGACTGAAGAAGTCCGCTTTTTGAGAAGGAGGTGTCTTGTATGGCTGCTGCTGGTGTGCGCGTGAAGATCACGCTGGCCTGCACGGAGTGCAAGCAACGCAATTACAACACGATGAAGAATAAGCGCAACAACCCGGACCGTATCGAAATGAGCAAGTACTGCCGTTTCTGCAAGAAGCACACGGTTCACAAGGAAACCCGCTAATTCACGCGACAAGACGGACAAGGATGTGAAAGAGATGTCTGAAAACAAAGGCGCGAAGAACACCGAAAAGCCCGGTTTCTTCACCCGCGCGAAGAATTGGATCGTCGCCCTGCCTGGCCGCATTTCCGATGCGTTCAAGAACATGGTGGCTGAGCTGAAGAAGGTCGCGTGGCCGTCCAAGAAGGATCTCATCAATTACTCTATCGTCGTCATCGCGTTTGTCGTGGTGCTGGCGATCGTCGTCGGTCTGCTGGATACCGGTTCCTCGTTCCTGGTCAAGAAGCTCATTGAGCTGTAAGGCCTGACCACAGGAGGGTTAACATGGCGGACGAGAAGGCCCTGTGGTATGTTGTGCATACCTATTCGGGTTACGAAAACAAAGTCGCCAACGATCTCGTCAAGACGGTGGAAAACAACGGCATGGGCGACCTGATTCAGGAAGTCACCGTGCCGATTGAGGAAGTCGTCGAGATCCGCAATGGCAAGCCTCATACCATTCAGCACAAGCTCTTTCCCGGCTACGTTCTGGTCAAGATGATCAAGACGACGGAGAGCTGGTATGTCGTGCGCAACACGCGCGGCGTGACCGGCTTTGTCGGCCCGGGAAGCGAGCCGATTCCGCTGACGGACGAGGAATATGAGAGAATGACCAGCTGCCAGGGCACCATCCGCATCGACCTTGAGCCGGGCGACAACGTTCGGATCAAGAGCGGCAGCGTGGAGAACGCCATCGGCACGGTCGAGGAGATCAACGCCGAGGAGCACAAGGTCAAGGTCTCCATCGAGATCCTCAACCGCAAGACGACGGTGGAGTACGACATTTCCGAGGTGGAGCGCCTGTAAGCCCCCGCTCCGGAAAGACGAAACAGACAACCCCCGGGCGATCCCCGGTTGTTGAAAAGGCTCATTTCGCCAAGAGATGGGCGTCAGCCCGGTCTGCTTTTAGCGGCAGGCCGGACGTGGGAGGAACATCATGTTCCGCGTGACCACAGATTGAGGAGGATTATTACCATGGCTAAGAAAGTAACTGGCATGATTAAGCTGCAGGTGCAGGCCGGTAAGGCCAATCCTGCGCCGCCTATCGGCCCGGCGCTCGGTCAGCACGGTGTCAATATTCCGGGCTTCTGCAAGGAGTTCAACGAGCGCACCAAGAACGATGTCGGCCTGATCATCCCGGTCGTCATCACCGTCTACTCCGACCGTTCCTTCACCTTCATCACCAAGACCCCGCCGGTCCCGGTGCTCATCAAGAAGGCGCTGGGTCTCGAGTCCGGCAGCGGCAAGCCCAACAAGACCAAGGTTGGCCAGCTCACGCAGGCGCAGGTCCGCGAGATCGCTGAGAAGAAGATGCCCGACCTGAATGCTGCCAACATCGAGTCCGCGATGAGCATGGTCAAGGGTACCGCCCGCTCCATGGGCGTGACTGTCGCCGACGCCTAACAGGCGGTGAAAAGCGCGGCTTGCCGCGCGAGGCGGCTTGCGTTAAGCAGGCCGGAAACTGTGGGAGGATTTTAAGCCGTTTGTACCACAAGGAGGAACATAAACATGAAGCATGGCAAGAAGTATCTCGAGAGCGCGAAGCTCATCGAAAGCAGCAAGCTGTATGATCCGGACGAGGCCGTGAAGCTCGCCCTGCAGACCGCGAAGACCAAGTTCGACGAGACCATGGAGATCTCCGTGCGTCTGGGCGTCGATCCGCGTCAGGCCGACCAGCAGGTTCGCGGCGCTGTCGTGCTGCCGCACGGCACCGGCAAGAAGGTTCGCGTCCTCGTGTTCGCCAAGGGCGAGCAGGCCAAGGCCGCCGAGGAGGCCGGCGCGGATTACGTCGGCGCTGAGGAGCTGGTTGCGAAGATCCAGGGCGAAAACTGGTTCGACTTCGACGTCGTCGTCGCGACCCCGAACATGATGGGCGTTGTCGGCCGTCTGGGCCGCGTCCTCGGTCCGAAGGGCCTCATGCCGAACCCGAAGAGCGGCACCGTCACCATGGATGTGGCGAAGGCCATCAGCGAGATCAAGGCTGGTAAGGTCGAGTATCGTCTGGACAAGCAGGCGATCATCCACTGCCCGATCGGCAAGAAGTCCTTCACCGCCGAGCAGCTCACGGCCAACCTGACCGCGCTGATGAACGCCATCAACCGCGCTAAGCCGGCCGCGGCCAAGGGCATTTACCTGCGTTCCGTCGTCCTGTCTTCCACGATGGGCCCGGGCATCAAGGTCAACCCGCTCAAGTTCTAATTTGTAAATAGAACGTAAAATCCGCGCAGATTTCGGTCTGTGCGGATTTTTTAATTGACAGCGGCAGGCTGCGGTGCTATCCTAAAGGAAAGAGAACCGAAAATTTTTTCACAAGGAAGGTGCGAACGGCAATGAAAAGAAGAATGACCCTGGCGCTCGTTTTGGCGATGAGCCTGAGCGCGACGTTTGCGATGGCAGAGGAGACGAACAGCCTCAAGGATTTCACCAGCAGGCTGAAGGGCGGCACGGTGCAGACGCAGACGGCGGAGCCGGAGACTCCGGCGGCGCAGAGCGAGGACGAGAGCAGCTACGGCAAGCCGGTGAAGATCGAGGATCCCTTTTTCCAGAAGGTGCGTTCCTCCACTTATCTGACCGAGGACAAGTATTCCAGAGAAGCGAACGTGATGATCGAGGTCAAGAACGTCAGCGGCCGGACGCTCTATCCCCGCGGCGCGACCGTTTCGGCGCTGAACGCGGCGGGCGAGGTCGTTGAAGAGGAGAGCTATTCCAACTGCGCGCCGGACATGGTGGAAAACGGCGAGAGCATGTTCATCTGGGATTGGTTCTACGGCTTCGAGACCCCGATTGACGAGATCGTGGGCTTCGCGGTGACGGTGGAGAGCGAAACGAGCACCTACACCGAATACCAGAAGATCGACGCGCAGGGCATGATGATGGACAGCATCGCGTATGCGCTGGTCGAGAACACGCTGGACACCGATATCTACGGCGTTTCCGCGGTGATCGCGGTGGACGACGACGAGGGCAGGCTGCTGGACGTGTGCAGGGTCAGCACGGGCAACGCGACGGGCATCTTCCCCGGCAGCACGATGATCCTGCGCGCAACCGTTCGGGATTACGAAAACGACACGACGCTTGAGAGCGGCAACGCGACGGTATACGCGCTGCACGAGCTGGATTAAAGACGCATACACGAGAGAGACTTGCCGCGCCTCCTTCCGGCTATCGGCTTTTCGCATGAAAGGCTGAGCCGAAGAGAAGGAAGGGGGCAGGTCTCTTTCTGATTGAGGGGAAAACGATGAAAAAGAGAATTTGCGCGCTGTTGGCCGCCATGCTGCTGACCGGCGCGGCGGCTTCGGCGGACGGGCTGGATTTTCTCAAGCCGATCTGGATGCAGATGATGGACGGCGGGGATTCGGCGGAAGCGAGCATCCCGCGGGACGTTCGGGTGACGTGCGCGGACGAGCGGCTGACGGTCGAGAAATACGGCGTGATTTTGGAAAACGAGCATGCCGCCGAGGCGCACATCTACGCCGTTTTGCGCAACGTCAGTGGGAAGCGGCTGCCGATTCAGACGGTGCAGATGAAGGCGGTCGGCGCGAACGGGAAGGCGCTGCACGAGGAGCGTTATGTCAGCCATCTGCCGGACGTGATCGAGCCCGGGGAGACGATGATCGTCAGCGAATGGATGTACGACTTTACGAAGGATATCGGCAAGGTGAGCGGCATCGAGATAACCGTCGAGACGAGCACGCGCGCCTACACGCGCTGGACGCGGCTGGACGGCGTTCGCGCGTGGCGGGAGGGGCAATACCTCTGCGTGGAGCTGACGAACACAACGGAAGAAACGCTCTACGGCGCGGTCTGCGGCGCGATTCTCGAAGACGCGGACGGGCGAATCCTCGACGCGATGATGCAAAGCGCATACGCCACGGAAGACATGGGGCTTTTGCCGGGCAGCAGCGTCATCTGGCGCAAAAGGCTGGAGGACAGCGCGACGCTGGAAATCGGCACGGGCGAGCTGACCTGCGAGGCTTGGGCATATCGAATCGAAGAAATATAAAAAATCGCAAAAGGGCGTATCGTTTTGGCGGCTCGCGCGCTATTCCATATAGAAGGGCAAAAGGGGCGTAGGCGCGATGAAGGAAGAAAAAGAGGCGTTTATCGAATCGCTGTACCTGCAATACGCGGGAAAGCTGGAACGGGCGAGCCTGAACTACGTGCGGCACCGGGGGGAATACCGCGATCTGGTGGACGACAGCATCCAGAAGACGTTTCTGAAGGCCTACGAGGAATACGACACGCTGAAGGATGCGCCGTATATCGAGGCATGGCTGTTCAAGGTCTGCCGGTATCGGCTGATGACGGCGCTGAACACCTACCGAAGACGGCAAAAACGGCATGTGCCGCTGGAGGACGACGCGGCGCTGACGGAGAGGGAGCTGATGACGGCCATCGACGCGCTGCCCGACAGAATCGGCAGCCGGGAAACGCTTGAGCGGGTTTTGGACACGCTCAACGAGCGGGAAAAAGGGCTGGTTCAGGCGCATTTTGTGGACGGCGTGAGCTGTGAAGAGCTGGCGGAGAGGCAGAACACGACCATCGGCGCGATTCGGACGGCGCTGGCGCGGCTGAGAAAGAAGGCGCGGCGGCTGGCCGAGGACGAGCGGACATGACGGACGGAATACGGGACATCGGATATCGGATGGAGGGAACAGCGTGAGCATCGAAGAAAAAATGGATATGCTGCGCCGGAAAATCAAGGACGGGGCGCTCGGTGCGGACGACGCGCGAAGGGCGCTGCGGGCGGAAATCGACGGCGAGCTGCGCAAAGCGCCGGCGGACGTCGATATGGACGCGGTGAACGCCTGCGAAGCGCTGCTGGCCGAGCTGAGCGGCGCGAAGGAGGAGACGCACGCGGCGCAGAACCTGCGCGCGATCCGCGAAAAGCTGCATCCCCAAAAGCGCGCGCCCAAGCGGAGCGCGGCGGTCGCGGCGCTGCTGGCGGCGGTGCTCGTATTCGGCGGCACGGCGACGGTCTTGGGGCTTTCGGGCAACGACCACACCAAGCGGCTTGAGGAATTGCAGGAGAACCGGACGGTTCAGGTCGCGCAGATCACCCCGGAGAACGAAACGCGCGTGACACTGCCCGTCGGCGCGCAGACGCTGACCCTTGAGCAGGCGGCGCAGCGGGGTATCCTCGACGAGACGGGGAAGCTCCGCGTTCTGGCGCAGACGCTGACCGACGTGGACGAGGCGGGCGGCGTTCGGATGTTGCTGGTGCTGGCGGAAAGCGCAGAGGAAATGCACGTGGACGGCGCGTATCTCGTCGGCTTTGACGCGGACGGGAAGCGGCTGGAAACCGCCGTGGATATGAGCGTCAGCCCGGCGCTGCTGGCGGGCGGAAAATCGATCCTGAGCGCGGAGATCGAGCCGGGGGCGATGGACGGGGCGGAACGGTTTGAAATCTGGCTGAACATCGAGCGGGCGCCGACGCGAACCGCCGAAGAACAGGACGCGGACGCGGAGCTGCGCGACCACTATTTCGTGGCGACGCTGACAAAGGACGCGGACGACGGCGGGGAAGCCGACGGATACGTGAGCATCTGGGCGACGGACGCGCAGGGGATGCTGCTCGACGGATTCAATGCGTCGCTGGACGAGGGCGAGCAGCTGCTCGCGGGCGAAACATGGACGTTTGAAAAGCGCATCGGAAGCTGGGTGACGCTTGAACAGGAGGATAACGCGGAGACGGGCTCGGTGGGGTATAGGATGGTTCCATAACCTATTCTCACCGCCATGAGGCCGCAGACACTTTTTCGCGCGAAACAGATTTTTCAAATTCTTTGCACGGCTTCCCGTGTTCCGGAAACGGGAAGATGAAGTAAAAACCATTTCATTACGAAACGAGGAAAAGAAAATGAAAAAACTGTTTTTTGCGGGAGCGCTGTGCATGATGCTGTGCGTTTGCGCGACGGGCACGGCGGGGACGAAGTTTAACGTCTGCCTTTCCAAAGAATGTCTGACCGAACAGGAAGCCGCAAATCAAGCCATTCAAACCAAGCCGAAGGGGTTTAAGGTCACGCGCCAATCCGTCATTCCGTGGGATGATGCGGGCGAACGATGGTCTGTTCTTGTCGAATTGGAAAACGTGTCGGAGGAGGCAATCACCATTGACGACACATGGCTGATTGCCTGCAACGCGCGGGAAGAAGAACTGGCGCGCTGGAGCGTGCCTGCCATCGACGGCGCATTTTGGAAGACGAACAGAACGGTTCGGCCGGGCGAACGGGTGGTGCTCTTTGCGGGAACGGACGAGATCAAGACAGAAGTAACCGATCTCCAAACGCAGAAAACCACCGAAAAATGGGTGGCGTCTGCCGGATTGACTACGTTTGCCGGGAGGCTTCGACAGGCGGAGAGCCTGCGGGTGAGACTCGATACGCGAACGGTTTCCGAAGCGAAGGGATATGCGGAAAAGGTTGAAGAGGCGAAAGCGTGGATTGCGGACGGAAAGCTGCATCTGGAAACGACGGACACATTTGATTCCGAAGATTTTGTAACGCTCAGCGTGATTGTCACCGACCGGGAGGGACGTATGCTTGACGCTTTGCAGGACAGTGTGATTCATAACGCGGGCATGCAGAAGGACGGACGATTCAGCGCCGAAAAAGCGCTTGCACCGTATATCGGCGAAGAAATGCAGAAGGATGTTATCTTTGAGATCGAAGGCTACAAAAATCCGCAAAAAACCGTTGACAATCCCCGATAATTATGTTATGATAGCACCCGTGAATTGAAAAGTTCTGTGCCTAAGACAGTTGGTCACGCGCTTGCGCGTCATAAAGGGTTTTCCGCCAGCCGAGGTGCGAGTGCGATTTTTCCGTGAAAACGGTTTTCTGCCCTTGCGCCCAGCGCAGGGGCTTTTCTTTTCCGAAACCTTTCGGGAAGGAGGAAAATGACATGTCCAAGAATTTTGAAGCGAAGAAAGTCGTTGTTTCCGAAATCGAGGAGAAGATCGAGAAGGCCGAGTCCATCGTCATCGTCGAGTATAAGGCGCTGACCGTGGAGGCCATCACCGCCCTGCGCGCCAAGTGCCGCGCGGCGAACGTTGATTACTGCGTTCTCAAGAACACGCTGATGAAGCGCGCGCTGGAGAACAAGGGCATCAAGATCGACGACGCGATTCTCGAAGGCCCGAACGCTTTCGTTTTCGGCAACGGCGATCCGGTGTCCGCTCCGAAGCTCATCAAGGAGTTCATCACCGCCGCTGAGAAGGACAAGAAGACGTCCCCGCTGACCATCAAGGCCGGCATCATGGACGGCGCTGTGCAGAGCGTGGAAGAGGTCAAGGCTCTGGCCGATATCCTGCCGCGCGAGCAGCTCATCGCCAAGATCATGGGTTGCCTCAATTCTCAGGCGACCGCTCTGGCTTACGTCATTCAGGCGATTGCCGACAAGAAGGCCGAAGCCGGCGAGCAGTAATCTGCAAAAGACAGCCGGATAGACGGCATCTTCAAACCAAACAAATCTACAATAATGGAGGTAACTTACCATGGAAATCAATGAGATCGTTTCCGCTATCGAAAGCCTGACCCTGATCCAGGCTTCTGAGCTCGTGAAGGCCCTCGAAGAGAAGTTCGGCGTTTCCGCCGCCGCTCCGGTTGCCGCTGCTGGCGTCGCTGGCGCTCCGGCCGCTGCCGCTGAGGAGAAGACCGAGTTTGACGTCGTTCTGGCTGGCTTCGACGCTGCCAAGAAGGTCGCCATCATCAAGGCCGTCCGTGAGGTCGTGCCGGGCCTGGGCCTGAAGGAAGCCAAGGACATCGTCGAAGGCGCTCCGAAGACCCTGAAGGAAGGCGCTTCCAAGGAAGAGGCCGAGACCATGAAGAAGAAGCTCGAAGAAGCGGGCGCGAAGGTCGAAGTCAAGTAATTTCCCTTTCCCGGAAATTCAGCCCCCTGCCGTTGGCAGGGGGTTTTTCTTTTTGGCACGACCGCGCAAAGAAAATTGCCCAAAAGGCTTGACTTGAGGCCGAGGTCAGGTTGTATGATAGAGGGGAATTTGCACAACGAAACAGGGCTTTGAAAGGGTGTACAGGATGGACAACGTCAAGAAGAATTTCGGCTTTGGCTGCATGCGCCTGCCGATGAACGGGGAAAGCGTGAACCTTGAGGAAACCGGACGGATGGTCGATGCGTTTTTGGAGGCGGGCTTCAACTACTTCGATACGGCGCACGGCTATCTTCAGGGCGAAAGCGAAAAGGCGCTCAAGGCCTGCCTGACGAGCCGCTATCCGCGCGAAAGCTACGTGCTGACGGACAAGCTGACGGGGAGCTTTTTTAAGACCGAGGCGGACATTCGGCCGCTGTTTGAAAGTCAGCTCGAAGCCTGTGGCGTGACGTATTTCGATTTTTACCTGATGCACGCGCAGAGCGCGAAGAACTACGGCCACTTCAAGGCCTGCCGCGCATATGAGACGGCGTTCGCGCTGAAGGCGGAGGGCAGGGTTCGCCACGTCGGCCTCTCCTTCCACGACAGCGCGGAGGTGCTGGAGCAGATTCTGACGGAGTATCCGGCGATCGAGGCGGTGCAGCTCCAGTTCAACTACGCGGATTACGACGACCCGAAGGTGCAGAGCCGCAAATGCTACGAGGTCTGCGTGAAGCACGGCAAGCCGGTGATCGTCATGGAGCCGGTCAAGGGCGGCAATCTGGTCAACCTGCCGGAGAGCGCGAAGGCCGTGCTGGATGCGCTGCACGGCGGAAGCGCGGCGAGCTACGCGATTCGCTTTGCGGCGGGCTTCCCCGGCGTGATGATGGTGCTCTCCGGCATGAGCAACATGGAGCAGATGCGGGATAATCTCTCGTTCATGCGGGATTTCCGGCCGCTCGATGAACGCGAAAAGGCCGCTATCGGCCACGTTCGGGCGATTTTAAGCGGCGGGAACCTGATTCCCTGCACGGGCTGCCGCTACTGCGTTGACGGATGCCCGAAGCACATCGCCATCCCGGAGCTGTTCGCGGCGATGAACGACAGGCAGATGCACCCCGACGGAAACGCCGATTACGCGGCGCACACCGCGCCCGGACGCAGGGCGTCGGATTGCGTGAAATGCGGCAAGTGCGAGCGAGCCTGCCCGCAGCATCTGCCGATTCGCCAGCTCCTGCAGCGCGTCGCGCGCGAATTTGAAAAGGCCTGAGGAGGAACGGAGCAGGCGGGAGGTTTGTTTGAGCGCCGCTGCTTTGATTCGGTTTTCCTGTTTCGAAAGGAGTTTCGCAAAACCCTTGACATTCCCTGACGAACGTGCTAAACTACAATCTAGTTTTCAATACTAGATGGATTGCTCGAAGGGGGAAGCGCGATGACACGCACCAAACTCATGGATCGCGAAATGCCGGTCTACACGAAAAACGAAGAGCTGTTCAACATGATCAGCCACATTGTCGGCGGCGCGGTGGGCGTCGCGGGTCTGGTGCTGTGCATCATCGTTTCCGCGCTGCACCACAACGGATTCGGTCTGGCCGGATCAATCGTATTCGGCGTTTCGATGATCCTGCTGTATACGATGTCCAGCGTCTACCACGGGCTCAAGCCCGGCCTTGGCAAGCGCGTGATGCAGGTGTTTGACCACTGCACGATCTACGTGCTGATTGCGGGCACGTATACGCCGCTGCTGCTGAGCGCGATGCGGCCGATTGACCCGGTGGCCAGCTGGGTGCTGATGGGCATTGTCTGGGCGCTGGCGGCGGTAGGCATTGCGTTCACGGCGATTGACCTCAACAAATACAAGGTTTTTTCGATGGTCTGCTACATGGCCATCGGCTGGTGCATCGTCTTCAAGCTCCCGCTGCTGATTCAGGCCATCGGCTGGGGCGGCTTCCTGCTGATTCTGGGCGGCGGGCTGCTGTATACGGTGGGCGCGGTGCTCTACGGCAAGGGCAAGACCAAGCCGTTCATGCATTGCGTGTTCCACGTGTTTGTGATTCTGGGGAGCGTCTGCCACATTCTGGCGATTCTGCTGTTCGCGCTGTAAGAACGTCTTTCGTCACGCTGACATTTCTCAAAGAAAGCGGCTTTAACGGAAAACAGGCTGCATATTGAAAGAAAACTCTGCTGTGAGCGCATGGCTTGCGGCGGAGTTTCTTTTTATTTTCGGAGGATATGCGCCCAAAAGGGCTTCCTCCTTGAGGAAGCTGTCAGCGGAGCTGACTGAAGGAGTAAAGCGAGGCTGCGGGTTTTCGTCCAGTTTTTTTGAAGCAACGCGAAACGAATTTTTGAATCAGGAACGCGATTTTTGCGCAAAATGTGTAAAATTTCGGTAAAATAATGGTTGTGCATAACCAAGTGAAGTGATATAATAATCGCAAAGGCAATGAGCGAACCATCCACTGCCTAAAACAAAAAGGAGGAAACTTTCCATGAAAAAATTCCTTGCTGCCGCCTTGGCGTCCATGATGCTCATCGGCGGCGCGGCGCTGGCTTCGGCCGACGGCGAACTGAACATCTGCTCCCCGAACAGCGACGGCCTGCTCTCCATCATCCCGGTGTTTGAGGAGCAGACGGGCATCAAGGTCAAGGTCGAGTCCATCGGCACGGGCGACTGCATGAAGCGCATCGGCAGCGAAATCGCGCAGGAATACAGCACCTTCGATCTCATGTACGGCGGCTCGCTGGCCAACTACGTGGCCAACGCGGATCTGTTCCAGGATTACGTCTCCGATCAGGATCAGTACCTGATGGATGCGTATAAGAATACCCGCGGCTACTGCACCAACTACACCATCGACGGCTCCGTGCTGCTGGTGAACACCGACATGCTCAAGGAAATGGGCATCGAGGTGAACGGCTACGCCGATCTGCTCCAGCCCGAGCTGGTGGGCAAGATCGCTTCCGCCGATCCGGCTTCTTCTTCCTCCGCGTTCTGCCAGCTCACCAACATGCTGCTCGCCATGGGCGGCTATGAGGATGACGCGGCCTGGCAGTATGTGCAGGATCTGTTCGTCGGCCAGCAGGTCGCCATCACCAGCGGCTCCTCCGCGGTGTACAAGGGCGTTTACAACGGCGAATACGCCGTCGGCCTGACCTATGAAGACCCCTGCGTCACCCTGATTAAGGACGGCGCGACCAACATCAAGGTTGTCTACCCGGTCGAGGGCACCGTGTTCCTGCCGGCGCAGATCGGTATCGTCAAGAACGCGAAGAACGTCGAGAACGCCAAGGCGTTCGTCGATTTCATGCTCTCCGAAGAGGCGCAGCGCTTCCTGGCGGAAAACACCACCAGCCGCAACGTGCGCGAGGTTGAGTATAAGAACGACGTTATGACCCCGCTGGCCGACATCAAGCTCATCTACGAGGACAGCGATTACGTCATCGCCCACACCTCCGAACTGAAGGAAAAGGTTCAGGACATCATGATGGACATGTAATTCCCACATGCCTTCGGGCGAGGGCGTCGGCCGTCAGGCCGCGCCTTCGCTTTTTATAGGGCGGAAGGCGCACGAGCCGAAGGCCCGGCTAAACGGGAAAATAACGCGAAAGGAATCAACGGATATGAGCGTAGGGATTCATTTTGAGCACATCGTCAAGAAATATGGGGAGAACGTCATCATCCCCGACCTGAATCTGGACGTCAGGGAGGGCGAGTTCTTCACGCTGCTCGGCCCCTCCGGCTGCGGCAAGACGACGCTGCTGCGCATGGTTGCGGGCTTCAACTCCATCGAGGGCGGCACCATTGCCTTTAACGGCAGGGTCATCAACGATATCGCCCCGAACAAGCGCAACATCGGCATGGTTTTCCAGAATTACGCCGTCTTTCCGCACATGACCGTGCGCGAGAACGTCGCCTTCGGCCTTGAAAACCGCCATCTGCCGAAAAACGAGATCAAGAAGCGCGTCGATGAGATTTTGGAGACCGTGAAGATCACCCAGTATGCCGACCGCCTGCCCGAGCGCCTTTCCGGCGGCCAGCAGCAGCGCGTCGCGCTCGCCCGCGCCATCGTCATCAAGCCGGACGTGCTGCTGATGGACGAGCCGCTCTCCAACCTCGACGCGAAGCTACGCATCGAAATGCGCAATGCCATCCGCCAGATTCAGAACAGCGTCGGCATCACCACGATCTACGTCACGCACGATCAGGAGGAGGCCATGGCCGTTTCCGACCGCATCGCGGTCATGTCCGGCGGCGTGATTCAGCACGTCTCCACGCCCAAGAGCATCTATCAGCGCCCGGCGAACCAGTTTGTCGCCAACTTCATCGGACGCAGCAACACGCTCAGCGCGCGCTACGCGCAGGGCGTGCTGCACTTCGGCAACGGCTACGTGACCTCTTACGACAACTGCGGCAACGCCCCGGCGGAGGATGTGCTGGTCGCGGTTCGCCCGGAGGAGTTTGTGCTCGCGGCGGACGGCCAGCAGGGCATCGACGCGACGGTGGTTTCCAGCGTGTTCCTCGGGCTGAACACGACGTACTTCGTCGAGCTCTACGATGGCACCAACGCCGAGATCGTCGAGGAAAGCTCGATTTCCAGCATCATCCCCAACGGCACGAAGGTCAAGCTGACCCTCAAGCAGGACAAAATCAACGTGTTCACCGCAGACGGCAAGACCAACCTGACGAAAGGGGTTGTGAACGATGTCCGCTAAAGCGCCCCGCAAAAAGATTCGCTGGGATCTGTGGATGATCGTCACCGTCGGCGTCAGCATCTTCTACATGCTGTTCCTGCTCTATCCGCTTATCAGCATGCTCAGCAAGAGCGTCATCGGCGAGGACGGCGGTTTCACCTGGCAGTATTTCGCCAAGGTCTTCCACAAGAAATATTATCAGCGCGCGATCTGGGGCAGCCTCAAGATCTCCGCGACCGTGACGCTGATTACCGTGCTGCTGGCGACGCCGCTGGCCTACATCATGTCCACGGTGAAGATTCGCTTCGCCGGCGCGCTGCAAATCCTGATTCTCGTCAGCTCGATGAGCGCGCCGTTCATCGGCGCTTACGCATGGATCATGCTCTGCGGCCGCAACGGAACCATCACCAATTTCCTGCTCAATACATTCGGCTTTAAGCTCGGCGACATCTACGGCTTCAAGGGCTGCGTCATCGTTATGAGCCTGCAGCTCTATTCGCTGGTGTTCATGTTCGTCTCCGGCGCGTTCAAAAATCTGGATAATTCGCTGATCGAGGCGAGCGAGAGCCTCGGCTGCTCCGGCGTGCGCAAGATCTTCAAGATCGTGCTGCCGCTGATTCTGCCGACGCTGCTCTCCGGCGCGCTGATGGTGTTCATGCGCACGTTCGCCGACTACGGCACCCCGATGCTCATCGGCGAAAACTACAACACCCTGCCGGTCGTCGTCTACAAGGAGTTCCTCTCCGAAATCGGTTCGAGCGACGGCATGGCCGCGGCGATTTCCATCATCGCGATTGTGATTACGACGACGGTGTTCCTGCTGCAAAAGTACATCGCCAACCGCAAGGTGTTCTCCATGAGCGCGCTGCATCCCGTCGAGGCGAAAAAGCTCCACGGCGTGAAGAACGTGCTCGCGCATGCGTACTGCTACATTCTGGTCGGGCTGGCCATCATGCCGCAGTGCTACGTCATCTATTCCTCCTTCCGCAACACGAGCGGCAAGCTCTACACCGACGGCTTCGGCCTTGGCAGCTATAAGGAGGCGTTTTCCACCGTCGGCAGCTCCATCGTGCACACCTACGCGCTGGCATTCGCCGCGATTTTCGTGATCGTGCTGGTGTCGCTGTTCGTCTCCTACGTGGTGGTGCGCCGCCGCAACGTGTTCAACGCGGCGATCGACGTGGTTTCCATGTTCCCGGAGACGGTCATGGGCTCCATCCTCGGCATCGCGCTGCTGACCACGTTCAACAAAAAGCCGCTGCTGCTGACGGGCGGCGCGTTCATTATGATCCTCTCGTATACGATTCGCCGTATGCCGTATACGATCCGCTCCTCCTCGGCGATCCTGCGCAACATTTCGCCCAGCATCGAGGAGGCCTCCATCAACCTCGGCGCGTCGGATTTCAAGACCTTCTTCAAGGTCACCGTGCCGATGATGATGTCCGGCGTCATCTCCGGCGCAATCCTTTCGTGGATTATGATTATCACGGAGCTGTCCACCTCCATCATCCTCTACACGAGCAAGACCAAGACGATGACGCTGGAAATCTATTCCCAGATCATCCGCGGCAACGACGGCGTGGCTTCCGCCATTTCCGCCATCCTGACGTTCTCGACGATCATCGCGCTGGCGGTGTTCTTCAAGGTGAGCGGCAAGAAAGAGATCACCATGTAATTTGCAGCCCGCCCAAGCGGCGGACTGCCCAGACTGTAGACAAAAAGCTATTCTCCCCCCGAAGGGGGGGAGAATAGCCCTTCCCGCAAATGAAAGAATAGTCGAATTTCTTGATTTTGCTATCCAAGCCAAGTTTGCTTATATCAACAAGCTGTGCAGTCCGCCCAAGCGGCGGACTGCCGAAGGGACGACCGGAGGAAGAAATCCGGTCGTCTTTTATCTTGCAGGAAAAAGCAAAAAATGATAAAATATACGCGGTTCATCCGAAAAAAAGCGCAGGAGGGGAACGGGCTTGATTCACATTAAAGAGCTGTTTCGGCTTCAGGACATTCAGCATTTGCGCCTGATCGCCGGTCGGGACGGACTGGAGCGCACCGTGACGGCGGCCGTTTTGTTTGAATACGACCCCTCCCGCGTGCAGCTTCCGGATTTTTACCGCGGCGATCTGGTCGTGACCACGCTGGCTTACGCGCGCGGCGACGCGCAGCTCGTGGCGCACTCCCTTCAGGCGCTGATGAATCAGGGCATCGCGAGCCTGATGGTGAAAACGGCGTATTTCAGCGAGCTGCCGCAGTCGGTGATCGCGCTGGCCAACCGGCTGGGTACGCCCGTGTTTCTCTTTGACGACACATACATCGAGGAGGTCATTTTGCAGGTGACCGACCTCATCCGCGGCAAGCGGCATTTTTCCGGCTTCGAGCAGGACGTTGACGCGCTGATGCGCGGCGACCTGACCGAGGAGCAGACGCGGGAGCGCGCGCGGCGCATCGACCCGGTCGGGCACGGGCGCTATCGGCTGTACGCCGTCAACCCCAAGGAGCGCGTGGTCTCGCTGGACGACAGGCTCTACGCGCTGCTGGAGACGGACGCGGACGCGGCGCGCCGCTGCACGTTCATCGAGTGGCGGCGGATGATGCTGGCGCTTTGCCGCGAGGAGGACAGCCTGACCGCCGAGGAAGCGCGCGCGCGCTTTGGCGACATGCTGACGCGCGCGGGCATTGACGCGCAGGCCGTCGTCATCGGGCAGAGCGATTTGCGGGAGGCACGCGCGCAGCTCGGCACGTCGATATGCGAGGCGGTGTACGCCGCGCGGGCGGCGAAGCTCTGCGGAAAGGCGGCGCTCGGCGCGCGCGAGCTGGGGCTTTACGCCTATCTGTTCCCGATGAGCGAAAACCCCTTCGTCTGCGACCGCTGCCGTCGGGTGCTCTCCGCCATCCGCGAATACGACGCGCAGAACCACACCAATCTGGAACAGACGGCGCTGGTCTACGTCAAGGAAAACATGGAGATTGCGGCCGCCGCCAAGGCGCTGTTTCAGCATCCGAACACGATGCGCTACCGCCTGAGCAAGATTCAGCGCATCATGGGCATGGAGGACGACCCGCTCTTTGCGCCGATGCTCAGCCTGACGGTGAGCCTGTCGCGGATTTTGACGGAGGAGCAGGCCTGATCGCCCGCTTGAATTTTTCGCTTGTTTGAAGGAGAGAAACGCATGAACATTATCGCTCGCGCCGCGCTGTATCTGTACGACGGAAGCCAGGCGGCGCCGATTTTTCCCGACAAGGTGGGCAAGCCCGGCGACGAGGCCGCGGCGTATCTGTCCACCGTGGCGGATAAGCTGATGGCCTCCGACGGAAGCCGCACGACCTGCGTGGAGCCAAGCAGCGCGCAGGAGGAGATGCTGCGCCGCTTCATCCTCACGCCGTTTCAGGAGGCGGCGGATGCGCTGATGCGCAGCATGGACGAGACCATGCAGGCGCTCGAAATCCCGCGCGAGGGTTTCGATATGGCGATTTTTTCCTTTGAGAAGGACGGCAACCCGCATCTGTGCGTGGCGCAGCTCCCCTACCGCGGCGCGATGGTGCACCGGCTCGACGTGGCCGAGGATGGAACGACCGGCACGCAGGTCGTCCCCTTTGGCACGGTGCTCCCGCTGCCGGGCAGCAAGGGCTGCTCGGGCTTCGTGGTCAACCTGTCCACCGGCGATATCCGCCTGCGGGACGCGCAGGTGCTGACCAACGTGGGCAACCGCGCGCTGTTCGCGCAGGCGCTCTTTGCGATGGCGGAAACGAAATCCACTAAGGAGGCGGTGCAGGCCGTCGCGCAGGCGATTGCCGAGGCCGCGCCGTCCGAGATGGACACCCCGATGCTGACCCCGATGGTCAAGCGCGCGATGAGCAAATCCATCGAGGAAAAGGGCGTGATCGACGTGAAGGACGTGGCGGAGGAGGTCTTCCGCTCCGACCCCGAGCGCGAGGCGATCATCGAGCAGGTCGCCCGCCAGATTCAGGAGGAGCAGCTCGAACCCGTCATCCCGGTGGAAAACAAGCGCGTCGTCGCCCAGCTCCAGCGGGTGAAGATCAAGACGGATACCGGCATTTCCATCACCCTGCCGCGCGAACTGGCGGACGACGAAAACAGCTTTGCCGTCGTGGAGAACGGAGACGGCACGATTTCCATCATCATCAATAAAGTGCAGGAATTGAAGACGGAGTGACAAGGAGGACATCCCATGAACTGGAACGAATACGGCGCGTTTATCATCGAGGAGACGAAAAACCTGTTGGCCATCGACAGCCCGAGCGGCATGACGAAAAAGGCGGCGGAGCACGTGGCGGCGCGGTTTGAGGCGCTGGGCTATGCGCCGCAGACGACCCGAAAGGACGGCGTGCTCGTCTGCCTCGGCGGCCGGGATCGGGAAAACGGCCTGCTGCTGGAGGCACACATGGATACCCTCGGCGGCATGGTCTGCCAGATCAAGGCGAACGGGCGGCTGAAAATCACGCCCATCGGCGGCCTGCGCGCCGAAAACGTGGAGACGGAGAATTGCCGCGTCGTCACCAAGTTCGACGGCGTGATCGAGGGCACGGCGCAGCTCATCAACGCTTCCACCCACGTCAACGAGAAATACGCCGATACGCAGCGCACGTTTGACACGGTTGAAATCGTGCTCGATGAGCCGGTGGCCGACGCGGAGGACGTGAAGAAGCTCGGCGTCCGCACGGGCGATTACGTCTGCTTCGAGCCGCGCACCCGCGTGACGCAGAGCGGCTACATCAAGAGCCGCTTCCTCGACGACAAGCTGAGCGTCGGGATTCTGCTGGGCTACGCGAAGTATTTGAAGGACGAGCAGATCACGCCGGAGCGCGCGGTCTATGTGCACATCACCTCGTTTGAGGAGGTCGGCCACGGCGGCAGCGCGAGCGTGCCCGCGGGCGTGACGGAGGCCATCTCTGTGGACATGGGCTGCGTCGGCGAGGGGCTGACCTGCGACGAGCGCATGGTTTCCATCTGCGCGAAGGACAGCGGTGGCCCGTATCATTACGACGTGGTGCGCGGGCTGATTGCGGCAGCGGAGAAGATGGGCGCGCCCTACGCGGTGGACGTCTATCCGCGCTACGGCAGCGACGTGGAGGCGACCCTCCGCGCGGGCTACGATATCCGCCACGGCCTGATCGGTTCGGGCGTGTATGCCTCCCACGGCTATGAGCGCAGTCATGTGGAAGGCGCGCTGGCCACGCTCAAGACGCTGATCGGGTATGTGGGGTAAGGCGGAACGCGCGTTTCCCGATGGGGTTTACCCGAAGAAAAATAAAAATGCTCCCCGCGTCCTCGGAAATGGAGGAAACGCGGGGAGCGTTTTTGGATGCAGTAAATGAGAAAATCCGGGATTTCGCACAAATTCCGATAACGGGCGCGCGATGCGCGCCCGCGTTTCATTTGCTTTGACAAAGGGGTAGGCTCAGCCCGCGTTCGCTTCGCGCGCTTTGAGCTGGCGCAGAATCCCGCTCATCATGGCGATGCACAGCGCCAGCGTGCAGATATCCGCGACGGGCTGGCTGATCTGGATGCCGAGCAGACCGAAGACGCGCGGGAAGATCAGCAGCGCCGGGATGAGGAAGATGCCCTGACGCGCGGTGGAGATGATCGTGGAGCGCACGCCGTAGCCGATGGCCTGCGTGAACATGTTGCACATGGTGATATAGCCCCAGAGCGGCAGGGTCAGAAGCTGGAGGCGCAGGGCGAAGGTGCCGATTTCGATGACCTGCGGATCGTCGCGGCGGAACAGGGCGATGATCTGGCCGGAGAACGGCAGGGAGATGACGCACAGCACGACCAAAATGACGGTCACGACCTTCACGCAGAACCAGAAGGCCTCGCGCACGCGCCCGAACTTGCCCGCGCCGTAGGAGAAGCCGCAGACCGGCTGGAAGCCCTGACCGAAGCCGATGACGGAGGAATTGATGAACATCGCGTAGCGGCAGACGATGGACATGGCGGCAATCGCCGCGTCGCCGTAAACCCCCGCCGCGTTATTGAGCAGGATGTTCGAAATGCTCGCGATGCCCTGACGGCCGAGGGAGGGAATGCCGTTGTAGCAGATGCCGCCGTAGATCCGAAGGCTGGGCTTGAAATGCGAAAAGCGGATGGAGAGCGCGTCCGCCTTCGTGTTGCACATTGTCAGCAGGATGCAGAAGCTGACGACCTGCGAGAGCGCCGTCGCCAGCGCCGCGCCCGCCGTGCCCATATCCAGCGCGAAGATGAGGATGGGGTCGAGCACGATGTTGAGAATACCGCCCGCGGTGATGCCGACCATGCCATACATCGTCAGCCCCTCAAAGCGCAGCAGGTTGTTCATCACGAACGAGCACATCATAAACGGCATGGCGTAGAAGATGTAGGTGGCATAATCCTTGGCGTAGGGGGCGATGGTCTCCGTCGAGCCGAGAAAGCGAACGACGGCGTCGATGTTCGTCAGGCTGAAAAACGCCAGAATGACGCCCGCGATGAACGCCGTGAAGAACGACGTGGAGGCGTAGGCGTCGGCCTTTTCGCGATTGCCCGCGCCGAGCGCCTGGCTGACGTGCGTGCCCGCGCCCATGCCGATCATAAAGGAGACGGCCTGAATGATCGCCATGGCGGAGAAGATGACGCCCACCGCGCCGGAGGCGGAGGTGCCGAGCTGGCTGACGAAGAAGGTATCGGCCATGTTGTAAATGTTGGTGATGAGCATGGAGATGATCGTCGGCACGGCGAGCTTCGGGATGACGCGGCTCACCGGGTCGCAGAGGAGCATGTGGTTGCGCTGTTCGGCTGTCATGGATTTCATGGCTTAATTCTCCTTGGCTTCAGTAATGCTTTAGCAGACGGACGGGTTGAAATCAGAGCAGATACCCCGCCAGCGAGAGCGCGAGGCTCAGCGCCAGCGCGGCCAGAACGTCGCTGAGATCATGCTGGCCGGAGAGCACGCGCAGGCCGCCGATCAGCGTGCAGAGCAGCGCCATGCAGACGACGACCGCCGGACGCGGAAAGACGTAGACGACGGCGCAGGCGATGGCGGCGGCGCTGGCGGTGTGGCGGCTGGGCATGCTTTTGCCCTTGCCAGGGCTGTATGTGCCGACGGGCGGCGCGCCGTAGCGATCGTAAGGGCGCTGCTTGCCGAGCAGCGGGCGCAGCGCTGTCACTACGGCGAAACAGGCAGCGGGGACGAGCACCGCGCGGACGATGCGCCCGTCGCCGGTGAACATCAGATACAGAAGCGACGCGCAGTAAATCGCCGCGCAGAGCAGCGTCGGCGCGCGGAGCGCCCTTGCCCCGCCCGGCAGGCGGTCAGCGGCGCGGCGCGTGGCCTCGGTCATGCGGATGTATTGCTCGCGGGTCATAAACGGCCTCCTTGACTGAACGGGGGAAGATCGGTATAATAAAACCATTGGATCGGGCGCGCCGCCTGTGCGGAAGCGCCCCGGAAAGGATCAATATGCTTGAAACGATGAAGGCCGCCATTTTCGATATGGACGGCACACTGCTCGATTCCATGACCCAGTGGCGCAGGATGAACGGCGCGTTCATCCGCGAAATGGGCATCGAGCCGACGGAAAAACAGGAAGCGGACATGATGTCCATGTCCGGCACGATGGTCGTGGATTATTTCAGGAGCGAGTTCGGGGTCGATACCGATTTTGAGGCGCTCTGCGCCAGAGCCTGCGAGGCGATGGAGCCTGTTTACAGCGGCGGCGTGCCGCATAAGCCCGGCGCGGCGGCCTATTTGAAGCGCCTGCGCGCGCGGGGCGTGAAATGCGTCATCGCGACGGCGACACCCGCCCGATTGGCGATGATCGGCCTCAACTGCGCGAATCTGGTCAGCGATCTGGATTATATTTTCACCACCGACATGCTGAACCTCAACAAGAGCCAGAATGCGTTCTTTGAGCGCGTGAGCGAGATTATCGGCGTACCGAAGGAAGACTGTGTCATGTTTGAGGATTCGCTGTATGCCATGCAGGGCGCGAGAAACGCGGGTTTGGGCGTTATCGGCATCACGGATGCGACCAACGCGCGCGACCGCGAGGCGATTCGCGCCTGCTGCGACGCGGTGATTGATTCCTTTGACGAACTGCCGTAACCGGCACGTTTTTTTCGCTGATTTTGCTTTTGCTCAATTATAGCTTAGGAAAAACGCTCCCCAAACCTCCCTCTTCGAGGGAGGGGGACCGCCCGCAGGCGGTGGAAGGAGTAAGTTTTTTCGCTGATTTTTTCATTTTAGCACTTTTCGGAAGCCGCGTCAAACCCGCTGGAACGAAAATCAGGCTGTTCCGACAGAAAAAAATGATACAATTTGTTTGCAAAAACTAACAAAAGTTTCAAGCGAAGACGAAGGGAGCGGCTGCCATGCCGGAGGATTGGAAACGGGCGCTGGAGCGCCGTCTGGCCGATGTGCCCAGAGGCGAGGTGCTCATTCGGGCGGCCTCGGGCGCGCCGCTTTTCCCGCCGCCCGCCTGCGCCTGCATCGGGCGGGACGAGAAGGGGCGGCTGGATATCTGGCCGCTGTACCCCGGCGTGGAGCTGACCTTGCAGGCGTACAGCGCGAAATCGGTCGCCTTTCACCACGATGTGCCCGGCGCGGCGATGCTGGAAATCAACCATTGCTACGCCGGGCGCGTCGGTTATACCAGCGGCGCGGAACCGGCGCTGTATCTGGGCGAGGGGGATCTCTCGCTCCACGGGCTGCATACCGGCGTCGAATCGGTGATGCAGTTCCCGTTTGACGGCTATCTGGGGTTCAGCTTCCGCGTGGACGTCGCGCGGCTGGACGGGGAGTGCCCGGCGTTTATGCGCGAGGCGGGCGTTTCCGGCGCGCAGATTCTGGCGCGGTTCTGCGGGGAAAACGGGTTCTCCGTGCTCTCCTCGGCGGAGCAGGTCGGCGCGCTGCTCGACCCGCTCTACACCCTGCCTGAGCGCCTGCTGATTCCATACGCCAAGCTCAAGTTTCAGGAGCTGATGCTGCTGCTGAGCGTCATGGATGCGCCGCCCGTGACCCAAAGCGCCTATCAGGCGGAGCAGATCGCGCTCATCCGGCGGATTCACGACCAGATGATGTCGGATATGAGCCAGCGCTGTACGATTGAGATGCTCTCCCAGCAATACCACATCAACACATCGACGCTCAAGAGCCTGTTCAAAACCGTCTATGGCCAGCCGCTCGCCGCGCACATGAAGGAGCACCGCATGGAATACGCCGCGCGGCTTCTGCGCACGACGACGGATTCCCTCGCGGAGATCGCGGAAAAGGTCGGCTACGAGAGCCAGAGCAAGCTGACCGCCGCGTTCAAGAGCGCCTATGGCGTTCTGCCCAGCGAATACCGGAAGGAGAAAAAAGAAAACAGCCGCCCTTGACGGGCGGCTGAAACGATGTTATACTATAGGCACAGCAGCGGGCTTTCACAGAGCGTTAGCCCTGCTTGTCGGAGGAAACATGATGGCCGTCATGTTCCTCCTTTTTCTTTTGCAAGTCTTCCAGCGTCTCACGAAGCACGAATGTGACGATGCAGATGCCGGATATCGCAAGCAGAAGGTTCGGCATGGCTTTCACCTCCCTTCGGTTTGATTCCGAGTTGGAATGGTGTCAAGCCCGCGCCGTGCCTGTCGGTAAAACCGACGTAAAATATTATAGCACGGTATTTAGCGCTAAACAAGCCTGCCGTTGCGCTTTGACCAGCATCGAAAAAGATTTTTCGATATTCAACAGGCGCGCAATGCGCACCCCTGCATGGACGAGGGCAAAACCCCGTTGTAGGGGCGCGCATCGCGCGCCTGCGTTTATATTGTTCCCATATTCGTCTCGCGCCCGTTACAGGTTATGCACCCGCAGCGCGCGAATTGCGTTGAGCACCGCCAACACCATCACGCCGACGTCGGCGAAAATTGCCGCCCACATGTTCGCCAGACCCAGCGCGCCGAGCGCGAGGCAGGCGAATTTGACCGCCAGAGCGAAGACGATGTTCTGATACACGATGCCGATGCACTTGCGGGAGATGCGGATGGCCTTGGCGATTTTCAGCGGGTCGTCGTCCATCAGCACGACGTCCGCCGCCTCGATGGCCGCGTCCGAACCCATCGCGCCCATGGCGATGCCGATATCCGCGCGGCTGAGCACCGGCGCGTCGTTGATGCCGTCGCCGACGAACGCCAGCTTATCCTTGCCGCCCTTGCCGGCGAGCAGCTTTTCGACCTGCGCCACCTTGTCGGCGGGCAGCAGCTCGCTGTGCACCTCGTCCACGCCCAGCGCCCCGGCGACCTGATCGGCCACGCGGCGGCTGTCTCCGGTGAGCATGACGGTCTTTTCCACACCGGCATGCTTGAGCCGCTCGATGGCCTCCTTGGCGTGCGGCTTCACCACGTCGGAAATCACGATGTGCCCCGCGTACTGCCCGTCGATGGCAATGTGGATGATCGTGCCGACGCTGTGGCAGCCGATAAACGGAATACCGCGCAGCGCCATCAGCTTGTCGTTGCCCGCCAGCACGGCGTGGCCGTCCACCACGGCGGAAACGCCCTTGCCGCTGATCTCCTGAATGTCGCGCACACGGTCGCGGTCGATGGCCTTGCCGTAGGCGCGCTGGAGGCTTTTGCTGATGGGGTGGGAAGAGGCACATTCCGCCAGCGCCGCGTATTCCAGCAGCTTTTCGTTCTCCATCTCGCTGTGGTGAACGCCGCTGACCTCGAAAACGCCCTGCGTCAGCGTGCCGGTTTTGTCAAAGACGACCGTTTTGACCTGCGACAGCGTTTCCAGATAGTTCGAGCCCTTAATCAGCACGCCCTCTTTGCTCGCGCCGCCGATGCCCGCGAAGAAGCTCAGCGGGATGCTGATGACCAGCGCGCAGGGGCAGGAGATGACCAGGAACGTCAGCGCGCGGTAAACCCACTCGCCCCACTGCGCCGGATGCCCCAGCATCAACTGGACGACGGGCGGCAGAACCGCCAGCGCCAGCGCGCCGTAACAGACGGCGGGCGTATACACGCGGGCGAATTTGGAAATGAAGTTTTCGGATTTGGATTTGTGGGAGCTGGAATCCTCGACCAGCTCGAGGATTTTGGAAACGGTGGATTCGCCGAAGGCCTTCGTCGTCCGAATCCGCAGCACGCCGGTCATGTTGATGCAGCCGCTGATGACCTCGTCGCCCGCCTTTGCGTCGCGGGGCAGGCTCTCGCCGGTCAGCGCGCTCGTGTTCAGGCTGGACGCGCCGGAGAGGATCACGCCGTCCAGCGGCACCTTTTCGCCCGGCTGCACGACGATCACGCTGCCAATCTCCACCTCGTCCGGATCGACCTTTTCAAGCTGGCCGTCGCGCTCGATGTTCGCATAATCCGGGCGGATATCCATCAGCGCGCTGATGTTGCGGCGGCTCTTGCCGACGGCGTAGCTCTGAAACAGTTCGCCGATCTGATAAAACAGCATGACGGCGATGGCTTCCACATAGTCGCCGCTGCGCGAGACGATCGCCAGCGCGAACGCGCCGACGGTGGCCACGGCCATCAGAAAGTTTTCGTCGAACACCTGACGGTTCAAAATGCCCCGCCACGCCTTTTTCAGAATGTCATAGCCGATGACCAGATAGGCGACCAGATACAGCGCAAGCTGCAAAACGCCGGTCACGGGGATCAGCTTCAGCGCGATCAGCATGGCCGCAGCGGTCAGGATGCGCGCGAGCATCTTTTTTTGCTTCCTGTTCATGGTTTGATCTCCTTCGATTCAGCGCCGATTTGGGGATGCGGGCGGATCAGCTCAGCTCGATCTCGCAATCCGGCTCCACCTTGCGGCAGGCCTTGAGCACCGCCTGCATGACCTGCTTTGCGTCCGCGCCCTCGGCGAACTCGACGATCATCTTCTGGGTCATAAAATTGACGGTCGCGCCGGCCACGCCGTCGGTCTTGCGGGCGGCTTCTTCCATCAGGTTGGCGCAGTTAGCGCAATCCACATCGATTTTGTAAGTCTTTTTCATTTTGAAAATTTCCTCTCCGAGTATTAATTTTGTGTCAAACAATTAACTCGTTATTTAACTGTATCTTCATCATACGCAGGAAAACCGTCCCCGGCAATGGTTTGAACCCATATCCTGCTATTCGGGAAAAGGGTTCTTCTGTTTGGGCAAAATGCAGCTTTTAGCGGCACATTCCAGTGTCCTGATAAGGGCAACCGGAACACTTTCCGCGATTTTCTTTCGTCACTGAGAATGGCCTGCCGGGAGACTGTTTCTTCCCTGGTGTAAGAAGTCAGGCTAAGAAAACTTCTGAATGGGTAAACAGTGCTAAAAAAGGTTCTGACATTGAAGCACAGCTCCATGTCAGAACCCATTTATTTCACAAATTATTTTTTGGGGTTGCGTCGCCCGGTGTTTTCCGAGCCACGCACTTCCTCATGGTAAAAGTAATTCACAATGACCGGGTGCCCAGGCTCTGCCCGGCCGTAGGGCAGCTCGTTGTCCACGAAGGGACAGCTGTTTTCTTTCGCCAGCCGTTCCGCTTGATCCTCCAAACCACGGAAGTAGCTTCTGTCCCTCTTGTTGTAGATAGCGTCGTACAGCGGAACCAAGTCAGGATGTTTTTTACGTATATAGTCAAGGATGTCTTTTTTGAATCCGCCTCGCAGGTTTAGATTTTCCAGCCACACCAGGTCGCACTGATTTCTGACCTGATGGAAGATAGCCTCGAAATCCGTGATACCGGGAAAAACCGGAGCGATAAAGCACACGGTGCGGATACCTGCGTCATAAACCTGTTTCATGGCATCCAGCCGCCGCTTGATGCTGACGGCATTGTCCATATCATTTTTAAAGCCTTCGTCCAATGTATTGATTGACCAGGAAACTGTGACCTTTCCCAGTTCTTTCAGGAGGTCGATGTCACGGATCACCAAGTCCGACTTGGTACAGATGAGAATTTCTGCCTCGCTGCCCCGGAGCTGCTCAAGAAGTTTTCGGGTGTTCTGAAACTGAGCCTCCTGGGGCAGATAGCCATCGGTCACAGAACCGATGACTACGCGCTGTCCGGCGTACTTCCGGGGGTTTTTGATTGCCGGCCAATATTTCACATCCAGAAATGTCCCCCAAGGCTCCGGGTGGTTGGTAAACCGCTTCATAAAACTGGCATAGCAGTATTTGCAGCCGTGAGTGCAGCCTACATAGGGGTTGACCGCGTAATCACAGACGGGAATATCCGTTTTCGTGATGATGTTCTTCGCTGCAATCTCCTGGATCACCGCAGATGTCATATTACTACCCCCCATGCGGATATGCCCCTCCGGGCTGGTGCTGTCCTGTTCCGGTATTTGTTTATCTTTCTTCGGGTGACCGATTCCAATAAAGCAAGGCATCCTTCAGTCCTGGGGCACGCCCAACTCTTTTAGCTTCACATCATGTTCCCAGTTCAGAGGAATGCGCAGAGAATAGCCCAGTCCTTCATGGATAGCGGCCAGCATAATGTTTTCCGCCACACACCAGGCGGTGGAGATGGAGTTGAGCTCACTGACTCGCTCGATGTTGAGCCGGTTGCATTTGAACCGCGGCACGATCTCATAGGCGCAGTCCACCGGCATGGTGTGCCGTCTGGGTATGGCGTAGGCATACATCTTCTGGGCCAGATTGGGCCGCAAATCCTGTCGCCGTCCCCATAGCGCTTAGCTACGGCCTTTGCGCAGGAAAAAGTCCGCTTCTTGTCCGCCTCTCATGGAGCACAATAAACTGCCAATTCTGATAGGGGCCCAGGCCGGGGCTTTCATCCCGGCTCCGATGACCCGCTGAATGATGTCAGATTCCACCTCCCGGTCCGTCTACACCCGGCTGGTTCTTCTTCTGTCGATTGCTTCCTAAAATTCCATATCGAGATATAC
>ERZ827423.1061-NODE-1061-length-29740-cov-51.357622_pt1 | contig 29740 bp, 21 predicted proteins | sample MGYA00519775_ERZ827423 | MGnify/ENA primary metagenome ERZ827423 (study PRJEB31778, sample SAMEA3449296) | human gut metagenome | biome: human gut; feature: human-associated habitat; material: faeces | place: United Kingdom | collected 2010/2012 ... | reverse complement strand
TTCTGCTGACAATACTTGGCTGGAGACGGCCTGGGAAGATAGGTAGCGCCAACACTCCTCCTTAGCTCAATGGTAGAGCATTCGGCTGTTAACCGAAGGGTTGTTGGTTCGAGCCCAACAGGGGGAGCCACGAAGGGTGAGCCGCCATCCGTAAAGGTGGCGGCTCATTTCTTTTACATAGCCGCGTAGACTTGGGCCTTTAGCTCAGTTGGTTAGAGCAGACGGCTCATAACCGTCCGGTCCCGGGTTCGAGTCCCCGAAGGCCCACCACATAGGGGTATAGCTCAGTTGGTAGAGCAGCGGTCTCCAAAACCGCGTGTCGAGAGTTCGAGCCTTTCTGCCCCTGCCAAAAGAAGCCATGACGTTGTCATGGCTTCTTTTTTTGCGCCGGTGGCTCCGCTTTTGCGGCAGATGCCCGCGCAGCCGGCCACAGGCGGCGGGAAAATGCCGGAATTGTGCGGAGAGACGGCCTTTGACACACTATGCTCCGGGTTTTGTCGATATTAAATAGAAAAAACGGGAAATTTTGTGCGGAAATAAAGTTGATTGTTTGTCGAAATGGTGCTATACTATCCCGTGTATATTCAGAAAAGGGAAATCACCCCGCAATGGGACGATTTCCCAGCCCGCGCAGGTGCAAGGGGCGCCTGCATTGGAGGGAGATTCCGGCAGAAAAGGGTACCCTTTTCCCGTTTCAACCCAGTTGAAACGATGGCTTTTCCGCATGGGACGGCGTCCCGCGCGGCGGAGCCTGCCACTGATCCGCAGGGGGTGCGGACCCGCCGGTGCAGTGCCGCGGGCACGGTGCGGACAGCGCATAGCATGATTCCGCAGACAGACCAAAAAATCACATGAAAGGATGGGGGAACATGAACAAAACAAGAATGGGCAAAAGAGCGGCGTCATTACTGCTTTCGCTGGTAATGATGCTGTCTCTGCTGCCGACGGCGGCGTACGCTACGATGGCGGACGGCGTCGACACCCAGGGCGCGATCGTCTCCGAAAACGGAACGGGCGTGTCCGACGACAGCAACAGCAGCGGTGGCACCGATGACTTGCAGGTCGGAGACAGCAAGGACAGCGGTGTCACCGGCGACCAGAAGGTCGGAGGCAGCAGCGGCAGCGGCACGGCGGATGATACCACCGGTGCTGAGGGCGGCGCTGATCCTACCGATTCCGTGAACGGAAACGATTCCGCAGACCCGCAGGATGATGGGGATGCGGTGCTGCCCACTGCCACCAACGTGGCCAGGGTGGGCGGCACCGAGTACGCCACACTGGAGGCTGCCATCGCGGAACTGAGCGGCAGCAGCTATACCCTGGAGCTGCTGGACGAGTCCGCTTGGGACGTGGCCACCCCTGTATACTGGGCTGCCGGTTCCCAGAGCGGCTATGCTGCCACGCTGGCGGATGCCCTGACCGCGGCCTATAAGGCCAACGGCGACATCACCATCGTGTGCCGCCCCGGCACGGATGTGGGCAAGCTTACCCACGGCCACGTGGCGGACAATATCACCATCTACGGCAATAACGCCTATATTTCCAGCGGCGAGTGTGAGCTGGAGGTCGACACCTTCATGTACAGCCGCGACACCGGCAAGCAGGTCGAGACCGGCGGTGCTTATCTGGACAAGGACATCACCGTCACGGCCTATGAGCTGGACAATCTGGGCGTGTGGGGTGAGCGGCACACCGATCATAAGGTGACTGTGAACCTGACCGACTGCGACAGCGTCAACGGTATCACCGTCCAGCGCGTGTACATCAGCGGCACCACCGGCGAGAACGACATCACGCTGACCGGCTGCGACTTTGGCACAAGGGCTACTTCCGTCTACTCCAATGCGGACGGCAAAGTGGTCATCGACAATTGCTCCTTCACGGGGGCACAGGTGCCGGTGAACTTCAACCACAAGGCAAACGGTACGCAGGCTGTTACCGTCCAGAACAGCACGTTCACCAAATGCGGCGACAATGGTGATTGGAAGCAGTTCGCTGCGCCCGTGCGCTTTGTCAACAGCGGCAGCGGCACGATGGACACCACCGTGGGCACCTGCACCTTCACCGATACGGTGGGCGGCAACGGCGACATCCTGCTGGGCGATGGCCGCGAGGGCCAGAAGTCCAACGATGTGTCGCTGAACGTGGCGAACACGGCGGCCACTGTGCAGGCGCAGCAGCCGGGCTACTATGGCGATGGCGGCACGACGGACGAAAGCAAGCAGGGCACGAAGAATGTTGCGGCTTCCGACACGCTGACCACCAGCGTAACGCAGCTGATGCCCAGCAGCGAGACCACCTCCGTTGCCGAGGTCAACGGCGTCAAGTACAAGTCCCTGCAGGCGGCTATCGACAAGGCCGGTAGAAATGCGACCGTGAGACTGCTGGCGGATACCAGGGAGAACGTCACCATTTCCACCAATTATCTGACCCTTGACCTGAACGGTCACACCCTCAACGGCGGCACCGTGAAGGGCAAGCCCGCACTGACCGTTACGGCCCGCGTCACCGTCAAGGACAGCAGCGCGGCGAAGACCGGTACCATCATGCGTGAGGATACCGCGGAGAACTCCGGCGTCAGCTCCCACTATGTCATCGACATTCAGGGCGACAACGCTTTCCTGAAGTTCGAAGGTGGCAACGTCAAGAACAACAGCGGCAACACGCAGGGGAAGGGCGCGTCTCTGGTGCGCGTGGGCGATGACAGCGTCAGCGCATTGCCTCAGCTGACCATCGCCGGCGGCACGTTTACGCAGGACAACTTCATCGTGATCAAGGTCGATCGCGGTACATTCTACCTGACCGGCGGCACGCTGAACTCCGCCAATAGCTACGCCATTGAGGACTGGCACAGAGCTACCATCAAGGGCGGCACGGTCAACGGCACAGTGGCGGTCTGGACGTACAGCGGCGGTCACAACAGCGATCTGTCGATCATCGGCGGCACCGTCAACGGTAACGTGGCGTCCGTGAGTTACGACAAAGCCGAGGGCAAGGTGGCCAAGGTCAGTATCACCGGCGGCACCGTCAATGGTACGCTGGGCACCTATACCTACGGCAATGGCTTGATTCCTATCAATGACGCCACCAAGGCGACTATTGCTGTCACCGGCGGTACGTTTAAGGAGGACCCCACCAAGTACGTGGTGGAGGATTCCGCCATTACCCCGAACGCCGACGGCACTTACGGTGTGGCGAAGGCGTATCTGGCCAAGGTCGGCGACACCTCCTACTACACCATGGACGAGGCGTTCAAGGCGCAGACGGCCAGCAGCAAGGATATCGTCTTGCTGCGCGATTATACCACCGGTTCAACGTTCAACTCCGGCAGCATCAACCGCACGGTGGATCTGAACGGCCATACCTGGACCTGCACCGGCACGGATGCAAACAGCGCGGCCTTCGAGATCAACTACCCCGATGCGACGCTGACCGTGAAGAACGGCAAGGTGGTCAGCAGCCAGCTGGTGGGTCTGATCCCCTCCGCCATGGGCGGCACCATCACCTATGACAATTCCACTCTGGTGTTCGATGGCGTCGTGATGACGACCACCGCCCACAGCGGTATCGAGACCAACGGCAACAACAGCAACGATACCGTGACGCTGAGGAACAGCACGCTGAACGTGCCCAACGGCTTCGGCATCTACTTCCCCAGCTCCGGCACGCTGACCATCGACAACAGCGTCATCAACGCCAAGACCATGGGCGTGCAGGTCTGCTCCGGCAGCCTGAACATCAGCGGCGCTGACACGGCCATCAACGTCTCCGGTGACGGCATCGACAAGACCATTAACGACGGCGCCATCGAGGACGGCGCGGCCATCTCCATCGTGAACCGCGCCGGCTACAAGGACCTGGCCGAGATCAAGGTCGAGGGCGGTAAGTTCACGGCCAAGGGCGACAACGCCGCAGTCAAGGCCTACGATTGGGCGAACCAGACCGAGAACGCTTTCACGCAGGCTGCCAAGGTTTCCATCTCCGGCGGTACGTTCTCCAGCGCGGTGGACAAGTCCCTGTGCGCTGACGGCTACATCCCCACCCAGAACGCGGACGGCACCTACGGCGTGAAGGAAGGCGCTGACGGCTATGTGGAGGACGAGAACGGCAACGTGACCATCTCCACCGCCGAGGGCCTGTTCTACTTCGCCAAGAAGGTCAATGCGGGCAACAACTTCGCGGGCAAGACCGTGACGCTGGCCAACAACATCGACCTGAATAACGAGAAGTGGACGCCGATCGGCATTTACGGCACACAGGCCACTTGGTTCAAGGGCACGTTTGACGGCCAGAACCACGCCGTTACCGGCCTGAAGGTCGAAGAGAGCCGTAAGAATGGCGTGGGCTTCTTCAGCAAGGTCTATACGGGCACCATCAAGAACCTGACGGTGGAAGGCAGCGTCAGCGCTTCTAACTGCAACTACGTGGGCGGCATCGTGGGCCACGGCTACGCCACCATCACCAACTGCACCTTTAAGGGCAGCGTTGGCAGTGCGGACACCATGCAGGTGGGCGGCATCGCCGGTTCCGGTGGTTTCACCGTTACCAACTGCTCCGTTTACGCCGATGTTACGGCTGAATGCTGGGCCGGCGGTATCGTCGGCAACTGCCAGGACGGCGGCGCATACACCAACTGCTATGTGGAAGGTACCATTAGTTCTAAGAGCACCTTCTGGGGCGGCGGCGCGGCCGGCATCACGCCTGTCCCGCTGTATCCCTCTCAGGTCATCAGCGGCTGCTACTCCAACACCGTTGTGAAGGTGGCGGGCGAAGAGGTCAACTGCCCCATCATCGCCTGCTACAACAACCCGCTGGATTATAAGGTCTACTCTGGCGGCCTGAAGATCTACGACAACTCCTGGAACAAGCAGAAGAACAGCAACGACAGCTATCCTATCTATGCGGAGAAGGACGGCAAGGGTGGCGTTCTCATGGAAGGTATGACTGCTGCCCGCGACAACAGCCTGATCATGCTGGAGGATGACCTGAACTACGTCACCGGCGACCTGTCCAAGGTGCGTATCATGGCTGGCTCCAGCGTGACGCAAGCGCAGATCGATGCGCTGGCTGTGGCTTCTGTGGGCGATTCCAAGTACCAGTCCCTGGCCGAGGCCATCGACGCGGCGCAGGACGGCCAGACCGTGACCCTGCTGGCTGACGCCGCTGAGGACGTGGTCATCAGCAAGAGCATCACCCTCGATCTGGGCGGCAAGACCCTGACCAACACCAACGGCGGCAAGGCCACGATCTCCGTGGCCGGCGGCACCGTCACCGTGAAGAACGGTAATGTTGTGGGCGGCACTGGCTACTACAACATCGAGGTCACGAAGGGCAGCAATGCCAACCTGACGCTGACGGATGTCACCGCCACGGCGGGCAACAATGGCTCCTCCATGATCGACAACTGGGGCACCCTGACCATCACCAGCGGTACCTACACCGGCGGTCTGAACGTGGTCAAGAGTGAGGAAGGCTCCAAGCTGACTATCACCGGCGGTACGTTTACGGGTAACTACGCGACGAACGGATATACCGCGGTCATTCTGGTTTATGGTGATACTACCATCAGCGGCGGCGAGTTTATCCAGAGCGCGACTAATGGTAAATGGAATCACCCGCAGGTCGTCATGACTGGTGTTGTGGAGGGTTATACCGCTATCACGAGAGTCACCGGCGGCAACTTTGTTAACAACAAGTCGTCTGAGGGCATTTTCCACGGCTTGGGCAAGGCCACCAGCGACAACTTTGAGGTCTCCGGCGGTACGTTCAACAAGGCCATCTCTGAAGGCTATTGCGCTGACGGGTTCATTCCCACCAAGAATGCGGATGGCACCTACGGCGTCAAGGTAGGTCAGTATGTTGCCCAGATCGGCAGCAAGAAGTACGAGACGCTGGCCGACGCGATCCGTCTGGCTACAAAGGGCAAGACCATCACCCTGCTGTGCGACGTCGAGCAGAACACCCAGCTGACCATCAACAAGAGCATCACGCTGGACCTGAACGGCAAGACCATCAAGAACACGGTGGACATCTGGGGCGATAATGCCAACGCCATCCTGTCCATCACAAATGGCGCCAAGGTGACCATCACCGGCAACGGCACCATAGATGCCAAGGAGAACGACTGCTACACCATCAACGTGGTGAAGGGCGACCTGACCATCGAAAACGGCACCTTCTACGGCAACGTCAGCGTGGTTCAGGTGGAGGAGGGTACCCTGTCCGTCAAGGGCGGCACCTTCGACCTGCACCAGAAGTGGGAAGGCAGCAGCAAGTATCTGTTCAACTGCATCGATAAGGCGTATGTGGACGGCAGTGCGAATGTCGCCATCAGCGGCGGTACGTTCGTCGGCTTCGACCCCAACGTCTCCCCCGAGCAGAAGGTGGACGGCAAGACTCCCAGCTTCGCGGCTCCCGGCGCTGGTATCACCAAGAACGAGGACGGCTCCTTCACGGCTGTTGACGGCATGACCGCCCAGATCCTGGACAAGGACGGCAATTCCGTCAACGCGTACAACACGCTGGCCGACGCCGTTGCGGCGGCTCAGGACGGCCAGACCGTGAGACTGCTGGCTGACGTCGAGCAGAACACCCAGCTGATCATCAACAAGAGCATCACGCTGGACCTGAACGGCAAGACCATCAAGATCAGCGGCTATACGGCCGAAAAGGCGCAGGTGAGCGTCAAGGGTAACCTGACCATTCAGGACAGCAGTGAAGCTCAGACCGGCAAGATTTGCTCCGACTACACAGGCACAGCTGGACGTGTGGTGTCGGTTGAAAATGGCGGCAAGCTGACCATTGCAGGCGGTACCATCACCACCGAGGGCATGAGTGGTCTTTCCGGCAGCGCTGTGTATATCGCATCCGGCGCTGAGGTGAACATGACCGGTGGTACGGTCAAGGTTGATGCTAAGCGCGGCAACGTGGCGATGAATGTCAAGGGATCGACCGGCGTGTTCATCATGAGTGGTGGCTCCGTAATCGCGGAGGCGGGCGATGGCACCGAGACCTACATTACTGCTATCTCTGGCAGCCCTAGAAGCACTATCCAAATCAGCGCCGGTACTGTCAGCGGCCCGCAGGCGGTGTTTGCGGGGAGTTCTGCCACGACCATCACCGGTGGTAACTTCACTGGCAGCATCACGGTCAAGAACGGCAGCATCTCCGGCGGTACGTTCGACCGTGCGCTGGACAAGAAGGCCTGCGCTGCGGGTTACGTTCCCACCCAGAACGGTGACGGCACCTACGGCGTGGAGATCGGCAAGTTCACCGTCAAGGTGACGTCCCGCACCACCGGCAGCAACAGCCCCGTGGCCAATGTGACCGGCGGCGGCAGCGACATCACCTACGCGGTTGGCACCAAGGTCACGGCGTCCGCCATCAGCGGCTACAAGTTCGTGGGCTGGTTCGTCAACGAGTACACCGGCACGCCGTACAGCACTGACCTGACCTGCGAGGTCAAGCCCACCGATGACTGCACCATGATCGCGGTCTATGAGCCCATCAGCGGCGGCGTGTTCGCACTGGAGGTCTCCGCCTCCAAATTCACGGTCAACGACGGTGCGACGCAGCGCTCTTACCTGCTGGAGAAGATGCCCATTGGCACGCAGGTCACCGTTGTGTTCAAGGGCAGCGAGAACTTCCTGTACTGGGTCAATGAGTCCGGCAAGGTGGTCTCCACCTCGAAGACTTACACCTTCTCCATGGGCAGCGCCACGACCCTGAAGGCCGTGTATGCCGAGAAGGAAGAGAACCAGGCCATGGTGGTCTTCATTTCCCACACGCAGCAGGTCATCAGCTCCAAGGGCTACACGGATACGCAGGAGATCCAGTTCCCCGAGCCTCCCATCAAGATGGGCGCGACCTTCGTGCGCTGGTCCATGACGGAAGCTGAGATTCGCGCCGCCATGGCCACTACCGCGACGGGTATCATCGTTGTGGAGCCGGTGTACGAATTCAGCGCGGGCTCTTACACGGTAACCGTCAATTACCCGAATGACGAGACGGCGACTTACACGGCTACAGTCGGCAAGATCACTCCGGTAACGGCGAAGAGCATTGACGGAAAGGTCTTCAAGTGCTGGAAGAACGGCGACACCGTGCTTGGCTACACGGAGACCCTGAAGGTCGCGCCTCGCGGCGATCTGATCCTGACGGCTGAGTATGTTGATGCCGGCACCACAGTGGATCGCCTGCCTGTAATCGCGCTGACGGAGATCAGCGCCAGCCAGCAGGGCGCGAAGTACGCAGTCTCCTTCACGGCAACGCGCTCCGTGCCCGATGGCTACACGGTCACCGAGCAGGGCGTTCTGGTGAGCACCGACAGCCGGTACGGCGAGACGGGTGCGCTTGACGCCATGAAGCTGGATGCCGATGGCGTCAAGCCTGACGATACGAAGATCCTGAAGGCAACCAATACTGACGCGACGGGCGTGACAGTCCTGAATGGTATCGTGTCTGCCGCGGATCGTACGGTGTATGGCCGTGCTTACATGATCCTGCGCGACAGCAGCGGCACCATGGTGTATGTGTACAGCGATACGATCCTGTCCGGCAGCTACAACAGTCTGACTACTAATGGAGGTAACTGAAAATGGACAAGAAGCAGTATGAAACTCCGGAGATGAAGGTCATCCTGACCAACGGTGAGGATATCATCACGACGTCCGGAGAACCGGACGGCGGCGACATCGATCTTGGCTGATCCGCCATCTCCGACCCTAACCCAAAACAGGGGCATAGTCCGCGCGGACTATGCCCCTGTGCGCAAAGCAAAGGAGCGACTTATGAAAAAACTCATCCCCGTGCTGCTGTCGCTGCTCATGGCGCTGGCCATGACGGGCACAGCGCTGGCTGCCACCGTCTACACCGAGGGTGCGCTGCACTACACCATCGCGGACGAGTCCATCACCATCACCGGCTATTTCGGTAAGGACGCCGCAGTCACCGTACCGGCCAGCATCGCCGGTATCCCTGTGAACACCATCGCCAAGGGCGCGTTCACGGGCAATGACAACGTGAAAACGGTGGACCTGCCGGACACCATCACCGCCGTGGAGGAGGGGGCCTTCGCCTCCGGCATCACGGTGAACTACAACAGCAACATCAACGGCGGCAACACGCCGGACGACAGCAAGCCCGATGACAGCAAACCGGACGACAGCAAGCCCGATGACAATAAGCCCGACGACAACAAACCCAACAACGGCGGCTCCGGCGCCGACACGGGCACCGTGGACATGGACAACTCCGGCACTGCCGGCGACACCACCGGTACCACGGGCGGCACCGGCGGCGCAGAGGACACCGGCATCGACGAGGGCACCGTCTCCGTGGACGACCTGCCGGACTCTGCCGACAGCCAGACCGGCGCACAGGACAGCGCCGCCGTTCCGCAGCAGAGCGCGGGGCTCACATGGCTGTGGGTGCTGCTGGGCGTCATCGCCGTGGCGGCGATCATCGGCATCGTCGTGACGCGGAAAAAGAAGCACTGAGATACGAAACCGCAGGAGGGTAAGCCCTCCTGCGGTTTTTTGCGCAAAAAAAGGAAGCGGACGGGTCACGTCCGCTCCAAGTGAGGAGAAAAATGATGGAAAATCAATTTCAAACGGGCGCTGCCCGCTGAAACCATGGGAAGATCAGAACAGGGTACACAGCAGCCACGTCAGTCCGATGGCCGCCGCGCCGATAGCGGCCCACAGCCAACCGGGGACGCGGACGCGCCGACGCGGCAGACCTTGACAGCGGGCATAGTTCTTGGCGATGCGGATGGCCTGATCTACCAGCTGCTGTGAGCTGACGCCGCCGCCATCGGTGCGCAGAATGAAAATGGCCTGTTCGAAGATCTGGGGGTCCGGAGAATCCACCACGATGACGCGGCGGGAAATACCTTTAACCAAGCATATGCCCTCCTTGCTGTCCGTTTACTGCGCCGCCCTATCGCATCGGGCGACGGTAGTAGTATGGACGGCGCGGCGGCAGATTATACCTGCGCGGGGCCATTTTCTTCGCCCCGCAGCCGGTGCAGCGCCAGCACGGCGCAGTCATCGGACCGCCCGCCGTGTTCGGCGGACATGGTGAGAATGCGGCGGGCCAGGACGTCGGGAGTGCCGCCGCCCCAACCGGCCAGCAGATCCTGAAGCCACTCGTCCCCGTCGCCGCCGACCACGCCGTCGGAGACCATCACCAGCCAGCCGTCCGGCGGCAGGACGAAGCGGATGACATCGGGCTGGCGGTCCGCACCCTCCAGTCCCGCGGGCAGCGCCGCGCCGCCGTACCGCGTGACGCGGCCCAGCTTTTTCAGATACGACGGCGCCGCGCCGTATTTATAGAGCGCGGCCTCACCGGTGCTGCGGTCCAGCCGCAGCAGGTCGATGGTGGTGAAGCCCGCGCCCTCGCGGCAGCGCAGCAGCATCGCCGTGTTCAGTGTTTTCAGGGCCGGCAGCGGCTCCACGCCCGCCTGTAAAAACTGCTTCAGTAACCGTACGGTCATGGCGGCCTCACGGTGGGCGGCCTCGCCGCTGCCCATGCCGTCGGACAGCAGCAGGCACGCCGCGCCGCCCGCCTCAAAGGACGCCGCCTGATCGCCGCACAGTGTCTCGCCTTCTCTGGGCCGCAGGGCGATGGAGGTGCGGCAGGCAAAGCGAGGCGGCGCCGACACCGGCACGCCGGAGGACAGCACCTCCGACATCTGGGCGTACTGCTGCCGCGCCACCTGATACGCTTCCTCCAGCTGGAGCCGGTGGGCGCGGCGCAGCAGGAACTGGTGCAGTTGGTCGTTCAGCGCCTCCAGCAGCTGGGGGAAGTGCAGGCAGCGGCTGGCAAAATGCAGGGGGAAGTCCTCTGCGCAGGCGCTGCCGCGGCGCAGCAGGCGGGGGCAGGCGTCGTTGAAGGCATTGTAGGTATCGTTGTAGTGTGCCTGCCAGCAATCCCGCTGCAATAGACACCCTGCGCAGATCTGCTCCGCCGCGCGGTCGAACAGCACGGCGGGGTTCTCCGGCCGCGGCGGCGATACCTCGGTGAAAAAGCTGTCGTACACGGCGCGGAACGCAGCGGCGGGGGTGGCCTCCGGCTGGGCCGGCGGCGCGGGCGCCTGCTGGGCGAGCCGCAGCGGCAGGCGCTGAGGCAGCAGAAGATAGAGCCCCGCACCCGCCATGCTCTGAAACAGCAGGGGCAGCGGGTCCGGCCCGTCAAGCAGTGTATATCCGGCCATGGCTGCGGCAGTATACACCAACGGCACGGCCAACCGGCCCCGCTCCCTGACAGCGGAGGCGGCTCCCATCCCGCCGCAGCACACTGCGGTCAGCAGCACCGCATCGCCGGTGAACAGATCCATGGTCAGACCGGCCACGGCTCCCGCCGCCGCGGCGGAGGCGGGGGACAGGCACTTCGCCGCGGCCATCAGCAGCGCCGCCGCCAGCATACCGCCCACGCGGAAGCCGGAGAACGACCAGCCGTAGGCGGTAAGGGACAGCCCCAGACCCAGCAGGAACAGCGCCTGCCCGCGGCTCACCGCCGAGGCATTGGCATCCGACAGCGACGGCAGCAGCGCTGCCGCAGCGTACAGCACGGTGCAGGCAGCGGCGCACAGCGCCCACTGCCGCGGCTGCCGCTGGATGAGATAGGCCGACTGCACCAGCAGCGTCATCAACACGGCAGCCACCGGCCGGAATACCGGACGGCGGTACAGGCGGGTGGTGCAGAACGCCGTGTTGGCACAGAAGATGAGAATGGCGGCGGCGGTGTGGCGCAGCCCCGCCTGAAAATCCAGAAAAAGGAAAGCGCCCAGTCCCGCGCCCAGCAGGGCGCTGAGCCCGGGCCAGCTGACGCCTGCGGCGGAGACGGCCGCCAGCGCCCATGGGCTGTACAGGCCGTCCAGCGCCGCGCCGGACAGCAGAAACGCGGCGGCCGCCGGTAAAAACCCCGTCAGCAGGGAGCGGAGCGGGACGGACCGGACGGGCTCGGTGACAGTTTTCAAGGCTTGTCCCTCCTTTCACGCCTATTGTAACCGGAACGGCGGACGCATCCTGTCGGGAAATGGCGGCGCATCCCAAAGCCGCCGGCCGCAGCGGCGGAAAATTTTGCTGTTGTATTTCCCGCGCCGATTTGGTACAATGCCGTTGACAGAAACTGACATACTTCGTACAGGAGGAGACCCATGAAAAAGCTGTTTGCCATGCTGATGGCACTGACGATATTGATGACTATGGCCGCCTGCGGACAGCAGACGACGGACGATGCCGGCGGCACCGTGGACCCCGGCGCCGTGGAGGATCAGGGTACCTCGGGTCAGGTGGACATGCCCGCCGATGACGCCGGCACGCCGGAGCTGGGCAGCGTCAACGGCGGCACCTACACCAACGAGTTCGCCGGCATCGGCTGCACGCTGGACGAGACCTGGACGTTCTACACCGAGGCGCAGATCGCGGAGATCAACGGCTTCCTGACGGAGGGCACCAGCGACGAGGATATGCGCCAGCTGATGGAGGAGAACCAGAGCGTGTACGATATGTACGCCTCCTCCACCGATGGGCTGATGACCATGAACGTGGTGTTCCAGAACATGGGACTGCTGTTTGGCACTACCATGAGCGCTCAGGACTACGTGGAGCTGTCCGCAGAGCAGCTGCCCGATGCCATGGGCACCTACGGCTTTGAGGACGTGACAGCGTCCGTGACCACGGCGGAGTTCGCCGGTGCGGAGTGTCCCGCGATCGCCATCACCGCCACGGTACAGGACACCCCCATGTATGAGCTGCTGGTGTGCATGAAGGAGGGCAACTACATCTACTGCGTGACGCTGTGCAGCTACACGGAGGATGTGACGGCCCAGATGGCGGCGCTGTTCTACACGCTGTAAGCAGCAAACCCGTGAGCCGCGGCGTCTGCCGCGGCTCGCTTTTTCGGAAAGGAGCGGAGACCATGGCAAAATATGTGCTGATACCGGATTCCTTCAAAGGAACGCTGTCCTCGGAGGACATCTGCCGCATCGCGTCGGAGGAGATATTGCGGCTGGAGCCGGAGGCGGAGATCTGCGCCATTCCGGTGGCGGACGGCGGCGAGGGCACGGTGGACGCCTTTCTGGCCGCCGTGGGCGGCACACGGGCGGAGGTGCCCTGCACAGGGCCCTGCGGCCAGGAGGTCATGGGTTTTTACGGCCTGCTGCCGGACGGTACGGCGGTGGTGGAAATGGCCGCAGCGGCGGGCCTGCCGCTGGCGGGCGCGTGCCGCGATCCGGAAAAGACCACTACCTACGGCGTGGGCCAGCTGATGGCCCACGCGCTGTCCCGCGGAGCAAAGCGGCTGGTGCTGGGACTGGGCGGCAGCGCCACCAACGACGGCGGCTGCGGCGCGGCCGCCGCGCTGGGCGCGGAGTTTCTGGATGAGGAGGGACGACCGTTCGTGCCCACCGGCGGGACGCTGACCCAAATCGCCCATATCCGCATGAAGGGTCTGCGGGAGACGCTGGCGGGCGCGGAGGTCACGGTGATGTGCGACATCGACAACCCTCTGTGCGGTCCCGCTGGTGCGGCGGCGGTGTTCGGACCTCAGAAGGGGGCGGACGCGGCCATGGTGGCCCGTATGGATGCGGGCCTGCGCCATCTGGCGGAGATGCTGGAAAAAGACGTGGGCATGGAGGTGCTGACGCTGGCGGGCGGTGGTTCAGCCGGCGGCTTCGGGGCCGGTGCGGCGGCATTTTTCGGCGGACAGCTGCGCATGGGCATTGATGTGGTGCTGGATCTCACGGACTTTGACCGGAAATGCCGCGGCGCATCGCTGGTCATCACCGGCGAGGGTCATCTGGACAGCCAGAGCCTGCGGGGGAAGACGGTGGTGGGCGTGGCCCGCCGCGCCCGGGCGCTGGGTGTACCGGCGGCGGCGCTGGTGGGCGGCTGCGAGACGGCGCTGGACGCGGTGTACGCGGAGGGCGTGTCCGGCGTATTCCCCATTCATCCGGCGCTGTGTACCTGGCCTCAAGCCGCCGCGCGAACCGAGGAGGATCTGCGCTTCACCATGGGAAATCTGCTGCGCTTTATGGCCGCCCTGCGGCGATAACAAAAAACGGGAGACCGCACCGCAGTCTCCCGTTTTCGTATATGGCTCCAAATGTAATCAGATGATCTTCTCAAAGACCATAGTGACCTGGATGCGCTCGCCGCCCGGCATGCCCTCGCCGTTGGAGGCGGTGATGGTGTTGCAGGCGGCAGCTCTTGCGCGTTCCGCTGCCCGCCCGCAGGCAAACGATTTTGCACAGCAAAATCCCTGCACCAAAAGAGAGCCACCCAAAGGGTGGCTCTCTTTTGTGATTTTCCACCACTTTTGTTGTCTGTGAATCAGCGCTTTTTGTCTTGTTTCTCCGGTGACGTAGTGGCCCCTTCCAGCAGATCTGTCACGACCTGATTGAGCTGTGCAGCGTTCTTGGAGGTAATGACAGGGACGCCAGTTTGGCTTTCGATGGCTTTCCGTGTATCGCCGGCCACCTTGCCTCCAGCACGCGCTACATCAATGTTTTCCGAAAATGTCTCCGGAGCTTTCTGCTTGGATATCTCTGTGGTGGTTGCCTCTGCCAGCATATTCAGCACCAACTCCAGCGTGGTCATGTTGTCACGGAGATTCTCTTTCTTCAAGCCCTTGAGATTTTTATATTGCCGCGTAGACATTCCTGACCATGCACGAGATATTTCGTCGGTAAGTATTGCGTACTCCACGCCCTTCTGCACACCACGGGCATTCCACTCATCCGTCAGTTCCTTTCGGACTTGGATGGCTTGTAGCCGCTGGTTGATCCACTCGCGGGTATAGCCTTTTTTGAGATAGGTCTCCAGCGCCCGTTCAATGGTCAACTCCGGGTCGATGGTTTCCTCAATGCGTTCTCTGCCTACCTGCGCCAGCCACAGCTTAAACGGTTCCGCTTTGGGGGAGGGAATAGACTGGATGATGCGGAGAAGCTGCTCCGTGTCGGCTACATCGGTCAGACGCTTTTTGCCATCTGAGGCAGTCATTTTCAAACCGTGACAGTTTGTCACGGTTTCATTGCCCTCAGCTTTCAAACGCTGCTTGAGCTTGCGCCAATATGCCGCAGGGTCAACGCTGTCCGTCAGCACGGCAACAACATCGACGATGGAAAAGTACCATTCTTCTTTTTCCTCGTCCCACGCAGTACGAATGCGTTTGTCCTCAAATAGTTGGATATTGTCATTTTGTGCCATTCTGTTCACCTCGTTTCTGCAATAACTCTCTCAGTAATCCATGGCAACCTGCCATCACATCCTGCCATGTGGCCTCGAAATCATCGGTGTACCACGGGTCGGCCACATCGCGGGGATGGCCGGTGTAATCCAGCAGCAGATGTATCTTGCCATCTGGGTCACCACCGCAAATACGCCGCATATTCTGTAGGTTGGCTCTGTCCATGCCGATGAGCAGATCGAATTCTTTGTAATCGTTTTTGGTGAGCTGCCGCGCCGCGTGGCCGCCGCAGGCGATCCCATGCTCCGCCAACTTGCGCCGCGCCGGAGGATAGACGGGGTTGCCGAGCTCCTCGCTGCTGGTTGCGGCAGACTCTATATGGAACTGTGCTGCCAAACCGGCTTTTTTTACTAAGTCCTTCATGACATACTCCGACATCGGACTGCGGCAGATACTGCCGTGGCAAACGAAAAGGATTTTCTTCATATCGCGGTGTCTCCCAACTATTATCTTTGCTTTAAGTATAGCAAATGAGGCCCTGTCCGTCGAGAGAAAATATGTAAGAAGGACTCCGTTTCTCGATAAAGTGTTCGAGAAGCGGAGTTCTTTCAAAAGATCATCTCTCTTCCAAGCTTTGAAAGGCGGAGTTCATTCAAAAAAGTAGGATACCTTCGAATAGATGGCGGCAGTTTTAATATGCTTACACCTTTTCCTTCCGGTTGCTGCCGAAAAAGTGAACAGTCCCTACAAACAGACTTGCATTTCTCAAATTCTTCGTACTCGGTATCAATTCATGATATCGATAAAACCACGCGCAGCATGGTCGTCACTGCGGAATAAAGCAGAGAAAGGGCAGCACGATGTACGAAAAATATGAATCGCCCCTGTCATCCCGGTATGCATCAGAGGAGATGCTGTATCTATTCTCCCAGAAAAAGCGTATTCAGGTCTGGCGAAGGCTCTGGACCGCGCTGGCCCGGGCGGAGCATGATCTCGGCCTGCCCATTACGGCAGAGCAGGTCGCAGAGCTGGAAGCACACATAGATGACATTGATTTTGCATGCGCCGCACAACGGGAGCGAGAGGTACGGCATGATGTGATGGCGCACGTCTATGCCTACGGAAAAGCGGCCCCCGGCGCCGCAGGCGTGATCCATTTAGGGGCCACAAGCTGTTATGTAACCGATAACGGGGATCTGATCCTTTATCGGGACGGTCTGCGCCATCTCCGCAAGGAACTGCTGGACGTGCTGAAAAATCTTGCGGACTTTGCGGAGAAATACAAGTCGCTGCCCACCCTCGGCTATACCCACTATCAGCCCGCGCAGCTTGTTGCCGTGGGCAAACGGGCGACACTCTGGATGCAGGATTTTCTTTCCGACCTGGAGGAACTGGAGCACGTACTGGCACACATGAAATTCCTCGGCTGCCGTGGGACCACCGGCACCGAGGCCAGTTTTCTGGAGCTATTCAATGGTGATACCGAAAAGATCGACCAGATGAACCGGCAGATCAGCGCGGAATTCGGATTTGCAGCGTGTTTTGATGTCTGCGGGCAGACATATCCCCGAAAGGTGGACAGCCGCATCCTGAATTGTCTGTCTTCTATTGCGCAGAGTGCCTATCGGATGGCAAACGATATTCGCCTGCTGCAGCATGACCGGCAGCTAGAGGAGCCCTTTGAAGAAAACCAGATTGGCTCCTCCGCCATGCCGTATAAGCGAAACCCCATGCGCAGTGAGCGAATCTGTTCTTTGTCCCGCTTTCTGATCTTGGACGCCGTAAACGCCTCCATGACGGCGTCCGTACAGTGGCTGGAACGCACGCTGGATGACTCCGCCAACCGCCGCATCTCCATGCCGGAGGGATTCCTCTGCGCCGATGCGATCCTGCGTCTCTGCAGGAATGTGACCCACGGACTTGTTGTAAATGAGGCGATCATTGGCAAGGCCGTTCGGGAATACTTCCCCTTCATCGCCACGGAAAATCTGCTGATGGAGGCCGTCAAACGCGGCGGAAACCGTCAGGAGCTGCACGAGGTGATCCGCCGCTGTTCCCACGCGGCCTCCGCAAGGATGAAGGAAGGCGAGCCCTGCGACCTTCTGGAGCAACTGGCGGCAGAGCCGGCTTTTTCCATGCATACAGAAGACCTCGCCGTTCTGCTGAGGCCAGAGGCCTATATCGGTCGCTGCCCGGAGCAGGTGGACACGTTCCTGCGCAAGGTACGCCTGCTGCTCGAAGGCACTTCCGGCGATACCCCTGACATTGATTTGTAGGGAGGATTCCCTGCGCTTTTGCGCCTCTTTCTGTGATCTGCGGAAGCAGGACGGAAAAGGCTGCCTGACGGCCCTCATCATATACCAAGAATCTACAGAGCCACCGGGCGGGAGCATTGCTCTCCACCCGGTGGCTCTATTTCTTCGTTTTGATACCCTTTTATTGTTTCCAACAGCGCAAAATGTGACCATTTCCCTGCCAGCGAAAAGAGGCAGCCATTGTCCTCATCTCGTCAAAAGAAGCGCTTCCAGCTTTGCGCGCGCAGTCAGGAGCAGTTCCGTCACCTGACTTTCTTTTTCTTCTGTATAACGGAAGGTTGGGATTGCAATACTCAAGGCAAACACAGGTACGCCATCCTTTAGCAGGGGTGTTGCAATACATTGAATAAATTCAGAGTTTTCCTCACGTTCATAAGCGATCCCGCGCTTCTTTACCCCCTGGATCTGCTGATATAGCTCATCCAGATCCGTAATGGTCCTGTCTGTCATTTTTTTTACGCCATCTTTAAAAATCTCGCTCAATTCCTCCCTTGTATAGCCGGACAAGAGCGCTTTCCCAAGCGCCGTAGCATTTGCAGGGAGCATTTTCCCGGGTGCGGAATACATGCGTATCGATTGAGGCGCGTCCACTTTAAGCAGGTAAAGCACATTGCATCCATCCAGTTCTGCCAAGTGGCAGGTCTCATTACATGCGTCCACAACCTCTTGCAATTCTGTCAGCGCACGTTCAAAGAAGGACTCCTTCCGCATATAGGCGTTTCCGATTTCCAAAGTGCGGATTCCCAACGTATAAGCAGAGGATCCCGGCTTGTATGACAAGTACTTTTTCTTAGCCATCGTGTGGAGGATCGGTGATATGCTGCTCTTAGGGGACTGAAGGGAATTGGATATTTCCGTCAGTGTCAGCCCATCCGATGCGTCACGAAATGCGAGCAGTTCCAAAATATCCAAAACTCGTTCTGTTGAGCGGTGGTCCGATTGCATAAGTATCACCTCATATCAGTTTTTATCTGTGCGGTTTCAGGCAGAGCAGCTTGCTAAACATATTCACTATAATTACATAGAATAACACAAAGTTTTCGAAGTTTCCACTAAGAATTTCATGTTCCCATTCTACCAGTCGGAAATTGTGAAAACCGGCGGAAAAAATTTCACACAGAGCTACCGCCTCACGGGTGGATGCTCTGTGTGAAATCCGGTCGCACGTGTCAAGGCGTCGCTGCAGCTCCGGACATACCGTGCTGCCACGAAAGCGAGACAGCCTTCGGTATCGTCTATCTCTGTACCCGGCCCGAACCGTCCCCGTTCATCAATGTCTCAACTTCAGCAGGTGTGACCAAGTTGAAGTCGCCATTGATGGAATGCTTTAAGGCTGAGGCGGCAACGGCGAATTCCAACGCATATTTGGGAGATCTTCCCTCTGCAAGCGAATGGATCAGACCTCCGGCAAATGCATCGCCGCCGCCTACCCGGTCAACCATGTGAAGATGATATTTTGTGGAAAAATAGCATTGCTCTCCATCGTAAATCATGGCCGACCAGTCGTTATCCGAGGCAGAGATTGATTCACGCAGCGTCATTGCAACCTTTCGGAACGGAAAGCGATCCATAAGCGTCTCTGCAAGCTTCCGGTATTCGTCCATATCCAGCTTTCCTTTTACAATCTGGCTGTTATTCAGCTTCACCCCGAATACATCTGCTGCATCTGACTCGTTGCCAATACACACGTCCACATACTGGCACAACTCGCTCATGGCTGCCATGGCATCCTCTCGGCTCCAAAGCTTCCCGCGATAGTTTAAATCGCAGGAAATTGTTGCCCCGACATCTTTTGCAGCCTTGCAGGCATCGAGGCAGGCGGAAACCATGTCTTTGCCCAGCGCCGGTGTGATCCCCGTAAAGTGGAACCACTGCGCGCCCTGCATAATCTCTTTCCAGCAATACTCCTCCGGCTTTGACGTTTGGAAGGAGGATCCCTCCCGGTCGTAGATGCAAACACTGGGTCTCTGGGACGCACCCTTCTCCATATAATAGATTCCCATGCGCTTTCCGCCCCGGAGTATATGCGAAGTGTTTACCCCATAGGCCTTCAGCTTCCTCAGAGCAGCCTCGCCTACCATATTCTGCGGGAATTTTGATACAAAAGCTGCATCATCCCCCATCTGGGCCAGCGAAACTGCCACATTTGCTTCCCCGCCGCCGAAGCTTCCTTCAAGCGATTCAGTCTGGAAGAGTCTGTTGTAGCCTACGGGGCTCAATCTCAGCATCAGCTCTCCAAAAGTAACAATTTTAGCCATGTTTTCGTCCTTTTAGCACAAGCTCAACGGCTTGTCTGCTTCTTCTCGTAATCTCTGTCCAATTATGGCTCCGGATAAGCTCCTCTGACACAAGGAATGTCCCTCCGCACGCAAATACAAATGGACTTGCGCTGAATTCTTCCAGATTATCTAAGGTAATGCCTCCAGTAGGAATAAATTGGAGCTTTTGGAATGGCGTATGCAGCGCACGAAGTGCCGGCAGCCCGCCCGCGATATTTGCCGGGAAAAACTTTACGATTTGCAGCCCCATGTTGTAAGCAGCTTGGCAGTCCGACGCCGTCGCGCATCCAGGCACGATTGGGATTCTCCGATGGTTACAGTATTCCACAACAGACGGGTCCAGGCCCGGGGAAACGATAAACTCGGCTCCCGCTTCAATTGCTTCCTCAGCTTGTTCAATAGTCAGGACTGTCCCTGCGCCCACTGTGAAATTTGATACCTCTTGTTTAATTTTTCTTATGGCTGTGGCGACTCCATTTGCCCGAAAAGTAACTTCGATCAACGGAATTCCGCCCTCCCGGAGTGCTTCTGCCACCAGAACAGAGTCCTCCTCCGGCTTATCCAGCTTTGCTACCGGAATAATGCCGATCCTGTGAATTTCCTCGTACACAGTACGCATGAAACTATCATCCTCTCCTATGTTTAAGGTGTCGAAATTGCAATTGCAAAGGATCCTGCGGATCCCGCGCCTTGCAGGTCAGCCTGCTTCTTTAGGAAAGCATTGTATCTGGATCGAGCGGGATATACGCCTCTTTCTGACTGTCTGCCACTTCCTTCTGGGTGATCTTTCCGTCTACCATAATGATACCGGAACGCAGTACGAAGTTCTTTTTGCACGCTTCTTTCAGTCCGTAGTTTGCCGTATCTTCGATCATGGGATAAATCGCCCTTGAGAAAGTCTCGTTGGCTGCCGCAGGCACCATTGCCGGGATATTCGTAATGCCCACATGGACGATCCCTTCCTCAATGAAATACGGATTGCTGATCGTCGTGTACTGAGCCGTTTCAATAATGCCCTCACCCTCAAGGTCCACAATCACAGAGCCTTTCCGCATACTACGGACCATCTCCCGTGTCACCACCGGAACTTCCATTCCCGGATAGGAGTAGATACAGTTGATCAGCATATCGGCCAGTGCTACCTCTTCAGCGAATGCCTTCTTGTCCATATAGCGCAGGTCAGTGTGGTGAAGGACCGTCCTCAAATACTCCAACCGCGCAATCGACTTTTCAAAGACAATGACCTCTGCCCCAAGGCCCTCAGCAACCTGAGCCGCAGCCAATCCCGCATGGCCGCCGCCAATAATCACAACCCGTGCGCGTTTTACTCCGGTAATCGGGACGATACTCACGCCACTGCCGCCGTACTGTCTCTGAATATACTGTGTTCCCAGAATCGGTGCCATCCGTCCGGCGATTTCACCCATCGGGCGGGTCAGTGCTCTGCTGCCGTCCGGGAAGCGCGTAACCTCGTAGGAAACGCAGGTCACACCTGCCTCACGCAGTCGTTTTACCTGCTCCGGCTTCGCCGTGCCCTCCGCCATATGGAACGCGGTAAACAGAAGCTGACCTTTCCGGAAGGGCATTTCCAGGTCTCCGGGCATCAGATCCTTAAACTTTACGATCATATCGGACTTTTCATATACTTCCGACATCGTATCAAGCATCTGTGCGCCCGCAGCCATATATTCCTCGTTTGAAATTCCCGCCGGTAATGCCAAATCCTTTTGGAAATAGACGGTGTGTCCCTGTGCTACCAGTTGCTGGACCCACTTTGGGATCAAACCGACACGAGTCTCTTTATCTTTGAGTTCCTTGGGAATTCCGATAATCATTGAAGTGTCCTCCTCATATAATAAATTTTGAAGATAATCCAAATATCCGCAGCCTTTGTGGTGCCCGTGATACAAGTCCTTATATGCCGTTTTCCGCAATTTGCCGCAGCATCCTTACAAACAATTGATAGGTCGGCTCCACCGTCTCAATATAGAACCTTTCTCTCGTGGTATGGGCTCCTCTCGACGTGGGAGCTAACCCCAAAGCGTCCATGTCCGGGAGCTTATCAATTATAATTCCCGGCTCACATCCGCCCTGTCCATATTCAATTTTAATTTCCTCGCCATACATCTCCTGGAAGAGCTTCTTGCATAGCTCTTGCATGGGAGAATCCGTCCGGTACGGCCACCCCGGATACTGATCCAGGATCTCAACATCAGCACCCAGTTGTGATGCCAGTTCTTTCACGCTTTTTTCCGTATCCCATTTCAGCGCCTCCGACAGCGAGCGTACGCTGAACCACAGCTGGCAGACATTCTCCTTTACGCAGAATCTGGATGTGCATCCGGTGCAAAACGGAATGCTCTGGTTCCTGCCACCGTATTCAATGACACCATACGGTATGCCCTGCAAAAGTGCTCCAATTTTCCGGAGATCTTCGCAGCTTATACAATCATGTACAAGTGCTTCCTCTTCCACTTGCTCCAAGCGAAGCGCAATGTTGTCCTCGCCTGCCGCACGGTATGCAATTCTCCAGCTTTTCTGCAGCATATCTGCCAGTTGACGCAGCTGCTTCTCCGCTTCACCGTTCTCCACACAGAGCCGGACTGTTGCCTGATCCGGGATGCCCTGGCTTTCTTGTACATCCGCATCTATCAGCCAAGCATTTTCACATCCTGTAAGCTTTTCCAGGAATTCGCCCAGCAGTGAAATGGCATTAGCGCGTCCCTTGGCAATATCGTTGCCGGAATGGCCTCCCAGCAGCCCGCCGATAGTCCCGCTGTATACGGTGCCTCGGTGCGGTACAGTTTTGTAGGTCATGTGAAAACGATTGTGTACGGCGCCTGTGCTGCACACACACATCATGTCAGCGTCACCGCTGTCCATATTGATCATGTGCCGCGCCCGGATCTGGGTATAGTCAAACTTTCTGGCTCCCCATAGTCCGCTCTCTTCCTCCACGGTGAACAGGAATTCCAGCGGCGGATGCAGCAGCTCCGGCGTTGTCATCAGCGTAAGCATCATGGCCAAACCGACTCCGTTGTCCGCTCCCAGGCTGGTTCCCCGTGCCGCCAGGGTGACCCCATAGTCCGCGTCCCGATAGAGATACAGATCCAGCGCATCCTTGGAAAAGTCATGGACAACGCCTTCGTCCTTTACACACACCATGTCCATATGTCCCTGAAAGAGGACTGCCGGGGCGTTCTCATATCCCTCCGTTGCAGGCATACGCACTAACACGTTCCCGTGCGGATCCTGATACGACTCCAGCCCTGCGGTTTTTGCGACTTCTCTGATGTATGCTGCAAGATGTGCTTCGTCTTCGGTATCATGCGGGATCCTCGTGATTTCCTCAAAATACCTCATATATCTCCGGGGTTCATATGCGTCAAGCAGATATTGTGACGGCATATAGGGGGTCACTCCTTTCGGCATATCATCGCTTTTTGTTATTTTCATATGGTCTCAAGCATATTTGTGGCACGCGACAAGATGTCCCGGAGCCACCTCTTTCAGTTCGGGGGAGCATTGTGTGCAGATTTCCATGCAGTTTTCACAACGGGGCGCGAATCGGCAGCCCGGCTTGGGGTTGATCGGGCTGACGACCTCGCCTTTGATCACGGAGATCTTCTTGTTCCGCATGGAAATATCCGGTTCGGGGATAGAAGAAAGCAACGCACGGGTATAGGGATGAAGTGGAGAGTTGAACAGTTCATCCGCTTCGGCGTACTCCAGACTCTCACCTAAATACATGACCATGATATGATCCGAAATGTGTCTCACTACACTCAGATCGTGGGTAACAAACATATAGGTGAGATCCATCTCGCTCTGAAGATCCATCAACAGATTCAGGATCTGTGCCTGAATAGAAACATCGAGCGCCGAAACCGGTTCATCGCACACAATAAACTGCGGGTTCAGGGATAAGGCCCGCGCGATGCCGATTCTCTGCCGTCTGCCGCCGTCCAATTCGTGGGGATAAGAATTCGCAGTCCGTCTGGCCAAGCCCACAATATCCATCAGCTGCGCTGCCCGGTTAAAGATCTCCCGCCGGGTAGGATAGCTGTGGTGGATCAGCATATATTCGGCAATAATCTCAACCACGGATTTTCTAGGATCTACACTGGCATACGGGTCTTGAAAGATGATCTGCATATTTTTGCGCATCTGCTTCATCTTCTGCCGCCCAAACGTCAGGATGTTCTCTCCGCAATAGAGGATCTCTCCGCTGGTCGGTTCGGTCAGACGCAGAAGCGTACGTCCAAATGTGCTTTTTCCACATCCTGACTCTCCTACAATTCCCACCGTAGTGCCTTTATAGATCTGCAGGTTGATATTGTCAACAGCATGCAAATAGCGGTTTTCCCCCAATTTGAAATACTTTTTTAATGCTTTTGCTTCAATCAAGGGTGTATTTACTTCCATTGGCACTACTCTCCTATCTGTCCGGTCTGTTGAAACAAATGGCAACGAATTGCGTGTGTACCCTCATAATGGACCTCCGGACTCTTCTCCCGGCAAATGTCCATGCATTTTGAGCAGCGGGGTGCAAATTTGCAGCCCGGTTCGCACACCGTCGGATCAGGCATCAGGCCGTCGATCGGGGTCAGGCGTTTGACTCTTGTGTTCAGACGAGGAATTGACCCAAAAAGCCCTTCTGTATAGGGATGATGGTTTTTCCCGTTGAAAATGTCTTCTGCCGTACCGATCTCAATGATTTCGCCCGCATACATCACCGCCACGTTATCGCAGGTTTGCGCCACAATGCCCAGGTCATGCGTGATCATGATCATAGACGTACCCAGCCGGTCCCTCAGCTCTCGTATCATAAGCAGGACCTGAGCCTGGATCGTCACATCCAGCGCCGTCGTCGGCTCATCTGCAATAAGCAGATCCGGCTCACAGGACAACGCCATCGCGATCACCACCCGCTGCTTCATTCCTCCGGAGAATTGATGCGGATACTCATGTTTCCGGGCCGGCGGAATCCCTACCATATTTAGCGTTTCGTCTACGTGCTGGTCGATCTTTTCCTTTGTCCAGCCGGCTTCATTATGCACCAGCAGCGCTTCTGCGATCTGCTCGCCTACCGTCAGAACGGGGTTCAAGGAAGTCATCGGATCCTGAAAAATCATGGCGACCTTGTTTCCGCGTATCGTGCGCATTTTCTGTTCGGAAAGGGACGTCAGCTCTTCTCCTTCAAACCAGATCTCTCCCCCGGTCACTTTTCCCGTCCGCTCCGGAAGCAGCTGCATTATGGAAAGTGCCAGCGTAGTCTTCCCGGCTCCCGTCTCGCCGACCAGTCCAAGGCTTTCTCCTCGCCCCAGCGTAAACGAAACTCCGTTCACCGCATAAACCGTTTCAAGATCCGTTTGGTAAATCACGCTTAAATCCTTTACCGCAAGAATGACATCCTCCTTCATATTAAGCGCTCCTTAACAAATTTTGTAATGTAGTCTTCTGAAATTCGCATGTACTAATTCTTCAGTCTGGGGTCCATCGCGTCACGAAGTCCGTCGCCCAGCAAGTTAACCGAAAATGCGGTCAAAACAATGGCTGCTGCCGGGAAAAAGACCAGGTGCGGAGCTTTCAGCATAAACTCTCTGGCCTCAGAGAGCATACTTCCCCACTCCGGCGTGGGCTGCGGAAGGCTGAGTCCGATATAGCTCAGAGAAGACTGATAAATCACAAGACTCGCCACATTCAGCGTGAGGTTGACCAGTATGATTCCCAAAGCGTTCGGGATAATATGGCTTAAAATGATACGCGCTGAACTGGCCCCTCCGGCTCTGGCCGCCTCCACATACTCCTGCTCGCAAAGGTTCAGGACCTCAGAACGCACCAGGCGGACATAGTTGGTAAAGTATGCCAGCGTCATCGCCACGATCAGGACCGGAATGCTGGAACCCAGCGCCGCCACTACGACCATGGTAAAAAGGATGTCTGGCACCGACATAAAGATATCCAGACTGCGCATAATCACCATGTCCACCTTCCCGCCGAAGTATCCGGCGGCCGCACCGAGCAAGCTTCCAAAAATACAGGAGGTCATGGAAGCAAACAGCGATATGGCCAAGGAAGTCCTCGCTCCATGTACGAATCTTGCAAAAACATCCCGTCCATACATATCCGTACCCATGAGATGCTTCGCTGATGGAGCCTCAAAGTTACTCATGACATCCTGAGAAATGGCAGCTTGATAGGGAATGATCACATCCGCAAATATGATGGTAAGAATTAGTACGATCAGAATTATAAGTCCGACCATCGCTCCCCGATCTTTTCGGAGGCGTCTGAAGATTTCGTGGAATTGCCCTGCCTTTTTGAATTCTCCTCTGTCGGCGCCCTTTACTCGTCCGGTTATCCCACTCATATTCACCGCTCCAATCTGCTATATTTGGCACGTATCCTGGGGTCTACATAAGCATACGCGATATCGACCAAAAGCATCAGCATGGTAAATGCAGAGGCGATCAAGATGCTGGCTGCAATAATGACCGGCTCGTCCTTTTTACTGATACTGTCCACGATAAGGCTGCCTATTCCCGGAATGGAAAACAGTCGTTCTGTCGTCACCATTCCAGCCAAAAGGACTCCGAAGCGCATGCCCACGCATGTAATGACAGGCAGAAGCGCATTTCGCATAGCGTGCTTCCAGATAACTGTCCGCTCCGGAACTCCTTTTCCGCGGGCTGTCCGGACATAGTCCTGCCGTATCGCCTCAAGCATGGACGATTTCGTAAATCTGAGGTATGCAGCCGCTTCTGAAATGGCGACCGCGCTCACCGGGAGAATGTAGCTCTTCAGACCAGACAAGCCAAAAGATGGGAATATGTTGATCTTCAGCGCGAAAAAGTACATCAATACCATTCCTATCACAAAGCTTGGCACCGCCGCCAGGAAAAACGCCATCATGGTTGGCACGGTATCCCAGAGGGAATACTGCCTGACGGCAGAGTAAATTCCCACTGGTACTCCTACGCATACCGATATCACTAGGATGAGCAGCGACATCCGGATGGTCACAAGGAATCTCGGCCAGATCTCGTCGAACACCGGCCGGCCGCTGAAGTACGACATCCCGAAATCGCCTTCTGTAACGATATCCTTCAAGTAATTGACATACCGTTCCGCAATGGGAAGGTCGTAGCCCAGGTCATGGTTGAGCGCGTCAATGGCCTCTTGCTTCGCCGTTGGCCCAAGGATCATCCGACCTGGGTTTCCCGGTGTAAGCCCCATGACAAAGAAGATAATAAATGTGACGCCAAGTATTGTGGGGATTAGGAAAAGTACTCTCTTTATGACATAGCGATACACCTTTCACCCTCCATCCGATAATTTTTATAGTGTCAGGCGTTCCAGCTCCACTGCGCAACTCTGTAGTAGGTCGGAACACTAACGACGTTCAAATCAGGATTCCATGCGGTGCAGGCCGGGGGCGCTACAAGCGGAATCACGCAGTAGGTGGCCATTACCTCATTATAAAGCTCGGTATAGATTTCCTTTCTGGCGGCTTCGTCAGTGATCTGCTCGCCCTGCGCAAACAGGTCTTCAATGTGCTTGTAGTCGAACTTGTCTCCGACAAAGCTCACATTGTAGATACCGACAGAGCCGCTATGAGCCTGCTGGCGGAAGTTGTTGAAGTCATAGTTGCCGTTGTCGCCGACAATGCAGATGTTGTAGTCCTGGGACGCCATCCGGTCCACCGCCACGCCGAACTCAAGGGTCGTGATCTTCGCGGTGATGCCCACCTCAGCCAGGTTCGACTGGAGAACCGTGGCGTAGGGCTCCGAGGAACCGGTACCTACCAGGATTTCGCCTACATCCACGCCGTTCGGATAGCCGGCTTCCGCCAGGAGAGACTTGGCCAGCTCCGGGTTATAGGAGAGGTCCACATCACATTCCGTAGGAGCTGCCTCCGCATAATGGGGATTGATGTAGAAGTCCGTAACCTTGCCCAGCCCGTCGGTGGCAACCATGTTCATGGCTTCCCGGTTGGTTGCGTGAACAATCGCCTGACGGACCTTGTCATTGTTCAGGACTTCGCTGGATTCATAGTTGATGCACATAAACTGAATATCGTTGGACTCCATTTCATTGGTCGCAAACTTTCCAGAGTCCTTGATATCCGCCCAGTTGGAGAGAGGAACCGACAGGTAGTCGATATCACCGTTTTTCAGTGCGATAACTGCGGAGGAGTTGTCCTCGATCACTACATAACCGATCTTCTTGATCTGGGGTGCTCCCTGCCAGTAGTCTTCAAATGCATACAAAGTCCAGCCGCTGTTGGGCCGATAAGTCTCCGCATCCATGTAATAAGGACCCGTGCCGGCCAGGTTAGCAATGGTGCCGAAGTCGCTCCCCTGAGAGGTCACTTCCTTCTCGCTCAGAATTTTGATTTTGAAGAACGTGTGAAGGATCGGGGAATACGGACGTGCAATGGTGATCACAACGTGGGAGTCGTCCAAAGCCTCCACCTTTTCGATCATGTCCGTATAGCTGTTGTACTTGGGATTGTCCATAAAGTGCTGATAGCTGAACACCACGTCAGAGGCCTTCAGGGTCTCGCCATTGTGGAACTTCACGCCGTCCTGCAGCGTAATCGTATACACTGTGGCATCATCGCTGATATCGATTTGCTTTGCCAAGCAGGGCTGATATCCGCCGCCGCTCTCATCCAGAGTATAAAGGCCCTCATAAATCTGCTCGTTTACAGTAAGGACATCCGTCTCATTGGTATCTGCCGGGTCAGTGGTCTGCATACCCAGGGCATTCCGCAGCATCACGGAATCTCTGGGTCCATCTGTTGTCTGTCCACCGCTGGGTGTGTCGCCACAGCCGCAAAGCGTTGCAAGACATACTACGATTGCAAGGATGTAAGAAAGCGTCTTTTTCATTTTGATTCTCCTTTTTTTGTAGTGTCTGTACGTATATGCGTATTGATTCCTTATATACGCACTCTTATATTACACAAGGCGTCCGTGCTTGTCAAGGTCTTTTTGGCTGTATCACTAATTTTTTCTGCAAGAGCGCAATGCATCTTAGGCAGTTGGCTAAAAAGAGCGTGGAGCAGACCCATTTAGCTCCCTTATCCAGCAAAGCTGTTTTCGCCTCTTGAAGCTGTTGGACTTCCGCGCCCGTTTCTGTTATGATCGAATCCGGTGGGTCTTGCGCAGGCGGCATCCGATTTATACAACATACGATACTGTGAAACGACAACGTTTCACCATAGGAGGCGAAAACGTGGTTTTTGTTGTCATTTTATCTGGCCATGATCATCATCGTTTCCACCATGTGTCCCATCGTCGCCTCGGCCGTGCAGGGGCAGGCGCTGGAAAAGCGGACAAACCTCTATACGATGGCGCTGGAAAAGCTCAACGTCATGATCGGCAACCTGATCCACGGGTATCCGACCATCAAGGTCAACCACGTCGAGCGGGAGTACCTGCAAACGCTGGAGCAGGATAACGAGAACGCCGCCCACGCGGAATTTGCCAAATCCAAGACGAAGGTCCGGGTCAATATGATCATCGACCTGCTGTCCAATGCTCCGGCGAACAGCGGCTCGGTCAGCAGCGTATACCCTGCTGGGGCTTTGGTCTCCGTCACACGGTACTGCACACCGGTTTTAAGATTCTCCCACTTGGCGACGCCCGTACTGTCGGTGGTAATCTTACCTACCTCCGTCCATGTCTTGCCATCTGCGGAGGTTTCCAACAGCAGCTCCGCACCTGCAAGAGGTGCGCCTGTCGCATCCACCTTGCGGACGGTGATACTGCCCTTCTCCTCCATGGCTTTGATTTTGTAGTCGGCACTGGGATAGCCCAGGGACATTGCCAGCGCGATGCCGCTCTGCACAGAGGCGGGCAGGTTATACCAGCTGGCACTGGATCCCTCCTTGTAGGTGCCGCTGTCATCGGAATGAACACCCGGCTCGATACAGTAGGCCACCGC
>ERZ827423.1058-NODE-1058-length-29787-cov-5.241692_pt1 | contig 29787 bp, 26 predicted proteins | sample MGYA00519775_ERZ827423 | MGnify/ENA primary metagenome ERZ827423 (study PRJEB31778, sample SAMEA3449296) | human gut metagenome | biome: human gut; feature: human-associated habitat; material: faeces | place: United Kingdom | collected 2010/2012 ... | reverse complement strand
ATAGTCGTCGCGCATCAGCTTTGCCTTGCCGCCGACCATGGCGATCGCGCCCTCATGGCAGGCAGCGGCACAGGCGCCGCAGCCGTTGCATTTTTCCTGATCTATTTCAATTATTTTTCTTTTCATGGTAATGCCTCCTTGCTTTTTCGATTTGATTATAGTAAAATTCACATAATAAGTCTGTTGAATTTTCAACAAAAGAGGTTTTTATGAAAGATTTTTATCCGCTTCTTTGCGCCTCCGGGCTTTTTATGGGAATATCCGAGGAGGAACTGACAGCGATGCTGCGCTGTCTTGCGCCGAAAAAAGAGAGCTATCCAAAGGATGCATTTGTGCTGCGCGCCGGGGATACGACGGAGGCAATCGGGCTGATTCTCGGGGGCAGCGTTTTGGTGATGCAGGAGGATGTTTGGGGAAACAGAACAATCGTCTCCGAGCTTGGGCAGGGGCAGACCTTTGCCGCCGCTTATGCCTGCTCCGGGGCAGCTCTGAATGTCAGCGTGGCGGCAAAAACAACCTCCGATGTTCTGTTTTTGAATGTTCGGCGTATCCTGACACTCTGCCCGTCTGCCTGTGCACATCACAGCCGCATCATTCGTAATCTGCTCGGAGAGCTTGCCGAAAATAACCTGCGCCTGGGTGAAAAGCTTGCGCATATGGGGCAGCGCACCACAAGGGCAAAGCTGCTTTCCTATCTTTCCGCCGAAGCGCAACGGCACGGAACCTATGCGTTTGATATTCCTTTTTCAAGGCAGCAGCTTGCGGATTATCTTGCTGTGGAGCGCAGCGGGCTTTCGCAGGAGCTTGGAAAAATGCGCAGAGAGGGGCTGCTTGCCTTTCATAAAAATCATTTTGTTCTCCATGTGTGATGGGGCGCTGCCAAAAAGGCAAAAAAACAGCAGCCCAGATAAGGACTGCCGAAGCTGGTCGGAGCGCCCCGGTTCGAACCGGCGTTTCCGCCCTTCCGAAAATATAGTCGCCGCGCGGCGCAAGCAAGCTTGCTTCTTCGGCTTCTTATTTTCGTTACACGCCCCGAAAAAACAACTCACAGGGTTGTTTTTTGGGGGCTCACCCTTGGTCCCGAACCAAGCGCTCTACCAAACTGAGCCACACCCCGAAAATGAGAGGCTGCAACGATTTCTTTGCAACGCGGAAATTATAGCAGAAAAGACCGGGCTTGTCAAGCGCTTTTCGCAAAAATCATGCGTTTTGCAAAAAAAGAGAGGGGGATGATGCGTTTTTGATGTTTCGGCGCGGCGAAGTGCGCCCGTGCCCGGGGGAAAGAAAAGCGGTCGGCACACTTGATTTTGCGCAGCGGGTGTAGTATAATATAAAATGAGAAAACAGCGGGAGGACGCGTGCATGGATCGTGTTTCGAAAATCAACTACTATTTGGATATTGCGCAGACGGTCTCGGAGCGCGCGACCTGCATGCGCCGTCGCTTCGGCGCGATTATTGTGAAAAACGACAGCATCCTTTCCACAGGCTATAACGGTGCGCCGCGCGGCAGACAAAACTGCACTGATTTGCACCGGTGCATCCGTGAGGAGCTGCAGCTGCCGCGCGGCGAGAGATACGAGCTTTGCCGCTCCGTGCATGCCGAGATGAATGCAATCATTGCGGCGGCGCGCGAGCAAATGATCGGCGCGACGCTGTACCTTTGCTGCACGGACCCGAAGACGGGCGAGCCGATGCCGGGCACCAACAGCTGCATGATGTGCAAACGCGCGGTGATCAATGCGGGTATTGAGACGGTGGTTGTCAGAGACACCAAAGAGGAATACCGTGTGATCCGCGTTGCGGATTGGATCGAGCATGACGACAGTCTCAGCGGAAAATTCGGATATTAAACGGAGCGGAGCAATCTATGAAGCTGTCAAAAAAAATAACGGCGATTCTTTTTTCTGCGCTGCTGTGCGCGGCGCTTTTTGCCGGGTGCGTCAAGGATACGGATTCCGATACGGACGCGGGCGAGCCTTTGTTTACAACGGGAGAAAAGCAAACGGAGGATCCGAGCGGCTATGCGCAGCTGAGCTATGACGCGCAGACGGATCTGTATTCGTTGCCGGGCGGGCAGGTATATCGCCTCTCGGGCATTTCCTATGAGCCGGTTGCCATCGGGCAGGGCGCTGCCGGTTTTGGCGATGCCGTTCTCTATACGATCAAAGGCTTTGATGCCGGCGATTATCTGACGGAGGATTATGACGGAACCGGCGGCATTTTTTACCGCGCGGATACCGTTTTGCCGGGGCTTGCCGATATGCATGCAAACCGCGCAATCATCTGCGTGCAGGAGCAGCTGACCCTTGGCATCGGAGAAATTACGGATGCAGCCGTTTTGCAGCAGATGATCGATCTTTTGAAAAACGGAAAGGACGTCGGGACGGAAAGTGCTTCACAGGTCTATCAGATCAAATTTGCAAGCGAGGAATATCCCGCGTTTTATTATCGTGTCAGCTATTTTGAAAAAGCGGACGGAACGCGCTGCCTATATGACCGCGACAGCAAAAAAACCGTGGAGATCGGCGATTTGCTGAGTGATTACATCCCCTCCTCGTCGGAGCTGCAAAGCGCGGTTGAAAACGGATGAGCCGTAAGCTTAAGAAGGCACCGCTGCTTGTCATTGCCCGGGCAACGGCGGAGCAGATCGAGGCCATTGCCGCCATAGAGCGCGCATGCTTTTCGGATCCATGGAGCGCGGAGTCGTTTACATCTCTTTGCGAGCAGGGCGCGCCATGGATTTTTCTTTCGGCACGAATGGACAGAGAAATTTGCGGCTATGCGGTCGCAAGCGCGGTTTGCGACGAGGGGGAAATTGCAAACATTGCCGTAGCGCCCGCATGGCAGCGGCAGGGCGTCGGTACGATGCTTCTCATCGCGACGCTGCGCGAGCTTATGCTGCAGGGGGCGGAATCGGTTTACTTAGAGGTGCGCGCCTCCAATACGGCGGCACGGCGGCTGTACGAGAGACGCGGCTTTGAGGCCACAGGGCTCCGGCGCGACTATTATACCTTGCCGCGCGAGGATGCGATCGTGATGCGGCGGATGCTTCCGCCGCAGCGGCATATGAAAAAAACAGAACGAAAAGAAAACAAAGAGACCACTTGAGAGACTTTGATACCGGAAAGGAAGGAAAATCAATGAAGCAGAAAGCCACAAAGAAAAAGCCCATCGAAATCAGCGGCGACCGCAAAAAGGCGCTGGAAACGGCAATCGCTCAAATTGAAAAGGAGAAGGGCAAGGGCAGCATTATGCGGCTGGGAGAAAACCAGTCGATGAATGTGCAGGCGGTTTCCACCGGCTCGCTGACGCTGGATATGGCGCTCGGCATCGGCGGTGTGCCGCGGGGCAGAATCGTTGAAATTTTCGGGCCGGAATCCTCCGGTAAAACAACAGTAGCGCTGCACATTGTTGCAGAGGTGCAAAAGCAGGGCGGCGAGGCTGCTTTTATCGACGCGGAGCATGCGCTTGATCCGCTGTATGCGAAGAACCTCGGGGTAGACACCGCAAATCTGCTGGTTTCCCAGCCGGACAGCGGCGAAGATGCCCTGGAGATCACGGAGGCGCTTGTGCGCTCCGGCGCGATTGATGTTGTTGTGGTGGACTCCGTTGCCGCGCTCGTTCCGCAGCAGGAAATCGACGGCGAGATGGGTGCCTCCCATGTTGGCCTTCAGGCAAGACTGATGAGCCAGGCGCTGCGCAAGCTTGCCGGCGCAATCGCAAAGACAAACTGCATCGTGATCTTTATCAACCAGCTGCGCGAAAAGGTCGGCGTTGTTTACGGTAACCCGGAGGTGACCCCGGGCGGCAAGGCGCTGAAATATTATGCTTCCGTGCGCATTGACGTGCGCCGCACGGAAAGCCTGAAAAACGGCGGCGAATCCTACGGCAACCACATCAAGGCAAAGGTTGTGAAAAACAAGGTCGCCCCGCCGTTCCGCGTGGCGGAATTCGATATTCTTTTCGGCAAGGGTATCTCCAGAAGCTCCGAAATCATTGAGCTGGGCGTGGATCTTGATATCATCGAAAAGAGCGGCTCGTGGTTCTCTTATAACGGCGACCGCATCGGCCAGGGCAAGGAAAATGTGCGCCGCTATCTTGAGATGCACCCCGAGGTGATGGAAGAAATTTCGGAGAAAATCCGCAAAAAATGCGAGGACGGAGCGGCAGGCGCCGCTGTGCTGCCTGCCGAAGCGGATGATGAGGACGATGCGGACGGGCTGGAGGAAGAATTCGGCAGCCTGGATGCGCTGGATATTGACGCTGACTGAGCCGGGCTGTGGAAAAAATCGAAATCACCGTAAAATCGGTGAAAAAGCGCGAGGGAACCGACCGCTATACCATCTGTTTTACCCTATGCGGCGACGGCGGAACCGAGGAGCAAAGCCATGTGCTCCTCGGCGCGTTTTTGCCCTTTGAGGTAGCTGTCGGCGATCGGCTTTGCGCGGAGGAGTATGAGGAATTTGTGCGCGGTGCCGAGAGCAGCGCGGCAGCTTACAAAGGGGCGGACCTTTTGAACCTTGGCGATCATTCGCAAAAAATGCTCTGCGACAAGCTGCGCCGCAAGGGCTTTTCCGCCGAAGCAGCCGAGCGGGCTTGCAGCTATCTTGCAAAAAAAGGCATGCTGCGCGAGGGCGATTACATGGTGCGCTGCATGGAATATCTGTGCACGAAAAAGCGATACGGCCCCATGCGCATCCGCGCGGAGCTGATCCGCAAAGGGATCCGCGTGAGCCGCTACGCGGAAATATATGAGCAAACGATGCAGTCGCTTGATTTTGAGGAGGCGCTGCAAAAGCGGGTTTCACAGCTGCGGCCGACAGCGTTTTCGGCACAGCAAAGGCAAAAAACGATTGCCGCGCTGCAGCGCTGCGGCTTTCCGCTGCCGATGATTCGGCGGGTGCTTGCGGACTGTGCGCCGCAGGATGCGGGCGAAGATGACTTTTGACACACAGCAAACAAAAAAGGGAAAGAAACGATGAAAGAAAGAAATGCCGTGATCGGGTTTGTCTCTCTGGGCTGCCCGAAAAACCAGGTGGATACCGAGGTCATGCTTGCAAAGGCGGCACAGGCGGGATACCCCATCACGCCCGAGGAATCCGAAGCGGACATTGTGATTATCAACACCTGCGCCTTCATTGAAAGCGCAAAAAAAGAAGCGATTGACAACATTCTTGATATTGCCTGGCTGAAAGAGCATGCCCATTGCAAGGGCATTATTGTCACCGGGTGCCTGCCGCAGCGGTACGGCGAGCAGGTGCTGAGGGAACTGCCCGAGGTGGACGCCATTCTCGGCGTCGGCAGCATTGATAATATTGTGGAATGCATTGAAAGCGTTGAGGCAAAGCTGCCCTATTCCCGTCGCGCCGAGGTTTCTGAGATGTGCCTTGGCGGCGACCGTCTTTTGACAACGCCCGACTATTTTGCATATCTGAAAATTTCCGAGGGCTGCAACAACCGCTGCGCCTATTGTGCAATTCCGGGCATTCGCGGCAGGCTCCATTCCCGCCCGATCGAGGATCTTGTGAAAGAGGCGAAGGATCTGGAGGCGCTCGGCTGCAAGGAATTGACGCTGATCGCGCAGGATACCACCGTGTACGGGTTGGATCTGTACGGGGAGATGTGCCTGGTTCCGCTGATTCGGGCAATTTGCAAAGAGACAACGATTCCCTGGATTCGGCTGCTGTATTGCTATCCCGATAAGATCAGCGATGCATTGATTGCGGAATTTCAAAACAATCCGCGCCTTGTGCCGTATATAGATCTGCCCGTGCAGCATCTGAGCGACGCAGTGCTCTCCCGCATGAACCGCCACGGCGACTATGCCGTGATCTGCGATGCCGTGAAGCGGCTGCGCACCGTGACGAATATGGTCATCCGCACAACATTTTTGGTCGGCTTCCCGGGGGAGACGGAAGAGGATTTCCGTCTGCTTTGCGAGCGGGCAAAGGAGCTTGCCTTTGACCATGCGGGCGTGTTCCCCTATTCCAGAGAAGAGGATACGCCGGCATATGATATGCCGGATCAGATCGATGAGCAGATAAAGCAGGATCGCGCCGATATTCTCATGCGGGAGCAAGCCGAAACCTCCGCGGCGCTGCTTGCAAAAACAGTCGGGCAGACGCTGACGGTTCTGTGCGAGGGGTATGACCCGGTGGCGGAATGCTTCGTCGGCAGAAGCGCGCGCGATGCCTATGAAATCGACGGCAAGGTGATGTTCGCCGCGCGCGGCAGTCATAAGCCGGAAGAGGGCGAATTTGTGCGGGTGCGCATTGAGGAAACGCTGGACTATGATTTGGTCGGCGTGACGGAAGACTGAGCAAAGGAGATGCCATGGCTGCGAAAAAGAAGATGAATTTACCCAATAAGCTCACGCTGTTTCGCGTGGCGCTTGTCCCGGTGACGGTGGTTTTGCTGCTTTTCCCGGGTCTTTTCGGCAAGGGCGAGCATGCGGGCGATTTTGCCTGCCTTGCCGCCGCCGTTGCGTTTTCCGTCACCTCTCTGACGGATATGCTGGACGGAAAAATTGCGCGCAAATACAATCTCATCACAAACTTCGGCAAATTCATGGACCCTTTGGCGGATAAATTTATGGTATTCAGCGTGCTGATCGCCATGTGTGTGTCCGATCTGTTCGAGCCGTTTCACACGGTGCTTGCCTTTGTTACCATTGTTGTGATTCTGCGGGAGCTTGCGGTCACCTCCATGCGGCTGCTTGCCGCAACCTCCTCCGATAATGTTGTGATTGCGGCGGCATGGTCCGGAAAGGTGAAGACGGTCAGCCAGATTCTGTTTTTGCTTTCCATGATGCTGGAGCCGTGCATTGCGAACTTTCTCGGCGTGACAAATTATCATATCGTGTCCTGGGTTACCATGATTTTCATGACCTTTATGACCATTTATTCCGGCCTTGAATATTTCTCTGCATATCGGAAATATATCAGTATGGACTGATTTTCCGCTCTTTCCGTATTCAATCGAACACCCCGGTGCGTTTGCACCGGGGTGTTTTTTTCGAAAATTTGCAAAAAAAGAAAAATCCTCATCCCGAAGAATGAGGATTTTTGGTGACCCGTGGGGGAATCGAACCCCCGTTACCGCCGTGAAAGGGCGGTGTCTTAACCGCTTGACCAACGGGCCGCAATGGTAGCGGAAGTTGGACTTGAACCCACGACCTATCGGGTATGAACCGATTGCTCTAGCCAACTGAGCTATTCCGCCACACAAGCTTTCCGGCGAAAGCGCCGCGCGGCGCCCTCAAAAGCTGCCCGATTATTATAGCATGCGGCGCACGCTTTGTCAACTGTTTTTTTCAAAAAAATTCGAAGGTCGAAGCGCGGGAAAAAGCGGGGCGGGGCGGTGCTGCGGCGGTGGCGGAAATTTAAAGGTTTCGCAATCGGTTTTCATCTTTTTTCTTAAGAAACAGTCCTGTATACTCTTTTTGTAAGGAAAGTGTAAAAGTCTTTGCAGGCGGCTGTAAAAGCCCGGGGAAAGGGCTTGAAAAGGGATAAAACGCTGCTATGATAGAACAGGAAGCCCGCGGATGCGGCAAAAAGGAGAGACGAAAAATGAAGAAGATTGTATGCTTGATCCCGCTGTATAATGAGCAGGAGGTGCTCGGGGCGTTGTTTTTACGCCTTGGCGCCCTGTTTGACTCACTTTGTGCGCGGTATGAAATGAGCGCGCTTTTGGTGGACGATGGGTCGGCTGACGGAAGCCTTGCGCTTTTGCGGGAGCAGCATGCAAGGGACGGACGCTTTCGCTATTTGTCGCTTTCCCGCAATTTCGGGAAAGAGGCGGCAATGATGGCGGGCTTTGACGCGCTCGGGACGGCGGATGCGGTGATCGTTTTGGACGCGGATTTGCAGGACCCGCCCGAGCTGATCCCGCAGATGCTGGAGCTTTTCGAACAGGGGTATGACGATGTTTACGCGCGGCGCCGCAGCCGAGCCGGAGAGAGCGCCGCAAAGCGGCTGACCTCGCATCTTTATTATCGGGTGCTCGGATGGCTGAGCGCGGTGCCGATACAGCCGGACACGGCCGATTTCCGCCTGCTATCGCATCGCTTTGTGGCAGCTTTGCAAAAACTGCGGGAAATGCCGCGCTGCACGAAAAGCCTGTTTTCCTGGGTCGGCTATCGGAAAACGGCGCTTTATTATGACCGTGACCCGCGCGCGGCGGGAAAGAGCAAATTCCGCTTTCTGCGCCTTTGCAGCCTGGCGGCGGACGGCATCACGGCGCTGAGCATCCGCCCGCTGCAGCTTTTATGGGTGTTGCCCGCTTGCGGCTTTATATCATTTCTCGCGTGTTTTGTGCTTTGGGCGGCACTCGGCGGCACATGGCTTTTGCTTTGCTGGCTTTTGCTTTTGCTGTTTGCCGCGCAAACGGGGGCAACGGCGCTGCTCGGGATGTACCTCGGGCGCGCATTTTTGCAAAATCTCGGGCGGCCGGGCTATCTGATCGAAGAAAGAGACGGGCAGGGGGCGGATAAATAATGAAAAAACGCGATCTTTCCCGCCGCAGCGCCGCGCTTCTTCTTCTGGCGGCAGTGTTGCTTTTGACGGCGCTGCGCGTGTATCTCGGGGGGCAGAAGAGCTATCTGCATATGGATGAGGGCTATTCCTACGGGCTGATGAATGCGGCGGTGCAAAGCCCGGTGGATGCCGATGATTTTTTTGACACATGGCACCCCGCTTCCTATTATATCGACTATTTGACCGTGGACCGCAGCGAATGGGGCGAGGTGTATCGGGTTTTTGAAAACCAGGCAAACGATGTGCACCCGCCGCTGTATTACCTTTTGCTGCGGCTCTTTGCGCTGCCGCTTGGCACGCATTTTTCCATGTGGAGCGGGCTGTTGCTGAATCTGCTTGTTTTTGTGTGCACGATTTTGCTGTTTTACAAAACCGCATGCCTTTTGTTTGCAAAACGGTACATTGCCCTTTGCGCAAGCATGCTGTACGGTGTCTCGAATGTGGCGCTGAACGCTTTTTTATATATCCGGATGTATGCTTTGGCGGATTGCTTCACGCTGCTGATGCTGTATGCCGTTGTGCGCCTCTTGCAGCGGCGCCGCCCCGCCGCGCACCATGCGGCGCTTTTGGCGCTTGCGCTGTTTTGCGGCGCCATGACGCATTATTACTGCGTTGCGGCAGCGGTGTTTTTCTCGCTTTGGTATGTGATTTGGCGGCTGCGGCAGAAAAACTATGTGCAGCTTTTTGTATTTCTCGGCGTTTGCACGGCGGCGGCACAGATTTTTTTGATGGTGTTTCCGGCGGCGCTGCATCATGTGTTCGGCGGATATCGCGGTGTCGGGCAGGGACATGCGGAGCCGCTTGCCGTGCGCGCAAAAAATTATTTGCAGCTCATCTTTTCCGCGCAGGGCGGGCTTTGGCTTTTGGCGGCGCTTGCGGTATGCGGCGCAGCCGTGCTTTTCTGCCTGCGCAAGGAGGCGCGCGGCGGCGCGGCGGGGGCGGCAAGGCGGTATCTGCCGCTGCTGTTTTTCGGGGCGGCAGGCGCCTTTGCGTTGCTTTCGCTGCATGCGCCGTATTTTGAGCTGCGGTATCTGATGCCGTTTTGGTCGGTATTTGTGCTGCTTTCCTGTGCGCTCATCATCTATCCGCTGCGTGTGCTCTGCCGCGCGGGGAAGGCGCGGGGCATGGCTGCGGTGCTTTGCTGCGCTCTGCTTTTTTGCGGCATGGTACCCCGCGACGCGCCGGAAATGCTCTATACCGAGCGGCGGGTGCTCACGGATGCGGTGCGCGCTGAGCCGCTGCGCCTCTTATATATTATGGAGGAAAAAGAAGACCGCTGGCTGGACGATTTGTATTTATTTGTGCTGTGCCCGCAGGGAAAAACCGTGCGCCGGGCAGACGGCGCCGCAGCGCTTGACGCGCTCAGAGATGCGGCAAAGCCGTTTTATCTGATGATGGGGCCGGGCACGGAATGGGAGAACACGAAAAATTCTCTGCTTGCGCAGGGGTGCGCCGTGACGGAGATCGGGCGCAGCAATGCGGCATGGCTTTTGCGCGTTGACCCGCGACATGCATAAATTTGCATAGAAAACCGCGCATTATGCAAAGCGCGGTTTTTCGCTTTTATGCAAAAAGCCAAGAGAGGCAAGCGCCGGCGGAAAAAATCCGTAAAAAATATGACGGATATGTGATGAAAATTTGAAAAATTCTCTTGACAAGGGGACTGCCGCTGTGCTATGATTGAGAAAAGATAAAGAATTTCATACCCATTTGATATGTCCGGGCGATTTTTGCGCCGCCTGACCGGTTTTCCGACGCTTTCTCCGAAAGCGGTGCAAGAGCCGCGGCGGAAGCGCGGGACAACGGTCAGAGCATATCGCGGGATGAGGTTCGGCGTCTAAAAATTTATGGAGGTATTTCCCTATGAGCAAGAAATTGATCGCGGTTGTCCTGCTCGTTGTCATGGTTCTTGGCTGTGTTCTTACCGGCTGTAAGACTGATACCAAACCGGGCGATTCGAGCACCGATAACCCAACCACTCCGGTGCGTGAAATCAAGGCAGGCACCAAGGTTATCATGGGCAGCACCACCGAGCTTTCCGGTGACTTCCGTTGGCCGGGCTTCGGCGGCAGCTCCGCAGGCGCTGCTGACCAGGACATCCAAAAGATGACCGTTGGTTATTCCACCATGGCAACCGACCAGGAAGGCGCTTACCAGTGGAATAAGACCGCTGTGAAGAGCCACAAAGAGACCGAGAACGAAGATGGCACTTACACCATTGATATCGTGCTGAATGAGGGCCTTGTCTTCAGCGACGGCACGCCGATCACCGCGAAGAACTATATTGCCGGCATTCTTTCTTTCTCTTCTCCCGTTTCCGTTTACGCAGGTCACACCGGCATGACCGGTCAGGCCTTCGTCGGCTTCACTGAATTCAAAGCATATGACGGCACCGAGGCTGAGGGCGCGTCCAAGGAATTCAAGGGTGTTCGCCTGCTGGGCGACTATGAGTTCTCCGTGACCGTTTCCTCCGACTACTATCCCTACTACTTCGCATACACCTACGGTGCACTTTCTCCCGATCCGCTGGGCCTGGTTCTGGGCAAGGATGTTGATGTCAAGGACGACGGTAACGGTGCATACCTGACCGAGAACTTCTATGAGAAGGACGGCACCGAGGTTGTTACAGACGAAGAGGGCAACGAACAGTCCGTTACTTCCTACGTCAAGGGCAAGGAGCTCAAAGAGAACCGTTATGACGTTTCCAAGTATCCTTACTCCGGTCCGTACACGCTGACTGCCTGGGACAATGCAAAGAAGGAAGCGACCCTGAAGGCCAACCCCAACTACAAGGGCAACTTCGAAGGTATGACTCCTGCAATCGAGACCCTCGTTTATGTTAAGATCGTTGAAGAAACGCAGATTGACCTGCTCAAGAACGGCGGCGTTGACATCCTCTCCGCTATCACCGGCGGCGAATTGACCAAGGCAGCTCTTGATATTGTTGACGGCAAGGCATTCAAGGAAGTGCATTATCAGAGAGCCGGCTACGGCAAGATTGAATTCGAGTGCGACTTCGGCCCGACAATGTTCCAGTCCGTGCGTCAGGCCGTCACCTATGCTCTGAACAGAACAGAGTTCTGCCAGACCTTTACCGGCGGCTACGGTGTCGTCGTGGACGGTCCTTACAGCCCGAACTTCTCCATGTGGCAGGCTGTGAAGGATGATATCTCTCTGATCGACTACTCCTTCTCCGTTGCAAACGCTAAGAAGGCGCTTGAGGACGGCGGCTGGGTTTACAACTCCAAGGGCGAAGCCTTTGTCGAAGGACAGAGCGGCGTTGATTCCGTCCGTTACAAGAAGCTGACCCAGGAAGAGGCCGAGGCTTGCGACGGCGTGAACAAGACCTATGCATCCGTGAATAACGAAGACGGCATTACCTACAAGACAGTTGAGATCAACGGCGAATACTATATGCCGCTGGTAATCAACTGGTTCGGTACCACTCCGAACAGCGTGACCGACCTGCTCACCACCAACCTTGCAAACAGCAAGGATGTTAAGGATCTGGGTATTGTCATCCGCGCTACCACCGGCGATTTTACCAAGCTGCTTGGCGAAATCTACCGCGAGGCCTCCTACGGTTATGCAGGCACACCGACCTACGGCATGTTCAACCTTGCAACAGGCTGGAACAACTCTGTTTATGACTATTCATACAACTGGTCTTTGGATCCGACCTACTTCGGCTATTCTTCCAACAAGCTCTATGATGAGTACGACAAGGCATTCCCGTATGACATTAAAGCTGAGAAGCTGTCCTATGAGGAAGCTATGAAGCAGTCCGACGGTAAACTCGGCATGGATTATCTGTCCATGGCTATGGTTTACAACGCAAAGACTGAGGATGAATACAATGAGTGGTGGGAAGCTTACATCGAAAGATGGAACGAGCTTATGCCCGATATCCCGCTGTACTCCAACCTGTACTATGATGTGTTCAACGGCAAGATCTCCGGCTTTGAGACCTCTCCGTTCTTCGGTCCGGCATACGCGATTGTGTACGCATCTGTTGACACTGCAGAATAAGGTACAGACAGGACAATATCAGGCGCAATCCCTCAATAAGGTTTGATGCTGTATTGACAGTCACATAAGTGCGGACGGGGCAGCCATATTTTGGCTGCCCCGCTTCGGGCTTTTCGGAAGAAAAATGACGGAAATTCGTTTTCCGTCATAACCGTATGCCCCCGGGAGACGGAGGCGGTACGGTTATTGACGGAAGGCAGATCACAGGGAGTGGAAAAATGGGCAAATATATACTGAAAAGACTTGGATATATGGTCGTTGTCTTGCTGATACTCTCCCTTTTGATGTATCTCGTTTACGCCATGATTCCGTTTGACCGCGCAAGAGCGGAGGCGGAGGAATACAAAGCCGCATATAAAAACATGCCAAACGGCGGTGAGCTGTTTGAACAAAAGGTGCAGCAGCTGCGACGGGAGCTTGGCACCGACCAGAATGTGTTTGTGCGCTATTTGGGCTGGCTCGGGCTTGCTCCGATCAACGGGCAGTATAACGGGATTCTTCAGGGGAACTTCGGCAAAAGCTATATGAAAGACCGACCGGCAATGGAGACCCTGATCACGCCGATGAAGAATACGATCTTCATCAATATCTTCGCAACGGTGATTGCACTCGGCATCACGATACCGCTCGGCATATTCTGCGCGGTGCACCGCGGAGGCAAGCGCGATACCGCCGTGCAGATTGCGACGATCATCGGGTACAGTATTCCGGTGTTTATCATAGGCATCGTCTTTATCTGGATTTTTGCAACGATTCTGAGATGGTTCCCCGTTTCCGGCATGAAAACGCCGGGCTCGGAATACACCGGCATGCGCAAGTTTTTGGATGAGCTTTATTATATGGCTCTGCCCCTGATCACCATGACCTTTGCGTCTCTTGGCGGCATGACCCGCTATGTGCGCGCTTCCATGACCGAGGCGCTCTCTCTGGACTGCATTCGCACGGCAAGAGCAAAGGGCCTGAAGGAGAAAACCGTTGTATACAGCCATGCATGGCGCAATGCGCTCATTCCGATTATCACGCTTGTGATCGGCTGGTTCCTCGGCATTTTCTCCGGCTCTATTATGATTGAGAATATTTTCGCGCTCAACGGCGTCGGCAAGACCTATATCGAAGCGCTCAACGGCAAGGATTTTGAGGTCGTTCTGCTGCTGCAGATGTTCTATGTTATCATCGGGCTGCTGGGCAATCTGGTGATAGATATTGCCTACGGCATCGCCGACCCGCGCGTTCGCGTCAACAAGTGAGAAAGGGGGAGAAGCAGGTGAGCAAAGAAAACGCAAAGAAAAAAGGCTTCGCCCCGTTTCGCTGGCTGCGCCGTATGTTTTTCGGCGCCTCCAAGGAGCTGACCGTTGCGGACGAGCGCTATGACAGCCCCGGCAAGCTTGCGGTCAAGCGGTTTTTCCGCAGACCCATTGCAACCGGTGCGGTTATCCTTCTTGCAGCGATGTTCCTCTTTGTCATCATCGGACCGATCATCGCCCCGGTGAATCTGACGGAATCGGGCAGCGAAATGCTGCATACCAATATTGCACCGACCATGAGCATGATGCGCCTGCCGGCTGATATGAAGGACGGCGCAGAGTCTATCTCCTCTTTGGCATCCTTTACCGCAGGCCTCAGCACTGACGGCAATGTTTATATGTGGGGATACAGCTATACGCATTCTTCCGACAAGCAAAAGGATGTTATGACAGTGCCGGAGGACGTCAAGGAAGCCAACATTAAATATCTTGCTGCCGGCTCCGATCATGTGGTCGCTATCGGTGACGACGGCACGGTATATGCCTGGGGCGAATCCGACAATGGCCAGTACGGCCTTGACGGCACCATGATCGCCTCCTGCCGCCCCATGCCAAACGAGCTGGTGAACGGCGGCAAGGTGGATATTGATCATGTCGCGCAGCTTGTCTGCGGCAACCAGGTCACCGCGATCCTCATGGACGACGGAAAGATCTATGCCTGGGGCAACGACGGGCTTTCCGCCAACAACCTCTCCTCTGTCATCAAAGCGGGAAAAATGAGCTATGACGAAGCGAAAGAGGCGCAGGGGGAGGATAGCACTGCCCCCGTGATTTACGGCAAGCTTACAAAGCTTGTCTTTACCAACGACAGCATTTATGCCATCAATGAAAACGGCCAGTTTGTCAGCGGCAAGAGCACAAAATATGATTTGCTCAACGACGGCACACGCCTTGTTGATAAGGTGGGCGGCCGCAGGATCGTTGATATCGCGGCGACCCGCACCGCCATCGCACTGCTTTGCGAGGACGGCGAGGTGATTGTCTCCGGTATGACAGACCCGCTGCCGCAGATCCCGCAGGGCGACAAGGTTGTTTCCCTTTCTGCCGGAACGCGCCATTTTACGCTGACGACAGAGCAGGGCAGAGCTTATGCCTGGGGACAGTCCTATCGCGGGCAGTGCGACGTGCCGGAAAACCTGCAGGAAGCAGGCGCTGTGGATCAGGTGATTTCCTCCGGCTTCCAAAACTATGCGTTTAAGGACGGCGAGTTCGTTGATTCCTGGGGCCTCAAGGGGTATCTCATGGGGACGGACGAAATGGGCCGCGATGTCTTCAACCGTCTGATGAACGGCGGTATGATGACCATGACCATCGGCGCCGTCGCCGTGATCGTATCTACCATTATCGGCATCATCATCGGCTGTATTTCCGGATATTTCGGCGGCATTGTGGATATTATCCTCATGCGCGTGACGGAGATCTTCGGCGCAATCCCGTTTTTGCCGTTTGCTTTGGTGCTTTCGGCTGTTCTGCAATCCTCTGATGTGCACGAAAACACCCGCATTTTTATTATCATGATCATTCTCGGCGTTCTGTCCTGGACGGGGCTTGCAAAGCTTGTCCGCGGTCAGATCCTTGCAGAGAGAGAAAAAGAGTTTGTCACGGCTGCCCGCGCCATGGGCGTCAAGGAAAAGCGTATTGCATTCAAGCATATTCTGCCCAACATCATTTCCGTGATTCTGGTAACGGTCACGCTGGATTTTGCGGGCTGCATGCTGACGGAATCTTCGCTTTCCTATTTGGGATTCGGCGTAAAGCTCCCGCGCCCGACCTGGGGCAACATGCTCGACGGCTCGAAAAACTCCCTGGTCATTCAGTCGTATTGGTGGCGTTGGCTCTTTCCCGCGCTCTTCCTTTCCATTGTTGTAATTTGCATCAATATCATCGGTGATACGCTCCGTGACGTGCTTGACCCGAAATCGGAGGTGGAAAAATAATGGCAGAACCGTTGCTTGAAGTCAAAAATCTGCACACCTATTTCAAAACCCGAAACGGTACGGTCAAGGCCGTCAATGATGTTTCGTATACGATTGAGCGCGGCCGCACGCTCGGCATTGTCGGTGAGTCCGGCTCCGGAAAAAGCGTCAGCGCCATGAGTATTCTGCGTCTTTTGGACGCAAACGGCTATATTGCCGGCGGCACGGTCCGCTTTGAAGGGCGCGATCTTGCCACGCTTTCCACGCAGGAAATGTATCATATCCGCGGCAACCGCATTTCTGTGATCTTCCAGGAGCCCATGACCTCGCTCAACCCTGTGTTTACGATCAAGCGGCAGCTTTCCGAGCCGTTTATCATTCACCAGAACATGAGCAAGAAGGAAGCGGCGGAAAAGAGCGTGGAAATGCTGCGCTCCGTTCAGATTCCGAACCCGGAAGCGGTTGTAAAGATGTATCCGCATCAGCTCTCGGGCGGTATGCGCCAAAGAGTGATGATTGCCATGGCGCTTGCCTGCAAGCCGGATATTCTGATTGCGGACGAGCCGACCACCGCGCTGGATGTTACCATTCAGGCGCAGATTCTGCGGCTGATGAACGAGCTGCAAAAGGAAAACGGCACGGCGATCATGTTTATCACCCATGACCTCGGCGTGATCAATGAAATGGCGGACGATGTTGTGGTGATGTATTGCGGGCAGGTTGTGGAGCAGGCGCCCGCGCGCGTGATTTTCACGGATTGCCCCATGAGCCATCCGTACACCGAGGGGCTGATGTATTCCATCCCGCGTCTGAACGACGACCGCACAAAGCTTGATCCTATTCCCGGCGTTGTTCCGCACCCGCTGGATCTGCCGAAGGGCTGCAAGTTTGCGCCGCGCTGCAAATATTGCACCAAGCGCTGCATGGAAGAGGAGCCGCCGCTTGAAAAGGTAGCGGATAATCAACTCATCCGTTGCTTCTACCCGAAGAAGGAAGAAAGGAGGAGCACCGCTCATGGAGAAGCTGTTATCCATTACGAATCTTAAAAAGTATTTTCCCCTGGCGAAATCCTCCATTTTTGCAAAGCAGGTTTACAACCGCGCAAACGAAGATATTACCCTGGATATTTATCAGGGCGAAACCTTCGGGCTTGTGGGCGAATCCGGCTGCGGAAAATCCACCCTCGGCCGCGTGCTTTTGCAGCTGTATGATCAGACGGCGGGCACCACGATGTATTACGGCGCAACGCTTGCCAATGTCGCGCCTTCCTATGTGACCGACACGCTGAAAAATGCGGAAAAATATGTAAACGCCTATAAAAAGGCGCAGGCGCGCGCCGATGAGCTTGCGAAAAAATGCGAGACGCTCGGCGACAAGGCGACCTTCTATAATCTGCAGGAGAAAAACCTTGCGGCAAGCGAAGCGCAAACCCTGCTTGCACAAAGCGCAAAAATCCTCGGCGGCTTCATGGTACGCGACACCAAAAAAGGAGCTGAGATGAAGCTGGCGAAATATCGCCAGATCTGCCGTGCAGAGCAGCTGCGCCAGCAGATCGAGCAGATCGAGCTTGAAATCTCCGTGCAGGAAAGCATTGCGGAGGAGCAGCCGAAAAGGGCACAGGCCTGCCAAAAGAAAATTGCAAAGCTGCGCGAAAAGACCGCCGAGCTGACACAAAAGAGAGACACCTGCGTGGAAACGGTCGGCAAAGAACAAATTGCCATCGACGCGCTCAAGGCAAAATATGCAGGCGACGAAGAATTTGCGGCATATGAAGCAATGATCGACGACGGCGTTGACCTGCGCCGCCTGAAGTATTCCGAAATGCGCCATCTGCGCAAGGATCTGCAGATCATCTTCCAGGATCCGTATTCCTCTCTGAACCCCCGTATGACGGTCGGGCAAATCATTGAAGAGGGGCTTTATACGCACAATTTCTTCAAGCGCCGCACGAAGAAGACGCAGGAATACGTGTTTAACATCATGAATTCCTGCGGACTGCAGAATTATATGTATAACCGCTATCCCCACCAGTTTTCCGGCGGACAGCGACAGCGTATTTGTATCGCGCGCGCTTTGGCAGTGAAGCCGAAATTTGTCGTTTGCGACGAATGTGTCAGCGCGCTGGATGTTTCCATCCAGTCGCAGATCATCAACCTTTTGCAGGAGCTGAAGGAAAAAGAAGGGCTGACCTACCTCTTTATTTCGCATAACCTTTCCGTTGTGCGTTATATTTCCGACCGCATCGGCGTGATGTATCTCGGGAACATGGTGGAAATTGCGGAGACGGACGAGCTGTTTCAGGATCCCCGTCACCCGTACACCATTGCATTGCTTTCCTCCATTCCTACGACCGATCCTGACAGCCTGACCAAGGAGCGCATCATCCTGGAGGGCAACATTCCCTCTTCGATCACGCCGCCCTCCGGATGCAAATTCCACACGCGCTGCTTCATGGCATGCGAAAAATGCCGCGTGGTTCCGCCGCAGCTGCAGGAAGTGAAGCCGGGGCATTTCGTCGCCTGCCACTTTGCCGAACAGCGTAAGGTCGACGAGAACGGCAATTACCTTTTTGAGGTGCAGAAGGGGACGAATCAGAGATGATTTTCAAGGCATGGAAGAAGCTCCCCAAAAAGCCGGACACCGAAAAAGAAAAGGCGCTGCAAAACGAGCCGCTGGAAAAGGGCGATCGCACCGCGATGCTGCTTGCCGCCTTCTACACGCTCTTTTTGCCTGCGATAGGCGTTTTGATTGCGGTTTGCGGATTGACGCTTTTTCTGTTCTCCCTTGGAAATTGTTAAGACATCCCGGAATAACATAACATGACAAAAGGCAAGGCGGTACCCCCCAAAAAACCGCCTTGCTTTTTCCGCTCTGCGGGCAAAGCCCGAAAAATCAAACAGGCGCTGCCCTGTCAAAGGAGGCCGAAATCTATGAATATTTGGCACAATATCAGCCCCAAGCGCATCAATAAAGATGATTTTATCGCCGTGATCGAAATCGAAAAAGGCGGAAAATGCAAATATGAGCTGGATAAGGAAACGGGCATTCTGATTCTCGACCGCATTTTGTATACCTCGACGCATTACCCCGCAAACTATGGCTTCATTCCGCGTACCTATGCGGACGACCGCGATCCTTTGGATGTTTTGGTGCTTTGCTCGGAGCCGTTGTATCCCATGACCTCGGTGCGCTGCTACCCCATCGGGGTGATTACCATGATTGATAACGGGCGAAACGATGAAAAGATCATTGCAATTCCGTTCGGAGACCCGACCTATAACTGTTATCACGATATTTCCGAGATCCCGCCGCATATTTTTGATGAAATGAGCCATTTCTTCCGTGTCTACAAGGAGCTGGAGGGCAAGCAAACGGCGGTGAATGAGGTGCTGGGAGCCGCGGAGGCGCAAAGCGTGGTGCAAAACGCCATCGACGGCTATGTGAAGGAATACTGCATTTGAGCAGGCGGCAGCAGGGAAAGCTTTATTTTTTCGGAAGATTTTGCCGCAGGGTGCAAAAAAGCCTTGACAAAGAAAAAAAGAAATGGTAGAATAAAATGCTTGTGAAAATGCATCGTATTTCACGGCAACATCCTTGCCGCGGCGCGATACCGCGGACAAAAGTCCATGAGGAGGTGCAAAAAAATGGAGAAGAAAATCAATTCCTACGAAACGATGTTCATCGTTGACGCACAGCTGAGCGAAGAAGCGATTCAGGCAGTCGTGGAAAAGTTCAAGGCGCTGATCGAGAAGCATGCAACCGTCACCAAATTTGATGAATGGGGCAAGCGCAGACTCGCATATCCGATCAATGATCAAAATGACGGCTACTATGTTTTGATCAACTTTGATTGCGACGGCGAGTTTATCGCCGAGCTGGACCGTATTTTCAACATTACGGACGGCATCATCCGCTCCATGACCGTTCGCCTGTGAGCGGAGAGGGGGGCTTTGTATGGCAAGTCTGAATAAAGTCATCCTGATCGGTCATTTGGTTGCAGACCCCGAGCTGAAAACGACGGCAAGCGGCATCGCCGTTTCCTCGTTCCGCATCGGCGTCACAAGACGCTTCACGAAAGCCGGCGAGCAGCCGCAGTCTGATTTTATCAACATTGTGGCTTGGCGTCAGCAGGCAGAGTTTGTTTCGAAATACTTCCGCAAAGGCAACCCGATTCTGGTGGTCGGTTCCTTGCAGAGCCGCGATTATACGGATCAGCAGGGCAATCGCCGCTATATCACAGAGGTTGTGGCAGATGAGCTTTCTTTTGTTGAAAAGAAGGGCGAGGGAGCCGCTGCAAATCAGTACACGCCCTCCGGCAGCGATGCGCCGGCATACGGCAGTGCGATTGCACAGGCACCGAAATTTGAGGAAGTTTCCACGGACGACGATCTGCCGTTCTAACGAATATTGTAAGGAGGAAGAGAACCATGGATAGAGAAAGAGAACCGCGCGAAGGCGGCGCACAGAAGCCGTTCCGCCCGAACCGCAAGAGAAAAAAGGTTTGCCAGTTTTGCGCTGAGAAGATCGATCATATCGATTATAAGGATACCGCACGCCTGAGAAAGCATATCAGCGAGCGCGCAAAGATCCTGCCCCGCCGTGTTTCCGGCGCTTGCGCAAAGCATCAGAGAGAGCTGACCGTCGCCATTAAGCGCGCACGCCAGGTCGCCCTGCTGCCCTATATCAGCGACTGAGTTTTTTGAAAACCAAAAAAACGACGGCGCGCACCGCACGGTGCGCGCCTTTGTTTTATTTTGCGCGGGCGGGTGAGAAGAAGGCAGAGCATTTGCTCTGCCTTTTTCTTTGTAAAAAAAGTTTTTTCGGTATTTTCTCTCGCCTTTGAAAAGCGCTCAGCTTTGCACAAACTGGCTGTTATAAAGCGCTGCATAAAAGCCGCCTTTTTCCATCAGGGAGGCATGCGTGCCGCTTTCGATCACATCGCCGTTTTGCATCACAAGGATCAGGTCGGCATTTTTAATGGTGGAAAGGCGGTGCGCAATCACAAAGCTGGTGCGCCCGGCGGTGAGGGTATCCATAGCGTTTTGAATGAGCAGCTCCGTGCGGGTATCGACCGAGGAGGTTGCCTCATCCAAAATCAACATCGGCGCATTCTGCAGCATGGCGCGGGCAATGGTGAACAGCTGCTTTTGCCCTGCGGAAATGGTTGTGCTCTCCGAAAGGGCGGTGTCAAGCCCCTGCGGCAGAGAATGCACAAAGCGGTCAAGACCGCATGCGGCGAGCACGCGCCAAAGCATATCATCGTCAATCCCTTTCATGTTATAACATAGGTTTTCGCGAATAGTGCCCTCAAAAAGCCAGGTATCCTGCAAAACCATGCCGAACAGGCTGTGCACATCTTCGCGGCGCAGCTGATCCGTGGGAGTGCCGTCGATGGTGATGGTGCCGCCGCTGAGCTCATAGAAGCGCATGAGCAAATTGACCATAGTGGTTTTTCCCGCGCCCGTCGGGCCGACAATGGCGACCTTTTGCCCCGGCAGAACATGCGCGGAAAAATCATGGATAACGGTTTTATCCGGCGCATCCGGATAGGCAAAGCGCACATGGGAGAATTCGACTTCGCCGTGCACGGTGCCGGCGTCCAGCTTTGCTTTTTCCGATTCATCCGAAAGCTCTTCGCTGCCGAGAAAATCGAAAATGCGATGCGCGGAGGCGGAGGCGGTCTGCAAATTGGTCATCCCCTGGGCGATCTGCGTCAGCGGGGAGGTGAACAGGCGGACATAGAGAATAAAGGAAACAATCACGCCGAATTCGATTTTGCCGGAAATCGCAAGCATGGAGCCGAACACGCAAACCGCAACATAGGCGATATTGCCGACGACATTCATCAGCGGCTGCATGCTGCCCGAGAGAAATTGCGAGCGCCAGTTTGCATCGTATACGGCGCGGTTGAGCGCATCAAAGCTGCGCTTGACCCCGTTTGTCGCACGGTTCAGCGCAATAACATCATGCCCGGAATACATCTCCTCCACATAGCCGTTCAGAGCGCCGAGGCTGGTTTGCCGCGCAGTGAAATAGCGCTGAGAGCGCCCCATGATGAAAAAGACAAGGAAAATGCCGAGGATTGTGATCCCAAGAGAGATCAGGGCGAGGGTCGCGTTGGTGATAAACATCATGATCAGGCAGCCGATAAATTGCGTGCCTGCGCTGATCATGGTGGGCAGACTGTTTGTCAGACCCTGCTGCAGGGTGGAGACATCGTTTGTAATGCGGCTGAGAATATCGCCCTGCGCCGTGCCGTTGAGGCTCTTTTGCGGCACGCGGTTGATCTTTGCGGAAAGCCCACCCCGCATCCGATAAGACATGCGCAGCGTGATAACAGCCATGATATAATGCTGCACAAAGCCAAACAGCGCGCTCAGCACATAGAAAACGGCAAGGGTGATACCGATTTTGGCAATGGCGCCGAGATCGATTTTTCCGCCAAGGCTCTGCGAGAGCAGCGTTGCAATCTGCCCGACCTTGTCCGGCCCGAGAATGGTTAAAACGGCGCTCAGCGCGGCAAGCAGCAAAGCGACAAGGATCGCGCCGACGGAGCCGCGCAGATAGGACGCGGTGCGCCGCAGCGCCGAGAAGGTTTGCTTGCCGGATGCTTTTTCATAGTGTTTTGCATGCATAGCGTTTTCCCTCCTCTTGGGCAAGCTCCGCAGCGCTGAGCTGCGAGGATGCGATTTCGCGATAGATCGGGCAGCGCTCCATCAGCTCTTCATGCGTGCCGAGCCCGACGGCCTGCCCGCGGTCGAGCACCAGAATGCTGTCGGCATGGCGGATGGTGCTGATGCGCTGCGCAACAATGATTTTTGTGGTTTGCGGCAGCTCGCGGCTCAGGGCTGTGCGCAGAGCCGCATCGGTTTTGTAGTCGAGCGCGGAAAAGGAATCGTCAAAAACCAAAATTTCCGGTTTTCTTGCCAGCGCGCGGGCAATGCTGATGCGCTGCTTTTGCCCGCCCGAGAGGTTTTTCCCGAGCTGCGCGATGGGGTGCTCTTCTTTTTCGGGCTGCTTTTCCACAAATTCTTGCGCCTGCGAGATGCCAAGCGCAGATTGCAGCGTTGCATCGTCCTGCGGCGCGGCGCTTTCTCCGAAGAAAACGTTACTTTTCACGGTACCGGAAAACAGCGTCGCTTTTTGCGTGATAAACCCGAGCTTGTCATACAGGGCGCCTGGCGCATAGTCTTTGACATCGACGCCGTCGATCAGCACCTGCCCCCCGGTGGCATCGTAAAGCCGCGGAATGAGGTTGACAAGCGTCGTTTTGCCGCAGCCCGTTGCGCCGATGATGGCAAAGGTCTGCCCTTGCTTTACGGAAAAGCTGATATTCTGCAAAGCGTCCTGCGCAGCGCCCGGATAGCGGAAAGAAACATTCGAAAATTCTACGCAGCCGTGCTCGGTAGTCTCTTTTTTTGTGCCCGGTTGCAGTGTGTTTTGCGCTGCCAAAACATCGTTGATGCGCTCCGCGCTGACCTGCGCCTGCGGGAAGAGCATGAAAATCATCACAAGCATCATAAACGACATGACAATATAGGTTGCATAGGTGCTGAACACGATGACATCGCCGAACATGGTGAGCCTTGCGCCGAAATCAGCGGCGGGAATGCGGCTGACAAGCGCCGCACCGACCCAATAAATTGCAAGCGCGAGCCCGTTCATACCAAGGCTCATCGTCGGCTGCACCAGGGCAAACAGCTTTTGGTTTTTCATCTGTGTGCGGAACATTTCCTTGCTCGGCACATCGAATTTTTCGTTTTGATAGTCCTCCGCGTTAAAGGCATGCACCACATTGATGCCAGTGAGGTTTTCGCGGGCGACGCGGTTGATGCGGTCGGTGAGCTTTTGCACCAGGCGAAACCGCGGCAGGCACGAGCTCATGATCAGTAAAATCACCGTACAGATTGCAACCACAAAGGCAGCCGTCACGCCGGAGAGCGTCCAGCTTTTTCCGAGGATTTTGATGATTGCCCAAACCGCCATAATCGGCGCCTTGACAACCATTTGCAGCCCCATGGCGACGATCATCTGAATTTGCGTGATATCGTTGGTCGTGCGCGTGATCAGGCTCGGCACGGAGAACTGCTGCAGTTCTTCTTTGCCGGCATCCATAACATGATAAAACAGCTTTTCGCGCACGGTGAAGCTGAAGCCTGCCGCAACGCGCGCCGAAAGAAAGCCGCAGCCAATGGCAAGCACCGCCGAGCACAGGGTGCAAAGCAGCATCTTCCCGCCGACGGAGAGCAGCTCGGCGGTCTTGGCGCCGGTCTGGATCAGGGTTGTCAGCTCCGTCATGAAATCGGGCAGGCGCAGATCAAAATAAATCTGCCCGACAATGAGCACAAGGCAAAGCAGCGCCATCAGCGCCTCGCGCCTGCGCATATTTTTGAACAGTTTAAGCATTGGTTTCCTCCTCTCCCGCTGCCGCGAGCATCGCGTCCATATTTGCATCGATCTTGGCAATGCAGGCATGCATGGTTTCGATTTGCTGCGGGCTCAGCCCCGCAAGCAGCGCTTTGCCGAAGGTTTGCTGCAGCGCCCGCCCGCGCACAATGAGCGGCTGCGCCTCCTCGGTGCAGCAAAGGCAGGTCTTTCGGCGGTCGGCGGGGTCGGTGCTGCGGCAGAGCAGCCCCGCGCGCACAAGGCGGTCGATATGCACCGAAACAATGGCGCTTTTGAAGCCGCGGTTCTCGCAGATCTGCGTCGCCGTGCTGCTTTGCGGGTTATTTGCCACATATAAAAGAATGTCAAGCGCCATGGGCGGCAGTCCGCTTTCGCGGCACAGCGGCGCAAGCACCGTATGATAAGCCTTGCGCAGCCGGTTTGCATGATGAAACATGGCTGAGGCGGTCGGCATCGGTCGTTCCATAGTATCCCTCCTAAAAAAGTTTAATATTAAACTGTTTAATATTATAAGCTTTTGCGCCCGGGAAACAATGCATTGAACGTTACGGAATTGTGAAAAAAATAAGAACGCCTCCCGCAAAGATGCGAAAGGCGCTCAAAAAGAGGAGGCGTTATTGCTTTTTGTGCAAATGGCAGCAATGCACCACCGTGCCGCTGAGGGCAACCAGCGCGAGAACGTTCGGCAGCACCATGAGGTTATTGAAGAAATCCGTCAGCTCCCAGACAAGGTCGTTGGATAGAACGGAGCCGAGAAAAATAAATACAATGCAAAGCACGGAATAGCACAGGTCCGCTTTTTTCCCGAAGAGATAGTGTACATTGATGCGCCCGAAGAGATTCCAGCCGACGATGGTGGAAAAAGCGAAAAACAAAAGGCAGATCGCAACAAAGGCATTTCCGAGCGTTTGATTTTGGAAGGCGGAGCCGAATGCAAGCTGGGCGGCATTGGTTTTGGAAACGCCGAGGGCGGTAAGGTTTTCGGCGTTTAATACCTGCCCGTGCAGAATGCCGCCGTCGGTGAACAGGGTGGAGATTACGACAAGCGCGGTCATGGTCAGCACCACGAAGGTATCGATAAATACCCCCGCCATGGCGACCACACCCTGCTCGTGCGGGTCCTTGACATTGGCAAGCGCATGCGCATGCGGAGTGGAGCCCATGCCCGCTTCATTGGAAAACAGCCCGCGCTTGACCCCCTGGCTGACCGCCGTTTTCAGCGCATAGCCGACAGAGCCGCCGAGGATTGCCGTGGAATTGAATGCATATTTAAAAATGAGGCCGAAGGTCTGCGGCAGGTATTTTGCGCGAATGATCAGCACGGCAAAGCCGCCGAGCAGATACAAAACCGCCATGATGGGCACGATTTTCTCCGTGACCGCGCCGATGCGCTGCACCCCGCCGATGAAAATGAAAGCGGCGACGGCGCACAGCAAAAGCCCGATGATCCATGAGGGAATGCCGAAGGCGTTGCGGCAGGCTTCCCCGATGGAATTGGACTGCACCATGGTGCCCATGAAGCCGAGGGCGAGGATGATGGCGACGGCGAAAAAGCCGGCTAAGAATTTGCCGAGGCGACCGCGAAATGCCGCACGGATATAGTAAACGGGGCCGCCCGAGACGGAGCCTTCCGCATGCTGCACGCGCGTCTTCTGCGCCAGCACCGCTTCGCTGTAAATCGTCGCCATGCCGAAGAACGCGATGAGCCACATCCAGAAAATTGCGCCGGGGCCGCCGATGAGAATCGCGCCGCAGGCGCCGACAATATTCCCCGTGCCGACCTGCGCCGCAACGGCAGTCGTCAACGCCTGAAAGGAGGAAAGCCCGCTTTTGTGGCGTTTTCCGTTCAGGGAGAGGTTGCCGAAGGTCAGCCGCATGCTTTGCCCGAAGCAGCGCACCTGTACAAAGCGGGTGCGCACGGTATAGAATATGCCGGTGCCGATGAGCAAAACAATGAGAATATAGTCCGAAAGATAGGAGTTCAGGATCTGCACAACTTGGAGAAGCGCGCTTTGAATTGTTTGCATAAAAACCTCCGAAAAAATAAGCTGCCCGACGCACGGACAGCTTTGGAAGAATATACAGAACGCATTTTCAAAACGGAATGAGAAATTACGATCTGCTCTGTCTGTTTGCCTGAGAGATTCGGCACGGGGCCTTGCACCTTCGGCATTCAACTGAATGAATTCTCCAGAGTGTCCTCCACGGTCGGTCAGATTTTCCCGATCGCTTCTACGAACGCCAGATATAATACTCATACAGTATACTGCATAGATATACATTTGTCAAGCGTTTTTCGACAAAAAAGACGCGGTTGCTTTCCCGTGGAGGATATGGTACAATAAATTCGGGAAAATGAAAGCGGAAAAGAGAAAAGAGGCGAAAACCATGCAATCTTTAAAAGAGCTGTATCGAATCGGGAGAGGTCCCTCTTCTTCACATACCATCGGCCCGCAGCGCATTGCGCAATATTGCAGGGCAAACTACGGCGTGCCGTGCCGCATCCGCCTGCTCGGCTCCCTTGCAGCAACGGGCAAAGGGCACGGAACCGACCGCGTTTTGCGGCAGGAGCTCGGAAACGATGTTGCAATTCTTTTTGATCATGAAATGCCTCCGATTTCGCATCCCAATGAAATGCTGCTCGATTTCAAAGAGCCGGGCGGCGCGCTGCGGCAGATCCGCGCGCAAAGCATCGGCGGCGGCAATGTGGTGATCGACGGGCGTGTGCTCAGCGAGAACGGGGAGGTCTATCGGGAAAAATCGTTTGCCGAAATCGAAGCGCGCCTTGCAAAAGAGGGCATGAATCTGCCCGGCTATGTGCGCGCGGCGGAGGGAGACGGGATTGACGCCTATCTTGATCGGATTTTCGATGTGATGGAGCAAAGCATTTTGCGGGGGCTGCGCGCGAAGGGAGAGCTGCCCGGCGGGCTGCATCTTGCGCGCAAGGCAAAAACGCTTGCTACGGAAAATGCAAAGGCAGAGCCCGCCATTCTGCGCGAGGCGCGCCGCGTGAGCGCCTATGCCTTTGCCGTTGCGGAGGAAAACGCGGATAACGGCGAAATCGTCACCGCGCCCACCTGCGGCGCCGCGGGGGTGCTGCCGGCGGTGCTGTATTATATGTATGAAGAATGCTGCGTGCCGCGCGGGGAAATTATCGATGCGCTCTGCACGGCGGGCGTGATCGGCAATCTTGTGAAAGAAAACGCCTCTATCAGCGGGGCGGAATGCGGCTGCCAGGCGGAGGTCGGCGTTGCCTGTGCGATGGCGGCGGCAGCGCTTGCGCAGATTTACGGCCTCGACACGGCGGGCATTGAATGCGCGGCGGAAATTGCGCTGGAGCATCACCTGGGGTTGACCTGTGACCCCGTGCTCGGGCTTGTGCAGATTCCGTGTATTGAGCGCAATGCCATGGCAAGCACGGAGGCGTTTCACTCCGTGATGCTTGCAAAGTCGCTGGCAAACAAGCGCAAGATTTCTTTTGATGCCATTGTCGGCGTGATGTATCAGACGGGCAGGGATCTTCGCAGCGGATACCGCGAGACCTCCCGCGGCGGACTTGCCGCGGCATACGGCGGCGCGGCTTTTGAAAGCGGCTGCAACACCTGCAAGGGCAGCTGCAACACCAGCGGCGGCTGCGCAAGCAAATCACAAAATTAAACCGGGACGAAAAATCGGGCGTGCCCCCGCAAGGGGCACGCCCGGCTTTGTTTTCAGAGGGTATCGCCGTCGGAGAAGGTTTTGCCGATCGGCTCCATATCGTAAACGGTCATCTCCCGCACGGAGACGCTGTTGCCGCGCGCCGTGAGGCTGACGGTGTCGGCGCCCATGGGGGGCAGCACGCGGCGCGCAATGGATCTGCCGCGCTCCGTAAAGATCTCGATCACGCTTTGGTCAAGGAAAATCCTGAGCTTCAGCGGCTGCATATAATTCAGCGGCACGGCAATGGATTCGGGCACGCTTGCGCGGCATTCCCGCTTCGGGTCGCTGCCGTTTGTCGGGTCAAGCTGCAAAATGCAGTCGACATGCCAGTCGTCGCTCAGGCGGTACATATCGCCGCAGCTTGGGAAGAGATTCAGCGCCGTATACTGCCGCCCGTCCTCGCTGCGGAAGAGCTTCAATGTGGCGGTAGCGTTTTGCTGCCACAGATCAAGGCTCACATCGATTTCCGTACAGCTTCCGCGCGCGGCATCGATCACGACCTCTTCTCCCGCGGATACGGTGAAGGGCTCCACCGTGCGCGCATTGCGGCGCAGGGTGAACACCTCGGGGCTGACCTGCACGCGGATGCGCTGCGGAAATTCGGAGAGATAGAGCTTATGCGGCAGGCTCATGCAGTCTCCATGGCCGAAGGAATGCATCACATAGACCGCCGTCGGCACGCCCGCCCCGTCCTTGTCGGCACAGGCGGCAGGCGCCATATAGCCGCACCACATGGAGGTGTTTGAAATGCGTTCCCCGCCGATAATATGCAGCTTCATGCGCTCACGGTCCAGCCTGCCGAGCAGATATTGCGGACCGAAGCGATGGCTGTAGGTCAAAAGGATGCGGCTGTCCGGGTCCTGCCCGATGGGCACAAGGTACGGGCATGCGCCGTCGTCCCCGATGGAATTGAATGCATCGTCCTCCAAAAACGGGTGCTCATAATGCCAGGAGGCAAGATCGTCGGAGGAGAAGAGATATTCCTGCCTTGTAAAGGTGTCGTCCGCGCGGCGCTGAACGCCTGCGGAGATGGCATAATATTTTCCGTTTTCAAAAAACACGGTGCCGTCGTATACGGCGGGATACTGCGCATAGGGCACGCGGTGCGTTTCCTCCTCGGAGGTGTCGCCCGCAATCGCCGGGCCGCGCGTGGTGCGCTCCCAATTCAGCAAAAGCGGGTCGCGGCTCTTTTGGCAATAAAGGCCCGTGTGGCCGCCGTGACCGTAATAAAAGATGCTTGCGCAGTCCTTTGTCGTGCATGCCCCGCCCGACCAGGAGGATTCCTCGTTTTCCGTCGGGTCGGGATGGATGGCATAGGGCAGCTCCGTCCAATGCACAAGGTCACGGCTCACGGCATGTCCCCAAACCATTACCCTGCCGACAAGCTGCTGGAAAAACAGATGATAGCGGCCGTTCCAATAGCAAAACCCGTTGGGGTCGTTCATATATCCCTCGGCGTTGACAAAATGATAGCGCGGGGTGAGATAGTCTGCATAGCGCTCGGCGCGGGCGGCGCGGGCATTTTTCAAAAACGGATGGTCGCGCAGAAAGGCAATTTGCTCCTCCAGCGTTTGCGGATATGTTTTGCTGCAATATTGATCCAAATCAAATTTTTCTGCCATAGCTGTTTCGACTCCCTTTTGGTGATGCTTTATTGTACCATATTCACCGATGCTTTGCAAGGTCTTTTCCATGGCGAAAAAATCAAAAAGTCAACCGAGAGTTGAGGAAAAATGAAAAATCAGTAATTGACAAAAGCTGACAGGCATGATATAATAATGCACGAAAAACAACGGGGGGGGGCGCTCTTTTTTGTGCGACTTTACCACAATGATAAGGAGAAAAGTCTGAAAATTAAAATCCAGAGCAAGAGAGAAAAAACGGCATAACAAAATAGA
>ERZ827423.1056-NODE-1056-length-29807-cov-6.824684_pt1 | contig 29807 bp, 25 predicted proteins | sample MGYA00519775_ERZ827423 | MGnify/ENA primary metagenome ERZ827423 (study PRJEB31778, sample SAMEA3449296) | human gut metagenome | biome: human gut; feature: human-associated habitat; material: faeces | place: United Kingdom | collected 2010/2012 ... | reverse complement strand
CACAAGGATTTTGTCAACTCCCGGTGTTTCCAGTGTTACTTGCCTGCCATCCTCGCCCATGACTTCAAGCCCCTCGTTAAGGCATTTCCTTGCCCCGACAATCATGCAGGGAGATACGACCCCGAACTTCGATATTGACTTTTTCTTTTTGTTCAGGGCGTTCTTCTTCGGGGTCCTGTTCGTTCTTAGCGTTGCGAACCTGTAGCCCTTGGAGCGTAATTCCGATTCGCTGTAAATGGTAAACTTTAATAGGTCTTCAACTTTTGTTTTTAATTCATTTGTGTTCATTTTTAATACCTTTTATTTGTTTTGTTATACTTATTTTTGTGATTGCTTAGGCGCAATCTTTCCAGTACCTTACGGGTATCAAAGATTACGGTCTTTCCGCTTTGGAACGTACAGTCGTCAATCTCCCCTGATGCTTTCAGCCGCACGACGGTAGATGCCGATATTCCCAGCACCCTCGCAAGTCCTTTGATACCCGTCACTAATGCCGGAATGTCAGGGTAGTCGTCCTTTTTCGGGATTTCTTCCTCTTTCATTCCGACAAGTCCTAATCTCTGCCCGACTGACCAAATCTCTTCAATCGTGGCTTGCACTACCAGTTTTTCAGGTAGCAAACTTTCATCATTGTTCATTGTCTTACTTCTTAAATTAATAATATCAGTCCTCATCGGACGGGTGCAAAATTCAGTAAAAACAATGACAAAAAAGCAGGGTGGAATGAAGTCGGAATGACTTTATGAATTGGCACAAAAAAGAACTCCCTATGACTCAGGCGTTTAGGCAAATTCATAAGGAGTAAAATAGGAATGAAAGAGAAATGGAGGCGGAATGGATTACCAATCAATCGAATTAAGGGTTTCCCTATTCAAAAAATGGCGAAGACTTTCCCTTGGCGTTAATATTTTTTTTGCACATCTTTTGGCATCTTTATGTTCATAATTTAGAATATGGCCATCTTTCATTTTATTTTCAGGGATATGAATATCGAACATTGATATAATGGTTTCAACAAATTGAATGTTGAACGGCATTTTATTCCATTTTAAAAAGCGTGAATGGAATAATATATAAGCGAATCCATATGCATTATAGCTGTCTTTTATTATTTTGGACAAGGCTATAATGTCTTCCATATAATCCGTTATCGAGTTTTTGCCATTTATAAATCTTTCTTTTGCTGGAACATATCTTATAATGAACGGCTCTAAGTTGTCTAAAATCTGTTTTTCACCGACATGAACACTTGTCATTTGCCCCATTACCTTATCATCCGGCTCTCGATTTTCAATGCGTTTGATTGATTCCGGAGCGTTTATTGGTATATTGGGGGCGTACTTCAATTTATCCAAGTCATAATCTACTATTGTTGTATTGTTCTTATCAAACTGTTCTGTGCTGAAAGGGAAAGGAAGGTCTAAAGTTTGTCCGGTTTCTTTACACCACCATTCATACTCGTATTGGATTAAAGGGGCGTAACAGCTTGAACGTAATGAGATTAATATAGCTTCATTCATTTGAAAGGGATATATGCCATTAATATAAAAGAATGTCATATCGACAATGAATTTGGGGTTCAAATAGATGCAGTAATACAAAAGCAAGAAAGCATCTATTATAATAATTTTTTGATTGTTTGTATATTCATAACTATCAATATTTGCTTCAAAATCTTCGAAGCTATTGCATTTTAATATTATTTCAAATATCTCATTTAAGTCATATTCATCAAAAAAGTCTTTTATTCTATTATTATCATTATCTATTCCACGTAGCAAAGATTTATAATATAGTATTCTATCTTCACAAAGGAATTCGTATCCGTCGAAATATTGTTCCATTTTTTTGGAATCTCTTATGAATTCTTCGAATGAAAAGTCTTCTAATCGATTCAGAAAATAATTTTGTCCTACTCGTAAACATGACACAATAATAAAGCTAATTGTTAACTCAGAATTATTGGAACCATCCAAGAAATCATATAAAATATTAAATTCATTAAGATAACGTTCGTCCGATTTGGGGGTATTCCACACATGATTGACCTTGGAAATGAATCCTTCGACGTCTTTTATTCCTAAGTTATACAAAACGTATTCATTTCCACTTAAATTATCAATTGCAATTTTCAATGCTTTAAATGCAAACTCAATTAATATTATGACTATTTCTTTTTTATATTCTGGCTGAAATATATCATTGCTTGCTTCATCATCATGGTCGTCTTTGTCTCCATTAGAAGTATGGATAAGATTCTTATAATCGCACAAGGGAATTTCTTCTCGTATGTTACTAAAAGATTCTATAAACAAGCCCAGGAACAACTCCCCTACATTTGTTATTTCTATATCTTGATTGTCTTGCTCATTTTCACCTTGTTCGTTTTCTTCACCTTCAAACAGATCTTCATAAATCTTCAAGGCTATTTTCTTGTATTCTTCGTTTGTCATAAGGCTAAATGTTTTGGTTAAACATAAAAAGCAACATCTCGTTTAACATCTAAAGATACTGCTACAAATTTAGATATAAATTTCGATTTATATGCCAGTGAGATAAGAAATCTTGATTTTTTCTTAGAGGAAAGATAATAAAATATTTTTAAATTATCTGTTTTATTCTATGATTTATAAATTTACACACCTCTTTTAACTGTTCGGTGGTCATTTTATCTACGCTTTCAATAATATCTTGTTTGTATTGATGGTTGTTCCATTTCTCCATCTGCATTTTTTGTGTCTCGTCCGCTACTTCGATATACGGTTTCATTGACTCGTAATCGGAATGGCCGGTGCAACTCATCACGACACTGGCAGGAATACCAAGCGCGAGCGAACAACAGACGAATGTCCTCCTTGCGTCATGGCAACTGATTTGTTCCCAGAATTTACAGATGTCTTCATGCCGTGTATTGCCTTTGAAGTAGACCTGTACGATTTCCCTGTCCAATCCTGCAAGTCTCGCCGCCTCTTTCAGTGCGTCATTCAATTTTTGGTTTGAAGGAACAGGGAATACAGTTTCACCTTTATACCATGAATACTTGTCTATGATTTTCCGGGCGTGTTCGCTTAACGTAATGAATAGCTTGTCATCCGTCTTTTCAGTAATTATTTCCAAACGCCCGTCGACGATGTTCACAGGTTTCAATGCCGCCAAATCAGAATAGCGCAGTGAAGTGAAGGCCATAAAGCAAAACATATCCCTCGCTACAGATAAATATTCCTTGTCCGTTTGAAACTCAAATGAAGCAAAATGCATTAGTTCCTTAAACTTCAAGAATGTCACAACCCTCGGTATAACCTTCAGTCTCGGTTTAAAGTCCAATACTCCTGGCTGTATCTTATGACCGTTTCTTAATGCCCAGCGTAGAAATGACTTCAAAATTTTAAACTGCTTAACGATAGTTCTGTTACAATAATCATTCTTTATGTACCAGTTCGAGAATTTAACCATTTTTTCGCTCGTTAATGTTTTCAGTTCAATCTTTGGGTCATACGATTTTAATTGATGAAACATTTGCTGGTATTTATATTTAGCATTGTTGCTCCAACTCCCTTCCATTGGCCTTTTTTCTATGAACTCATTGAAAATCTCGGTTAAAGACATTTTCTCATCATCTTGAATAAGAACTTCAAGCTTATTTATTCGAGTTTTGCTATTTACGTATTCTTTCAAATGCTCTTTCGTCATAAAGCCAGAATGCAAATCACATTCCGTGAACGCTTCTTCTATGTAAGCCAAGTAGTCACGTATCATTTTATTTATTTCGGTTGCGTAAATCGTCTTCCCCTTGATTTTATGTGTCGTATTATTTTTCACTAATTGTTTTTTATTATCCCATTTCGCTGGGTCAATGCTATAACCGACACAAAATCCAACTTCTTGCTTCTTTTTGTCCCACCTGACACGAATCATTATCTGACCGCTTTTCATTATATAAGGTCTTGCCGTATAATTTGTCTTGTTCATAATGCTAATTTTAAAGTTCATGCAAAAATAATTCAAAATAGTTACCATAACAAGGGCTTAAAAGCACCTGACATGATATGACCATACGTGCTTAAAAACATTCAAAAATGTGGAGCCAAAGAGACCAATTTTTGCTTAAACGGGGTAATAAAACTCCCCCCTAAATATTGCATTTTACAATGATTTCTGTTTATTGATAAATTGTTAATATGAGTTAATTCGTCTCGCCCCGTATTAACAATGAACCTTTAACGGGTGTGGAGGGGGGGGGAAGTACTCCCCCGATTTTGGACTGTATAAGGATTTTTCTGAGTTTATCAGGAACACATAAACATCCTGAAACCCAATAAAATAAAGGCATATACGTTATTCTAAGGTCAGTTAAAATCGCCCCAAGGCAACCTCCAGCTCCACAAAGGTACTACGGATGTAGTGCCTTTTTTGTTGCATGAAACAAATATTAATCTTATAGATACATTTTGTAACCGCATTTACCGTGTTTACAGTTAACTTTGCAGTGTTGTTGGCTTTGTCTGACGAAGACAATTGAACATGTAATTAAACAATACTAAAAAACATATTATGAAAAGAAAAAGCATCATCAGGTTTACCACTCTTGCAATGCTGGCCTATGCCATGCCAAACTTTGCCTCGGCTGTTGCCGACGGACAGGACGAAGGTTTTGCCATGTTCGACAACTTCGTATATTCCGGCAATGACGACTTTTATAACTCCAACCCATTGCCTGGACCGTCATCATTCTACAACCCGATACTTCCGGGATGGAACTCCGACCCGAGCATTTGCCGTGCCGGAGACGACTATTTTATGGTAACATCTACGTTCTCGTACTTCCCGGGCGTGCCATTGTTCCACAGCAAAGACCTGCTTAACTGGAAACAGGTAGGCTACGTTCTGGACAGGCCGTCACAGCTTCCGCTCGACGGGCAGAAAACGTCTGAAGGCATTTTCGCTCCCGCGATATCATACAACCCGAACAATAAAACGTTCTACATGATTACTACCAACATCAGGCTGGGCAACTTCTTCGTAAAGACAAAGGATCCGTTCGGCGAATGGTCTGACCCGATACGCCTGCCCGACGTTGGCGGAATTGACCCATCGTTCTTCTTTGACGACAACGGTAAGGCTTATATCGTCAACAACGATGCTCCCGAAGGACCTGCCGAATACGACGGACACAGAGCCATCAAAGTAAGAGAGTTTGACGTTGCGACAGACAAGACGGTAGGACCTACGAAGGTTCTTGTAAACAAGGGTGTGCATCCAGAGGACAAACCTATCTGGATTGAGGGGCCGCACATGTATAAAATCAACGGCAAATATTACCTCATGGACGCTGAGGGCGGAACTTCCGACATGCACTCAGAGGTTATATTCAGGAGCGACAGTCCGTTCGGACCGTTTGTTCCGGCAAAGCAAAACCCGATTCTTACGCAACGCCACCTGCCTGCCGACCGTCCTAATCCTGTAACGTGCGCAGGCCATGCCGACCTGGTACAGACTCCGGAAGGCGACTGGTATGCCGTGTTCCTTGCCTGCCGGCCGTATGACGGCAAGTCGGAAAACCTTGGACGGGAGACATTCCTCATGCCTGTCAGATGGAACGCCGACGGATTTCCATATATCACCGAAGGCAACGAGACTGTACCTCTGGTGTCGGAAGTCAAGGGGGCCACACGAGGAAATGAGGTTACCTTCGGCAACTTTACTTACAAAGACGACTTTTCAAGCGCTGAACTCGACCTCGGCTGGTTCTCACTGCGCGCCCCGGCAAGCACTTTCTGCTCATTGTCGAAAAACAAGGGATACCTTACCATGCAGTGCATTGACGTAAAGGCATCAGAAATGAAGACGCCGGCATTAGTCACACGCAGAATCAGCCACCATAAATTTGAATGTTCAACGCGCCTTACTTTTTCTCCCGCACAGGCAGGCGACAAGGCTGGCTTGATGTTATACAAGGACGAGAACCATCAATACCTGCTATGTGTGGTCAAGACCAATGACGGCAGACAGGTAGAGGTACTGAAGGTTTCGGACGGAGGAGCCGAGGAGGTAATGGCATTCTCACCGATAAACAATGACAATAATGATATAAGCCTTAAGGTTACATCCGACGGACCGACGTTCAGTTTCCACTACTCAAAGAACGGCAACGATTGGGAAACCCTCAAAACCGGCGTTGACGCATACTATCTTACAACACGCAACGCCGGCGGATTCACCGGCACTACAATCGGACTGTATACATCATCTAAATAGAACAAGGCAACGCCGAATGGTCTCAAGGCAAATCAACGGCCGTTAGTTAATAGCTGACGGCCGTCTTTATATCCCGGCATGAGCGGTCAGAGCTACATAAAAATCAATAATTCACGCAAAACAGCAAAAGACTTTCTTTTTGAATTTCTCTAAATACGGAGAGAGGCCTCGCCGTAAAAATATCGCCAGCTGTACGTAAATAACGCAAAAAATCATGTGCAAACATAAAAGCATTGGCACTCAATATGATAAAGCAGATATGCGCTAAAATGTGCAAACAACATGGCATTTTTAACCTCTATCCGAGACCTTAATTCACACAAAAGACCATATTTCACACCACCAAAAGCCGTCCTCACACTTTGCCCGGACGGCTTTTTACAACCACAAACATGGCATTTTGCGGTGTAAAACGCCATGTTTCGCAATGCGATAAACAGCATTCTACACTCCACTGAAGCTTCTATGACAAGAAGAAAACTCTATTTCGGCCATTAAGGTGAACATTTTTCATTTTACATATTGCCACGTTTCAACTGGCTTTACATATCACAACGTCATATTGTCGGAATTTTTGTACGGCACGAAAATCCGCCAACACATCCGCATAAACCCATTATTAACTCTTATTATGAATAAAAAACATTTTTCCGACAGTACAAAATGCCAGTTCTTACGTCATATACATAAAAAAGAATCATGGCATATAAGAAGAATTTATGGTTTACATTAATAGCCGTGTTGCCGGTATTGGCCTTGAACGTCAGTGCCGGCAACATTGTTTTAAATGAAAATACAGTCGGGGCAAAGGCTATGCCGGCAGTAATCGAAGACATAGCCGGCACTCCGTTCAAGATGAAAACCCCTGAACGTCCCACGTTCCCCGACAGAACGGTGACGGTAAACAAAGGCTCAATAGGTGCCGACGGAAAAATCACCGAGGCAATAAACGGACTCATTGCCGACATATCGAAACGTGGCGGAGGAACGGTAAAAGTGCCGTCCGGACACTGGATGTCAGGACGCATCGTGCTGAAAAGCAACGTCAACCTGCATTTGGAAGAAGGCGCGGTGATAGAGTTTTCAGGTTCGATAGACGACTATCAGCCAGCCGTATTCACCAGGCATGAGGGCATAGAGATAATGGGCGCCGGAGCATTTATATACGCAAACAAAGAGAAAAACATAGCCCTGACCGGCAAAGGCACAATAATGGGGCCGCCGATGAGCGCCTCAATGCGCACACTGCCCAACGGCAAGAGCGTTGTAGAGAACGACGTACCCCATGACATGCCCGTAAAACAACGTATTTGCGACGGCTATGAAGGACGCACGTTCTACCGTCCAAAATCATTCTCGCCGATAAACTGCAAGAACGTACTCGTAGAAGGCGTAACATTCGAGCGCAGCGTATTGTGGAACGTCAACCCTGTGTATTGCGAAAACGTCATAATACGCGGTATAACGGTCAACTCAACCGACGTGCCCAGCGGCGACGGAATAGACATTTCGTCATGCAAGAACGTATTGATAGAATACTCTACGCTGAACTGCGGCGACGATTGCTTCACGCTGAAAGCAGGCAGGTGTGAAGACGGGCTGCGAGTAAACCGTCCCACGGAAAACGTCGTGATACGCTATTGCCTAGCCAAAGAAGGACACGGAGGAATAACCTGCGGCAGCGAAACCTCCGGAGGCATAAACAACGTGTACCTGCACGACTGCCTGTTCTACGGCACACGCACCGGATTCCGCTTCAAGACAAGACGTAACCGCGGAGGGACTGTAGCCGGAATAACCTACGAGAACATACGCCTTGTAAACGTACGCGAGGCTTTCACATGGGACCTGCTCGGCTCGGCTACATACATGGGCGAGCTCGCACGCCGATATCCCCCGCTCGACATAACGCCACTTACGCCGACTGTAAAGGACATAACAATACGCAACTTCACCGTCGAATCGGCCGACAGGCTGCTTACCGTCAACGGAATACCGGAAATCCCGTGCTCAAACATACTTATCGAAAACGGAGATATAAGGACTAACCGCATAATAAGAACGATGAACGACGCTGACGGATTCACTTTCCGTAACCTTGAGATACAAGCAACCGACAACAGAATGACCATTGACGACAGCCGCAACATCACATTTGACAACGTGACATTTCACATACCCGACAACACACTTGACATTGAGATAAAAGGCAAAAAAGCCGGCAACATAACAATAAAGGACGGCGACAAGACAATAAAATGCCATAACGGGCTGAACCCTCTCGATTGAATGGATTAAAAGCCGGTTGAAAAAATTATTATATTTAAAATAATTATGGAACAGTAGTATTCCGTCATTAGAAAATCGTTTGCTTTAGAGCACTCAATTGATACATAATGACGAAATGCTACTTTATTATGCAATGATAAAATCCATGCACTTTTAACCAAAGTCGCGGAATAACTCCGTCAATATTATTCCAGGCGCAATCCGTAAAAACTTTTTATCAAAAACGGATTCCATAAGGTTCATTAATTTGTCGGTCTGTAAATAATTGTATCATAGTATGCAATATTTCAAACCTCAAGCTGTTATATATTAAGTAACGGTTCTATTAAACTCTCTATGGATATTTACATCTTCTGGATTATAGGCGTATTCACCATAAGTGCTATTTGCGGATTTATCTTTATACCGATTATCCTCAATTTCTGCAAAGCAAAAAAGCTTTATGACATCCCTAATGCCCGTAAAATACATAAAAACGCCATACCCAGACTCGGTGGCATATCTTTCATGCCAAGTATGTTTATCGCGTTTGCCGTTGCATTAGCCATCATCAATTCTACACATAGACAGATTACAATCAATCTATGGAGTATGTATTTCCTGGCGAGCATTGTCCTGATTTACATAATGGGAATTGTAGACGACATCCTTGGACTACCTCCTGCAATAAAATTTATTGTGCAAATAGCCTCTGCGTGCCTCTTACCTATTTCGGGTTTGTATATAAACACGTTACACGGATTCTTTGGTATACACGAGATTCCATACCACATAGGTTTTCTACTTACCGTCTTTATAATAGTGTTTATCGACAACGCCATCAATCTAATCGACGGCATAGACGGACTCGCCGCAAGTCTTGCAATTCTTGCTTTGGGCGGTTTCCTGTACATTTTCGCTTCACAAGGTATTTGGACATACTCTATACTTATCGCAGGGCTAATTGGTGTTCTCGTTGCCTTTCTCTATTTCAACCTTTTCGGAAATGCAGCCAATAACCGAAAGATATTCATGGGCGATGCCGGAAGCCTGACCCTGGGTTTCATACTTGGATTCCTGTGCGTGAAATATACCATGCATAACCCCGCAATAAAATTCTATCAAGTCATTGACTTTATCATGGCTTTCACATTTATACTTATTCCAATGTTTGATACGGTAAGGGTTTCTCTCGTAAGAATATGCCATGGAGGGTCACCGTTTAAAGCCGACAAGAGACACATCCACCACAAGTTCATGCGTGCCGGACTGTCGCAACACCAAACACTTACGTGCATAATTATTCTTGCGGTGGCATATATAGCTATCAATGCGGCGTTGCTCAACATTATCAGCAATACTTACGTATTCATGATTGATATCGCCATCTACATCAGCATTAACATTATGCTCAATTATTTTATAAGGAAAAAAGAGACACTTGAAGCTGCGGTATAACTTCTTGTAATGTCAGCAATAATCCGGCCTGCATTTATTAAGTATCCAAAAGATGGGTTCTTCCGCAGTTTTGTTGGATGGCCTTTCAGCAACATAAAATTGAGCACATCGAGTTTTTCTTTTAAAAGATTAAAAATCAATAGTTTTGTTATATAATTTGAAGTATGGATAAGCCGGATAGTTTTATAGCCCTAAATTTCAATTTAATCAATATACAGGTACTGATTATCAGGGACTTATGAGCATACAAGATAATACAAATACTTGAATATCAGCATCTTATCTTTATCCAACAGAACTGCGGATGAACCAAAAGATGGCTTTTGACGATGTAAAACACCATCTTTTACAAATCAAAATGCCGCCTTTCGCATTATGAAAGACGGCATTCAGAAAATCCCCTGACTATCAATCAATTACAATATCAACACATTCCTCCATGCTAAAAGCCACGCATTCACTTAAAAATGTCACACTCCTACTAATCATTACTTAAAGTTTCCTGAAGCCAAGGCGCAAAGTGGGCGAGCACAACACCATCTTTCCTCCACCAAGCGCCTCTACAGTAAAGGTTTCTTCTAACGAATTGACACCAAACGGAGCCAACAACGAAACGTCTGTCAACTGTATATCGCCATCCTCACGATCATAAATGTAAGGATCATAAACTCGCAACGAATTTCCCGAATGCTCAAAACGCAACAATAGACTTTGGTTATTACCATTATAATCATCAAACTGAAGCAGTTTGTATTGAAACGACCAATAAATCTTCTTGCCTGACATATCCGCCGAATTACCTGTTGCCAACGTATCTACAGAAGCCAGGCGCCACATTCCGTCAAGGTCTTTATTGTCCGAAGTCTCAAGCTCGCAAGAACTTAAGGCCACGGCCATGACTACAACCCAAATTATATGAAAATAATGTCTCATGATTCTTTCTGTTCTAAAAATTCAACAAGCCACATTTAGACACTGTCACTTGAAATCCATAATTGTCACCAAGAATAGCACCGAGGTCCATGCCATAACCGCCTTTCACTTTCCAGCCATTGAGAAGTTTTCCGCCGAATGCGTATTCACCTTCAACCAATAGACTAAAATTATTCCTTTTATTTTCGTAAGGTTCGTCATAAGTACCAAGCCCTTCCTGCCATGACGCAAGCACACGATACATGAAACGTGGAAACGGGCGGCCGTCAATACCTAAATGAAAAGCCATGAAGCGGTTATCCTTCACCATTATCGTTCCGTCTTCATTATATATCGGCGAACGATATAAAGGGTTTCCGATAACCTGCCCCCAATGTTGCCATCCTGTATATATAGAGTGGTTATAGAAATTATCACGACCTCCGATGTGGTCTGAAATCGTGTTTGTATGGTCATGATAAATCGGGCCGCTTTGGTATTTTGAGTAGATATACTCAAACACGACATCATTTATCCATCTGTCATACTTGATGTTTAGTTCCATACCGAGCATTATGTCCTTGAAATCATAAAGCACGTAACGGCTCTTTTTCTTTTCATCCCATTCTTCACCCTGCCCGTATCCGTCATAATCAAGCTGGAACATTGCCGAATGGTCTTCAAAATACTTGTCTGCGTAAACGCTAAACCGCCACATGTCCGTATCCCAATTCATGCGTATAAGCCAACTTCCGACATGATTTCCTTCTACATTTTGATATGTCGTTTCCCCTGTATCATACCCTCCGGGTACAAATGCATTCCAGTAAGCGCCCAAACCTGTATCGCCCTTCAATACCGTCATACCACCTTTACCGTCGGGACGATAAGCCGTACCGCCGAACGTAGCGGCCATCTCAAGACCGAGTTCGAGTGAGAACGGACAGAAAACGTCCTCATTGCCGATTTTCAAATAGCCGGCCTTACTGTGGAACAACACATCATCTGCATACTTGTTTTTGCGATCGGTGAACTCATGCTGCCATCTGTCGTCCGTCATACGCCCATACGCAATATGTCCTTTCAAGTGCAGCCAACCTTTAGCGAAAGGCAAAGTCCAATACTCAGGAAGCGCGATACGGACCTGTGGAATAGGTCTGGCATTAATTCCTAATGTCTGCGAACCACTGCTCAGCAGATTATTTTTCAGTTCCATAGGATATTCTTTGCTGCCAACTGTCATCACACCATGCAGCCAACGGCCTTCAATGAACGCCTGTTGTACGACAAAATCGCTCGTGAAATTGTACGGAACGGCAACATCCACCCCATAGCCCATCCCCCATCGCCGGACGGAATCGGTGCGTAAAGGGCGGAACACGCCTGCACGCAGGTAGCCATTCGTATTATCCAACGAACTCAAGCCATACTTATTGGCGTTAAGCCACAAAGGAGTACGGCCTTCGGCAAACGTTGACTGCATCTCTATATCATACTCAAGCCCTTTTGCCAAAGGTATGTAACCTTTCTTGTCTTCATCGAAGTCTTGGGCAAAAAGCGGCGTGACTATTTGCAATAAAAACAAGACCAGAAAATAAATCTTCATAAACAAAACTTTTATTTATAACGTACTTACCTTTAAAATATTATAAAGCCGCTAAATCTTGCACGACAATGGCAAATAGGGTTTTCCCCGACATCATTAGGGAAAAACCTTTTACATTAAACGATTTTATGCGTTTCTTTGCATCAAGGAAACGTAAAAACATATCCACCATGAAACGAATAGTTACCATACTGACCGCTATCCTGACCGTTACGGCAACAGCAAGCGCCATGAGTTATGAGAATGCACGTGACCAGGCTCTGTTCCTTACGGACAAGATGGCCTACGAGCTTAACCTAACCGAGGAGCAGTACGACGCCGCCTATGAGATAAACCTCGACTACCTGATGAGCATCAATACCCCGGACGATCTCTACGAGGCATACTGGAGGCAGCGTAATCTTGACTTAAGCTACATACTTCTCGACTGGCAATACCGCGCGTTCTGTGCCGCCACGTACTTTTACAGGCCAATATACTGGACCGCCGGTGTATGGCATTTTGCCGTTTATTCACGATATCCACGCCGCAACTTTTTCTATTTCGGCCGTCCCAACATTTACATAACCTACCGTGGCGGCCACAGCTGGCACCATAACGGGGGGCACAGCTGGTACAAGGGGCGGACGTTCCATCATGGCAACACAGCCAAATGGCATGGTATGAGAGACCGCTATCACCGCGGTGACTACCACAAAGGCGGCCATCATGGCGACAGCCACTACTCCGGATTCCAGGGAAACAGGCCCGGAAGAAATCCGGGCAACAAGCCACAACGCCCCAGGACAGACAAGAAACGCCCCGGAACGGCATTCAAGGGACACCGCAACGGCTTCAGGAACAACCGTGAAAGCAGCACGCGCACAACGGCACGGCCAAGTAACGGGAACAAGAGAGGTTTCAGTTTCGGCGGGAACAGACGTACAACAAGCACAACGACACAACGAAAGCCCAACAATACATTCACTCCGAAACGAGGAACATCAAGACCATCAGTCAACCGCGGTACGGGCTCACGCCCCTCAATGGGAGGCAGCAGGCCAAGCCGTGGCTCATCAAAGTCTACGTCACGCAGAAGTGGCGGTGGCCGTGGAGGTAACTTCGGAGGCAGGAGATAACATTAACGCGACGAAGAAGTTAATGATGTTACGGCATGGATTGCCGTCAACAGAGAGCCGGCGGACAACATGTCTGCCGGCATTTTTTATGCGTTGATAATCAATGTGTTACGTAACGCCATGCTAAAACACGGCAAAACGCGTTGCAATAGACGGCCTTTGACCACATGAAAGGCGGCCTTTGACAAAGCAAAATGCCGCCTTTTACAAATGCATGCATAACGGACCAGCAGACTGCATGCAACAGAAACGGGAGCAGTTCATAAATCAAGTACCCTCACCTCAGCATTCCGCATGGGAGGGATATCTTTCATCTCCTTACCATAAAACACGGACTGGATCGCCTTGTTTATTATTCCATGGCCTACGGCCAACACCGTCTCAGACGGATATTGTGACCTTATATATTCCAAAAAACGTCCGGCACGCTCCTTCAAAGCGTCAACCGACTCAATATCGTCAGGCCATGCTGCATCTTTCAGGTCCGGAATATACCTGCCGGTAAAGCCGCCCCAATCACGCTCACGCAATAACTTGGTCGTAACGACACCGCAGCCATGAGGCCTTGCGATAATCACGCACGTATCCACAGCACGCCGCAAGTCGCTGGAAACAAACGCATCTATCTTTTTATCCGCCATCTCACGGGCCACGACATGCGCCTGCTCACGACCGTTATCGGTAAGCATTCCTTGCGTCTGTCCCTGCATAATGCGGTTTACATTGTCTACCGTCTCTCCATGACGGACAAGATATAGTCTGGTCATAAACGTCCTGTAATCTATCAATAAACAACCGTTGACAAGGCCATCGGCAGCAATGCCAATGCCGACAACAGTCTGCATATATCCTTGATCATTAATGCAAAAGTAATAAAAATACTTGCTTCATACCTCAAAAATCACTACTTTTGCATACAAACCATCATGCTTTGACTACCATGAAGATATTAAGAAGCTCTTTATTCCGCGCGGTTTGCGCCATCATAACCGGAATTTTACTCATCAACAATCCCGATAACACAGTACGTGGAATAACCATCGCCATCGGTATAATGTTCCTTATTTCGGGCGTAATATCATGTGCCACCTACATTAGCGCACGCAAAAGCCCTACAAATACCGAGCTGTATGACAGCAACGGACGACTCCTGTTGCCGGCACGGCCGCCATTTCCCATTGTCGGCATTGGCAGCATACTTCTCGGATTAATCCTTGCCGTCATACCTGACGTATTCGTTACTTCATTGATGTATGTCCTCGGGGCTCTCCTGATACTCGGAGCCGTCAACCAGTTCATGACCCTGTCCAGCGTGAGACGCATGTTCCGAGTGCCCATTTGGTTCTGGCTTGGACCGTCACTAATACTCATAGCCGGCCTGCTTGTCATCATCAAGCCGATGGAGACGGCCGCATTGCCTCTGCTGATAATAGGCTGGTGCTTATTGCTTTATGGCGTTACCGAATGCATCAATTCGTTCAAGATATATAAGGAAGCGAAAAGGCAAGGGAGATTTATAAAAAAATAAGGAGTTAAAGGAGTTGGAGAAGTTAAAGTAGTTAAAGACAATTGCATTGCAAATAACTGATATAAGATACACATATAACGTGTTTAAGTTGCAATGCAATTGTCTTTAACTACTTTAACTTCTCTAACTACTTTAACTTCAAATACTATTTTACCACCCCTTCGATGTACTTACACAAGATGTCGATACCCGTATGGTTCTCACCTCCCTGCGGTATTATCAGGTCGGCATATTTCTTTGTGGGCTCGATAAACTGCTCATGCATGGGTTTCAGCACCTTAAGATAACGGTCGATAACCATATCAACGGTGCGCCCACGCTCGATAACGTCACGCTGTATGTTGCGTATCAGGCGTTCGTCGGAGTCAGTGTCAACATATATCTTCAGGTCCATCATGTCGCGCAGCTTCTTGTTCAGCAGTGTCATTATACCCTCAATGATGATTACAGGGTGCGGTTCTATATGCACCGTCTCTTTCAAACGGTTGCAAAGCAGGTAAGAGTAAGTAGGCTGCTCAATTGACTTACCGGCACGCAGCTCGCTCACCTGCCTTATAAGAAGTTTCCAGTCAAAGGCGTCAGGATGGTCAAAGTTGATCGCGTGGCGTTCTTCCTCCGTCATCGCCGACGTGTCATTATAATATGAGTCCTGCGGCACTACAACGACATGATGTGGCGGCAGGGCCTCAACTATCTTCCTTACAACGGTGGTCTTGCCTGACCCGGTACCACCTGCAATTCCTATTATTGTCATATTTTCATGGTTTTTAGTTAATTATATAGGCCTGATTGGCCAGATGAGCCGAATAAGAAAAACGCAGGATGACAGCAATCTTTCTTAATTCTTAACTCCCAACTCTTAGTTCTAAAGGCTCTTGATTCCCAATTCCAAGAACATGTTATCGTAGAACGCGGCCTTTCTCTCCACCTTCATCGGGTACGCCCGCGAACTGCTTGGCATACGGTAGAGCCGCATGTCACGTCCGTCGAAAGTGAAAGGCTCCGACGTTCCCACCTTTGGCTGCTTCATTCCAAAATGGGTTGTGAACACGTCTGTGGCTTTTTGTCCTGTAGTTACCACTGCCACGCATTCCGGAATACGGCGCAAAAGGGCGTTAAGATCGGTGGCGGTCACGACTTCAAGGTCCTTGTCAGACGCCGTATTCTTTGTCCGTCTCACGGCACACGCCGTGTCATACAAGGCTATGCCCCGTTCGGTAAGAAACCTTACGATGTCTTCACGGCGGAACTTGCCCGCCACAGTGTCGACAAAACGCTCTTTGTCACCAAAGAACACAAGCCCGAAGATACGCCACATATCGTTGATGAAATTAGGATAGAAGAAATCCATGCACCAACGCTTCCGCGACGGCGGGAAACTGCCGAGCATTAACAAACGAGCCCCTTCAGGCAGAAAAGGCTCGAGAGGATGTTGTTCAACGTCGTTCATTGCTGCTCCTTGACGAGATAAACCACTACGGGAAGGTGGTCGCTGAAGCCGTCAAGCCATATCCCGCTTGCATGCGTACGCTTGGGAGTACCCTTGTAACGCCCTTCGGTATTGATGAGATAATCACGGCGGAATATCTGGTTTTTCCAATATTTCAGGGTGGAGAAGTCACGTTTACCGCTCTTGTTTACCATGTTAGGCGTCAAGACAATCTGGTCAAAGAGGTTCCAAGAGCCTTGATATGACAACGTACCAGTACCTTGTTTCACAAGGATGTTGTACCAAGGGTTGTACATGTCGCCTTCGTTTACGCTGTTCGCGTCGGCTTTAGCCCGCAGCACGTCTTTCATACTTTTGTTGGTCGGGTCGTCGTTCATGTCGCCCATCACCATCACCTTCATGTCCGGATTTACGTTAAGCAACGAGTCCTTAAGGTTTTTCACCAGCTCGGCAGCCCTCTCCCGGTATGACGAACCGGCAAAGCGGCTGGGCCAATGGCACACTACAACGGCAACGGGTTCACCGGCCAACTCGCCGCTTACGGTAAGGAATCCCCTGGTACAATAGTCCTTCGCCATCGACTCGTCCGGAACATAGGGCACAAGTTTCACGTCAACGACCTTGAACAACGACGGATTATACAGCATGGCGCAGTCTATTCCGCGCTTGTCGGGACCTTCCACGTGTACATATTTATATCCACGCGCGCGTAGAGGCTCTTGCGCCGTGAGGTCATCAAGCACCTTGGCATTCTCGACTTCTGACAGTCCTATTACAGCACAGCCCACCTTCGGCAACACGTCAGTGCCCATGTCGGCAAGCGCCCGGGCCATGTTACGCAGCTTGTGTGTATATTTCAACCCGTTCCAACGGTACGAACCTGAAGGCAGGAACTCGCTGTCGTTCTTGCCTTCATCATGGCACGTGTCGAAAAGGTTTTCCTGATTATAGAAACCTACGGCATAAACAGAATACTTCCTTTGCGCATGACCACAAACTGCCACGAGTAACAACGGCAGTATGAAAAACAATGTTAATTTCTTCATGATTAGCAAAACATTTTCTGCAAAGATAGTGTAAATCGGGCGTAACACAAAACAAAACACCGTTTTTTGTTCATTGCGCCGGCACGATAACATGTTTGCAACCGCACGGAAACAGCGTTGAAACAAACGGCCCGCAGGCTTGCAATTAAAAATCGGCAAGTAAAAAACAAACAGCCTGTATTACTCGAACTGTTGAATTGCGAGCCTGCGAGGCAACCTCTTAGAATCAGGAATTTAATGTATACCTATAAAACAAAAATTGCCGATAAACCGAAAAAACGCCAGAAGATATCTTACATAAACCACACCTACATCCATCCAAAACGCGAAAGGCCGTCTTTCACATCGCAAAAGGCCGCATTTCAGTCGACGAAAGGCCGTCTTTTATCGTCCAAAAGACGGCCTTTTACACAGTTAGAGTATAACCAATTGATATTCAATGAGTTACAAACAGCATTTTCACAGCTCCGCATACTCATGACAAAGCCTCACCGCCTGCGCCCTGACATACCGCAAGTGATAATACAAACATGTTAAAAAAGAACGTTGTCAAACGAATTTTTGCATTTTACTTTGATGTTTATCTAAATTCTGTTAACTTTGCAACAAGTATTATCAAAACATATTATTATGCAAAAAAAGCTGAAATTAGCAGTGATGGCCTTGTGCTACTCGCCTTGGGCGCTGGCCCAGAGCGACTCCATAGGGCTTAAGGGTGCCGTCATGAGCGAGTCGGCATTCACATTCACGGAGGCTCAGTTGGGTGAGGACGACGACATGTCGCAGAACGTGTCGATCATCAACTCCAACTCGAACATCTACGCAAGCGAGGTGGGATACCTCTTTTCGCCGATGCGCTTCCGTTACCGTGCATTCGACCAAAGGTACAATGACATCTACATCAACGGGGCGCCGATTAACGACATGGAGTCAGGGCAGTTCCGCTATTCATGGGTAGGCGGACTGAACCAGCAGACACGTAACATGGAATCGGCCCTGCCCTTCGAGGACAACAACTTCTCCATGACGGCGATGGGTGGTTCAAACAACTACAACTTCCGCCCGGCGGCCATGGCCACAGGCCACAGGATAACACTGAGCGGCGCAAACCGCAACTACACCCTGCGCGGAATGTACACCTTCAACTCAGGACTTAACAGCAAGGGGTGGGCCTTCTCGGGCAACATCACCTACCGCTGGGCCAACGAGGGATACGTCGAGGGCACGTTCTACAACTCGCTCTCTTACTTCCTCGGCGTTCAAAAAGTATTCGGCGACGGCAGCCATTCGCTGTCTCTCGTGACATGGGGCAACCCCACCGAGCGCGCTTCGCAGGGCGCCGGCACTGACGAGATGTACTGGATGGCCAACGACCGGCAGTATAACCCGTACTGGGGATACCAGAACGGAAAGAAACGTAACTCGCGCGTAGTACACGACTATTCGCCGACCGCCCTGCTTACGTGGGACTGGAAGATTGACGACGAGACGAAACTCACCACGTCGCTCCTCGGAAAATACACCATGTACGAAAGCACCAAGCTGAACTATAACAACTCGGACAACCCCCACCCCAGCTACTGGAAGAACATGCCGAGCAGCTACTACGACGTATGGGACGAGGGGAACGCGTCATACCGCACGCAGCAGGCACTCGACGACTGGTACACGGCGTACACATACTGGAGCGGAGACAAGGCTCACCGCCAGATTAACTGGGACCGCCTGTACTACGCCAACCACGGTGCCAACCTGCAGGGACAGGACGCAATGTACTACATCCAGGCCAAACACAACGACGCACTGACGCTTACCCTTGCTTCTACGCTCAACAAGCAAATCGGTAAGGACAAGCAGTGGAACCTCGGTATCGTGGCCGCAACGAACAAAGGCATGCACTACCAGACAATGGAAGACATGCTCGGAGCAACCACCTACCACAATATCAACACCTACGCGCTGGGCACTTATGACCGCAATTCGGACGAAGTACAGTATGACCTGAACAACCGCGACGGCATTGTACGCGAGGGTGACCGCTTCGGTTACGACTATAACCTGCTCGTAAACAACGCCCGCATATGGTCAAGCTACACCCAGAACTTCGGAATACTGCACTATACCATCGCAGCAAAGCTTGGCTACACGTCAATGCAACGCGACGGAAAAATGCGCAACGGTCTTGCCGCCAACAACTCTTACGGCAAGAGCCACACCGCGCAATTCATCGACGGAGGCTTCAAACTGAACACCAGCTTTAACCTCGGACGCGGCAACACGCTGACCTTCGGTATCGGATACGAGCACCGCGCGCCGCAGGCCCGCACGGCTTTTGCCTCTCCTGAAATCAACAACGACTTCGTTACCGACCTCAAGAACGAGCGCGTATTCAGCACGGAAATCGGCTACCAGTTCCAGACATCATGGCTCCACGCCAACATCAACGCATACTACAGCCGCATGACCAACGTCACCGACTGGCAGAATTACTACTTCGACGATATCAACTCGTTCTCGTACGTATCTCTGACCAACATCAAGAAGCATTACTACGGCCTCGAGGCAGGCCTCCGCTTCAAGGTAACGAGCGCGTTTGACATCAACCTTCTGGGAACAATCAGCGACGCGAAGATCATCAACAACTCTAACGTACGCTACATGAACTCAACCAGCGCCGAATACATCAGCGACATAGTATATAATAAAGGTATGCGCGACTCGGGCACGCCGCTCACCGCAGCCAGCCTCGGACTGAGCTATCACAGCGGCGGTTGGTACATCGACCTCAACTGCAATTACTACGACCGCATTTACCTCTCTTACTCGCCAAGCTACCGTTACGAAAGCTCTCTATACGCACGCCAGGCCGCAACAGACGAGCAATTATGGGGAGATGACAACCAGCCTATCCCCTCCGCCGTTGAGCAGGCGCAAGGACACGGAGGCTTCATGCTCGACGGTTCAATCGGAAGAAGCATTTACCTGAAGCGCGGAATGCTGTCAATCAACCTCATGGTGACCAACATCCTCAATAACCAGAACCTCTGCACGGGCGGTTACGAGCAAAGCCGCAGCGACTATACGGCCTCGGGCAACCAGCGCGGTTACCACTTCTCACGCAACCCGATGAAGTTCTACGCTTACGGAACCAACGGTATGCTGAACATTACTTACAGATTCTAATTCTATAAATAAAGGAAAGAAGATGAAAAAAATCAAGTATATCAAATTCGCGATGGCAGCCCTCCTGCTCGGCCTCAGCATGAACTCATGCATGGACGACGACTGGGACGACCCCACGGGCGACGTTGCTCCCTACGGAAACAACAACCTGCAGGAGACCAACGTGATGACAATCGCCGAACTGAAAGACAAGTATGCAACGGCAATCGACTCACGTAACGACACCGTACGCATAACGGAGAACGTACAGATCAAGGCCCGCGTCGTTGGCAACGACTTAGGCGGAAACATCTATAACTACGTAGCTTTGGACGACGGGACCAGCGGCCTGATCATAAACGTCGCACAAGGCGGCATGTGGGCTTACCTGCCCATTGGCCAAGAGATACTTGTGGAATTGAAGGACCTGTACATTGGAACAAGCAACTACCAGCCACAAATAGGCACTCCGTACATCAGTTTCGATGATGACGGCAATCCGCAGTATGCATCTCCCGGGCGTATGAGCCGAACGACGTGGCAGGAGCACTTCAAGATTGTAGGCTCTGCCGACCCTGAAACGGTTACTCCCGTAGAGGTGGACATGAGCCGCGTGAACGACGAAGACTACATGCAGAGCCTTATCGGACGACTGATAGAAGTAAAAGGCGTAACGCTTACCGACGCTGACGGTGAAAAAACGTTTGCCCCGGAAAAAGATGTTACAGGCAATGGAGTTAGCCGTGAAATCAACGGCAGCAGCAGTTTCGTAGTGCGTACAAGCACATACGCCGACTTTGCGGCAACGGTAATGCCTCAGGGCAGCGTCGACATATCGGGCATACTGACCCGTTACGGCACAACGTGGCAGCTGGTTATGCGCACAATCGACGACATTAAACAAGCAGAATAATCAATAAACGAAATTTAATTTATTATGAAAAAGATATTATATTCAGTGCTCGCCCTCGCCATGACGGCGTTCACGTTGACAAGCTGTGAAGACGTACCAGCACCTTACGACATGCCAGACGACGGTGATATTGACAAACCCGTAGTATTTGAGCCCTCGGGATCAGGTACAGCTGATGACCCTTACAATGTTGCAGCAATCATAGATGTCGCCGAAACACTTGGCCAAGGCGAAGTTTCTACCGACAGCTATTACTTTGAAGGATACGTTACCGGTATCAAGGAAAACTATAATTACGTAAACGAATATGGCCAATCATACGGCAATGCCACGTTGTACATCGCAGACGACGAGAAGGGAAGCAACAGCTTCTACGTCTACCGTGCAAAATATTTCAACGGTCAGAGTTACACTTCGGGCGTACTTCCCCAAAAAGGAGACAAGGTGGTTTTCTGCGGAAAGCTGACGAATTATAACGGAACGCTTGAAACCAACCAAAACGACTGCTATCTTGTGTCTATCAATGGACAGACAGGTGAAGGTGGAGGCGAACCAACACAAGGACAGCCCGAAGGTGACGGAACAGTCAATAATCCGTACAATGTAGCAGGTGTATTGGAGTATCTGTCAGACTTTGAAGCCAATCAAGTATCGGAAACAGATGTTTACATTAAGGGAAAAGTTGCATCAATAAGAGAAAACTACGATTATGTAAACGATGAAGGCCAATCATTTGGTAACGCCACATATTACATTTCTGACGATGGTACAGAAAATAACACATTCTATATCTACCGTTCTAATTATTTAGGCAACCAAAAATACACTTCAGGAGATGTCCTTAAAGTTGGTGACGAGGTAATCGTATGCGGAAAGGTGACGAATTATGTCGGAGATAAAGGTTACAGTACGTTGGAGACAGTCAGCGGCCAAAGCTACCTTTATGAATTGAACAGTGTAGGTGGAGACGACGAACCTGGCACCGGAGGCGAAGGACTTGCTACCGTAACCAAAGATGGTAATATCGTGACAATGGTTGATCCAAACGTCACAACAACAGGGAATACGGTGACATGCGACTTGAACAATTACGGTTGGGATAATGCCGAGATTGTAACAGGAGTGACATTAGACGATGGAACAACCATTACATTCTCAAAAGGTGACGGTGTAACAGCCCCCGCATTCTATGAAAAGACGAAGGGAGTACGTATTTATGCGCTTAATACCGTAACTTTCTCTGCCACTAAAAAGATTTCCAAAATTGTTTTGACGTGTGATCAGCTGGGTTCAACTATTTATGTCGGAAATCCTCAATTATATACTGAGATAAACGGCAATACATGGACTTTGGTAAACGATTGGACTGAAGACAATGGCGGTACACATCTGCGTATACAGACGATAGAGATAACTTACGCAGAATAAGTTGACCATAACTTGATATTTAGGGGTGTGTTTCATAGTGAAATGCACCCCTATTATTATGTTTATGAGGTGGACATACTAATACACTGATAGTCAACGACTTTCCAAAAGGAGGCCTTTTAGCTCGCAAAAGACGGCCTTTTAGCTTGCGATTGACGGTCTTTCGCAAAGCGATTTGCCGTCTTTTAGAAAACGGGTGGCAAACGCCCGAATTCCAGAAAGGATTTTAATGCTTGGTTATACGGAATAAACGAACACATGGTACAGCAATAAACCGATATTCATAAATATAAAAACAATAAATATTTCATACCGACGCTTTGTATATTCATATAAAACTCTTAACTTTGTAAACAGAATAAAAGATAAATGAACAACGTTATGGAACCTAAAATCGGTGACAAGATGAAGGCAGACCCGCAGTTGACAGGGCTGGACGCATGGGTTATTGGCTCAGTAATAGATATTGAACATAATCCATTCAAAGGGCTTGTCGTAGCAATAAAAGACGAACTGGGACGTATATTCTTCGGACAAATCAAGTATTTCCAAACAGTATAAAATGTTTGCGATAGCCTTTGACATGAGCATATCCAGTCTCCGTAAATATTATGGAGAGCCGTATAACAATGCTTATTTTGAAATAAATAAAATGTTACGTACGTGTGGTTTTTACAATGCGCAAGGCAGCGTTTACCTTACAGAAAGCGACAACATGGCCAACCTGTTCAAGGCAATACAACTTTTGAAAAGCGTTGACTGGTTCAAAAAGTCTGTAAGAGACATTCGTGGATTCAAGGTTGAAGACTGGTCTGACTTTACTGATATAGTAAAAGACTGATTTTCCGCAAGAAAACAAGGTATATATAAATACTGTAAAGAAAAACATCCAAATAAATTTTGCCGTTAGCCGGAAAAGTGGTAACTTTGCACCCCAAAAGCAAGTAATTGCGACAAATTAAATTAACATTCAATCATAACATTAAAATGAAAAAAGGAATCCATCCCGAAAACTATCGCCCCGTCGTATTCAAGGATATGTCCAACGGCGATATGTTCCTTACACGTTCTACATGCAAGAGTACAGAGACAGTAGAATTTGAAGGCGAAACTTACCCAGTGGTAAAAGTCGAAATCTCAAGCACTTCGCACCCGTTCTACACGGGCAAGAGCAAGCTCGTTGACTCTGCGGGTCGCGTAGACAAGTTCATGAGCCGCTACGGTAAGGCGCGCAAATAATATATTTACATATTATTCAATGAAGCTATAAAATGCGTTCAGACGTAGTCGCATATACGTCCGAACGCATTTTTTATTCCAAAAAGTTTATTTTTTATTTTCCAAGATGACAAACAAGCTATATTATCTACTACTTTTGCTCTTGTCGGCAACGGCATTTTCGTCATGCAGCAACGACGATGACGAGGGCGGTGGTTCCGGAGAATCAGGGCCTAACGCCAACATGAACATCGTGACCGACGAGCCGGCAGTGGCCCGCCTGGAGTTTCCGAAGCTTAAGGACGACGGCAACAGCGTTGTGATAGTGTACCGCACGAGCACTCGGTCGTATGACGCCGACCGCGTGAACTACGCCGTTGAATGGGACTGCGACAAGAAGTCGCAGCGCTGGTCGTGCTACCAGATGCACCAAGGGTACTCGGGCAGTTACAACAGGGTGGTTGATGGATATATGAACGACACCGACAACCTGCCTGCCGGCAGCTATTGGCAAGACGACTACTATTATGGCTCGGGCTACGAGCACGGCCATATCTGCCCCAACGCTGACAGAAAATACTCGTATGACGCCAATTACCAGACGTTTTACCTTACCAACATGCAGCCGCAATACCATAAATTCAACGGCTACACCAACAGTGGCGCCGACCAGGGAGAGGGCCTTTGGGTAAGAATGGAGGAGCTGGTAAGGACGTGGACGCCACGACGTAGCACTGACACGCTGTATGTATGCAAGGGCGGAACCATCGACCGCGAGGACCAGATTATCGAACGAATCAACGGAAGGCTGATTGTACCAAAGTATTTCTTCATGGCCTGCCTGATGAAGAACAGCCAGGGCTACCGCGCCATAGGTTTCTGGGCAGAGCAGATGAGCAACGAATGGCGCGACGACGAGCCTCTGACGAACTATACCGTGACCATAGACGAGCTTGAAGAGCTTACCGAAATAGACTTCTTCTGTAACCTGCCGGACAACATCGAGAACAGCGTGGAAGACCATTTCTCGGTCAAGGCATGGGGACTTGAATAATTCATAATGTATAATTCACAATTCATAATTGGGTTGGTTACGTAAAATTGCCCAATTATGAATTGTGAATTATGCATTATGAATTGAAAAAAGAATTTTGAGTCATGCTTGTAATAATAACTGTTTTGGCATATTTCGCCGTACTGTCTGTACTCGGCCGGTTGACGGCAGGGCGCGCAACAAACTCTACATTCTACCGTGCCGACCGCAAGTCGCCGTGGGCAATGGTGGCGTTCGGCATGATTGGCGCATCGGTTTCCGGCGTAAGCTTCGTCTCCGTGCCCGGAATGGTTGGGCGTTCGGACATGACTTACCTCCAGACTTGCCTCGGTTTTATCCTCGGTTACTTCGCGGTGGCGTTTATTCTGCTGCCAATTTATTACAAACTTAACCTCACCACAATATACACTTACCTGAAAGGACGGCTCGGACAGCGGTCATATAAAACCGGAGCAGCCTTCTTCTTACTGTCCGACCTTACCGGCGCTGCGGTCAAGTTCTATATAGTCTGCATCATCCTGCAACGCTTTGTGCTCGACGCTTACGGCATTCCGTTCATTATAACGGTGCCAATGCTTATGCTGCTGATATGGCTTTATACCCGCAAAGGCGGAATCAAGACGCTTGTATACACCGATTCGTTCCAGACGTTATGCATGCTTGTCGCCCTCGTCCTTATTATAGTAAAGGTTGCCGGGGCGTTGGACATGAACCTTGAAGAGGCCGTAAAGGCAGTGGCAAACAACGAACACTGCCGCATTTTCGACTTCGGCGACTGGATGTCACCGCAAAACTTCTGGAAACAGTTTGTCAGCGGAGCGTTCATTGTCATCGTAATGACAGGCCTTAACCAGAATATGATGCAGAAAAACCTTACCTGCAAGACACTGCGCGAGGCCCAGAAGGACGTGTGCTGTTATGGTTTTGCCTTCGTGCCGGTAAACTTCCTTTTTCTTAGTCTTGGCATATTACTGATTCTCCTGGCGCAGAAAGAAGGCACGCCCCTACCCCACAATCCCGACGAACTGTTGCCGATGTTCACCGCTACGGGGTATCTGGGTGACACTGTGACGGTGCTTTTCACGATAGGAATTGTCGCGGCGTCGGCAAGTACGGTCGACTCATCGCTCACGGCACTGACAACGAGCTATTGCGTGGACATAAAAGAGCGCCCAGATGATGAGCGCCTGCGCCGCCGTACGCACCTTATCATGGCAGCGGTGTTCGTCATCTTCATCCTCGCTTTCCGCGCATTAAACTCCACGAGCGTGATTGACGCCGTGTATATCCTATGCTCATACACTTACGGACCGTTGCTCGGACTGTTCGCTTTCGGCCTGCTTACACGCCGGAAAACCGACGACCGCGCCGTGCCTTACATCGCCGTGGCGTCTCCGTTAATATGCCTTGCCATTGATTACGTTACCTCTCATTACACAAGCTACAAGTTCGGATACGAGCTTCTGCTGCTAAACGGGGCGATAACGTTCGTGGGACTGATTATAAAAGGTGAGAAAGTGAGAAGGTGAAAAGGTGAGAAAGCGCAAGTAACGATTACATTTTATTGTGTTTTCTCACCTTTTCACCTTCTCACTTTCTCACCTTTCAAATAATGCCTTGCTCTCTAAGATACCTGTCGGCTTCAATAGCGGCCTGGCAACCGCTGGCCGCAGCCGTTATGGCCTGACGGTAATGAGGGTCGGCAACGTCGCCGGCGGCAAATACTCCGGGCACCTTTGTCTTCGGCGTACCGGCCAAAGTGATGATATATCCGGTCTCGTCGGTGTCGAGCCAAGCCTTGAACACATCGCTGTTAGGCTTGTGTCCGATAGCGAGGAAGAAGCCGTCAACGGGCAATTCGTACACCTGCTCGTCTGCCTCACCCTTGCGTTTAACGAGGCGTACGCCCTCAACGCCGTTGTCGCCGTACAGTCCGAGTGTGTTATGTTCAAACAAAACCTCAATGTTTTCGGCGTCTTTCACACGCTTCTGCATCACGTCAGACGCGCGAAGGAACGGCTTGCGCACAATCATATAGACCTTTTTCGCCAATCCGGCAAGGTACAATGCCTCCTCACAGGCTGTGTCGCCACCGCCCACTACGGCAACAACCTTCTTGCGATAGAAGAATCCGTCGCACGTAGCGCATGCCGAAACACCCTCGCCCTTGTACTTCTCCTCGTCGGGAAGGCCGAGGTATTTAGCCGACGCACCAGTCGCAATAATCACTGTATCTGCCTCTATCACGTGGCCTTCGTCGGTCGTCAGCGTGTACGGAGCCTTGCCCAGGTCGGCCTTGACGATAACTCCGTCACGGATGTCGGCACCGAAACGCTCGGCCTGCGAGCGGAAGTCAAGCATCATCTGGTTGCCGTCCACTCCGTCAGGATAACCCGGAAAGTTCTCGACCGTAGTCGTCTGGGTCAGCTGTCCGCCCGTTTGCAGGCCGCAATACATCACCGGAGCGAGGTTGGCACGCGACGCATAGATGGCAGCAGTATATCCAGCGGGGCCACTGCCAACGATAAGGCAGCGCACATGTTCTTTCTGTTCCATAAGCATTTTTATTAAAATCAGAAGTTAATGAATTAAGAAAAGGAGTTAAGGAGTCATGTAGTTAAGGAGTTAAGACGAATGTCTTGCTGCTAAAATGGTACAACAAGCAATCAACAAAGGTTTTGTCTTAACTCCTTAACTACATGACTCCTTAACTCCTTTTCTTTATTTCTAACTTCTAAATCCTAACTGATTAAATTATTTCAGCAGTTCTACTATTTGCTTCTCGATATTCTCAATCTTCTCCGTCGGCTCGAAGCGTGCTACCACTACGCCCTTCTTGTCAACGAGGAACTTTGTGAAGTTCCATTTGATGTCGGCCTTGCTCTTGTAGTCGGGGTCCTCCTTTGAGAGCATGTCGTCAAGTATATGGGTCAGCGGATGGCTCTCGTCCCATCCTGCAAAGCCCTTCTGGCTTGTGAGGAACTTATAGAGCGGGTCGGCCTCTTCGCCGTTTACCTTAATCTTCTTGAAGCGTGGGAACTCCGTTCCGTAGGTCAGTTTGCAGAACTCATGTATCGACTCGTCGGTTCCGGGAGCCTGCTGGCCGAACTGGTTGCACGGAAAATCCAGGATAGTAAAGCCTTCACCGTGATGTTTCTCATAAAGCTTCTCGAGCTCTTCATACTGCGGAGTGAAGCCGCATTTTGTCGCTGTGTTGACAATAAGCAGAACTTCGTTAGCATACTCTTTCAACGATACGTCTTTTCCTTTCCTGTCCTTGACAGTGAAATCATAAACTGTTTTCATCTTATTTGCTTTTAGTAACTTGTTAATTGCCAATTATGGCTGTTTGCAAAGATAGTGTAAAATTTCGATTATCTGAAACGAAAAAGAAAAAACTTTTCCTTTTCTCCGGCACGCCCGCCCTACCATTATCCGGGCATTTTCATCTACAAAATAGGGAAATCCCTATAAGTAATATGGATTTATATTTGCCAATGACGTGGCAAAACGTTAATTTTGCAACACGAACATTAACAAAGACATTACGATTATGAAGAAATTTACATCTCTTACGGCAATATTCATGATGGCAATGATGGCCTTCACGTTCACAAGTTGTACCGATGACGACAACATAGCAGACACGCTTTGGGGCGTATGGGAAGGCGACATGCATGTATGGAGCGAGTGGAACGGACAGTATTATGAAGCCCACGAATCAGTAATACAATTTGACCGCGACCCTGATTACTACGCCACCGGCACAGGATATTGGGTTGACTATTACAGCGGAGACAGCGGAGCGCCTTGGGACTACTTCGCAAGCCACATTACGTGGAGCGTGGAGAACGGCAACATACGGATATATTCATACGAGGACGATACGAATTACTACATTTTCGACTATTCACTGTCCAACAACTACTTCACTGGAACCATCGAAAGCGAATGGGGCGATCCTATGAACTTCCGCCTGGTGAAGACCGCCGCGCCTAACTGGAACGACTTTGAGTGGGGCTGGGATTCATGGGACGACTATTACGACCCGTGGTATTCAAGCAAGGGCACACGCAACGGAGACAATGAAAAGACAAGACCGACAAGGCATATAGGCGCAAAGCCCGATACCAACAAATAACAACACCACTACCATAGATACTAAATTCCGGCGGCATTCGGACTATCCTAAGTGCCACCGGAAACTGTTTCAGACGTAAGACTATAACTGTTTGACAATCAACAGATTATAAACGGCGTTGTAAGAGGTGGCCTTTTGTGTTGTAAAAGGCCACCTTTTGCACGACGAAAGGCCGTCTTTTAAATTGTAAAAGACGGCCTTTTGTCTTTTCCTGAAATAGGTTGACAGTTTTTGTTTAAATAAACTACAT
>ERZ827423.1055-NODE-1055-length-29829-cov-3.553805_pt1 | contig 29829 bp, 47 predicted proteins | sample MGYA00519775_ERZ827423 | MGnify/ENA primary metagenome ERZ827423 (study PRJEB31778, sample SAMEA3449296) | human gut metagenome | biome: human gut; feature: human-associated habitat; material: faeces | place: United Kingdom | collected 2010/2012 ... | reverse complement strand
GGGACACCCCTGTTATTCACAGGGGTGTCCCATAACTTTGCGCCGCTATGCGATATCCATAGACGACGTCCTAATGTGGTGGGCCCTCAGGGACTCGAACCCGGGACCGTCCGGTTATGAGCCGGATGCTCTAACCAACTGAGCTAAAGGCCCCAAAGCGACTATTAAGCCGCTCTTGGGCGTATTATAACGCCTGCCTGGATTAATGTTATTTTTACTTATTTACGATATCCTTCAGTGCCTTGCCTGCCTTGAACTTGGGGACTACGCTTGCTGCAATCTTGACGGTCTTGCCGGTCTGAGGATTGCGCCCCTCTCTTGCTACTCTTTTTGCGGTCTCAAAAGTACCGAAGCCTACCAGCTGAACCTTGTCGCCTGCTGTCAGGGCCTTACTGACGGTATCAGTGAACGCATCCAGTGCTTTTTCTGCATCCTTCTTAGTTAATCCTGCCTCTTCAGACATAGCCGCGATTAATTCTGTCTTATTCATGTTTAATCTCCTTTTTGGTTTAAAATATTATGCCTTATGGCAGTGCTCAGAGGGCGGATTCGAACCACCCAGGCTTTGTGTCACCCGTCGATGACGCCTGTCGCAACCACTTTTCGATACTCGGACTACTATCCGCGGTTTGCAGCCTTTTCTCTAGCGACTCTGGCTTATGTCCGGAAACCGTTTTGTTTCCGGCTCTTTTTCCTTGCATTATTATTATGACAGATAATTTTGAAAATGGAAATTTCTGCACAGAAATTATTTTTTCTCCAACATCGGAAGCAAAGGCGGCATTTCTCCAGTCAAGTATGCTTCGTCGATCTGCGGCAACATCCATTCTCCCGCCGTTCTTCCATCAGGCAATACGATTTCATACAAGAATTCTCTTTCAACCGTGCTAATACCGGATTCGACAGCTTCCAGCTTTGCCTTAATAATGAGATATAACGCTCTCCATTTGCTACGGCAGGCCTGTTCCCACGCCGCGTATGCCGCATCATCGGATCTCTTCTGTCCTCTTCCGGCTGTATACCAAAATATTTTGTCGGTTTTGTCCGGCAATGGAAGCAAAAACTTAATCTGCCTGTTCGCCATTGTGAAACCGATAACGGCGAGATTTTCTTTGAATCCACTGATGAACTGATCCGCGCCATATCGGATGATCAGATCCTCAATATCTGCTTTTGTTTTGGTTACCGATACGGTAGTCTTTTCTGCATAAGCCATAACATTCTCCTTCCTAGAATACTTCAGTCCCTTTGATTTCGTCCATCGTCTTCAAAAACTGGTCCAGTTCTCCTTTTTTATCTAACTCTTCCGCTAATTTTTCCGCATACTTATAAGAATTGGGATAATTCTGCATCAATTCTATATACCTGTTACTGCTGGATTGAACGGTTCCGAGAATGTCTCCGGTCTTTCGAATCTGCAGATCCAATTTTGAAAGTTCGAAACCGTTATCCGTCTGGCACATAGCGGCTATTCTTTCATTATTTGCGTCTTTTGACTGCAGGATACAATAGGGTTCGTAGCTGCCCCTCCGGACACGCCCGCGAAGCTGATGCAAGGAAGATAATCCGAATCGTTCCGCGTTCTGGATGACAATAACGGTTGCGTTGGGGTTATTGACACCAACTTCCACTACTGTTGTTGAAATCAGTATCTGGATTTTATTATTCTTAAAGTCATCCAGTACAGCCAGCATTTCCTTTTCGGACATCTTTCCAGTCAGAACCTCGGAACGAAAGCCAAAGTTATGGAGCAATCTGTCGTAATGGTCTTTTGTTTCCATGACCGATAGGCAATCTGCCATGAGTTCACTGTTGGTATTCTCTTCGATCAACGGACAGATAATGTAAGCCTGCCTTCCTGCCAGCAATTCTTTCACAAGAATGCCTGGGATAGCTTGATCCCTCATATACATTGTTTTTACGGGCTTTCTGCCATTTGGCATACTTTGGATCGTAAAGAGATCCACGTTTTTTCCATAGATGACAGAAGCCATGGTCCGTGGGATCGGCGTTGCCGACATGGAAACGTATACCGGATTACAGATTGCTTTTATGCGCATCTTTTCACGTTTCTCTACGCCGAAACGCTGTTCTTCATCAATTACAATAAGCCCCAGATTTTGAAAAACAACACTGTCCTCAGTCAAAGAATGAGTTCCGACAACGATATTGATTTCTCCGGAAGCGAGCCTGTTTAAAATAGATTCTTTTTCTTTTTTCTTAAGCGAACCGTTTAAGAATGCGCAGGTAAGGCCGGTTCCTTCGAGCAATTTAGTCAATTCGTCATAATGTTGTGATGCCAAAACTACAGTTGGAGCCATGATTGCCGCCTGGTATCCGTTCTCTGCTGCCTGAATAAGCAAAAGAAACGCAGTAATCGTCTTTCCGCAGGAAACATCCCCCTGGATTAGGACATTTACATTTCCACCTGCTGCCATCTTGTCTCCGAGTGTACTCACAACATCGTTTTGTCCTTCCGTTAACATATAAGGAAGCCCGGAGATTATTTTTTGCTGTATATCCTTTTTGGGCATAAGCGGATTTGCTTTACCGGGGATATTTTTGTTTCTTCTATGCAGATGACCAGCGAAATATAACATATCTTCCAGCATGAAATATTGCATAGCAGATTGCAGGCAATTTATATCGTGCGGGTATCGAATCTCACGTCCCATTTCTTTGCTTAACGGCAAGCTGTGAGCTGCTCTGAAATCATCACTCAACGGTTCTGTCAAATTTTCACTCAGGGCTCCATCTATTGCTTTGAAATACGTGTTTGCAGAAATTCCTTTTCGTTGCTTATAGACTGGATTCATTCCCATGCATTTTTGCAAATCAGTGGTAAAATAAGTAGGATTGACAATCTGGTATCCAAATGTGGAGTCATGCTGAACCTTTCCGTATATGAAAAACATTTGTCCTACGCAGCTCTGATACTTTTTCTGTAAATATGGCTGGTTGAAAAATATAACAGAAAAAGGGCAACCGTTTGATTTGTCTGTCATTTTCATTATGCACATTGGAATTCGCGTTGTAGATTTAGAGGAAACGCTGGATAAAATACCGATGATCGACACAGTTTGATCAATGATCGATGATTCAATGACAAAAACCTGTCTGCAGTCGTCGTATCTATTCGGCATCTGACGAATCAGCTGCTCGGCACATGTGATTTTTGCCTTTTCCAATATTTTATTTTGAGCGGCAGTAAGATTGATTTTGTGCATAATCGGTCCTTTCGTACTTTCCTACCTTTATTATGACAGATTTGTGCGAAAACGGAAAATTCTGCACAGAAAAACTGCGATAGATTTTATCGCAGTTCCTCCGTTTTATATGTAAATAGTAAACAATATATTCTTTTATACTTATCGTTAACCTGTATCGATAACCAATCATCTAATGATTTGTTATCCGATTTTCCATTATCGTACATAACGACATACTTTTCTGTCCGATCCGTATCCCGTTCATTATCGGCCAGTGTATACTCCGTATTCCAGTATGGTTCATGATTATCTCCCGAAGAGGGGTAATTTCTTCCGCTGTTCAGCCACCGTTCTATTTCATAATAGTATTTGGTAGCGTATACGGGGTCCTGGCGGTATACCGGTTCTTCGTGGGACTCTTCATAGTATTCGGTTCTGTATACCGGTGTTTGACTGGAATGCTCCGTGAAAGTGCCGTTTCCGTTATCAGAATAGGTATAATTTGTTTCATAATGATCGATAACCTGCCTGGATTTCGTTTCGGTAACGGTTCTGTAATGATCAATGACGGAAACATATCCTTTTAGTTCTGTCTGTTCGGAATATACTCTTCCGCCGGGAGGCACGGACCAATCACTTTCTCTGACGGTTCGGTAATCTTCGATGGAGATATTTCGCTCCCAATGAAATCCCGTTACGGTGACTTCATCGGTACGCGGAAAGAAAAGTATTCCTGCGAAGATCAAAAACAACAAACTCGCCATAATCGGCAACGCATTGTTGACAATCGCTCCGCCAATCTGCCGAAGCGCATTAGGCAGCTTGGATGTGAACATACTCTTTTTTGAAATCTCGACATGTTCCGGGGTAATTTCCTGACTATCTCTGGAATCAAAATTCGATTTTTCTGCCAACTTCTCCTTGATATATCCGGCAGATTCTTCATCGATTCCAGAAAGACCAACATGATCTTCCAGCTGATTGCCGGTCTTTTCTCTTTTCTGCATCCCATATTCCAGATTAGCTTCTTCTTTTGGAGAACCACAGGATGTACAGATATCATCTGCCCAATTGTTTAAGCTATTACAATAACTGCACACCCATTCCTTATGATTTCCATCACATTCTTCTTCGGAAATACCAGCTTTATGTAATTCTTCGGTATTTAATACATCCGATTCTTCTACAACAGATTTCTTATAAATCTTGTTTTCGTGAGAAATTACACCCTTTAAATGATATTTTGTGTTTTCCGGCTTATGTCTGCCACAATTTGGACAATTATCGACTAAACCATCAATATCTGTACTATCACAATAGGGACAATCCCAATACCCTCTTACAATTCTATCTGCCATTTTTGCTCCTCATTATATTATATAAATGATATTTCCTACAATTTTAACGTACATATTCCTGAAGCTGGATTGATAAACGGAACAAAATGTAAAATACTAAAAAAGTAACAACAACTATCGCTATATTCGATACAACTTCCATTGCTGTATCGAAAGTCTTATGATTTTTTTGATTCTGTCTAGTATCTTTTTTCTTCATGTTTTATACCCCCAAGTCAAAGGAAAGCTGTGGTTTTCTAGCTGCATAATTCGTTAAACTGAAATCTTCGATTGTAATATCATAAAAATTCTTTTTCTCAGGATTTAAGAGCATATAAGGCTTACAATCGATAGATTCACGTTTCATTTCTTCTGCTCTGTTCAGTAACACCTTAGCCTGATCCAGATGTCTGTCATAAATCTGTTCATTGATCACCATATGTGTAAACTTTCCAGGTTCATACCCTGTATCTCTTGCTACCATCATCAAAAGTGCGGCATACTGTACTTCATTCCAATGTCCTGCTCCGGATGCTACTAACATATCTCCGGAACGCTGGTTCAAAACCATATCCAAATACCGTCCACGTACAGTAAAAATAGTTTCATAGGCACAGGGTTTTAATCCATCACTTTCTGCCATATCCTGTTCCTGCCACAGGTTCATAACATGATACCGTCCATAAGGATCCTTTTTAATATCTTCCAGCACTCTCTTATTAAGCAAATCATAATGTGATACCGTATAGCCATATCTTTTACCGATAGTTCCCGGCATATCTTTGGATTCCCATGCATCCCAGACTTTAATACCATACTTTTCCCTAAGCAGAGATAAATCATTACTCTGGTCCTGAAAAATCCAAAGCATTTCCTTAATCGCACTCTTACATGCGATTGGTCTTAATGTGCAAATAGGAAATTCTCCTTTGGATAAGTCATACTGTCTTACTACATGTGTTACAAAACAGGTATGTGCCGGAGTACCATCCGCATATTTTGGTCTGGGATTAACATCCATAATCCCATTTTCCAAAATATTATTAATATCTCTTACTAAATATTTATCTGCTTTTGTCATATTTCTATCTCCATTTCTTTAACAATCTATATAAATATTTTGATCTACCTAATATGCATTAACAACTGGATATGTAAAATATTTTTTAAAATCTTTAGAAAATCAATCAATCTTTTTTCTGTTGCCAGGGGGATTGTTCATCATTATCCTTAATATTATTTTCCTTATCTATTATGTTTTCATGTTGACAAGATTTACCAACTTCCGCTAATTTTAAAGGTAAATATGTTTTTTGCAATGTTTCGTCTATCATATTTTACAATACCTCCTTAATGTGGGCTATTCCTACTTATATATGTCAAATGATTTTTAATTTACTTAGAGGAAATTGAATTCAGTATTCTTCCGCTATTGGTTCTCAACACATATCCTTTCTGAATCAAAAATGGTTCAATTTTATCCTGAATCGTATCTTCGGATTCTCCAAGCCACGCTGCAATCGTATTGAGACCTACCGGCTTCGGTGCGGCTGCTTCGAGTAAATCCAGATACTTCTGGTCAGAAAGTGTCAGTCCCTCTTCGTTAATACCGATAAGTTCAAATGCATCTTTCAGACTTTTATCTGTTATCTTCCCGTGTACGAGCGAATAGTCTGCAATCTTCTTGGTAAGATTATTAGCTATTCTGGGTGTTTGCCTGGAAGCTTTTGCGATTTTTAATGCCAGTTCATCAGCTATTTTAAGATCATATTTTTCTGCCGTATTCTGGATGATTTTTGACAGATCCTCTTCCGTATACGCTTCCAGTTTATAATGATTCTGAAAACGATCATATAACGGCTTCGTCAACATACCTTCCCTGGTTGTGGCACCGATAAGGGTAAAATGCGGTAGATCCATGGTGATGCTTTTCATCTGTTCTGCAGTTCCGATCAGAATATCAATCTTATAATCTTCCATGGCAGAATACAACATTTCTTCAACTTGTCTTGAAAGTCGGTGAATTTCATCGATAAAAAGGATGTCTCCTTCCTCCAGTGTTGCCAGTATCGAAGCCATGTCGCGAGGCTTTTCGATGACGGGAGCATTCGTTGTCCTGATTTTAGACCCTGTTTCTGCTGCAATCACATATGCGAGTGAAGTTTTACCTAATCCGGGCGGTCCGCTCAAAAGTATATGGTCCAGTACCTTTCCTCTCTTTTTGGCAGCAGCAATGCTCACGGACAGATTATCCAAGATCTGTTTTTGTCCAATGTATTCGTTGAAATTGTGAGGACGGATGGGAATATTTTCTGTTTTCGGCTGTTTTGTTTCTGAATTTATGTCTGTTTTGATTGTTCTTTTCATCTTTAAAAGCAGGATACCCCGTCCATAGCCTCAGCTTTGGCGGGGAGGAATACGTCCTGCATTACCTCCTTCCGTAATTAATCAAGTTTGTTGCCATGGCGTCCCTTCCACTGACAGCTCTGCACAGTCTAAAGACTGGCAGGTTCCAAATACTTAACAGCATCACTTAATGATTCTTACATAAACCCGGTTTTCTGATCATTATGATCAGGGGACCGGATTTCTTTATGCAGAACCATGTCTGTTATAGCTGTCGTACCTTAACTGGAATTTCGCCGCAAACACCCCGACGAGTGTTTTGCGCGGCCGGATCCTGTCGAACCCGTTTGTATGTTTAACTGTGACATTTATAGCGTTTATAGCTCCGGAGACCGAAGCTCGAAGGATATTTCTTATTCTCTGCAAGGAGCGCGGCCATGCAGGCATCATGTGTCATCAGGAACGTAGGGAAGACGTCGATGCATTTCTGTCTGTCGGCGGCCGTACCGGTGTCGTTACTGTTTCTTAACAGGAATGCGGAGTACAGATCTCTCTGGACGTAGCGGCCGTCAACAAAACTTCCCCGGCAGGAAAGTTTCTTCCGGACGTAGTCATCCGTCACATGATTATACTGGCTTGCCCGGAAGCTTACGGTATTAATCTTAATTAACTCCCCGCCGCAGGAAGCAAGCTTGTTTCCAAGAATCGTCAGGAACGCTGCCGGCGCATGGTTGCCTATGGACTTTCCGAACCGCTTTTTACTCCGGAACCGGTCATCAGCTTTCTTCATAGCAGATTTCGATTTCCGCGCAAGACCGTGAAATAACATCTTTTCCACATATACGATATCTGCCTTCGAAGCAATCTCGTTCGCAAGCCTGTGGTGGCTGGCATTTACCGCATCTACATGACGTCGTTCCAGTGATTTCTTGCGGAACTGAAGCTTTCTGTAGTGCTTCGAACGTACCCACTTCCTTGTACCCTTGCGGACGGTGCCGTCCGGCAGATAATTATCCGGATTCGTGGCACGCCTGCTCCGGTCCATGGCTCTCTGGATCCGCCTGATCTGCGAGGAACGGTCTTTCGCATCGGAACCAAGTACCGTCAGTCTGCAGGAATCTTCAGTTACGACAGCTGCCGTGGAAGTTCCGATATCCAGACCAGCAGTTCCGTGTGCGACTATATGCTTTACCGGAGGCTTCCCTTCTAAAACAAGCTGTAAGTAGTAGTGGTATTTTGTACCTACGGGCTTTCTCCGGATACGGCAGTATTTCACGCGGGATCTGAGTGCCTCGCTGTCATAATCCGTCCGGATCTGCGGCTGAATCACCTGCCCGAGCCAGTGAAGACGGCCGTCACGGAATCTCATGCCTGAAACATTGGATTTTCCTTCAAGGGAATCAAGGTCATCGTATCTTTTGAAGTGGATGCATTTACCGTTATCGAAAAGATATTTTTCCACAGACCGCCACACGGAAGAAGCAATCTTCTGGGCAGTCATAGAATCGATACATTTCCGGAACCGGTGCTGCTGTACGGAAACATATGCATGCAGCTGGTATTCGCTGAGTCCGTAGTCCCTGCGGATCACCGCAAGCTTCATATTAATGCGGTTCTTGTCGGCTTTCGATAAACCGGATTCTTTTCGTACATCCAGAATCTTGCGGTATTCCGGATCCTGAATTAACTTCCGGAGCTGTTTCCTGCAATGACGCACAAGAACGTTATATATCTGCTGGCCGCACCGGAAAGTGTGGCCCAGCCATACATCCTGTTCAGGAGAAGTATTCAGTTTTAGCGTCAAAACATATGATTCTGTCATAAATACTCCTTATATAAGTATTATGACAGATTTTATGTTCTGTGCAGATTTCTGCACAAAAAAGACGCATTCATCCTCACAGTCTAAAGGCTGGAAGCTTTCTGCTATTGACTTTGTAAAATACTGCTTACTTCTATAGATTCGTATTATCAATACTATTATGACAGATTGGTAGGATTTTGGATTTTTCTGCACAGAAAAAATAAAAGCTGACCAAATGGTCAGCTTTTTGTTGGATGCTCTATCGTAGATGCTTGCTCCATGACGGTTATCGTAGCCCTTGTATGCAATTATAATAACATGCGCAAGTCTGATATGCAAATTTCTGCAGAGATTAATTAATCCCGTAAGTTCTAATTTCCGCTACTCTTTGAAGCACCTGCTGCTCAATATCTGCTCTTTCTTCCTTTTTAATACAAGGCAAAACAGAAGATACATGCTCGATTTCAATTCCATCGGGCTTCATGCTCATAAGCGCACTCGCGATGTCCATCAGGTTTCCATAGCCAATATGTTCGCCGAGCTTTTTGACCTCCTGGATTTCTTCTTTTCTACTCATAGCAACCCTCCTTATTCTCTTTCGCTAAGACGACTTAGTAAATCGTTTTTTACATCAACGATTGTATCTAATCTAGCTTCCAGTTTAGCATTGTCGTCTGAGTTGTTTTCCTTTAGTAAATCGTTAGTGATCCTCGTTATTTCGGTATCGAGTTCATTGATATATTCTGTTACTTTTTCCCTTATATCCGGTTCTGTTTTATAAGGTTTAAGGATTAATGAACCGTCTTTTTCAAGGAATATTTCCATTTTCTTTCCTTCAGAATTATGTTCTCCGAAAATTTTATCTCGATATTCTCTCGGAATTACAATTCTTCCAAGATCATCGATTTCTCTCACAAATGCTACTTTACTCATTTATTTGCTCCTTTTTAAATATATTCGTAGTCAGTTTTTCTTAAACAAGTGGCAGGAAAACTTAATTTCTTTTCCTTTGTCTTCCGCCGTTACGCATAATGCATATACATCTCCAAAGAAACGTATTCCATGTGCCGTAAATTCACAATCCACGCTCTGTTTCCAGACAGCGTCCAATGCCTTATTTTTCAGCAGCTTTTCCCCGAAGTATTTAATGCACTCTTCTTCCAAAGCTGCCTGTTTTTCCTGCTTCTGTTCCATATATTGTACGCGAAGCCTTGTTTCCAGACGCGTATTGCTGCAGCTGGCCTTCTCAAAATAGCTTCCTCCGATCATATAGATCGCATAATTGAGGTTTTCTTGACTTTTTGTTATTGAAATACTGCTCATCTTTTTCTCCTTTTTCTTTTTTCAATATTTTTAGGTATAGCATTTCGGATAACCGGTTTGAAATACTCTCCTGTGTCTGGCAACAATCTCGGAACTAATTTTGGTATTGGCACGGGATTGGGACAAATAACGATCGCATCTTCCGGAATATCAGCTAATGTAAGTGCCGCTATTTTTCCTTTTCCGATACAAAGTATCTTTGATTCCATGTATTTTTCTCCTTCTATTTCTTATTTTGAATACTATTATTATGAAAGATTATAGGTTCCAAAATTTTTCATAAAAATACCGGCATTGCAGCCGGCATTTTTCTCATAATTTGATTAATTTCTTTTCTTTCCTCGCTTCGTAGTTAAACTTATGTATGGATTTAAGCATTCTGAGGTTCTTGATCGGAGAAAATGCATTGTCCCAGAAATATACCATTCGAACATCAGAGCCCGTTTCGTTTGATATGTATTTCACCAAATCGACAAAACCGCCAAAATTCCGTTGTCTGGCTTCCTTGACCATGGAAGTAAATTTTTCCTGCTGCTCTTTGGATAGTTTGTCCATAGAAAAGAAGAAATTGTGATTCAGATAGGAAATATTCGTATAACCATTTTGTTGGTATTTGTGTAATACAGCGGCTGCTTTTGCAATTTTTCTGTTATGCAGATTATCCCGCAAACTTAGATCTTTCAGATAGCGAAATTTTAAGTCATAAGGGATTTTCTTTTCTTTGAGATACTGAATAATATCCCATTTATTTGTTGCGTCTTCGTTTGTCTTCTGGATCAATCCGATGAGTTCCGCACCGATATCTCCACCTAACGGCTCATGAAATACAATCTTGACGCAGTTGAAAGCTACGTCGCGGATCCACATATTATTATAACAGATGTTGTATTTCATCTGTGTTAAATTCATTTGTTGTTCCATAAACTTCCCTCAAACATTAATCCTTTTATTTCTGTGAAATATTCTCTGCTTTGAATCTTATCCCATTCAACATCACTTTCTGTGTCAAATAGTCGATAATATGCCGCTGCGATACTACCTGCAATCGCTGCCTGAGTGTCGGTATCCCAACCAAACCGTATTGCTTCCCATATACAATTCTCATAACAGTCCGTGTTAATGAAGCAGCTAATGGCCATAGGTACGGTAGTCTGGCATACTGCTGGGCTGCCCTGTACGTATTTGCTTTCTCTCATTGCAGGCCACGAAGACATCGGAGAATAGAAATTATCAGAATAAAATTGATCGGCATATTTTGCAATATCTTCTTTTGCATAGTCATGAAAAGCCATCCAGATGCTCACCGCCGTCACAATCGCTCCTTTAATACCTTCCGGATGATTATGAGTGCAAGTAGCACTCTTGTATGCTTCCGCGATAACATCGCGAGCATCATCAAAACAGCCGCAAGGGCCAACGCGCATTGCGCTTCCGTTTCCGCAGCTATAGGATTCGACATTATTGTAAACCCATGCAGTAAATCTTCCGCCATAGCCGCCTAGCGGATTCTCAAATCTTTTGGCATATTCCCGATACAGCTTCGCATATTGTTTTCTCTCCTTAATAGCCACCGCTGTTGCGCAGGCAAGAATGGTATCATCCGTGCAATCTTTTGCCTTTTTATAAATCAGGTCCTGAGATAAATTTTTGCAATAGTCCAAAGAAGCGGCTTCGTATGGCTGCCCGGCAAAATCGCCCAGCGCAACACCTTTTAATACCAAATACATTCGCTGATTGAATAATAATTCGCATTTATTATGCAAATCTGTGCCTTCGGGGATGTATGCGGAAAGATCTTCTGTTTTACCATTGAAATATTTTCTATTTTGAGATTTTCTCAAAGTTTCCTGCAATTTAAACATACATTTCTCTCCTTACTCTATTTGTGTCTATCTTTCGGAGAATACAAATATGTCCTGTATTTTTCCAAAAGCGAATCTTTCTGATCGATCATTTATAAAGTGCCATCCGGTCGAACGACCCAAAAATATCTTCTGATGATTTTACCTTTATAAAATTGATCGCTGCATTCTATATCACATTTTTCTGTATTTTTCAACGTTATGCGTGCAAAAAAATCATCTTTTACGTGAATAATGTCGCCCTGTTTCAGATTAAACACCTCTATACCGATCCTTACGGCTTCTTCGATTTCTTCATCAGAAAGAGAAAGACTTCTCTCTCCATGGCAATATTCCAGCTGCTTTCTTATATAAGCAAAGTAAGAATTAGCGTCGGTAAAAACATTATTATTTTTGGCAGCGAATAACTCCTCTTTCGAAAGAGGCAGTTTACAATATCTGGAAATAGCAAGTGTTTTGCTTACGGCTGCATATGGAACATAATATATAAATAAACAGAATGTAACGAGTAATGCCGTGACACTAAAACCGCTTAAGAAATACCAGCCGATCAGATTTACGTAGTACGATGTACCATTATCAACTTTAACCGATTCAGGTATTCCGAAAATAATATTTGTAAGAAATCCGACTACGAAAAAGAAGATAATAAAACCCGCCGGTATAATGATCCTGTCTATAGCCCATCCATTCGATAAGTACATCTGCTTCCAAAAACTCTTTTTACTTTTACCCATATTTAAACTCCTTTGTTGTTTGATCTTACCATTAATATGAAAGATTTCAGACAAAGGAACTATTTCTGCACAGAAATTAATTTTTTAGGCTTCCGTTTTCATTAGTGTGCGACCGATGCGTTTTATAAATAAAAAGTGGGAGCCGCATTTCTGCAAACTCCCGCTTATAAAATCCCCTAATTGATTATAGGATATGAAAATTTTAAATTCAAATAATTGTCATCAAAATTTTTCGACAATTATTTTGATGTACTTCCGAATCCGCCGTTTCTGATCCCATTGCACTCGTCATTCATAGTAATGCCGAACGGAACGAAAATACCCTGTGCGAACGCTTCTCCTGCCTTGATCTGCAGCATTTTTCCTTCATTAGAATCGTTAGTGAGCTTAATGAAGATATGACCTTCGTTGTCCGAATAGAAATAATCTTCATCAATGATTCCAACGGTATTATTTAACTGCAGACGGTATTTGAATCCAAGTCCGCTTCTGGGGAAAATCATCAATACCCAACCTGGCTCCATTTTTACACGGATGCCTGTAGGAATTTTTGCCGTCTGACCTGGGGAAAGTGTAATGTCGAACGGTGCAACGAAGTCGTATCCTGCGCTGCCCTTTGTTGCTCTTTCCGGCAACTTTAGCACGTGATTGTACATCTCTAAGATTTCACTATCACTGAGCGAAGGCTTTGCATCACGAATGCTCTCCATGAACTGTTTCAACGATACTTTGTAAAAATCTGCTACTCTTAACATTATTATTTTCTCCTTTTTATTATACTTCCGGACGGAGAATGATTGTTCCGTCCTTTTTATATGAAATTTTCATTGCAATTCCGCTTACTTCGGTGAAATTTTTTCCGAATGCCTGTTTGAGAACTTCTCGGGGAATGATAATCTTTCCGAAATCATCAAAATGACGAACAGCACAGGATTCGATTTCGCCTTGCTCAGGCGTATGTTTTTCTTCCGAAAACATAGGGATCCAGTTTATAACCATCGGCTTTTCATCCAATTTGCAAGCTCTCATTGCAGCAAGCTGCACATTTTCGACATCCTGTTCGGATATAAGAGATTTTTCAGTTTTAAAAACAATGCTCGCGTATCCGTCCCCAGTATATAATATGACTAAGTATTTATACATTTGTATTTACCTCCATATCAGGTAGTGCAATTTTGTGCATTCATCAATATAATCATCTATAAAACCTAACCTTATATATCGTAATCAATTTTCATTACTGGATTCCAGGCAATATTCTTTGTTGGAAATGAATTTTTTAAAAGATTCATTGCCTGATAGAAAAAGCCATTTGATCTGAATTCAATAAATATTTCAATCCACTCAACGTATATTTCTTTTTCTGTGTCTGAAGTAGCAATCACTCCGACAGTTACAGGCTTTTCGAAGTCTCCACCGTCTACCTCAATCATATAGAAATGATCGAAAGGTAATGGGAAGATTTTCTTTAAAGCCTCTAACTCTTTTCGCTCGCGAAGCGCAAGTTGATAATTACCATATTTTGTTATCATATCCAATTCGTGCGCACCTCTTTTCAGTAAAGAACAATTTTGCCAGGATTTTTAATCGTCTCCTGAACCAAAATTACTCTTTGGTTTCTGGATCCGGCCCACGGATAATTTACATCCAGTAAGCTCTGAACAAATCTTCCGTCAACAATCACATCTACGTTTTGAACCACTTCGCCACGCTTGCTGTAGGGCTTGTTATTGGAATCAAATAACTGTTCCCATGTGTATCCGGTATATAACCAGATCGTTTTATCAGGGTATTTTTGTTTGATTTCCTCGATTAGTTCGAGAACTCCGTTTACGTTTGCTGGATGTAACGGATCGCCGCCGGAAAATGTGATTCCGGAAATGTAGTCTTTGTCCAGCTGGTCGAAAATTTCCTTTTTAGCTGTGTCATCGAATTCGAGACCGTCATCGGGATCCCATGTGATCGGATTCTGACAGCCTGGACAATGATGTTCGCATCCGGCAAGCCAGAGAACCACTCTCAGACCGTCACCGTTTTTCATGTCATCTTTTGTTATGTTATGATAGTTCATTAACTTTTCCTCCTCGCTTTCTTACGTTTCTATTATTATGATAGAAAAGCCACATACAAAAAGAGCGCCTATAAGACGCTCTTCTTAAATGCCGTTATTTATTTTTTAACCAGTCGTCATATTCAGGATTGCGGCGGATAAAATCATCAAAATCAGGAACAGTAAAATCCAATTCACTGTATTTTGCAGAATAAATAATTCCCTTGCTGATTAATTGGGCTCTCGTGGTCGAGATAGACGTTACTGTTTTTCCGAGATTTTTTGCAACATTTGCTATGGTGCAGGGGAGATTTCCGCATGCGACCATGGCAAAAATAAAATGCTTATTTGTTACAGAACATCTCTCACATCTGCTCTTGAAAAATCCTGAATCCAGAACAGAATAATACTGCGTAATCCCTTTTCCAACATCTTTTTCCTCGATAAGTTTTCCCTCAGACAGACTATAGACTTCTTTACAAAGCTGCTGAATAAAGAAAGGATACCCTTTTGTGGTTTCATAAATCTTCTTCACGGCACCCTTGCTGTAATTTACACCCAATCGCCTTAGGGGTTCGGTGATAGCTTTCGCTGCATCTTCTTCTGAAAGAGAACCTATTTCATGATACAGGAATAATCTTTCTGTATATGTTTTTTCTTCCGCGAGCATTTTGTATAATTTCGGAAGACCTGCGCCAACGATCATGATCGGTAAATTCAGTTGATTTGCCCGATGTAATGCAGCGATCAAGGAACTTAGTTCATTTCCTTTCATGTATTGCATTTCGTCAATGAAAAAACAAATTGGTTTATTTGCATCTCTGGCAGCTTCTCCTACAGAAATGAATACATCTGTGAGACTTTGCGTCAGGTTAGTTGTTTTATATAATTCCTGTTCCTGCATAGATAGAGAAAAAGTGCTGCTTTCCGGTGAGAAAGAAACAGCCAGCGATTTCAAGGCATCAACAGCTTTGGAAATTGTCTGTTTCATGCGCTCTCCGGTGCTGATGTTTCTAAGAAACACCTGACAACAGGTGATGATCTGTGAAATGAAATCATTTCTGTTTTCAACCTCTATATGCCGACATTCAATGCTTTCCTTTTTTGCTAGTTCTTCCATCTGATTCAAAAGAACAGTTTTTCCTACGCCACGCAAACCGGTATAAATAATAGATTGCACCGGAATTTGTAGACGCAATGCTTGGAAAGTCGTTTCTGCCATATCTAGTTCATTTTCTCTGCCAGCAAGATACGCAGGATTTGTTCCAGCGCCAGGCCGGTATGGATTAATTTTGAAAGATGACATCTCGTACATTCTCCTTTCTATTTGCATTTTCTCATATATATACGGTTATGTCAACAAAATTCCGCTCTTTACCGCTCTTGAAATCCCTATAAGTTCTAATAATATCAGTCCTCAGAGATATAGAGGCTTCCGTCTGCGTTCAGCCTTGGCGTAATTCCTCCAAAACCGGCATATCCACTTTTTTGCCGATAAACAATATATTGTATTTTTGTATCAGGGTCTGTCCAAACAAATATAAATTGGTTCTCGGTTGTCTGAATTTCAGCCTCTTGCGAAAAGGCAACTGAAGGATCTCTTATTACACTATTCAATCCTGACTGAAAACTTTCCGCATTTTTCTGAGCTTCTTCAGAACTGCATCCAGTTAGCAAAATCGCAAATAATAAAACAATTATTGTCACAATCAATTTCTTTTTCAATTTAGCTTCCTCCTTTTTTGAATCAATTTCCTAAGCGTCTCGGCTGCCGCCGCCACTTCTCTATCTGTCCACATTGTCGTATTAAAGCAGATAGTCGCTTCCAAAATCCCTATAAGTTATTTTTCAGTAACACACAAACTTCCGTCGGCGTTAAGTCGCGCAGTCATAACCAGCCTACCTCCATAATTGTAGATTATATATTCTACACATGTTTCCGGATCAGCCCAGATTTTGTATTCATCTTTTTTCGTAGCGAAAGTTTGATGTTTTAATGACTCTTTAATTTCCAAAACCAAATCTTTATTTTTGGAAAACTGATTAGGCATATATATTAAATTGGCGATTATGCCAATTACGCAAATAATGATGGTTAAAATCGCTGCATACGTTCTGAATTTATCCTTTTTCATGGATTTTTCCTTTCTCTATTTTCGACACAAATCTCGAAGCATCTCGGCCGCTGCCGTTACTTCTCGGTCCGTCCACTCCGTCGTATTAAAGCAGATAGCTGCCTCGACACCACGGAAGTCCCGTTCGTCTTTGTCATATCTTCTCAATACTTCTTCTACCTTATCTCCTCTTTTCAGACTTCTCTGCAGTCGGAGATCCTTGTCGGCATCGAGAAGGATTGTTCGATACTTGATTTTGCGGGATTCGAGAATCGACGCAATATCTTTTACACCAGATGGCGTCAGGATGATAAAATCTCCGTTTTCAAAAGCGTCTGACTGCGATCCGTAATATACGGTTCCATTTATGGTCTCATAGCTTTTGTATTCCATGTATTTGGATTCAGAAATATTTTTCAGAAACTCTTTTTCAGAAACAAAGTTGTAATCTACCCCGTCTCTTTCTCCGGGGCGCATAGTTCTTGTTGTGTCAGTTACGATCTGTGTTAATCCCAGTTCTTTCATCTTGCGTGCCAGATGATTCTTACCGGCGGCACTCTTTCCCATGATTATGATTTTCACTTATTTTTCCTCCTAATTGTCTTCATATAATTTTTCTTTCTTTAACTTTTTTAATTCTGCATCGATATCTTCCGATTCGGCGAGCCTGTCGATCTTGCCACTCATACAACAGCAGGAATACAAAACAGCCGCGAGACCGATGATAACGACGATAAGTAATGCGATAATGATTATATCCATATATAAGCCTCCTCTTATCTTTTTTATGATATTAATATGATAGATTTAATGAATATAAAGACAACAAAAAAGAGGGCGAATAAAATCCGCTCTCCCTTTTAATCTTGATGCGTCCTGCACGATGATTTTACGCACAGGCTAATTGCCCCGACAGCGCCTCGTCGATTTCCATAATCATCTCCATTTCAAACGAAGCAGAAATTTTCAGGTCTTCGAGCATGCGGATCACTGCCGGCGTTTTAGAAAAATTTTTATCTGAAAGCCAGTTGCATTTACGATCGATATCTGCAAGCTGCTTTTCATGTCTCTGTCGCTCCCTTTCCAGCCACTCTGGTTGCAAAGAAATTAAACCTTTTTTAGGCATTTTTTCTTGCCTCCATGTAAGAAGCAGAAATCACGAACAGAGATGCTAATAAAAATAAATAGTTCATTTCTTTCCTCCCATAATATAGCCGTCCAATTCGAGAGGCGGCTAAAAGTAAACGTTTTGCCATCCTCTCTGGATGACGGGTTCTATATAGAGCAACCTCACTTTATATGAGGATTTAAAAAAGAAAATCTATAAGTTCAAACGGGATTTTATCTTAACCCCGTAAAAAAGTCTCCTAGTATCTTGATTACCACTATTATGATAGAAAAATACATGGGAAAGTTTGCCAAATGAATTAATATGTGATATTATAGATAAGTCTATAATTCTAAACCGTGAAGGTAGGCATCATGAATAGAAAAGAAAAACTTATGATTTCATTGTCAATATTACTTTTATGCGCTTCCGTCGTCATGGGGATCCATGGATGCGCTCTTCAGAACGAAATGAATCAGATGGACCAGTATCAGGAATATTTGCAGGAAAAGATAGAGAAAGAAAAACAGCAGCCGTAATGACTGCTGTTTTTGTATACCTAGCGGCGCGCGTTTCTAACGGGTTAAAGCCCCGATTTTTCTTCTAATTTTTTGTAACAAAAAAGAAGCAGGTTAATCTGCTTCTCTTAATGTCATAATTAACAAATAATTTTGTTTGATTTACATTCCAAAGTATTCTCCCGACTTGATTCTTTCTTCTCTCCTTTTTTTCATCTTTTCAATTTCTGTTTTTTCATATTCCTTAAACTGATTATAAGACATGCCAGTTACTAATAAGTATGCATCATCAATAGTCATAGATGATGTAAGCGTTTTTTCATTGAATTCGCAACAGTACTCACTACCATCTTTTGATAACTCATACAGTTCTCTCATTGTGTCATCAATGTCATACTTATACAATTTTACACTTTTCATCTAAAACCTCCTTATTCTGGTACGTTCATATACTGTCCAAAATCCTCAATAAATACGGAATCTCCATATTTTAAACATTCAAATCCCCAAGGATATCCTTTATCATCGACTTTCATATTTAACTGTTTGCATTTAAAAAGGATATAAAATGGTCAAAAAAGCCACTATTTTTTTAACAGTGGCTTTTATTTCTATTGATTTTTTGCAGATTCCGGTAATTGTAAGGTTACATTTGCGACATCTCCTGTCAGCATATCATATATAACCCATTTGTATTTAGGTTTTCTTTTGTAAGTGCTTATTGTTACCGTAGCAGATGGAATATCTTTTACATATTCAACTTCTAAATCTTCATAATGGATGGCTTCAATATGCGATACCTTATCATTATCAATTATACAGATAGTAACAGTCTTTTCTTTGTCATCATTCTGATAATAAACATTATCTGAAAAGACGGTCAATGTTTCCGTATCCGCCACCGTATCATAAAAGTAGTGGCGCATGGAAACCTTTGGACCAAGAATAAGTATAAAAATACCAAGAAATAAACAAATAGGTAAATATATTTCGTCTATGAGTTCCCACAAAACAAAACCTGCTACAATAGCTACTACTGTCAATATAATAAATAACATAATGTCCTCCTTTATATGTGCAATGTTAAAACAATTCATCCAATCAATAATCGGATGTGTACGAACCGCCAAATGCATAGATAAAAACTGACGAGGATAGTGATCATCATCTTAATCTTCCTTAATAGAGAAAATATGCTGCAGTTTTTTTACGTTTTAATCAATTCTCAATCACGTTCATAGTTTTCTGTCTCCATTTCTTTACTCGTGATGAATCCCAATTCCTCTGCTCTTTCCTTATAAGCCCTTCTTGCAGCATCATCAGAATATTCTTCTGCACTACTTACGATATGTTCCAAAGGAAAAACAATCAGGTCCCTAACCGTTTTCATTTCGGCTTTGTATTTTTCCACATTTTCTATAAATGTTTTTCTAACCGCTCCCTCACAAGCTTTAAAAGAGGGATAAATATTTTCAAGTAATGCACCACAAGTACCGATACGACATTTTAATTCTGCATATTTCTTTCCTGGATATCTCTTCTGATCTTCCATAGGCAATATATCAGTTACTTTTGCCTCTTGAATTGCCCCAGACCAATGTTCCTGAAAATATACGGTTTGTCCAATTTTCACTTCATTTTCTTTCATAGCTGGTCTCCTCATAATTTCATTCTCATTCTCTTTAAATCCTAATTTCCAGTTATACTTCTCTGCTATTTTTCAGTTCTTCATTCATTTTTTATTTCCTCCATTTATATATTGAAACAAATTAATCTAATTCGTATTCCAAAGTTTTTCACACCTTGAATCATCAATTTCTCTTTTTTGAATCAATGATGCTGCTATATCATGATTAGATTTCAATTCACTGAGACTATTGATTAAAGAAGCACACCTGCGTATATACGTTTCATTCTCACATGTGCTAAAAATCTTTCTCGCCAGTTCGTCATTTCTTTCAAATGAATACCAATCTTCTGCAACAACAGATGGATTACCAATATCTTTTACATCAACCTGATAAATTTTACAACCTTTTATGTAGATATACTGCCTGGAAGTTTCACAAGAAGAGTCCTCTTCATATACTTTAAATACTTCTAATTGCGAAACATTAATCTTGGTATCTTTAGCAAAGCAATAATCTAATGGATTTTTAAGATAATAATGATAAATTGTTTTACCAACCAAGGAATTTAATTCTTCTTTTCTTAACTTTACCATATAGCAACCTCCATTTTAATTATGCTTTGTATTATACTTTTTCCCCCACTTTTGCAATTCTTTTTGGGCTGTTTCCTTTTTCTTCCGCTTTTTCAGACAAATTCACATCGGCAAGCACACGCTCAATCTCCGCCTCTCTTTTTTCCTTCGACACCTTTTTCGCCGCAGCGAAATAATACATCATTTCTTTTACTTTCAGTTCATGAAACATTCCAAACCGCTGGGGACATATTCATATCGGAAAACATTTCCTTCTCATTGTAGCCGTTCTCGCAGGTAAACATATATATTGACACCGTGCAGTTTGCTTTTGACAGCCAATACGCCGTCTTTGAATTAAACGCATTCTTGATTGGGGTAGCGACATACTCCCCGAATATTTTTTGTTCGTATTTCATAACTTTTTCTCCTTAATTTTCAATATATAATTTTTCCAGTTTCCACAGACCTTTCGCAAATCCAAACATTCTGCGGTAACCAGCTGTCATTGCGATGCGGATCGTTATGATCGGACCATCGATTTTTTCAATTTCTGCCGTCGTTTTTCGGAATTCATGGTTATGAAAACCTATGTAAATTCCGATGTTAACGATCTGCCCTACTTCGTAACTTTTTTGTATTCTTTTTCCTCCAAGCCATAAAACTCTCCAAAATCCGCTTCCAAAAAAGACGTCTTATAAAGAGTTACCATGTGTTCGTCTTTATCAAAGCCATCAAAAATATCAAAAATAATATCCTTGATTGCCTGACCTTCGACATAGCGTTCCTCATCTCCCTGCAAAAAGAAATCTGTAACCTTAGCATTCTTTAGATCTTCAAGAACAGCATCGTCAGGTATATCGATATCGGCGCAGTCGCTGAGATTCAACACGAGAATGTTGCCTGCATAGGATCCAACATATTTATTGAAATCGAATCGATATTTCTTTCTATTCTTTTTCAGACAAATATTTCCGACATATACGGATTCTTTAGTAGGCTTCTTTTTAAATCCAATGTACACAGTTGCTTTTAAATTCATATTCTTTAGTAACATAATTATTGTAATTCCTCCTCTTTTCTTTGATTTCTCTTAATATGAAAGAAAACCGCGGATAAAATCCACGGTTTCTCATAAACTAATTAATAACTTTATGGACAACAGCTACCTGGCATTCCGTTCCCGATACATATACCGGTGGAATCCAGTACAGGATCAGTTTTCTTTCACCGTTCCTCGGTTCCGGTCCAGTAATGATACCAGTGTGCCCTCCTTGTGTGTGTCGGTAAAGAACGTTTGCCCTTTACAATTATCTGAAGATTTCTTTTGTTTCTTCTGTGAACGAATTTCTAATCCATTTAAAAGTGTCTGTTTGATTACCCTGGTCCATTTATTATTATAAGGCTGACTGTTTGAATCCATTATTTTTGCAAAATATAATGGTGTATGCATTTGTTCTCCTTATCTATATTTCTCTGCTGTCTTTGAATGCCTGCAATAATGCTTCAGCAATTTCTTTTTCATACAACCCGCAGCAACCGGTGCAATCAATGTCAGCGAGTACGCGCTTAAAGAAATCCTCGAACTTGTTATTCAGATAATCCGCTGCGATAATTTCTGGCAATTCCAGGACAACCTTGAGGTTTTTCTTTTCTTCAGTATAACCGGGAATTTTTAAATCCTGATCGATCCAGTATAACTTTTCGACATTGATCCGGATCCGCCGTTTTTCTCCGTCTCCGAAGATAATTACGTCTACCAATGGGCTATTCGGTGACGGCGTTTCTGTAATAACGCCAAATGTCTCTATATAGAAACGATCCGGCTCTTCTCCATAACCCTGTACAAAACACTTGATTCCTTTTTTCGCTTCTGTGATATGCATATTTTTTCTCCTATTCTTCCAAATATTTACGGATTGCTGCTTCCGCTCTCTTCTGAAAACGTTTATAATCCGTGGCTGTTACGATAGACTTAAGATCTGTCAGCCAGAGATTGTGATACCAATCGTCATCGGATTCATATAGGTTTATGGAAATTCCTCTTCTTCCATAATCTCTTATAGTCTCCCACTGTACATCGGCAATATATCGACCTGCGTCTGTATCAATCAAAATATATCCATAAATATCCAGTGTCCGATCGGTGTTCAGCCGCATCAGATCTTTTGGTGTGAATCTATGCCAGTTGAATTTAATGTCTCTTTGCATTTTTCTTTCCTCCACTTCTCTATTTTATTATATTAATATGAAAGAAATAAGATCCCGAATTTGGAATCCTATACCAGATTTTCCTATGGCTTTTCCGCAACTTTTCTTCTGATTATGCCTGCGGCAAAACAGCCACAAATACGACAATTGCGGTGAGAAATACAAATAAAAGGAACGGAAGAATATTAACGAAACGATATATGACTCCGGTATAGTTTTGCTCGCGAGAATATCCGGTAAAAGCATCAACTGACGCTATCGATATTCCCGCGCTTATGAAAATAATTAGGAAATACACAGCCAACATAATTTCCCTCTTTTCTAATCGATTTTTCTCATATAATCCTGATTCGGACTCTGATATATTGTGACCTGATTTTCGTTTGCGTAGATCATTCCCAGTTCGGTAATTGCACGGCGCTTGATTTCTTCGAGATTCATACTGCTCTCCAAACGTTCCATTTCCTCGTCATTGCTTCTTTTTATGGTATTTAATTCTTTTTCCAACTGGAATATTTCGCTGATTTTTGCAGTGAGTTCCGCCTGCGACTGGATGTAATTTATAAGTACCATGGCGCATAAAAATAAAGCAGCTATAAGAAATAAAACATACCCGATGTTCATATGTTTTGCTTTTTCCCGGTTATGTCTCGTTTCATTTGATAAAATCCGCGGTTTTGAATTCATTTCGCGAATCAATTCATCAGCGGTTGCTGTGTAAACATATCTCTGCTGTCTTCGTCTGTGTTCAGTCATTTTTCCTCGATTTTGTATAAATAATACGTGTTAATTATTATGATTATTATGATAGAAAAGCAAAAAGAAACTCGCAAATACGCGAGTTTCTCAACTTTAACATTCATGCCATTTTTCTACTAATTCTATAACTCCTTGAAAATCGTGATCAAAAGCTCTGTTATAAAAAGCCTTGATCTCATCTGGAGCATCTTCCATGCAGCTTAAGCCGATTGTTTTTATGCGGTAATGTTCCATGAGAGTTTCTGCATTATAAATGCAGATAACGCCCTGACATCCGCCTATAATTTTTGCGGATACAATCCAGTTTCCAACTATCTGATTTCTGACGGAATCTTTCGGACGGAAATAATTAGCAGGGTTCCGCAGAGCCTTTTCGTATCCTTCCAGCCATGCATCGTATGCCATATTTTCCCTTTTTTGTTATATTAGCGTTAGATTCGATCCGGTTGTTTTCTCAAACAGATTGTAAATATCTCTCTTCTCGAATTTGAATCCGCCGGCTCCCTTATGTCCGCCGCCTCCGAACGGTTTGACAATTTCTGCCACATTGATATCTTCTTTGTCGCTGCGGATAGAGACCCCGTTTCCGTAATTAACAATAAACAGATCTCGTTCCGGATATGTGTCACGCATATAATCCAGAACATCAAACACATATTTGGAATCATCGATATAAGCAATGTCATATATTTTGATACGTCCATTTTCCAGTACGGTATCCATTGTTCCAAATTTGATCTGGTCTTTGATGTTTTCGATATGCTCTTTTCTTTTTGCTTTTTCTGCCTTGAGCATAATTCTATCTGTATCGGAGCCATAATAAATTGGAGGCAATCCGATTTTTGATAATCTTCTGCGAACATACAGATTATTCCCATAAGCGGCAAACAGGAGATTTTCATCCTTAAATGTATAGTTTCCTTTAAAATAGGTTTTCCAATCCCATGTATCGTAAGCAGAAATCCGTAGACATATATTTTCTGTAGTAATACAACTTGCATCAGGAAGAAAATTAATACCACAATAATACATGTAATCTAATATGAGAGAGGTTCCTGAAGAATGCCCGTTTGAATAATAATTGACCAGGAAGGAATCTTCTAACATATCCCCGAAACTTACGCCCCAGGAATATTTGTTGATATACTGGCTTGTCAGATGATGGTCCAGTAAAACGAACCGGCTGTTAATATCAGGCAGGCTATCGATATATTCAGCATCCGCCTCATTGCAGGAAATATCGCAGGCAATAACTTTACCGAAGCTTTCAGCGATAGCCATATCGGTTAAAGCTTCCTTGACGCGTCCACTCATCACTCCGTTACTAAGATGTACAACCTTAATATTTTTATCCGGAAACATGCATCTCAAAACGATTTCTGCTCCGGCTCCATCGGCATCATCATGTGTCAGTAACAAAATGCGGTCGTCTTTATTAACTTTTGCAAGTTTTCCAAATAATTCGTTTCTAAACATAATTTTCTCCTTCTTTCTTTGTTTTTATTAATATGAAAGATTTGTATCCATAAAAGAAAACTTCCAGCCGAAGCCGGAAGTTTTATATTTTATTGTTTCCGGCTTATAAACCGAAAATTTTATCAACTTTTACCAGTCCTGCGTTTGCCACAACCCATGCCATTACAACATAGATCATTGCGACATTTTTTCCGCAATACGTGTTAAGAAATACCATAATTAACACGCTTATAACAAAACTTGCAACCATAATGAAAGTTAAAGAAATATTTTTCTGCATATTTGTTTCCTCCTGTTTTAAGGAGCTCCCTGTTGCTCCAATTATCTTTGATAACATTAATATGCAGGAAAATATATTTCTAATTCCAAAGCTATCCGAAATACTTCAGCACCTTGCAACCCTCTTTTGAAAAACTGATATAAGCGTATCTGCAGAATCCAATAGAAGGAACATTTGCGACATTTTCCATCATATTCTCGTGCAAATGGCCATGAAAATGGTACACAGGCTGTCTGTTCAGTAGATACCATGTGATCCCCTCAAGTCCTGCGTGCGATCCTTCGTCTCCAGCTTTCTTAGCTTTATCGTGACTGAGCAGAATATCACATTCAGGAAGCGTTTTTGCGATTTTTACGCTCTCCTCATCCGTCATCATCGGTGCATCGGTGTCTTTGTATTTGATACTTCCATGGATGCCTGTAAAGCTTACTCCGTTGATCACCGCTACTTTCCCGTTTATGCCCGGAAGACCGGTCTCTTCGAGCTGCCCGTAATAATCGTGATTTCCAAGAAGTGCGTATCGTGGAATATCCGTATAATATTGTTTGAGAAGCAGCTGTTCTCTTTCGCTCATGTCTCCGAGCGCAAATATAACATCCACATCTCCGATATCGGAAATGAAATCATCCAGTGCCTGTTTCGTCATATGTGAATGAGTGTCCGTTATGAATAGCGCACGAAATTCCCCGGTGCATCCCGGAATCTTCCGTTTGCGAATACAAAAGCTCTTTTCTTCCTCGGGAAACATAACCTTTTTCGCTGCATTGTTATGCATGATTTTTCTTCTTAATAATCTGTCCAAAAACATAAATTCTCTCCTATACCGTAAATACGCCGACCACTTCATTTAACCGGTCCACGATAGCTTTTACGTCCTTGATCTGCTCATCGATTGCCGAAATCTGTCCCGTCATCTCATTGATCGTAGCTGAGGTCTCCTGCGTGGATGCAGCATTCTCTTCGGATATTGCAGATAGGGATTCTGCGCTTTCGATAATCGCATCTTTGCTGGAATTGATCTCTTTCACTTTTGTCGCAATTTCAGTAATCTTATCTGATACGCTGCCGATACTTTCCATAACACGTTCGAAGTCGCTATGCATATATTTTAAGACCTGTTCTTCTTTTGCGACTGCTTCACGGATCATTCCGGCAGAAGTTGTGCTTCTTTCGGAAATCGCCAGGATATTTGCGATGATATTTTTGATCTCTGTTGCGGATCCATTGGATTGTTCTGCGAGATTTTTAATTTCCCCTGCGACAACAGCAAATCCTTTTCCTGCTTCTCCCGCTCTTGCTGCTTCAATAGATGCATTCAGGGAAAGCAGATTTGTCTGCTCGGCAATGGATGCGATAATCGTGGCCGCTTCGCTGATCTTTTGTACAGCATTATTTGTTTCCATGACGCTGTCTGCTACTTCGTCGGAAGCTTTGTTTGTAACTCCGTTTGCAGATAACAATTCGTCCAGCGTTTTCATGGTTACATTTGAGATTTCACGGATCTGTCCGGAAGCATCCATGGCGTTTTCGGACAGAACATTCGCGCTCACGATAGCTTCACCGACTGCCGCCATCTGCTCATTGATATTCTGGGCATGATTTGCCAGGTCCATGGCTCCGCTCGAGATCTCTTCGACTGCGGTATTGACACTGACGGCAGCATCATTGCAGACAGCAACCTCATGATTGACGAGTCCTGTGTCCTGAAGCAGATTTCCGGATGATTCGTTTACCCGTTCTATAGTCCGAATCATATTTTGTTTCAGATCTGTTGCTGCACCGATCAACTGGTTGGTTTCCTTCAGAATAGAATGAATCCGGACATCTGCGGTAAAATTTCCTTTTGAAAATTCTGTGATCACGTTTACTATTTTTGCAAGCGGTTTGCATATCGTTTTTGCTGAGATCATAGCTATAACAATCCAGAACAACAGAGATGCAGCATAAACGATAATCGATTGTTTCGTGATATTATTTATACCACTTAATACATCGGATTCATCTGCCGTTATGACCGCTATGTATTTCTCATTGATCCCTACATAATAAGCGGCATATTTAAGTGTATCGTTAAATTTATATTCAATGATATCCGGTTCCGGGTGTTTGCCTGCATTGATCTGACTGATCAGGGTTTTGACCGCTTCGTTTTCTACGGATTTTCCTACTTTTTCTTTTGTCGGGTGGTACAGCATTTCAGCTGTATGACCATCAACAATATAAAGATAGGATGAATCGACATCAGTAACGGTATAATCATTTGCTTTTGCAGATAAAAAATTATAAGAAAGAGTGTCGTCTTCCCCTTTGAATAAAGCAGAATCCAGTGTGCTGCCGCATTGTTCCACAATGGAAAGCATATAATTTTTTTGTCAGGTTTTTAACTTCTTTTGAAGTTGCTTTCGTGGATGCTGCCGTCACCCCTAAAAGTACCGCGACAAGCGGCAGGGTTACTGCAAGCAAAAGCACCCGATACATACTGAAAATATTCTTTTTACGGCTCATGATCTACCTCCATTTTTCTGTTGTTCTTTGTATCTGATCCAAGATGTCCAAAAGTTTATTGAGTTCCGATTCTATCGTTTTCGGCGGATCTTTTAGATTTTTCTTAATCCAAAACATAATTTATTCCTTTCCACATAAATGAACCATATCTCCTTTAAGTTCCTGTGTCTGTGCAATGGTTTTGGTTACTTTCTGATTGTGCTCCTCTACCATGTATAAAGACATACAGAAAAACAGAGGAAGAATGTCTGTGATCTGCGTTCCGGATAATTGCACGGATATTTTACCGGTCGTCTTGTCCTTCGCAGACGTATCCTTTAGCATATTATAAGCAGCCATCAAACTGTCTGCGGAAATGGAGAAATTACCTGCTTTCGCGATCATTCCGCTTGATTTTTTGATTGCGTTCAGATATTCCTTATATTCTGTCTGGTCGGAAAAAGTAATGTTCACGATCGGCGAATTAGCGGCGGATAATTTTTTGATATTCAAAATTCCAACTCCTTTTTACAATGTTTCTCATACTTATTATGAAAGAAATCGACAAAAAAGCGTCGCTTTCGCAACGCTTCTCATAATTAATTAGCCCACCGCATACTGCTCTGCCGTAATCGCTGGCCAGATGATCTGCGGCTCTACGCGTCTCATCTCTTCTCCGTCGAATAAATATCTTCTCAGATTTCCCTTATTATCGGAAAACTCCAGATAACTTCCCTGTTGGATAAAGCGACTAATCGCGGAAAGGATCTTGTCCAACGCATAAAACGCATCTTCAGGATATGCATGATATTTTAATTCGGCACTCCTGTCTTTCTTGTCGATCACATAAAATCCAATCTCTTCCATGATCGCATCGAAGTCATAGCCTGCAAATTCCATGACGAGTTCTTTATCTGCGAGAATGGCATCGACGGCAGAATCCTTTTTACCAGGCTTTGTTTTGAGGATTCCTCCTCTATAAATTAAATCACACATTTAGTTTTCTCCTTTGTTAAATTCCTAATTTAACAATTCTTTATCAACAATCTGGAAATTTGCTCTATGAATATAAAGTGCCTTTCCGTCGATCATTAATTTTGTTGTTTTAGGCAGATCCTGGCAAACTTCCCAGTATACCTCATCACCGGAATACGCGCAGATCGGATCACCGAGCTGTGACTGAATGACTATTACTCTGGATTTGCCAAATAAGTTTTTATACCTATTTACAACACTTGCGACAATTATGTTATCGCCGAAGCTTCCATCCGTGGAGCTATTGATTACTTCTGGACTTTTGAAATTGACTTCCGGATTCAACCCTTCTTCGGCAAAAATCATGGTGCTGCCGCAGCTCTCGACTTCTTTTCCATCAATGGTTACCGTTACAACACTTGACAGAGTCTTGGTATAACCCCAGCCGCCTTCGGAACTATAGGTACGTTCTCTAACGACATTGGAATCCAGATTAATCTTCTCTCCGCTCATTTCCATAAATTTTTCACCTTCGTTGGAATAGAACGAAACATTGTAGGTATTGCCTGTGATTGATCCATTCAGCTCATTTACCTCGCTGCCGACATAGGCGCAGCCGGTTAAAACATTGATTAATAATATTGTGGTAATGATGGTAGTTATAATTTTTCTCATACAATTTTCTCCTTTTATCTTTTAATAACATTAATATGAAAGAAAACTGCGTCCGGAAGAAGCTTTCCTGCCTGGAAAGTTTCGTTGGCGGCCACTACGTACAAAGAGACCTGTATTCGGCATTCCTGCTAAAGAACAATAACGACACCGGTACGGCTGCCGACAGACAGAAGTGCATCGACATCTTCCCCATGTTCCTGATAACACATGATGCCCGTATGGACGCGTTCCTCGCAGAGAATAAGAAATATCCCTCTAGCTTCGGTCTCCGAAGCTACGAATACCATAAATATAACTGTTGATCATACAAACGGGTTCGACAGGATCCGGCCGCGCAAAACACTCGTCGGGGTGTTTG
>ERZ827423.1051-NODE-1051-length-29867-cov-5.247954_pt1 | contig 29867 bp, 20 predicted proteins | sample MGYA00519775_ERZ827423 | MGnify/ENA primary metagenome ERZ827423 (study PRJEB31778, sample SAMEA3449296) | human gut metagenome | biome: human gut; feature: human-associated habitat; material: faeces | place: United Kingdom | collected 2010/2012 ... | reverse complement strand
TAAATGCGGCGTAAACGCCGCAAAAATAAAACTTGGGGTTTATCGACAGACTGAATCGCCGTGTAATCACACGGCGATTTCATTCTGTAAAAAAAAGCTGTTATTGCGAACACCGCAAGGCGCGCGACAATCCGTCTCTCCTCTAAGGGTATTACGGATTCTTTCGTGCTCCGCACTCAGAATGACAGATTTTTAGTCATTGCGAGTACCGTAAGGTGCGCGGCAATCCGTTTTTCCCCTTTAAAAAATACAGCCGCCGCACCGGTCAAGCCAATGCGGCGGCTGTATAATTTTTTATTTTGAATATTTCTTTCTCGGAACGTAGCTTGTGTGCAGGTCGTGGTGTGCCTTATGACCGCCGAAGCCGTCGTACCATTCGCTGTAAAGCGCCTTTACAACGGGGGATTCGTGCGATTTACGCAGTGCCATTGAAGCGTCCTGATCGTAAAGCGCCTTAGCCCTGACAGCCTTTAAGTCAACAGTATCTCTTACATACTGCGGCTGAATCGGCTGACCGCCGCCGTTTACGCAGCCTCCGGGGCAGCCCATTATTTCAACAAACGCCCAGCCGTCGGGGTTGCCGTTTTTCATTCTGTCCATAACGCACTTGGCAGCCGCCGCGCCTGAGGCTACGGCAACCTTTATATCGCTGCCGTTAATGTTAACGGTAGCCTGTTTAAGGCCCTGTGTGCCGCGCACCGCGGTAAAGTCGATATCGGTATTATCCTTGCCGGTAAGCCAGTCGTTAGCGGTTCTGAGCGCCGCCTCCATAACGCCGCCCGTAGCGCCGAATATAACCGCCGCGCCGGTGTCTTCACCGAGCGGAGAGTCAAATTCCTCATCGGGCAGATTTGTGAAGTTTATACCTGCGCGCATTATCATACGCGAAAGCTCGCGGGTGGTAATGGCAATGTCAACATCGGGCACGCCCGCTGCGCTCTGGTCTTCCCTGCCGATTTCAAATTTCTTTGCCGTGCAGGGCATTACCGAAACGGAAACTATGTCTTTCGGGTCAATACCCATTTTATCGGCATAGTAGGTCTTAATAACCGCTCCCGCCATTTGCTGCGGTGATTTGCAGGTGGAAAGATGCTCTAACATATCGGGATAATAATACTCGCAGAACTTAACCCAACCCGGCGAGCAGGAGGTTATCATCGGGAGTGTGCCGCCGTTTTTAATGCGTTCAACAAGCTCGTTAGCCTCTTCCACTATTGTAAGGTCGGCGGCAAAATCGGTATCGAAAATCTTATCGAAACCGAGACGGCGTAAAGATGCAACCATTTTGCCCTCAACATTAGTGCCTATGGGCATACCGAAGCATTCGCCTAAGGTTGCACGGATAGACGGAGCGGTCTGAACCACAACGTGCTTATCGGGGTCGGCAAGCGCTGTCCAAATCTTATCGGTATCGTCCTTTTCAACCAATGCGCCGGTAGGACATACAACGGTGCACTGACCGCAGGAGATACACGGAACATTTGAAAGACCAACCTCAAACGGAGTGCCGATTGCCGTATCAATACCGCGGTTGTTAGCGCCTATAACGCCTACATACTGCTCGTTGCAGGCGGCAACACAGCGGCGGCAAAGCACGCACTTGTTGTTATCCCTTACAAGGTGGGGGGTTGAGTTATCAAGCCCGTAAGTCGGCTTAAAGCCCTCAAAGGCAGACTCCTCTACGCCGTAATCGCGGCAGAGCTTTTGCAGCTCGCAGTTTGTGGAACGAACGCAGGAAAGGCACTTTTTCTCGTGGGTTGAGAGAATAAGCTCCAAGGTAGTCCTTCTTGCTTTCTGAATTTTTTCGGTGTTGGTAAGAACCTCCATACCCTCGCTTACGGGGTAAACGCAGGCGGTAACAATGCGGAAGCCCCTGCCCTCGTTAGCCTCAACCACGCAGATACGGCAGGCGCCTATCTCGTTTTTCTCTTTCATAAAGCAAAGGGTGGGAATTTCAACGCCCGCAGCTCGCGCGGCGTCCAATATGGTAGAGCCTTTTTCTACGCTTACCGAAATACCGTTTATTTTAACATTTAACATATCCATTATTTAAGGCTCCTTTCTTACTTTTTAACTATTGCGCCGAACGGGCAGTTAGAAATACAAGCGCCGCACTTGATACAAGCGGTCTGATTGATTTCGTGCGGATTTTTAATAGTACCGCTGATAGCGCCCACAGGGCAGTTACGGGCGCACTTTGTGCAGCCCTTACATTTATCGGCAATAATCGAGTAAGAAACAAGATCCTTACATACACCGGCAGGACATACCTTATCGGTAACGTGAGCCACATATTCGTCACGGAAGAATTTAAGTGTTGCAAGCACAGGGTTAGGCGCTGTCTGGCCAAGACCGCAAAGGGAGTTTTGCTTAATATAGTGGCAAAGCTCCTCCATTCTGTCAAGGTCTTCAAGTGTGCCGTTGCCCTTTGTGATTTTATCAAGCAATTCAAGCAGTCGCTTTGTACCTACGCGGCAGGGTGTGCACTTACCGCAGGACTCGTCAACCGTAAATTCAAGGAAGAATTTAGCCATATCAACCATACAGGTGTCTTCGTCCATAACTATAAGTCCGCCCGAACCCATCATACAGCCGATGGCGGTTAGGTTATCGTAGTCAACCTCGGTATCGATAAGGCTTGCGGGAATACATCCGCCCGAGGGTCCGCCTGTCTGCGCGGCTTTAAACTTCTTGCCGCCCGGAATACCGCCGCCTATATCTTCAATTATGTGGCGAAGCGTAGTACCCATAGGAATTTCAACAAGTCCCGTGTGCTTTATCTTACCGCCCAAGGCAAATACCTTAGTACCCTTAGAGCGCTCTGTTCCCATTGAAGCGAACCACTCGGCGCCGCGAAGAATAATCTGCGGAATGTTTGCAAAGGTTTCAACGTTGTTTTCAACAGTGGGTGAGTTGTAAAGTCCCTTAACCGCAGGATACGGCGGGCGGGGCCTCGGCTCGCCGCGGTTACCTTCAATTGAGGTCATAAGCGCGGTTTCCTCGCCGCAAACAAACGCGCCGGCACCAAGGCGGATATGAAGGTCAAAATCAAAGCCCGAACCGAAAATATCCTTACCCAAAAGCCCGTATTCACGCGCCTGATCAATAGCTATCTGCAAGCGGTGAACGGCTATCGGGTACTCTGCACGAACGTAAACATAACCTTGTGTTGCGCCTATTGCGTAGCCTGCAATAGCCATAGCCTCAATTACCGAGTGCGGGGCGCCCTCAAGTACCGAGCGGTCCATAAACGCGCCGGGGTCGCCCTCGTCCGCGTTACAGACGACATATTTCTTTTCGGAAACGGAATTTTTCGCAAAGGTCCATTTCAGACCCGTGGGGAAGCCGCCGCCGCCGCGGCCGCGCAGCCCGCTGTCAAGGATTGTCTTAATGACATCGTCCGGCGTCATGGTGGTGAGCACCTTTCCGAGCGCCGCATAGCCGTCCATGGCGATATATTCGTTGATATCCTCCGGGTCGATCACGCCGCAGTTTCGCAGCGCAACGCGCTTTTGCGTTTTATAGAAGGTTGTATCGTTCAGGGAGACATTGACCTGCTCGCGGACATGCTCATCCACATCCTTATATTCCAGCCGTTTCACCGGGCGACCCTTGAGCAGATGCTCCGTCACGATTTCGGGAACATCCTCTGCGCTCACGCGGGAATAGAAGGTTCCGTCGGGATACACAATCACAACAGGACCGACGGCGCACAGCCCGAAACAGCCCGTGCGGACAATTTTAACCTCTTCGGCAAGCTCTGCCGCCTGCAGCTCTTTTTCAAAAGCCTCCTGGATCTTATCGCTGCCGGATGAGGTACATCCGGTACCGCCGCAGATCAGTACATGTGCTCGAATCATCTTTTGTTTTCCTCCTTGGTTATTCAGCCTTGCCGATGGTGTATTCTTCCACGATGCTGCCGCCCTTGATATGCTCGGCAACCACGCGTTTTGCCTTTTCGGGGGTCATCTTCACATAGGTGACCTTGTCCTTGCCCGCCTGCATGATCTCCACAACCGGCTCATACTGGCAAATGCCGATGCAGCCCGTCTGCGATACGGTGACATGGTCCGAAAGCCCTTCGTTTGCAACTGCTTCGACAAATGCCGCCAGCACAGGGCGCGCGCCCGCTGCAATGCCGCAGGTCGCCATGCCGACGACGATTTTTGTGTCCGCACTGCCCTCGCGCAAAATTACGCGGTCTTTCATTTGCTCGCGCAGAGCCGCCAATTCTTCCAATGATCTCATGTGTTTGTTTCCTTTCTTTCCTTGGGATTTCATTGCTTTTTATAACAACACGGCATCATTTCGCGCTGCCGAGCGATTCATATTGTTCGCTCAGATAGGCTTTGATCCATGTCAATACCTCCGCCTGTGAAAGCGGCACGGGAGAGAGCCTTTGCCGCAGCTCCTTTGTAAAAAGCCGCACGCCCTCTTTGCCGTTCACGGTATGTAAAAATTCGAAATCGATTGCCTCGTGCCCCTGAATCAGCGTGCACAGCGTCTGCGGGATATCTCCCGGCGGCAGCATATCAATATGCTGCGAAAAAAACACCGCGCGCACGGTTGTGCCGTGCGGCTTTCCCGCCTCGCTCTGCGGCATTGACTGCACTGTGAGACCTCCCCCCGTTTGTTCTGCGCTCTGCCGCAAAAGCGGCAGCCCAAGTCCCACGCGGCGCGTTGTGCGGGTGGTATAAAACGGGTCGGTCACGCGGGCAAGGGTCTGTGCATCCATGCCGCAGCCGTCGTCTTCGATGCACAGCTCAAGGCGCTCCCCGTCCTCTTTCAGTGTAATCGCAATGCGGCTTGCGCCCGCCTTTGCGGAATTTTCGGCAATATCCAAAATATGAAGAGACAAATCTTTCAATGCTTCTCTCCTCTCAGCCATGCAAAAAGTGCCGCGCGCTGCTGTGGTGCCTCCTGTGCGGCATCCAGCCGCAGGGGCAATCGCTCCGTGCTTTGCTGCAAAAAAGCGTCGGTATGATGTGCGTCGCTGCCGTACAGCCTTGTTTTTCCGCGCAGCGCCGCATGCGCAGCTTGCAGCGCCTCCTTTTTTTGTGCCTGCCCGAGCTCGTAGAAAAGAACGGGCAGCTCCGCGGGAAAATCACCCAAAATGGAAAGGATACCGCCGCTTTGCCGATCGATATGCGCGGGATAACAAATCCCGCCGCACCGTGCGACAAGCGCGGGTGCCTTTTCAAGCGGCAGCGCCGTCGCCGCGCCGAGCAGTGTGCTCTCCTGCCCGCAAATTACGCCGTCCGCATCCGCAAGCAGCTGATTGCCGAAAATCTCCGGTCGGTTTTGCACGGGCATGCGCAGCGGCTCCAGGCAGCACTCAAATTCCTGCGCGCCGTCAAGCGTTTCAAACAGGCACACCATATGCACCTCTTCCGCGCAGGTAAGCTCCATGCCGGCAATCGGCACCACGCCGTAGGCGTCGCATGCCGCAAAAAATGCCGGGCAGTTTTTCGCGGTATTATGGTCGGTCAGCGCCATAAGAGAAAGCCCGGCAAGCTTCCCGAATCCCGCCAGCATCTGCGGGGTCGCACCGTCGTCCGCGCAGGGCGAAAGACAGGAATGCACATGGAAATCGTAAAACGGCGCTTGAAGCGTGCTCACAGCCCCGCGGCGGCAAGTGCCGCAGCCATGGCATAGGCGCTGCGCTCCGTTTGCAGCAGAGTAATCTTATGTTGCTTTGCCGCGGTAAGCAGCGCCGCATCCGGCTCTACCCCCTCGCACAGCACAACGCAGGCGACCTCTGTCAGCGAGGCGACCGCGCAGACATTGACGCCCGACATGATCGTGAGCCACACATTATCCTTTTTTGCCTGCCCCATCACGCGCGAAAGCAGATCTCCGATATAGCAGCCGCGCACCGGGGCATCCGTCTCTTCGCCGCAAAGCACCACAAGGGAAAAGCGCCGGATCAGCTCTGCAAGCGTCATGAGTCGTTCACCTCCGTGTCCGCCGCTTCATTTTGCGGCGTCAGATGCATTTGCGATGCATAATCGCGAATGGTTTTGCGCATGGAAACCACGCAGTCGTAAAGCTGCGCCTGCCCGCGCACAACATCCTCCGCAAAGGCGCGGCAGTTCGGTGCGCCGCACGCCCCGCAGTCAATTCCGGGCAGCGCCCGGTGCACCTCCTCCATGCGCGCCATGAGCCGCATGCTCTCCCCGAGATTTTCGGAAAGGCGGGTCATGGGCGTATAGCTCGGCATCTCTTCAAAGAAATAATCTGCCGGGATATAATCCTCGCCTCTTTGCGGCGCATTTTGGCTGATCGGCAAATACCGCCGCAAGGAGCGAATGCGCGCTTTTGCAATAAAGGGATTTTCCACGGTCATCACCCCGCCTACGCAGCCGCCCGGGCAGGCGTTCAGCTCAATAAAATCAAGCCCCTGCATATTTCCGTTTTCAATCTGATCCAAAACGCGCACCACATTTTCAATGCCGTCCGCCGCTAAGTATTTTTCATTGAAAATTGCCGTGGATTCTCCTCCGGAGGATGCCCATGCAACTCCGATTGCTCCGCTTTCGCAGGCGTGCCGCGGGGTTTCACGCGGCTTCATCACGCCCAGCAGCGCAAAATAAATCTCCGCCATGGATACCACAGCATCCACCGCGCTTTTGTATGCCCCGAACCCGTTTTTCACATAGCTGACCTTTGCCGGGCAGGGGGAGATAAAGCAAACGCCGATCTGCTCGGGCGCAAGCGCGGGATGCGCTTTTATCGCCCGCCTTTTTGCAAGCTTTGCCGCAATCTCCATGGGCGGAAGCATCGGCATGATGTTATCCCGCAAATACGGAAAGCGCATGGAAATCAGCCGCGTTACCGTCGGGCAGGCAGAACTGATCACCGGCTTTTTAATGCCGGGCGTCGCCATATACATTCTTGTGTATGCACTGACCAGCTCCGCTGCGGAGGCGACCTCATACACATCGTCAAACCCGAGGGCATACAGCCCGTCAATGATGTAATCAATGTCCTCAAGACCGCCAAACTGCCCGTAAAGCGACGGGGCGGGCAGCGCGATTTTGTACGAAAAGCGATCCATCGCGTCAAGGGACGCAAAGGTCGCATGCTTTGCCTTGTGCGGGCAAACGCCGATGCAAACGCCGCAGTCAATGCAGCGATGCGCGTTGATCACGGCGCGCCCCGCTCGAATCCGGATTGCCTCCGTCGGGCAATGTCTGGCACAGGTCGTACAGCCCGTGCATTTTTCAAGATCCAGTGCGACGGAGTGTTCATATTGCTGCAAAACAGCATCGCTCCTTCTTCTGAATAATCAAATAATCAAACGATTTCAGCCGAGCAGCACCCGCATGGTAATTCTTGTGCCGATGCCGACCGTGGAATCGATCTGCATGGAATCGGTATAGCGCTTCATATTCGGCAGCCCCATGCCCGCACCGAATCCAAGCTGGCGCACGCGGTCGGAGGCGGTGGAATATCCCTCTTTCATGGCAAGGGCAACATCCGCAATGCCCGGTCCGTGGTCGTCAAGCACGATTGTGATCGCATCCTCGTCCACCGTGACATCCGCGCTTCCACCCTTGGCATGAATCACCATATTGATCTCGCCCTCATACATGGCAATGGAAACGCGCCGCACGATTTCGGGCGAAATTCCAAGCAGCCGCAGCCGCTTTTTCACATCCACCGAGGCTGCCCCCGCAGAAGTGAAATCCTGCCCATCCACCGTATAATGAAAGTGCAATGCCTCAGGCATGGCTCTCACCGTTTGGGCGCAGCCCGCCGCTGTAAAGAATGCCGCAGGCTTCATACATGCGCTTGCTTGTGGTCATCAGAACAATGCCCTGCTCTTTTGCAAGCGCGACCATCTCCTCCGTGGGCTGCTTGTTGCGGACAAAAACGACGCAAACCATATCCATCATCTGCGCTGTGCGCACGACCTGCGTATTGATAAGACCGGTCAAAAGCACCGCCTGATCCTTCACATAGGCAAGCACATCGCTCATCATATCACTGCCGCAGGCGGAATCCACCCGCGCCTCGGTATCCTCGGCACACAAAATCTTCGCGTCGAGCAGCTCTGCAATCGTCCCGATCGTCATCATGGCTTATGCTCCGAGATATTGCGAAAGGATTCCGTCCACATCCTCGGGGGCAAGCCGCCCGTATACCGTGCCGTTGACGGTGAGCACAGGCGCCAGACCGCATGCGCCGATGCAGCGCGTTGCTTCCAGGGAAACCTTGCCGTCAGGCGTGGTCATGCCGGGCTGCAGATGCATTTTTTCCTGAATACGCTCAATGATTTTTCCGGAACCTTTGACATAACAGGCGGTTCCGAGACATACCGCGATTGCAACCTCTCCCTTGGGGTTGAGCGCGAACTGGGAATAGAATGTAACAATGCCGTATACCTCTTCCAGGGACACATGACATTTTGCGGCGATAATACGCTGCACCTCAATGGGCAAATAGCCGTAAAGCTCCTGCGCCTGCTGCAGGATCGGCATCAGATTGTCAGGATTGCAATCATACTCCTCACAGATCCGTTTCAGCGCTTCCTCCTGCTCCTTCGTCCCGTGAAAATCCACCGTCGTGAGATTTTTCTTCATGGTTTGGGTCTCCTTCTTTTGTTTTTGGCGAATCGATATTCCGCAAATCGATATGCGGTGAATCGATATATTATGATTATACAATATTCGCGCGCAAAAATCCAGTCCCTGCGGAAATTTTGCCGATTTTTTTGTATGAAACGTGAAATTTCATGTCAAACCTACGCAATGCGCGCTTTTTTTCTTGCGCTTTATGCCGTTTTGCGATATAATGGGATGAAAAAAGCCGCAAAATCAACTGCGGCACCAAAGGAGGCGGGCGCATGGCAATCACCCTTGGCAATACAAAGCTGCGGCACGGCCTTGTGCTTGCCCCCATGGCAGGCGTGACGGACGGGGCGTATCGCGCGCTGTGCCGCAGCATGGGCGCGGAAATGACCGTAACGGAAATGGTCAGCGCCAAGGCGGTCTACTATAAAGATAAAAAAACAAAGCTGCTTGCGCGTATCTCTCCGAGGGAAACCCCCTGCGCATTGCAGCTTTTCGGCAGCGAGCCGGAAATTTTGGCATATGCCGCGGCGGCGCTTTGGCGGGAAAGCGAAGAGGCGGCAAAAAACGGCGCGGAATGCGCCGCACCGTGCGCAATCGATTTGAATATGGGCTGCCCGGTGCCGAAAATCGTCAACAACGGCGAGGGCAGCGCGCTGCTTCAATCGCCGGCGCGCATTCAAAAGATCACCGCGGCGGTCAAAGCAGCCGTGCCGCTTCCGGTAAGCGTCAAGCTGCGCATCGGCTTTACCGAGCAAACCGTAAATATTGAAGAAACCGCCTGCGCCGCGGTCGAGGGCGGCGCAGATCTTATCACCATCCACGGCAGAACGCGCAGCCAGATGTATCGCCCCGGCATAGACTATGCCGCCATCCGCCGCGGAGTGGAAGCGGCAAAGGGTGCCGTCCCCGTGCTCGGCAACGGCGATATTTTCTGCGCCGCCGACGCGCGCCGTATGCTGCTTGAAACCGGCTGCAACGGGCTGATGCTTGCCCGCGGCACCCGGGGCAACCCGTTTTTGTTTGCCGAGGTGCTTGCCATGCTGGAAAACCGCCCGTATTCCCCGCCGTCCCCGCGGCAGAGGCTGCAAACCGCGCTGCGCCAGGTCGAAGCAATGGCTGCAGAGCACGGCGAGCTTCCCGCCGTTTTGCGCGCCCGCAAGCTGCTCTGCTGGTACAGCGCCGGGCTGTGCGGCTCTGCTTCCGCCCGCCGCCGCATCAATGAGGCGCAAAGCCTTGCCGATGTCCGCGCACTGATTGAATCCCTCATGGCGCAGCAGCCAAGCTGATTGCCGAGACACTTTTTTATCAAAATTGACGGCAGCCCGAAAAGCAAATCGCTTTTCGGGCTGCTGCCTTTTTCTTTCGGCATTTATCACTGCTTTGCGTTTTTCAGAATGCTTTCTGCGCTGAGACCGTATTTTTCGGCAATATCATGTGCATAACTCAGCGGGGCGGCATAACCGCGCTCAATGCGAAAGGAGCGAGTGTGGCTGTCCGGCGCGAGAATAGCACTGTAATTCATAACACCTATTTTTCCGTGTGCCCGCGCGGTAATTTCCTCTGCTGCGGAGCAGAGCGAATGCATATGCGTGATAAGAATGCCGTGCACACCGAGAATGCAAAATGCCTTTAAAACTTCTTTGAGAATGCAGACCGCCTCTTCACTGTTTGTGCCGGTCAACGGTTCATCATATAAAAAGACGGAACGCTGTGTTAAAGCGGCACTGATATCTGCCAATTGCTTGCATTGTGCGGAGAAATTGCTCTCCCCGAAAGAATGCTCCGGCTTTTGCTTTGCAATGAGAAACAGGGCATCGCACAATGGCAACGCAGCTTCCTCTGCACAAACAGGAAGTCCCAGGAGAAACATAGAAAACATCCATCCGATAGATTCGGCATAGACACTTTTGCCGCCTTGATTCGGGCCGCTGAGCAAAAGGATGCCGCAGGTTTCATCGAAGAGAAAATCATTGGGGACAGGACGTGCCTCCGGATTTTCGAGAAGAAGCGCCGGGTGATAAACCGAGCGAGCCTTTCCGTTTGTATCGCTGCGGATATCGGCGCGGCAAAGCGGCGAATTTGCAGCTTTCAGCTTCTGCAAAAAAGCAAGAGATGTGCGAATCATCAAAAATTCGTCAAAACTTTTCCAAAGCCATGCAAGATTTTCTGTGATATACTGCCGGATTTGCTTGCCCCAAGGGGAAACCCCAAGCGAAAACTGCTTTGTGATCGCACGCAAAAGAGTGCCGCGCAGCACGGCACTTTCCTCTTTGGAAAGTCCTTTTGCGGCAGGAATCAACGGAGTGCATTCCGTTGCTTTCTCCGGTGAAAAATCAAGGCGCAGAAAACGGTCAACAATGCTTGCAGAGGAAAAGGCGGTTTCGTTGATGCTGACCAGCCCGATTTCCGTTGCCCCGAATTGAGCATCCAAATTGACGCCCAGCGTAACGCTTTTGAGAGAGCGGATCTTTTCCGTTTCCCGGGAAAGATTCTTTTTCAGCTGTCGATGCTCCGGCGAGGCAAAAATCTGCATGATGCGTTCCTCAAGGGCGCAAAGCGGAGCACTTTTTGGGGGATGCTCGGAAAACAGCGCAGCGAAAGCATCAATAACATCCGTATACAACGCAAATTCACGAATTGAGAAAACAGCCTCTTCCGGGGATTTCGGCGCAGGAGGCGTTTGCTGTAAAAGGACAATTTGCTCCAGAGCTTCGCAGGCGGAAAGAAACCCTTGTGCAAGTGCCTTGTTTGTTAAAAGCTCGAAGAACAGGTCGTTTCTCTTTTTGATGCTTTCGCGATTGTTTGTGAAATACGAAGAAATGTCCGAAACGGGGTCGGGCAAAAACAGATAGCGCCCGATCTGCAGCTCCTTGACAAACCGATAATCCGCAAGCGGAGCACGGGGATCGTTTTCATGCCACAAAAGACTGAAAAAGGGGACAGCTGCCGATGTATTTTTCATAAGCGGTACCTCTTTTCGATTTGATCAAGAGAAAAACAACGAGCGGATGCAATGCAAAATGAATTCCGTTACCTGTTTTCTGCAGAAAACCGCAAGCAGCGCAAAAAGCATAACCCAAAGCAGAGGAAAAACTCTTGCATAGCCGAATTTGCCCCATGCTTTGAGAAAGCCGATGAAGTCCTGCAGCCAAAAAGCAAGCAAAGGAACTGTAACAATAAGAAAATAATTCTGTGAAAAGCAAATCAGAAAAAACATCCAAAGAGAAAAACACAGCGCAGCCCCGAGCAAAAGCCGTCGCGGAATATAAAGACGATATTCCGCATCAACATAGGGTTGTATTTTCCGGGAAAAAAAGCACATAACAGGTCCTTTTTACTCCAAAACAATTCCGATAAATTCCACTGAGGAAATACCGTCGATGTTGTCGATATTAACACCGTTACGTTGTAGGCAAGACAAAACCCGATCGCTAATTGTTGAATTTGACACTTCTATCCCTCCTTGAAATATATTTTATTGTATAAATAGTATAAATCATACTCATTCATTTGTTTGTCGAAAAATGTCGAATATGAAAAATGCTCCAAAAATTGTACTTGACAAACAAAACACGCTGAAGCCATGAACCGGAAAATGCTATTGTTATGTTTTAAATTACTCGGAAAAATGCTTACTTTTCTTAGTTTAGATGCTGCGCTGAGTCTTTTTTCAAAAAAATTGACGGCAGCCCGAAAAGCAAATCGCTTTTCGGGCTGCCGTTCATTTCTGTGGTGCGGGTTTCAGTCCGCCGCGGTGCAATAACGCATCAGGATAGAGGCGACCCGTGCGCGCGTTGCATCCTGCTGCGGGCGCAGATATACGCTCTCGCCCTCTTTGGTGCCGGAAATATAGCCGTTTGCATTCGCCCAGGCAAGTGCATCGGCTGCCCACTTGGAAACATCTGCGGCATCGGGGAATGCGGAAAGATCCGCTTTTTGTGTTACATCCTTGCCCGCCTTTTCACTGTAACGGTAGAGGATCGCCGCGATCTGCTCGCGCGTGACCGGTTCGCCCGGCGCAAAGATGCCGCCTCCCATGCCGGCAACGATCTCATTTTCCGCTGCCCAGACAACACCGTCATAGAACCAGTCGCCGCTCTTGACATCGGTAAACGGATTTTCTTCGCCATGCGCGGGGCTGCCCGCCAGCTTCCAAAGCACGCGGACAAGCATGCTTCGCGTCATGGTCACGCCGGGCGCAAAGGTGGTTTCGCTCATGCCTGCAAACAGGCCGTGCTTCACCGCATAATCAATGCCCGCATGCGCCCAGTTGTCGGCGCTCGGCATATCCGTAAAGCGGTTGCCGGGGCAGGTGTCTCCGCCGTCGCATTTTGCATTCGGGTCCTCGGCGCCGCAGCGCGTGCATGCACCGTTTTTATAATCATGCCCGAGTTTTTCAATCGGTGCAAAGCCTTCGCGATATGCACAGCGGCTGCACTCCTTGCCCGCCTGTCTGCCATCTTCGGTGCAGCTCGGCGGGGTTGCAGCTCTTTGTACAAGGTCATGTCCGCCGTAATAGTCTTCGCAAATTGCAATGCCGACCTGCACGGTGGTGGCATCCGCAATCTCGCAGCTTTGCGGCTCTCCCGCGCCGATCGTGGGATACTGCGAATTCTTCTCGCCGTCATAGGAGCAGCCCTGTGCTTTGGTGCCGTCCTCCGCACAGCCGATCATACCGCCGACGGCACCTTCTTTCGTCTCAAGGGCAGTGACCGCGCCTGCCGCATGGCAGCGCACAAGGGAGAGCGTGCCATCCCAATCGGTTCCGACAAAAGCGCCGGCTTTGGGCATAAAGCCCTCCGCCAAGCTCTTCACATCCCCCATGGCAATGCTGTTTTCAATTACCGTCGTTGCTTCCGTATAGCCCGCAAAGCCGCCCAGGTTCCAATTCTCCGCGCTCACATCGCCAAGCGCCGCGCAGTGTCTGACTGTATTGGAAGTAAACAAAAGACCTGCAAAGCCGCCCGTTGACCAGCCTGTACTTTTAACCTTGCCCTTTGCAACGCAATCCGCAAACTCCGAGATATATGCATTGGCAACAAAGCCGCCGCTGCAGCTTTTGCCCTCAATTTCGACATCGGCGCTGCAGTTTTCAAAATGCGTATAGCTGACATCTCCCGCAAGACCGCCCGCGTTTCTCGGCGAAGCCACAACGCCGGAAACCGTGCAGTTTTTCACGACCGCATATTCCACATTACCGCCGCCAAGCACGGTGATGCTGCCGAGAAGCACCCCGGCGGCATACGCTTCTCCTTCTATGTCGTCTCCCGTGAACACCTTACCGTTTTCCACGGTCAGGTCCTGTACGGTCGCATCCTCACTGCCGACAGCCGCAATATTGCCGAACAGCCCTGCGTTGCTGTTCTTTCCGCGCTCATCAACATACATGCCCGTAATCTTTTTTCCGTTGCCGTCAAAAAAGCCCGCAAACGATCTTGCCGAAATGCAATCTCCGTATCCAAGCGGCGTCCAGCGGTGCGCGCCAAGGTTAATATCCTCGGTCAGAACAAAATATTCCTTGGTGTGCGTTTTATGCGCAACGCCGCTGTTCACATCTGCGGCAAGCAGTGCCAGCTGCTCGGCAGAAGAGATCCTGTACGGATCCTCTTTGGTTCCCGCGCCGCCCGCAAAGCTTTTCGCGGCATAGTCCGTCCAAAGACCCTGCGGTACTTCTTCCCCTGCGGCAGATGCCGTCAGCGGTACAAACGCCGCCAGCATGCAAAGACTGAGCACAAGGCAAAGAATTTTTCTGCTGATTATCATTGTTTTCTTTCCTCCGTTTTCCGGCAGCTCGCGCCGCCTCTTTTCTGTTGTATCTTATCATATTCCGCTCAAAAAAGCAAGAGACCCGGCGCAAGAGACATGATTTTTGCACAAGCGGTCAAAGGCGGAGACACCGCCCCCCTTTTCCTCTTTGGTTTTGGGCGCTTGCTCTTCCGGCTTGCCGCCTTGCGGAACATTAAAAAACTGGAAATCCAGTTTGGGCTTTCCACTCCGGAAGCACGCTATCTTCCGCTGCTTTTTTCATATTTGTCATAGCGACTTTCGTTCAAAGCAACAGTGAAACTGGTGCAAACAATCAAAAAGGCTACTCATATCAGCACAACGCGACGGCTGCTCCCGCAGTTTCGCATTCTTTTCCTCACAGTTTGCAAAGCTGTGTGCAAACCTGCCTTGAAATTTGCCGCATTCCCGCAAGGTTCCGGGGCTGGATTCCTTCTCTATGTCGTGCAAGCGAATATGATTTACGCGCCGAGGGCAGAACCGTTTTCACGTGGCAAAACACTGGTAAAACCCCTCCGGGTTGCAGCCTCGAAAGGTCGAATAGCTCCCCCCGAGAACCAACATACTTTTTTCTTTTCTCATTGTCTTTACTTCCTTTCCTGCACCGGGCAGAACTGCTCTGATATAATTACGGAAGCAATACAGCGTCATTCTGCCCGTATTGAAAAAGCAGACACTCCGGCTCCCGCGCTCCAAGCACGGCGGTTTTCCGCGAGGTTTGCCGTATCATATGTGTGTTTTGCGTACTCAGAATTATTCCGAACCCCCCCGTCGGTATCCCAACAGCGCCAAAGGAAGGGAAAAGCCGCATCCTCCGCCCTGTTATACCATGCCGCCGAAAAAAGTGCAAGACGGAGTGCCCAACCTCAAAAAAGCAAAAATCCCGCCCCTATGGGCAGGATTTTTCTGTTTGGGACAAGCAATCAGAAATTTACAAAATCAAACGCGGAAAAATCGCATTCCATGTGCTCCGCGGCGACGAACTGCTTAAGGCAGCGAATCAGGTCGCACATGCCGACGCGGCTTTCCTCCATAAATTCGGTTTGCCCGTCCGCCGCGCCGTCATATTGGCTGCAGTTCAGAGGATATTGGTCGGAAAAGACCGTCGGGTCGATCGTGCCGGCTGCGTTTCTCAGCGGTGCGCCGTTGTCCCTGTAATATTTGGAGGAAACATATTCATAGCTTTTGTTGTATCCGCCCCGCATGCGCAGATAAAAATTGATACTGAGCGTTTCGCTGAGGGGGCAATGCAGGCAAAATTCCACCATGTCGCTGCCGCCCCAATAGGAAATCGAAAAATATTCGTTTTCATACCCACCGTAGCGCGTTGCGGGCTGTTGATAAATGGTGTAGTCGCCGTTTAGCTGGCCTTTCTGAATCGCAAAATTCTTGCAATAGGCAAATAGGTCAAACGCCTGCGGCTGCGCGGTATTCGTCGGCTCTTCTTTTGCGGTGGTGACTGTGCCCCCTGTTTTTCCGCTTTCCTGCGGCGCGGAGGTTTCGGCAATGCTTTCCATGCTGTCCGTATCCCCGCTCGTGACCTCTGCACTGCTGACGGGCGCTTCGCTCTCGCCGCTGTGCTGCGGCGCGTCGGAGCTGTCGCCGCTTTCTTCCCCGGGCATATTTGCCTGCTGCCGATTGTGCAGCACCGCAAAGAGGGCTGCGCCGAGAAGCAGCACCGCCGCCGCTGCGGCAATGACCGGAATCAGCCAAGGCTTCTTCTTTTTCGGGGGCTGCTCTTCCCCGACCGGCGCCGCCGATGCGCTTTCGGCGGGCTCGGAAACGGTCTCCGAAGATTCGGAGGAAAGCAGCGCATCCGATGTGACATGAAATATTTTTGCAAGCGCAATAATATTGTCAAGGGTGGGCTGTGTCTGCCCGTTTTCCCAAAGGCTGATGCTTTGCCTTGAAACGCCGAGCTTTTCCGCCAATTCATCCTGCGACAGATTATTTGCTTTTCTATAATTCCGAATGTTATCAGAGATCATGGTGCGCTTCCTCCGTACTGTCAAAAAATCTGTGGAATCTGAGAAAAATATAGCATATCCTGTCTTAAAAAGCAATATAAGCCGCTTTGAATTTTGTCAAGCTGCACTTGCATTTTCGTTTTTTCACTTGCGTTTTACCGAAAATCCGCCCCTTTTTACGGGTTCATGCTCCGAAAATAGCTCCAAAACGGCTTTTTCTCCGCGCTTTGCGGTTGCAAAGCGCGCCGCCGGAAAATGCGGAAACGGCAGAGCCGTCGCGTGGTTCTGCCGTTTCCTATGCACATGAAAACAAGTTTCAGGAATCTTTTTTCTTTTTGCCGAGCAGCACGGTGCCGCTCAATGCTCCGCCGCTCACCGCCAGCAACACAGCCCACCGCAGCACGTGGCTGCCGTCCCCCGTTTTAGGCGTTAAGGGCGGCTCTTCCCCGCTTTTTGAAAGCTTCTCGATCACGGTATTTTCGCTGCGCTTTGCCCCGCAGACCGTGCACTCCTCATGCTTTTGTCCGTCTTCGGTTTTGCTTGCGGATTTGTCGATCTTCCATGTAAAGGTATGCGCCGCTTTGTCCATCGTGTCGCCGCACTCGCATGCGTGCCAATGGTTCTCCGCATCAATGGACCAGCCCTCGGCGTAGCTGTGTGCATGCGGCGCTTTGATTTCAAAGGTTGTGCTGCATGCGCCGTCGCCGTAAACGACCGTCAGGGTATGCATACCGACGGAAAGCCCGTCAAGATACTCATTTGCCAGTGTGACCACGGTGGAGCCGGAGACGGCGGTATACGAGCCGGCGGCAAGATCTTTCCCGTCCACCTGCACGCCGACAAACGCGGCAAACGCTCCGTTTGCACGGAAGGTGAGCGTATTCTCACTGCTTTGCGCCCGGCTGCCGTTTGCGCCTTCAATGATGCGATAATCGTTCCTGTAGGTTGCCTCCACCACAGCGGAACCGCTGCCCATGGTCAAGACGGCGGTCGGCTCGCCTGCATTTGTAACGGAGGCATCGCCCTTTCGAATCACCCATTTGTCAAACGCTTTTCCCTCTGCGGGTACATTCGCCGTGATCGTCACGGTCGCGCCCTGCTCATAGCTGCCGGAACCCGTGCCGCTAAGAACCCTCAGCTCAAAAACAGGAAGATCCCCGGCGGGGACGGTAACGGTAAACGCCGCACCTGCATTGTAATTCCTGCGTTCTTTATATCGAACCTCATAGCTGCCCGCCGCAAGCCCCGTGATCCCACTGTCTGCACAGGCGGTCCAGGCAAGGGTTCCCGCTCTGCGATATTCCATTTCGGCGCTCACACCGATGATCTTGCCGTCGGCAGCGCCCGCCGTGCTCGGCTTCACACCAGCAAGAGCGGCGGGTGCCTTTTGCTCCGCCTTTTCGATTTTCCATGCAAAGGGCTTTGCATCAACGGTGCCATCTGCCCATTCCTTGCCCGTTGCAGGCTTTAAATAAACGACATACGATCCCGCTTCCGTTGCGGTATTGATACCGGAGGAAAGCACATAGTCCGATCCGAGGGAAACACCGGTGTGCTCCGCGCCGTCGTAAATATAGCTGCAGGGCGCGGGGTTTGGCACCTTGGGTGCCGAATATGCCGGCACGGTCACATCGGCGGCGGGGGAAGCCAAATCGGTAATCGAGCCCTTATACCGCACCTGGTAGGTTTCCCCTGCGTCCACCTCGATATAATTCAGATAGCCGCAATCCTTCCATTCCGCACTTCCCGCCTTGCGGTATTCCATGCCGGATGCAATCCCGCAGATATATCCCCTGCCGTCCGGGCTGTCTGGCGCTTCCCCCCGCACGCTCGGCGCCGCATGGCTCTTTTTTACCGTTGTGCGAACAGTCGCCTCAATATTTTTCACGGGCGTTCCGGTGATTTTGATTGTCTCGCTTTTGCCGATCGTTGCAACATAGATGCCGCTTCCGTTCAGCGCCGCATTCATCGCATCGATATCCTCCGCGCTGAAATAATGGGTCTTGTCCGCCCGCAGCTCAACAAGCTTATAGTCACGGCTTCCTGCCTTCACCGTCTGCTCACGCGCGCCGCTGCGGTCGGTAAGATTCGCGCTGCCGTCTGCAGGCAGATTCAGCTTCACGGTATAGCGCTCGGTTTTCTCTTCCAGCACCGCATAGCCGTCGGCGTTCAGCACCGCTTCAATGCCTGCCGCATCGGAAACAAAATGGTTTTTCGCCATGGTATCCGTGCTCAGAACAAACGGCAGCTCCGCGCCGATCGGAGCGCTTACGCCGATTTGCGCACCGTCGCTAAGACCCGCGGCGGATACCTTGGAGGAAGATGTATTCAGATACAGATTATTCGCAGAGCCGTCGGAGAGGGTATTCCCCGTGATCTTCACGGTATTTTTCAAAACGACCCCTTCGCCGATGACCCAAATGCCGCCCCCGCCGTTGAGCGCGGTATTATCCGTGAGGGCGCCGCCTTCCATGCGCAGAGCGGAACCTGCCATTTTATAAATGCCGCCGCCGCGCCGGGCGCTGTTGCCGCAGATCTCGCCGCCGGCCATGATAAATGTGCTGTATCCGCTGTAGCTGTCGCCGCGAAGAAAAACACCGCCGCCGTCACCGTTGCTGAGATTTTCGGCATCTGCCGCCGTATTGTTTTTGATTTTTGCATTTTCCGCAACCGTCAGCGTCACGCTGGCGCCGTTTGTGCCGATACCGCCGCCGTTTTTCGCATCATTTTCCGATATCATCGCATTGCCCGCTATGGTAACGGTTAAAACGGAATCGCCGTTTGCAATATTGTAGATTCCGCCGCCGGCGACCTTTGCGCTGTTGCCTTTGATCTCGCCGCCGGTCATGGTGAAGCTTCCGGCATTTTTGCCGGGCGAAGAATTGGCGTTTGCTTCGTTATATACGCCGCCGCCGCAGTTGGAGCTGTTCCCGGAAATCTCACCGCCCGTGATTGTCAGCGTGCCGAGAGAATTCTCGATGCCGCCGCCGTATGCACTGCTGTTGTCCGGGCTTGTGCGATTGTTGCGGATTATGGCAGTGCCGGAAATTTGAACCGTGCCGCCGTAGTTGAAAATACCGCCGCCGGAGGCGCTTGCATAGTTTCCGCTGATCTGCCCGCCGCTCATGGTAAGGGTGCCTCTGTTATATACGCCCGCGCCCTGACCGTAATCGGTGGTGACATTATTTGCAACCGAGCCGCCGTACAGATTGAAGGTTGCGCCCTGTGCATTCACAACGCCCGCCCCGGCAGAGTTTTTGATATTGCCGCAGACAGAGCCGCGCCACAGGGTGAGCGTTCCTTTTTCGTTGCTGATGCCCCGTCCGCCGCCGCCTTTGGAATGCGTGATCTTTCCGGTTTCATTTTCACTGCAATCGGTTAAAACCAATGTGCAGTCTTCGGTTTTTCGGATGGTGTCGCTTACCGTAGTGCCAACCAGGCTGTAACCGTTCAGGCACAGTTCGATATTTTGCCGCGGTCTCCAGGATTCCGAGAGAAACACATTGTTTTTCAGATAATAGCGGCTGTGTTCCGCCGTAATCTCATCAAGCGATGTAATCCCCACCCATTTCGTGTCTTTGCTGTGGGTATGGTTTGCATCCGCCGCTGTTTCAAACCCGCACACACAATGCCTGTGCTCCGGCTCCGCCGCCCATGCGGCATAAGGCAACAGCCCCGCCGTCATGGAAAGGCAAAGCAATACGGCAAACAGTTTTTTCTTCATAGGTACCCTCCGTGCTTTTCGCGCTGCCCGTCTCCGCCTGCTCTTTTTGCGGTGCCACGGGCAGAAAAAACGCTGCTTTTCATCCCCCGCCCGTTCGCCTTCGGCGTTCTGCAGGCACATGCGTTTCTCTTTCTCTTCCGATTTTTTCACGGTTTTATTATAGCGCACGCAAAGCAAAAAAGCCACATTTCGGCGCGAAATGCAGCTTTTTCGGTGTGAAATGCAGATGCTTTTTCCTGCTTTACAGGAGCATACCGATCAAATGGACAACCCATGCGGCGACCCACGCAATGGCGCACTGCCACAGCGCAACACCCGCCGCCCACTTTGCGCCGAGCTCTCTTTTGATGGAGGCAATCGCCGCGACGCACGGCGTATAAAGCAGACTGAAAACCAGCATAGAGGCCGCCGTCGTGCCGGAGAGCGCCGCGCCGACATTGCCGCCGAACAGCACGCCCAGCGTTGATGCAACGCTTTCCTTGGCAATAAAGCCGCTGATCAGCGCCGTGCAGATGCGCCAGTCTCCCATACCGAGCGGCCGAAAGAGCGGCACAAGGCACCCCGCGATTCCCGCAAGAATGCTCTCCCCGGAATCGCTCACCAAATTCAGGCGAAAATCAAAGCTTTGCAAAAACCAGACCGCAATGGTCGCCAAAAAGATAACGGTGAACGCCTTCTGCAAAAAATCCTTTGCCTTTTCCCACAGCAGCTGCATCACGTTTTTGATGCCCGGCAGGCGATAATTCGGCAGCTCCATCACAAACGGCACCGGTTCTCCGCGAAACAGCGTCCCTTTATACAAAAAGGCAGCCAAAATTCCGACGGCAATACCGAGCAGATACAGCCCGGACATAATCAAAGCCCCTCGCCCCGGAAAGAACACGCTGACAAAAAACGAATACAGCGGCAGCTTTGCCGTGCAGCTCATAAACGGCGTGAGCAAAATCGTCATCTTGCGGTCGCGCTCGCTTGTCAGGGTTCGCGTTGCCATCACCGCGGGAACCGTACACCCGAATCCGATCAGCATCGGGACGATGCTGCGCCCGGAAAGCCCGATTTTGCGCAGCAGCTTATCCATCACAAAGGCAACGCGCGCGATATATCCGCTGTCCTCCATTAAGGAGAGAAAAAAGAAAAGCGTGACAATGATCGGCAGAAAGCTCACCACGCTCCCTACCCCCGTAAAAATCCCGTCAATGATCAGGCTGCGAAGCGCATCATTTACACGCGCCGCCGTCAACCCGGCATCCGCAAGCGCCGCAAGGTGATCAATCCCGAGCTGAAGGAGCTGCTGCAGCCCGGCACCGATCACATTAAAGGTCAGATAAAACACCAGCAGCATAATCCCGAGAAAGCACGGGATCGCCGTATACTTTCCGATCAGAATCCGGTCGATCTTTTCGCTGCGAATCCGCTCCCGGCTTTCCTTGGGCTTTGTCACGGTCTGCTCGCACAGGCGCTCGATAAAATCGAACCGCATATCCGCAATTGCCGCGCTTCGGTCCACCCCGCGTTCCGTCTCCATCTGCTGCACAACATGCTCCAGCATGTCCGTCTCATTGGCATCCAATGCCAGCTGCTTCAAAATCAGAGGGTCGCCCTCGATTGCCTTTGTTGCCGCAAAGCGCACGGGAAGCTCCGATTCTTTTGCATGGTCCTCGATCAAATGGATCACCGCATGGATGCAGCGGTGCACCGAACCGCCGTGGTCGCTCCTGTCGCAAAAATCCTGCTTGAGCGGATGCTCCTGATATTTTGCAATATGGATCGCATGCTGCACCAGCTCGTCCACGCCCTCGTTTTTTGCCGCCGAAATAGGGACAACGGGCACCCCGAGCAGCGCCTCCATGCCGTTTACATCGATCGCCCCGTGATTTCCGACCACCTCATCCATCATGTTCAGCGCGACCAGCATCGGAATATCCATCTCCAAAAGCTGCATCGTCAGATATAAATTTCGCTCAATATTCGTTGCATCCACAATATTGATGATTGCCCTTGGCTTTTCCTCCAGCACAAAATTGCGCGAAACGACCTCCTCGCTGCTGTACGGAGACATGGAATAAATTCCGGGCAAATCCGTGACCTCCGTGTTCGGATATCCTTTGATGGTGCCCGATTTTCGATCCACGGTAACACCCGGAAAATTGCCGACATGCTGATTTGACCCTGTCAGCTGATTAAACAGCGTCGTTTTTCCGCAGTTCTGATTTCCGACCAGCGCAAAGGTCAGCTTTGTGCTCTCAGGCAGCGGCGTTTCGTCTTCTTTGGAATGATATTTTCCGTCCTCCCCAAGGCCGGGATGTTCCGAATCCTTCACGGAGAGGATGCGCTTATGTGCCTGGCTTCTGTGCAAAATTTCTTCGATTTCGATCTGCTCTGCCTCTGCCAGGCGAAGCGTCAGCTCATATCCATGGATCTGCAGCTCCATCGGGTCCCCCATCGGGGCAAGCTTCACCATGGTCACCTCTGCCCCCGGAATAATACCCATATCAAGAAAATGCTGGCGCAGCGCCCCCGTGCCCCCGACCCTGCGGATCACCGCGCTTTTCCCGATTTGCAACTCCCTTAATGTCATAGTATTCTGCTCCCTTTCCCGCTTTCAAAGACGTAAGCCGCCGCGCTGTCGAAACTGTTTTGTCTCAGTATACCACAGTTTTGCACATATGAAAAGACACGATCGGCTGTTTTTCAAAAATATCAGCCATGGTTCGCCCCTTTTCCCGCTGATTTGCATCTCCTGCTGCAAATGCCGAAGCAGCGTCAAAGCCTCGAAAGCTGTTTTTGCGCTTTGCCACAGCCGGGCATGCGCAAAAAAGCGGGAACGGCAGACTCGCCCTCGGCAAGTCCGCCGTTCCCTGTGCACATGAAATCGAATTTCGATAGGTTCTTTGCTTTTTCGGGAGCTCGGCGCTCAGTGCTTTGCCGCCCTGCAGTAGCGCATCAGAATTGCAGCAACCTGTGCGCGCGTTGCGCCGCTCTGCGGGCGCAGATATACGGCGTCTTCCTCTTTCGTCCCACAAACAAATTCGTTTGCATTTGCCCAGGCAAGCGCATCCCGCGCCCAGTCGGAAACATCCGCCGCATCCGGGAAAACGGAAAGATCCGCTCTGAGGCTTACATCCTCGCCGCACATTTCGCTGTACCGATAAAGAATTGCCGCAAGCTGCTCGCGCGAGACAGCTTCGTTTGGCAAAAGGACACCGTCGCCCACACCGACCATGATATCATGCTCTGCCGCCCAAACGGCACCGTCATAAAACCAATCTTCCACCAAAAGATCGGAAAACGGATTTTCCTCTCCGTGCGCAGGGCTGCCCGCCATCTTCCACAGCACGCGGACAAGCATGCCGCGCGTCATGGTGATATCTGCGCCGAAGGTGGTCTCGCTCATGCCGGCAAACAGGCTGTGCTTCACTGCATAATCAATGCCTGCGTGCGCCCAGTTCTGTGCGCTCGGCATATCCGTAAAGTGTTTGCCGGGGCACTCTTCACCACCGTCGCAAACTGCACTTGGGTCTTCCGCGCCGCATTTTGTGCAGTCGCCGTTTACATAATTGTGCCCGGCGGCGGGAATTTCTTCGCCCGTCTGCAGCAATGCTTCGCAGCCCAGGCAATAGGTGTCGCCCGTGTAGCCGCTTTCGGTGCAGCTTACAGCCTTTTTCCCGCGCAGCTCGGTGCCGCCATCGTGATTTTCGGGGTTCAGCATGCCGTATGCCTCGCCGCAGATCTCGCACACGGCAAGCGCATGGCAGTTTGCCGCTCCGCCCCGATGGCCGTCAATGATTTTCACGGTTTTTTCTGCGGTGATGCCAAAGCCGTCTTCCGTTTGCGCCGTGATGCGAACCGTAAACATGCTTTCATTCGGCAGATATGCGGTCTTACCGTCGATCACGGCGATATATGCGCCGCCGTCCGCAATGACGGTGCAGGTGCCCTTTGTATCTTCAAAGCAATACTCGGCATTCAGAAAAGTGCAGCCCCCGGGCAGGGAAAAGCCAAGTCGGCAGTCCTGCGTGCGGCAGACCTCATCCGCGCCGCTGACGGGGATAACGGGAATTTCTTTTTTCTCCGTTTCATCGCCGCAAACACTGCATTTCTTCCAATACTGCCCGCCTTCGCTCTTCCACCCATAGCTGTGCGTTTCGTTAATTGTTACGGTAACGGTCACAGAGTTGCCCGCCGCGTCGGTCGCCGTGACGGTCTTGGCCCCCTGTGCGGGAGAAAGCACAAACGCATTGTTTTCGTCGAGCGTGACTGCTTCTCCGTTCACGGTTACGCTTGCAAGATTAGCCTCTTTCACCGCAACCGTCTTTGCGCCGCAGTAAATTTCGCCGTCCGCAATGCCGTCAAGCTCCGGAGCGGTATCATCCAGCACAATGCCGTCGGAGGAAAGATAGGTAATGTTGCCCGCGTAGTCAGTCAATCTTGCGTAAATGACATAGCGCCCGCTCGGGTTGATGTTAAATTCGCCCGTATAAGCGGTAAATGCTTTTTCCTCCAACTCGCTTTCGCGCAGCGCGCCCTCGCCGGTATGAATGTAGTAGGCGATTTTGACCGCATGGCGACTTGAATCAAAGCCAGGATGTGTATAGCTGTCGTCCTCCGCGGTGATGCGCACTGCCTGCGCATCGCGGAAGAACAAGCCAAAAGTGACAGAGCTCAAAAGCTCGTCCCATTCTTTGCCCGCAACGCAGAGCTTACCGGTCGGCTTTGTGCTGTCGCTGAGGGTATAGCCGTATTTTTCGCCGCAGATCTCACAAACCGGGCGTACAAAATAGCTTGTCGTTCCGCCCTCATGCTGATAACAATGATATCCGCATTCGGTGCAGACGCTGTCCTTGCAGGTATGCTTTTCCTCGGGAACGATTACCGCATCGCAATAGACGCAGATTTTTTTGTGTGTTTTTGTGAACTGTCTCCAAACCTCGCCGTCGGTATGATTGTCAGGGTTCAGCGCGCCGTATGCTTTTTCGCAAACCTCGCACACGGCAAGCGCATGACAGCTTGCCTCTCCGCCGGTGTGGGCAGCCTTTGCATCGATTGCTTCGCAGCGGGAGCACCGATACCAGTGCTCGGTTTCATCGCTCTGCAAAACGGTGAAATCATGCCCCATGCGCTCCGCCGTCTTGACATTTTTCATCACCTGCGCCGAGAAATCGGGATTTATAAAGGTCGCCGTATAGGCAGAAAGTTCGTCAAGAACGCAGGTGCGCTGCTGCGTTACCGTGACAACCGCCGTGACGCTTTCGGTCTCAACATGGTTTGCATCTCTCTTACAGATGCGCTTTGCCGTGCATTCCGTGCCGCTCCAGGTGTATTCCGTCTCTTCCCAGTCATGGCCCGGTGCGAGGATCGGCTTGCCGTCCTGTGCAATTCTCTCTCCGCAGGCTTTGCAATAGGTGTCTCCCGTGTAGCCCGGTACCGTGCAGGTCGCTTCCGTATACCCGCGCACCTCCGTGTCACCGGTGTGATTTTCGGGATCCGTTTCGCCGTATTGCTCTCCGCAGACAGTGCAGGTCGCCCGCTGCGTACAGGTGGCGACGCCGCCGATGTGGTCGGCATTCACCGTGACGGTGATCTGTTTTTCGGTGCTGCCGTCCTTGGCAAGAATCGTATAAACCTTGTTGCTGCCGTTTGCGCTCAGTGTATACTGCCCCTGCTCGTCCGCCGTCAGCGCGCCGCCGTTCGCCGTCACGGAGGCGGCATGCTGCACCGCAAAGGTAACGCTGCGGCAATAGGTCCCGCCGTCTTCAATGCCCTCAAATACGATCGGAGCCGTCAGCACGGGATAGTCGTCGCCCTGATAGAACACAACCTCGGATTCCGCTTCCTTCAGCGCGGCATTCAGCGCTTTGCACACCGTGCCGTCCTTGAATTGCGCTGTGGTTTTGCCCGTGGCTGTCGTGCTTTCCGCATCATTTTCCGTTCCTACCGCTTTGCCGGTATATACATCACTGTTATAGTAGCTGTTGACAATCGAGGAGCCGCTGCGGTTCTCTCCGCTCACGCCGCCGACGCTGTTTACACCGCTCACCTTGCCAAAATTAAAGCTGCCGATGATTCTGGTGTTTTGCATGGAATACCCGTTCACGCCGCCGACAGCGTCACCGCTGCCGGTAATATCGCCCGTGTTATAGCAGCCGATGACTTTGCCGTAGCTGCTGTTGCCGCATACGCCGCCGACCTGCTTCACACCGTTTACCGCGCCGGTATTATAACTGCCCGTAATCTTACCGTATCCGCCCATTATTCCGCTCACGCCGCCTGCATAGTTGCCCGTTGAGGTCACCGTGCCGAAGTTTTTACAGCGCGCGATGTCTGCCCCGTTCATTGATCCGCAGATACCGCCGACCCGGGCGCTTCCGCGGATCATCCCGGTATTAGTACAATCGATAATTTTTCCGCCGTAAGAAGAGCCGCAGATACCGCCCGCCCAGCTTTCTCCTCCGTCAATCGTGCCGGTGAAGGTGCAGCCTTGGATGATTCCGGCATTGTTATACCCGCATATGCCGGCCGTGAAGTTGTTTCCTTTGAAATAGGACCTTGCAACGGTCACATTCTTGATGGTGCCTGCTCCCGCCATAAATCCGAACAGGCCCACATAATCGCCCGAGCCATTACAATAAAGGCCGCTGATGGTATGCCCCTGCCCGTCAAAGGTGCCGGCATATCTGTCCGGGCTGCTGCCGATGGGCTTCCATGTAACAAATCTTCCTCCGATATTGGGGTTCGGCTCGCCGTCATTATCCAGCACGCCGGTGTTGACCGTGATGTTTGCCGTCAGCACGGCGTTGGCGCCAAACTCCTGCTTTACGCCCTCCAGTGTGCCGTTAATCATCCCCGCAAACCAGTAAAGCTCTTCCTTTGTGCCGATCTGATACACGCCGTTTTCATCCTGTGCGGGCTTCAGCGCCGGCACCGGATAGCTCGTGCCCTGGTAGAAATATACGCCCGTCTGTTCTTTTTTGATCAAGGCATCGTTCAGCAGCCCGAGCACGTTGCTCCCGCTCGCTGCCTTACCCTTGAATTCCGCAGCGGTTTTGCTGCCGACAATATCGGTTCCCGTCCCGGTGCCGACCGCCTGCTTCGCCGTGCCGTGTACGTAATATCCGCCATAGATATAGCCGCTGAAGTTAGACCCGCATACACCGCCGGCTTTGCCGTTGGTATTTTTCACAGTCCCCGTGTTAAAGCAGCCAATAACCAAGCCGGCGCCCTGGCAATTTCCAACTACGCCGCCGATTTGCAGATAATTGTTGTTGCTGTCGGTGCAGCTTACCGTGCCGGTATTGTAGCAGGCGGTCATAGTGCCGCCGTAGCCATGGACTCCGGCCACGCCGCCGACGCTGGTTGCATCGCCCCGCCTTGTGCTCGTAACCGAGCCTTCGTTAGAGCAACCGGTAAGAATGCCCGTATTATTCCCGCACACACCGCCGATATGCGCGTTTCCGGTGACCGCTCCCGTGTTGGAGCAGCCGATGATGCTGCCGACTCTGTTATATCCGCAGATGCCGCCGATGCCGCTGCCGCCGGTGCTGCCTGTCACCGTTGCGGTATTGGTGCAGCCGGTGATCCTCCCTTTTTCATTCTGACCGCACACGCCGCCGATAAAGTTGTATGTCCCTCTGACCGCGCTCGTATTGGTGCAGCCGCTAATACTGCCGTTATTTTGCCCGCACACACTGCCGACATAGGAATCCCCATAGAAATAAGAGCGCGCCAGTCTCACATTCTGAACGGTGCCGCCCTCGCCTATACTGCCAAACAGCCCTGCATAATCTCCTTTTAGCTTGCAATACAGCCCATTAATAGTATAGCCCTGCCCGTCAAAGGTGCCGATGTAAGGGGCTGCGGTGCTTCCGACGGGTGTCCATGCAGCAAATTTGCCGTCATCGTCGTTCTGATCGGATACGCCCGTATTCACCGTAATGCTCGCCGTCAGCCGAGCATCGGCTTTGGCATTGTCGCCGCCGCGGTTGACAAAATTGGCAAACCAATACAGCTTCTCTTTCGTATCGATTTGGTATACACCGTTTGCATCCGTTGCAGGCTCAATCGGCAAAATGCCCTCCGCCTGCGCAGCTGTTCCGTTTTCGGCGGCTCTCTGTGCCTTTGCCGCCGCCTCATCCTGTGCAAAGGCAACCGTCGGCAGCAGCGCCGTCAGCATGCACAGGGTGAGCAGAATGCATAAAACCCATTTCTTCATTCTTTTTTCCTCCGTTTTTATGTGCGGTGTTCATCCAAAAACCGGTCGAAACCAACTGTGTCGGCTTCGCCGTTCTGCAAATTTTGCCGGGCGAATTGAGAAACACCAAGCAGACGCTTATTATACAGATACATTATATACCAAACAGAAAAAAACGGGGGCTTTTTTCGCGAAATGTCGTTTTTTCGGCGCGAAATGCAATTTTGCGGCAACCGCAGTCCACCATAGCGCAGCGCTATGCTGCGAAACATTAAGAACACCGACGCCTGTCCGCCGCCCGTTTCCGCGGCAATTTTCCTTTCCATTCAATGTTTCTCTGCTGCGCTCAAATTTCATACTATTTCTCCAATACAAAAACAGGTGTGTTTCAAACCCGAAAGGAAGAAACACACCTATCCGCTTTCATGCATAAGCATTGGTTCTATTCATTGGTGTTTTTCGTGCAAACGATCTTACACACGCCGCTTATGTTAAACGGGTGACCATGAAACCGTACATCAATAACATTAACGCCCTCAACGATCGTATCGGCACTTTGCTCCAACAACTTTCTTCCGTCATAAACGGCAATGCGTATCCTGCCATCATCCGGCCACGGCACATTGGAAACCAAGCTATATACCGCTTCTTTCGGACATACAATACCAAACAGTTCATCAATCGTTATCCCGAATATTTTAGCCAATTCAGGAAGCAATAGAATATCAGGACAACTGAGCTGTTGCTCCCACTTTGAGACAGCCTGTGTTGAAACCCCGACACGTTCAGCCAATTCCTCTTGCGTTAATCCGATAAGCCGACGATACCATGCAATTTTCAAACCAAGTACTGAATCGTTTTGCATAGGCTCCTTCCTCCTCTTTTAAATTATACTGTTTTTTCTCAGCAACGAACAGATGTCAAAAGCTGCGCATGCATTACCGATCAATGCCCCAAAGAGGGAAAACCCGCTTTGCATATCACGAAAGGCTGTTCTGTCCGCATCAAGACTCGTCCGTTCCGTACAAGTATATTTTAGCACAACAACGAGGTGAAATATAGATATCACCTGTTGAAAAAATATTACCATTGGTTGTAGTCTTAATCCCAAATCACATACGAGCCTTGCCTCAATCGAGCCGCCGCAAAGCTTCGGGGCAGTCAGGGCACTGCGTGCTCCCGCTGTTCTTCTTAAGAGCCGTCGGTGAAAATCAGAGAGAGGCAGAAAAACAAAGAAAACCACCGCGCGGGTGGTTTTCTTTGTTTGGCTCCCCCTGTTGGACTTGAACCAACGACTCCCTGATTAACAGTCAGGTGCTCTACCGACTGAGCTAAGGAGGAATACCGTAAAGATTATTGAAATGGGAATGCGGAATGGTGCAGGAACAAACACCGTTCCGTTTTTGCAAAGAATAGAGAAAAATACGGATACAAGTGTCGGCAGCGACTTATTTTCCCGGGCCGCTTCCAGCCGAGTATCTTCAGCACTGATGAGCTTAACTGCCGTGTTCGGAATGGGAACGGGTGGACCCTCATCGTTACAGGCACTGACTTTTGGTGCACCTTCAGGGATTCGAACCCGGGACCCACTGATTAAGAGTCAGTTGCTCTACCAACTGAGCTAAAGG
>ERZ827423.1050-NODE-1050-length-29891-cov-3.892345_pt1 | contig 29891 bp, 19 predicted proteins | sample MGYA00519775_ERZ827423 | MGnify/ENA primary metagenome ERZ827423 (study PRJEB31778, sample SAMEA3449296) | human gut metagenome | biome: human gut; feature: human-associated habitat; material: faeces | place: United Kingdom | collected 2010/2012 ... | reverse complement strand
GTAAAGGCCCAAAAAGACGCCGTCGCCGAGGCGGAAAAGTAGGACGCCAAATCAGAAATGAAGTAGTTCACCAGCATCACCACAAAGCACAGCCCGGCAGCCACCCCCTGGCTCTCTGTAATGGAGGAGAGAAACATGCCAATGGCCAGCAGCGCCGCACCCAGGAAGAAAAAGCCCACCGCCGTCCCGAAGGCCAGCGGCAGATAGACCGAGCCAAAGGCCGACAGGACCAGGGGATACAGGCAGATGATCCCCGTGGGAACCAGGAAAACCACCAAAAGGGCGGCATATTTTCCCAGTGCCACCCCGGTCATGGACAGCGGGAGGGAGTAGAGCAGCTGGTCTGTCCGCTGCCGGCGCTCCTCGGCAATGACCCGCATGGTGAGAATGGGCACAATGATCAGAAAAATAAAAGACAGATTGCTCAGCACATATTCAAAGTTCGACAGCCTTGCGTTCAAATTGACCGCCATGGTATAAATCCCCGCGAAAAGCAGGAGAAAGGCCCCGAACACATACCCTGTCATCCCGGTAAAATAGGACGACAGTTCGTGGCGAAAGACCGCTTTCATCCTTCTGCCTCCTCTCCGTCCTGCCGCTGCCCTTCCCCGGGCAGCTGGACCACAGGGGCTTCCGCGGTCAGCTCCAAGAAGATTTCCTCCAGGCTGGTTTGGGCCGTGGTCATCCGCAGCAGGGCCTTCTGCGCCCGGCTGAACGCGAAGAAAATTTTCCGGCACAGGGCGTCCTCTCCATCGGTCTCCAGCACCACCCCGCAGCGTCCCCGGGGCTCCTCCCGCGTTGTCACCTCCAGAATGTGGTCCAGCGGCGCCAGAATGGCACGGACCTCTTCCGCCGTGGCCTCCGCGGTCAGCTCCACGGTGGTGGTGCCGGCAAACCGTTTCTCCAGGTTCTCCGGCGTGTCACAGGCCACCAGCCGTCCCTTGGAGAGGATGAGGATGGTCTGACACACCGCCTGCACCTCGGATAGAATGTGGCTGCTGAGGATCACCGTGTGGTCTTTGCCCAGGGACTGGATAAGGGCCCGGATTTCCATGATCTGCTTGGGGTCCAGCCCCACCGTGGGCTCATCCAGGATCACCACCTCCGGGTCCCCCAGCAGGGCCTGGGCGATGCCCACCCGCTGGCGCTGGCCGCCGGACAGGGTGCGGATGGAGGCTTTCGCCTTCTCCTCCAGATTGACGGCCTGGAGGACCTTTCGGATGGCGGCCTTCGGCTGCCGCAGCCCCTTCAGCGCGGCCATGTAGTCCAGAAATTCCGTGACGGTCAGCTCGTCAAGGAGCCCGAAGTCCTGGGGGAGATACCCCAGCTGGGCCTTCAGCTGCCGTTCCGCCTTGGCCAGGGGCCGCCCGTCCACCAGAATGGAGCCGGCGGTGGGTGTCAGGGCGGCCACCAGCAGCTTCATCAGGGTGGACTTGCCCGCCCCGTTGGGCCCCAGCAGGCCGATGAGGCTGGGGGATTTCAGCTCCAGGTCCAGATCCCGCAGCGCCTGCTTCCCGTTGGGATAGGTCATGCTGACGGATTGAATGTTGAGTTCCATATTGCCTTGTTCCTTTCTGCTTGGAATGAGAACAGGATACCAGGGCTGTGTGGAGACAGTTTGGAGGGAATGTGTGATTTGTGTGAAAGAGGAAAAGCGGCAGGCCTGATGGCCTGCCGCTTTTTCCATCCGTTCGGAAAATCTATTGCTTGGAATTTCTGATTTTTTTGATATGATAATTCATCAAATGCCGACCAAAATTGCGATAAAGTAGCCCCTTTATTGCCGAGAGCTGCTGGCGATGCTGTCCGAAAAAATCATCCGGACAATCATAGATGCCAAAGTCCTGACAAATCGCCTCGCTCTGGATATAAGTGCTATTGCGGTTGAAATCAATCATAGGATTACGAAAATTCTTTACAGCTACGCCATATCCGCAAAACGCACCTGTGCAAGCTGGGTTTAGACGTTGCAGCTGTGACAGATAGGCCCGATCCAGGATGAACGCCTCCAGTTCATACCAAACGCCCTCTAAATAGACCTCGACCCAGCTGTGGACGATCTCTCTGGGAGCGCTTTTATAAACAATACCTGTCATAGCGCCCTTTTGCAGCTGCTTGTCAACTGTGAAGCCATGCATCCGGCACGGAATTCCTGTTCCGCGAAACAATGCCATCAGCAGGGTCCCTTTTGTATTACATTGTCCATATCCATCGGCCAATACAGCAGAGGCCGGAATACTGTCGTCTGCGTTATAGCCAAACAGAATCTCATCACGCACAAAGTCATAGATTCGCCGGATACGAAGATAAGGGTCTAAGGACTTCCAGTTTCTGGATTTTATTAACTGTTGTATAGATGAAACGGAAAAATCTAACAGAGGTGTTTCTCTTAAATACTGCTCCATCAACTGTCAACCACTCCAATGCAACGTTCAATCTATCACGCAGGGTCTCAAAATCCGTTGAGGCCTTTAACTGAAAACCACACCGCTGCCACCCGCAGCGGTGATAAATTCCCCCAGACAGCCCATCAGGCCGTCAGGAGTGCGCGGCGTAAAAGGCGTTCAGATGCTCCGCCAGCACCGCCGGGGCTTCTTCGTTCACCACGTGCCCGGTATGGGCGATGACCTGCAATTCCGCGCCTGGGATGTTCTGGGCCAGGAAGCGGGCGGATTTCAGATTCGCGCCGTCCTTCTCTCCGCAGAGGAGCAGCGTCGGGCACTGGATGGCGCCCACCCGGCCGCTGAAGTCCAGATTTTTCATGGAGTTTCCCAGGGCGAAGGTGTCCTGCTTGTCAAAGGCCATGGATGCAAACATGGATTTGGGCAGCAGCCGGAACACCACGTTCTGAAGGGCAAAGGCGGCCTTGGGGACCTTGTGGGGCGTCCCGATCAGCACCAGGGTTTTCACCTTTTCCGGGAAATCCAGCGCATAGTTCAGGGCCAAAATCCCACCCAGGGAGAGGCCGCACAGATGGACCGGCCCGCCGGCGCGTCCGCAGTATGCGGAAAACCCGGCGTACAGGTTGGGATAGCTGGCCTCCTTTCCCGCCAGCAGGGCGGAGAGCTCCGGACACAGGACGGACTCCCGCTTTTCCAGGTGGGAAACGGTCTCTGTCCAACTGGCCGCTTTGTGGCCGGAGCCGTGGATCAGAATGATTTTCTCCATGGACCCTCATCTCCAATCGGGCAATTCAGGTATATTGGGTTCATCATACCACACCGCCGGCCGGAAGTCCACCGATGGGATGGGGCGAAAACCGCACCGCCGCCCGGACCCCGTCCGCCGTGTTTTCGATGGTGCACACCGCCCCGTGCCGGTCCAGGATCATCTTCACCAGATACAGTCCCAGGCCGCTGCCGCCGGTGGCCCGGTTCCGGGAGCTCTCCGCCCGGTAGAAGGCCTCGAACAGGTGGGGCAGGGCCTCTTCGCGGATGTGGGTCCCCGTGTTCTCCACCGTCAGGGCGGGGCAGCCCGCCAGCAGGCCGCACCACACCCGGATCTCCGCCCCCTCCGGCGAGTAGAGGGAGGCATTGGACAGCAGGTTCCCCACGGCCTTCCCCAGCAGGGAGGCATCTCCGGTGACGGTGATCCCCGGCGCAAGATCGGCTACCAGCCGCTGGCCCCGCTGCTCCAGCAGCTCCCGGTCCAGCGCCAGCTGACGCTCCGCCAGGGCGGCCAAATCCACCGGCTCCCGCTTTACCGGAACGGAGCCGGTCTCCATCCGGGAGATGGCCAGCATCTCCTGGACCAGCGCCTCCATCCGCCCCGTCACCTGGAGGGAGCGGAGCAGGTACTTGTCCCGGTCCCGGTAGACACCCACCCCCTCCAGCATCCCGGAGAGTTGGCCTTTCAGGATGGTGACCGGCGTCTTCAGCTCGTGGGAGGCAGCATTGAAAAAGGCCATCCGCTGGCGGTCCAACTCCCGCTCCCGCTCCACCTCACCCCGGAGGGACTGGTTGGCGGCCTCCAGCTCCCGCAGGGCCGTGTCCAGCCGCCGGGCCATGGCGTCCAGGCTCCGGCCCAGCTGGCCGATCTCGTCCCGGCGGGTCTCCCCGCAGGACCAGTGGAAGTCCAGCTCCGCCATCCTGCCGGCAATGCCGTTCAGCCGCACGATGGGCCGGGTGATGTACCGGGAGTACACCAGCGCGCACAGCAGGGAGAAGGCCAGCAGCACCAGGGCCAGCCAGGGGGCCATCTGGGCCAGGGCGCGGACTGCCAGGTTTTCTGCCTCCATCCGGGGGGTGACATAGAGGGTGCAGGGGGCCTCCTGGCCGGCGAACCACACCTCCGTGGAGATGGCCGCCTGCTCGGACATGGTGACGGCCACCGTGCTTCCCCCGTCCGGGGCGTCCACCGCGTCCGCCGCGTAGGTGACAGCGGAATCGCCCTCGGATGAGGTGATGACAACGGAATCGTCCTCATACACCGACTGGACGGCCAGCTGGGAGTTGGTGTCGGCCGTTTGGCCATCGGGGCCCACCAGCATGGCCGCCGCGCCGGATGAGAGGATGAAGCCGTCCAGTATGGGGCCGCAGTCCTCCAGCGCCGTTCCGGTCAGGTTCTCCACCAGAGTGTCCACCTGGGCCGTCAGATCGTCGGTGACCACGGCGGTGTAGGTGCTGGGGGTGGCCCAGGCGATAAGGCCGAAGGTGACCCCTCCGGCGCACAGCAGGATGCAGGCGGTGATGAGAAAAATACGGGCCGTCAAACTCTCAGCCAGTCTCTTTCGCAGCACGGTAGCCCACCCCTCTCACGGTTTCGATATAGTCCCGGCCCAGCTTGTGCCGGAGGTTTTTGATATGGCTGTCCACCACCCGCTCGTCCCCAAAAAAGTCGTAGCCCCACAGCCGGGAGAGCAGCATCTCCCGGGTGAACACCCGCCCCGGCGCGGCCAGGAAGGTGTGCAGCAGCTCGAACTCCCGGGCGGTCAGGTCCAGGGGGCGGCCCGCCAGAACCGCCTCCCGGGTGTCCAGGTCCACCACCAGATCCCGGTACCGCAGGCGGCTGTCCGCCTCCCCGCCGCCGGCACGGCGGAGGATCACCCGGAGCTTCTCCAGCAGGACCGGCATGGAGAAGGGCTTGGTCACGTAGTCGTCGACGTTCAGGCCGAAGCCCCGCAGCTGCTGGGCCTCCCCGTCCAGGGCCGTCAGCATCACCACCGGCACCTGGGAGGATTGGCGGATCCGGCGGCAGACCTCGAAGCCGTCGAGTTTGGGCAGCATGACGTCCAGCAGCACCAGGTCAAATGGGGCGTTTTCAAAGGCGGCCAGCGCCGCCGCCCCGTCCCCGGCCGCTGCGGTCTCATACCCCGCGTCCCGGAGATAGGTCCCCAGCAGCTCCTGGATGTCCGGCTCGTCCTCTACGATCAGAATGCGTTTCATGTGTCATCACCTGGAGGGAGTATACCACGGAATTGTGAATTTGGGATGGAGATTTTCTCGATTCTTCGGAGATCCGCCAGGCGGAAGCGGAAAAAGCGCCTGTGTTCGTTCGGAACACAGGCGCTCTTCGCGGACAGAGAGCGAGAAGCAGAGGGAGGGAAAACGCTTCCGGTTGCGCAAACTGCCCGTACATAAATCCGACCCTGCAAGATAAAATAAGTTGACATTACGGAGGAGGCGGAGACATGCACATGCGGAGCATCACGGAAGAATGGGTCACATCGTTTGGGCAATATCTGAGGCAGGAGGAGCGCAGCGCCGGCACCATCGAAAAATATCTGCGGGATGTGCGGGCCTTTGCCGCGTGGCTTGGCAGCACCCCGCTGACAAAAGAGGCGGCGGCGCTCTGGAAGGGCGGCCTGCTGGACCAGGGCTGCACACCGGGCACGGTGAATTCCAAGCTGGCCGCCATCAACAAATTCTTCTCCTTTGCCGGCTGGGCGGAATTCCGGGTAAAGCCCCTGAAAATCCAGCGGCGGCTGTTCCGGGACGACAGCCGGGAACTGACGCGGGCGGAATACCTGCGCCTGCTGGAGACGGCCCGCGCCCTCGGCAGGGAGCGGCTGGCCCTGCTGATGGAGACCATCTGCGCCACCGGGATCCGGGTGTCCGAGGTGCAGAATATCACCGTGGAGGCCGCCCGATGGGGCAAGACCGAGATCGCGCTGAAGGGCAAGATCCGCACCATTCTGCTGCCGGGAAAACTCTGCCGGAAGCTCCTAAAATACGCGCGAAAACGACAAATTGCTTCTGGTAAGATATTTCTGACCAAAGGCGGCAGGGGCATGTCCCGGGGCCAGATCTGGGCGGAGATGAAGGCCCTGTGCCAAGAGGCCGGCGTGGCCGCCAGCAAGGTGTTTCCGCACAATCTGCGGCATCTCTTCGCCAGGACCTTTTACAAGGCATACCGGGATGTGGCCAAGCTGGCGGACGTGCTGGGGCACAGCAGCCTGGAGACGACCCGGATCTATCTGATTTCCACCAGCGCGGAACACGCCGTCATGCTGGAGGGGCTTCACCTTTTGAACTAGACAAAATTCATATATTGTGATTGTCCCGCGGACGCGAGGAGGCAAATCCCCGGCGTTCTGCCCGGGCCTGCCGCCTTTTTCGCGGATAAATCCGAAAAACGGCAGCATGAGAGAAAGACCGCTCAAAAAAGGTTTTGAACGGTCACTTTTTCGCGCCCTTTCAGCCAGTCTCTCCCTTGAAAAGCAGGTCCCTCTGTGATAAAATATGGGAAATATGTAAGCTGGATCATTCTTTTTTCCGGCGGGAGCAGAACAATATATGAATTTTGTCGATATGGGATTTCGAGGGGGGCAGAGATGGGAACGCAGAGAAACGGCGCGGCGCAGAGGCGGGCTGCCGCGGTGACACCGGATGCCATCCAGGCGTATCTGGACCGGCTGACCGCAAAAGGCCGGGGGGCCAGCACGGTGAAAAACTACAACAACAAGCTGACGATGTTCTATCAGGAACTGCCGGAGGGAAAACAGGTGACGGAGCAGGTCCTGCTGGACTGGCGGCAGTCCCTGCTGGAGCGGGGGTACTCGCCCAATACCGTCAATACATATCTGACTGCCGTCAACGGGCTGCTGGACCATATCGGCCGGCGGGATCTCCAGCTGGTGGACCGGCTGGAACTGGACCCGAGCGTCCAGCCGGAGCTGACCCGGGCGGAGTACCTGCGGCTGCTGGGCGCTGCCAAGGTGCTGGAGCGGGAACGAACGTACCTGCTGGTAAAACTCTTTGCCCTGACGGGAATCCGGGTGGGAGATGTGGCCGGCCTGAGCGCCTGGTCCGTAGAGCGCGGTCAGGTGCAGGGGACGGACAACAGCGGGCGGGCCCACGGCATTCCGCTTCCCGCCTGTCTGCAGGGAGAACTGAGGGACTATCTCCGCCGGACGGGGACCGCCGCGGGCCCGGTATTCGTCACCAGGAACGGCCGCCCGCTGCGCCGGACCCAGATTTCCAAGGAAATCCGGGATCTGAGCAAACCGGCGCAGGTGGCGGAGGGAAAGTGCAATCCCCGATGTCTCCGCAAGCTGTACCAGGCCACCCAGGAGCACATCGAGGCAAACGTCCGGCTGCTGGTGCGGCAGGCACAGGACCAGCTGCTGGAACAGGAACAGATGGCCATTGGCTGGGCGGGCATCGGACTCTCAGGCTGATGTAGTTGCAAGAAATCGCCGGAGGCGTCCGGCGTGAACTTCAAATGAAATTGACAACGGGGTGAGCAAAGTGAAAAAATCGAGAGTGTCAAAGAGGAGACGTTTTTGCAGTTTCCTGCTGGCCGTGCTGCTGACAGCGACCCTGCTGCCGGGGCAGGCGATCTCCGCCGCGGCGGAGGCGCTGCAAGAGGATGCGGATATTTCTGTCCGCTGGAGCTCGGACAAAGAGACCTATTCCCTTACTGAGACCGCCGATCTCCAGCTGCAGGTGGAGTTGAGCGAGTGGGCCAAGGCCTCCCTGGAATCCGTCACAGTGAAGGTTTCCCTGTCCCCGGAGGAATACGAGGCGGTGAGGGAATCCTCTGGTACAGAGCCGCAGCCGTCCTCCGGCGATGGGAACTATACTATGTCCTATACCTTCTCGAACACAGAGGAAAACTGGACAAGGAAGCTGCAGATCCAGGCCCCGGCCAATGCCGGCGCAGATGGATTTGAATTCAATGTGGCAGCAGAGGATATTGCGGTTTCTTACCAGTTAAAATCCAAAGAAGCGCAGATGCCTCCGGAAAACGAACCGGAGACGCCGGATACGGAGGGGGAAGCGGATACGCCCCCGGCGGAGGCACCGGATCCGAACGAGGAGCCCTCGAAGGGCGGCACCTCTTCAGCAGACGGGACTGCTCCGGAAGAAGAGCCGGTAACTGGCCAGGAGCCTGTCCCGGCGGAGCCCTCTGAAACGGAGGTGTCTCCCGACCAGACGGAGCCGGCGGATGGGCAGATGGAGGCCCGGCTGGTCGTCAGCCAGGGGACAGAGGCCCTTGCCGTGGCGAAGGAGGGCGTCCATCTGACCTTCCGGAACGAGACGGAATCCGCCGGGGAGCAGACCTTTGTGTTGGCCCTCACCACAGAGCCAGCGACCCTCAAACCGGAGTCCCGGCAGCTGCCCGACTTTACTGTGACGGCGAAACTCACCGCCAATGCAGCCAAACAGGAAAGCGGCAGGACCGCGGTCCGGCTGGGGATCACGCTGCCGGAGAAGCTCGCCTTCCCCGCCGGGAACAATACGATTTCTGAAAATCAAATCCTGGTGGGGGACCGGGTCCTGGCGGAAATCGAGGCGGATGCTCTGCCGGAGGGGACAAGCCTCACCTCCGTGAGCTGCGAAGGGAATACGCTTTACATAGAGATCGGGCAGAGCTGGGGGTCTGATACCGAGTCCCAGCCGCCGGAGGAGGACGCGGCGGAGGAGAGCACCCTTCTGGAGACAGCGGGAGAGGTCCTTTCCCAGCTGCTGCGCGGCACGCGGGAGCTCTCCTGGTCCTACCCCATCACCATTCACGGCGAACAGCTGGAGATGGAGGAGGACTTCCGCACCGGCACCATCACCGCCAGGGGAGAGGTCCTGTCCCAGGATGAGGAGGGCGGCTCCCCTGCCGCGGAGGCGTCCGCGACCATTTCCATTGAGGAAGAGACGGATGTGCCGCCGGAGGGCCTGGAGGTCACAAAGAGGCTGGACCCCCTCCCCCAGACCATTTACTGGGTGGACAACCGCAATGAGGCGGGTAACCGCCCGGACACGTCGGCCTTTCAAGAGACCCCGCTGTATTACCAGCTGGACGGCACAGGAGAGTGGACGCTGCTGACCCCCGCCAACATGGCAAGTCTGGGTTTTACCGAGATGCCGGCGCCGGCCGTTTCGGACAATGGAAACGGCGTATACACAGTGACCTACAGGGATTTGCCGGCTGAAGTGGTTCAGAATGACCCGGAGTCGGATGTGGGAGCGCCCCTGTACACCCGCACGGTCCAATGGAAATTCGCCGAGGAACCGCCGGCGGTGGACGGCTATGCTGAGGTGCCGGTCACAGGTGAGAACCAGGAGCAGTATCCCTCCGCGGGAGGCAAACTGGGCTGGTACTATGTCCTGGAGACGGATTTCACCTTTACCCTGCGGGTCCGCTGGGGGACCCTGGGCCAGGCGGACGGCCTGCGGGACCTGATCATGAACAGCTTCGCCCTGTATATCTCCACCGCGGAGGAGGGAAGCGCGGAACAGGCACATTCCCTCCAGAAGCTGGAGGAGGACGGCGTTCTGCAGGTGGACTTCTCACAATCACCGGATCAGGATAACCCCACCATCGGCGTGGTGACTATCTCCGGCGGCTGGAAGTACAACCTGGACGGCACCCCCATCAACTTCTACGTGGATACCGCGGAAAAAGAGCAGACAGAGCTCCGCCCGGCGGAGGGCAGCCAGCTGGCGGAGCAGCTGGGGGAGGACTACTTCCTGGTGAGCTATGACAACACCAGCGCTCCCAATGTGGGCTCCATCACCACGGAGGTCTACGACGGCGGCACGGCCTATGTGACCCTCACCGGCACCACCACCTACCAGGCCAAAAAGGTCTGGGCGGATGATGACTCCAGCCGGCGGCCCGGGGTGGAGTTCCACCTGTGGCGCTACCGGGAGGGGGCGTCCTATACCACCGCCGCCCCGGTGACGGACAGCAGCGGGCGGCCCTATATCCTGACCTACGATTCCGAAGCCACAGAGGCCGCGAAAGACGACACACAGCAGATCGTGTTCCAGGTCCAGAGCACGGACGGCCCTGTCGACGCCGAACTGGAGAAATACGACCCGGAGGGCTACCGCTACATCTACGTGGTGCGGGAGTACATCAACGCCGAGGCGGGCGATGATCCCTATGAGCAGATTTTCGGCGCGGTGGACCCGGAGACCGGCGAAGTGCAGGACACGCTGGACAAGAGCATCTCCCAGCGGGCAGACGGCGACCGCTATGTCTACAACGGCGGCACCATCACCAACCATCGCTCGGACACCGTCACCACCGTGGTGCGGAAAATCTGGAACGCCTCCGCTTTCCAGAGCCAGCTGGAGGATGTGACGCTGGAATTCACCCTCCAGTCCCGGCCGCTGCGCCCGGAGGGAGAGGAACCTACGGGTGAAGAGGCGGACTGGGAGAACACCGGCATCGTTGTGAGAGAGACCGGCTTTTCCGAGGAGGAACTGTCGCTCTGGTCCCACACGGAGAGCGTCTACGCCTACGGCGACGATGGAGAGCTTCTGGAGTACCGCTGGGTGGAGACCGGCGTGTATCAAGGGGACAGCGACGAAAATCTCCTGAACGAGGATGGAACGGCCTTCACCCTGACGCAGGACGGCCGGAAAGTGACCTACCGCGTGGAGATCGATGAGGAAGAGACTGGCACCTATCAGACCACCATCATCAACTCCGTGGCGGAGGAGCTGGACTACCAGGTGGTCAAGGTTTGGGAGGAAGGCGCGGAACTCCCAGCGGAGGACGGACACCTGACCTTCAACCTGTACCAGATTCCCAGCGGCAGTGCGCTGACAGGAGATGCCAATCCCTACCTGACCTTCACCTGGAACGGTGCGGTCGTGGCGGAGGGGAGCCCTTGGCCCGACGGTATCACCCTGGACGAGATGGCTGTCATTGGAACAGATGAAAATGGGAACACCACCTGGACCGTGGATCTCCACGACCTGCCGGAGTTTGACGAGAACGGCCAGGAGTACGAGTATCTGCTGCTGGAGGACACCTCCGGGACAGCGTATTATCCCACCTATGAGACCACCCGGGACGAGGATGGCAACTATATCACCAGGGTCATCAACGGCCCCGGCGAAGGAAACCGCATCACGGTGCGGAAGGTGTGGATCGACGGCGGCGACAGCGCCCACCGGGGCGATGTGACCATCGCGGTGTTTGAGCGGGAAACCAATGCGTTCATCAAGGAAGTCACTCTGGGAGCTGGCGTGTGGAGCGCACAGGTTGGATTAGGCTTTTATGAAGATGGAACCCCACGCGATGTTGATGATGTCTACATTCTGGAGACATCGGTGTCCGCCTCGCAGGGAGAACAGACGGATGTCTACCAGATACCCGTGCGGCCTTATCAGATTGGAGCTGAGACAGACCCTCAATATGATGAGCCGACTCTGCCAAATTATGGAGCATCCGAATCCTATCAATACGAAACCCTGTACCACCGGTACGAGGCGACGTATCAGGAGCAATTCAAATTGGCGGGAGAGACCTTCTACACCGTCACCAACCGCCGCCTGGGCAGTGTGGATCTGACGGTCACCAAGACCTGGGACGACGGAGACGGCACTCTGCGGGAAGCTCTGGCGGATGCCATTCAGCATTTGGAAGATGGCGCAAGACTTACCCCCTATATCCAGCTGGACTTTACCGAGGAGACCCGTGATGAGAACTATGCGATCACGACAGACGGAATTGAGACAGAGAACGATTCCGACACCGTCAATCTGGGCGGCGCGGACACGCCGATTCTGAACGAAAACCGCGCACCCACCACGGCTCTCCAGGAAATCGACCTGGAAAAATCGAGCCAAGCCTTCTATTTCTATGGCCTGCCCAAGTACGACGTGGACGGCAGCGTGGTCCGCTACACCGTGCGCGAGGTCTGGCTGGATGGCAACTATAACCCTGTTCCCAGCCTCTCTGCATATTTTGAGGAGAACCTACAGGACGACTACCCGGAAAGAGAAACCCTCCTGCGCCTGCTGGACGAGTTCAGCAGCTCCGTGGTGGAGACAGCCTACGACGTCAACCCGGACACACCGGGCGAGGAGCTGGACGCTTTCCAGGACGATGTGCAGAAGATCACAGTCACCAATGGCCTCCGCGAGGTCAAGACCATCTACTGGCACAAGCTGTGGAAGGACACCTACACCCTGGAGAACAACCAGCGCCCGGACATCTATCTGGACATCTACCGGGTGTACCATGTGCTGGGAGAAGATGGCAAGGTTACAACCAAAGCGGAACCCTACATCGAGGACTATCGCTGGGAGTACAGTAAGGAAAACAGTTATATTCCAGTGGAGGAGCAACAAAACCAGGCGGATGCTTTCTACCACTGGCACGCGGTGATCACGGGAGTGCCCAAGTACGATGACCTGGGCTATGAGATCCAATACTATGCCGTGGAGCGCAGCAGTGTGGATACGGAGGACTTCGACTACCTGCCGGCGGCGTATTCCATGGACGGTAAGAACACCTTCGGCACGGCGGCGGAGGTTGATGAGGAGCATGTCGATGTGCACGATGTCTGGAACGTGTCGGATACCCAGACACCGGAATATGCGCTGAGAGAGGGCGGCTTCTTTACCAACAGCCTCTCCAGCACAGTCACCATCCAGGGTCAGAAGCTGTGGAACAACCTGCCCAGCGGCTACCCAAGCGAGGATCTGCCTACGGTGACTTTCGCGCTCTATCGAAGCGTGAAAGGGAGTGAAGAGACTCAGGAGGAGAATCCCGTCGCCACCCTCGTGGTATCTGATTGGGCAGACCTCTACCGGAACGGCACCTATGTGTTTCGCATAGAATACGAGGGCACAAACACGATGACGGTGGAAAACGGGGAGATTTTCGTTACCGGAGAAACCGGAGAGCGGCTGCCCCGCTATGACGAACAGGGCCGCCTGTACACCTATACTTTGCAAGAGACGGACATCACGTGGCCGGAAATGGATCCGGAACAGCCAGGAAACGTTGCTGACGATTGGCACAAAGTCTATGATACGCCGTCCGTCGTGGCCAACACCTACATGGCCTCCAACTGCTACGATGGCGGAACCGGGACCCTGTCGGTGAAGAAGCTGCTGGCGCTGGACCCGCCCCAGACAGATGCAGGTGTGGATCCGGTATTCCCGGCGGTCAAAATGACGCTGACCCGGACATACACCAGGAACAATGGTGAAAGATCTGAAGCAGAAACCGTTGACACCTTGACCTGGTCCGCCAAGGACGTCAAGGCGGCCTATGAGGCAATGGAAGAAGCCGGGGAAGGCGGCAGCGTTGTCCTGGAACACATCTTCACGTTTGAGGGCCTGGAGCTCTACGCCCCCAACGGTTCCAAATATGAGTACACCGTCACCGAGGTAAAGGACAACTTCCTGGAGGGCTATGAGACTTCCTGGGGAAATGATGACTTGGAGTTTACAAGCACAAGATTCCAAAGTGGCAGCGTGGCCACACCGCTCTCCCCGACTCCTGTGGCGGAGGACCCCGGCGCCGGCGGCGGGGAGGACGTCCCGGATCCCGGCGAAGCGGCCCCCACGGACCCCGCAGAGGAGCCAGAGCATGTAATCGCCGCCACCTTCAAGAACGTGCCGGACACCCGGACAGTCAAGCTGGAGGGGGAGAAGAAATGGAATGACTTTGACAACGTCTTTAACCTGCGGCCGGAGGTAAATAATGGACAGTCTGTCGGCCTGATGCTGACCCTGTACCGCTCCGCGGACAGCCAGCCGGGCCAGGACAACGGAATTGCCAGCGCGCTGGTAGACGAAGAGACCTATAAAGTCACTTGGGTCACAGACGATGACAGCAACACCTGGACCTACACCATCACCGGCGAGAACGGCAGGGAACTGCCGGCCTATGCCCCCAACGGAATGCCCTGGAAGTATTCTGTCAAGGAGTCCCTCAGTGACGAATTGAAGCAGATTTACACCGCGAGCCCCTCCAGCGCGAACGAGACGAGCCGGAGAGAAAACGAAGGGGATGACTCTACCGCCTTCACCGGCACGATGGCGACCCTGACCAACAGCATGGCCAACAGCGTCTCCTATTCCAAGCAGTGGGAGGACAACAAGGGCCAGACGGTCACCGGGGACTACATCGGCGCGGAGCTGACGGTGACGTTCCAGCTTCAGGTGCGGGAGACTGCTGCTGACGGAACGTCCTCCGAACCGGGGGAGTGGACTTCTGCGGAAACGTATTTCGATCCTCAAGAAGGGCACCTGACAGACGATCAATGGGAAGCCATCTTTGCAGGCAAAGATCTGACCCCGGAGCTCACAGGCCACATCGGGGATAGCGTCTGGAGTGGCACCATTGCCGATCTGCCCAAAGCCATCAGGAAGAATGGAGAAGAAATCACCTATCTGGAATACCGGGTGGTGGAGACCTCCGTGACCGTTGCGGAGCAGAAGCAAACCATTACCATACAGGATGACGGTACCTATACCGTAACCCCGGAGAGTGGCTTTGTGCTGGACGCACAGTTTACGTCCAGTGGAAACATCACCACCAACATCCTGGACGTCCAGAGCCTGACCATCACCAAGAACTGGGCGGGGGACAATAACAACGCCTACGGCACCCGCCCCGCGTCCGACAGTCCCAACAGCGACTGGAAAGCAGACTTCGTTATCCAGCGATCGACCGACGGCACCTCGTGGGAGAATGTCCAGGTCTACAGCACGGAGTACCCAGAGGGTCGTGACCTGGTGGTCACACTCACCGGAGGGAATACAGAGAACTCCGCAGCCGCAACGATTTCCGGCCTGCCCAAGGGCCCCTACACCTACCGGGCCCGGGAGCTCCAGCCGGAATGGACGCGGGATACTGATGGAGGAATCTCAAACGATTATATCCTGTTGGATAACGGCCCTTACTATGAAGGCACGTATCAGGCTCAATATGAGGACAACGCGGACGGTACCACCGTCACCAACACCCTGCAGACCCGTAACGTAATTGCGGCCACAAAAAAATGGCTCCCGACGACCCCGCAGGGTGTGACTGTCACCCTGACCCTGGAATACCTGAGTCAAGAAAACAAATGGGTTCCGTTAAAGTCGGTCACTCTGAACGGAGCTGCGGACGAGGAGCCCGCAGGCCCGGCCTACGAAGACACAGCCTGGCATGCCGTGTGGAAGGATCTGCCGCTCTATCACCCGAATGGCAAAAATGGGAACGGCTTCACGGAGTACCGCGTGACGGAGACCCACACCGGAGACTATGTGCAGGTGGAGAATCAACACGAAGGAAATTCCTACACCTTCACAAACGTGCCCGCCACGCAGCTGCGGGTGGTCAAGACCTGGTACGGCACCGACCTGAGCAATCAGAAAGCGGTGAAAGTCCTTCTGTATCGCACCACGGAGGGCGGCACCGAGGAACCGGTATACGAATCCGGAACAACGAACCAGCGGTATCTTCTCCTGAACGCGGACAACGGCTGGCAGGGCGTCTTTGCAAATCTCCCCGCTTACAGCGCGGCTGGTGCGGAATATCAATATTACGCAAGGGAGTCCACCATCGGCGGCGTACCGGTGGAGAACACCGGGTTTGATGCGGAGCATCACGACGGCCAGGGAATCACCCACATCATCAACTATGGGGACGGAGAGCAGGAGGACTATGTCCAGGTGCGGGGCACCAAGACCTGGGTGGACCAGGACAAGACCGCCCGGGACCAGCTCCAGCTGTATCTCTACCGCACCACCACGCCGGGGAACACGGACTCTTGGGAACTGGTGCCGGAGACGGAGGTCATCCTCCGGTGGTTTGGCAGAGACGGCGACCAGTGGTATTACTCCTTTGAAAACCTGCCCCGCTGTGACGCGGACGGAAGCGCCTATGCCTACTACGTGATGGAGGTCTCCCCTGACGGCTATGACGGCAGGGCGGAGGAGGGCGTCTCCCTGCTGGCCGGCGGCCTCTTCCTCTACAACTTTACCAACGTCCAGCGGGGCGGCCTCTCGGTGGAGAAGTACGTGACCGGTGCGGGAAATGCTGACAAGGAATTTTCCTTCACGGTCACGCTCTCTGGGGAATCCACCGCTGGGATCCCGGCGGCGGACATTGACGGGACCTATGGCGGGATGACGTTCACAGACGGCGCTGCCGTATTCACCCTGAAACACGGTCAGAGCATGACCGCCGAGAACCTGCCCGCCGGCCTCACCTACACGGTGACGGAGGCAGAGGAGGCTGGCTATGAGACCAGCACAGCCCATGAGACAGGCACCATCCCGGCCGGCGGGACGGTGACAGCCACCTTCAACAACCACAAGGATCCCCCCGGCGGCGGGACCACCTATACCCACGTGTCTGTGCGGAAGGTCTGGCGGCTGGACGACGGCGGCACCGCCGCGGACTCCGTGACGGTCCACCTGCTGCGGGGCGGCACTGTGGCGGACACCGTGGTGCTGGATGCGGACAACAGCTGGACCTACACCTGGACCCGACTCGATGACCGGTACGTCTGGACGGTGGAGGAGGCGGATGTGCCGGACGGCTTCACCGCCGCCGTCACCCGATCCGGCTGGACCTTCACCATCATCAACGACGACACGGGAGAGCCGGAGGACCCGGAAGATCCCGACGAGCCGCCCAGCCCTGACATCCCGGAGGACCCGGATCAGCCGACGGAACCGGCTCTCCCGGATACCCCGGACACCCCAGATACGCCGGACGTTCCGGAGAACCCGGATGTGCCAAGCACCGGCGATCCCACCTGGAACGGCCCGCTGGCGCTGCTGTGCCTGGCCTCTCTGGCGGGCGCGGTGGTCCTGGACATTCTGGGGCTGCGGAGGACCCGCGGCCGCGGAAAGCGGCTGCAGTAAATCCGCCGGAGGCCGCGGCGAGAAAAGAGGGGGCAAAAGCCCTCTCTTTTCTCCATTTCACAGAGCGAAAGAGAGGAGTGTGCGGTCATGGATAGATGCGGAAAGCACAGACGCCCTTCAGAAAACAGAGAGCCCGGAACGGCCCGGCGGCGGGGGAACTGGTATCTGCGGCTGGCCGCCCTTTGCCTGGGGATCTTCCTGCTCTCCGGAGGACTGCTGCTGCGGAATCGGCTGCGGGCCGGGCGGGAACAGGCGGCCCATGCGGCGCTGGCCCGGCAGGTGCACCGCGTGGAGGAGCAGATCGCCAGCCAGGGGGGCGGAGCCCTGCCCACCCAGGACGGGATCCTGCCCCAGTATCAGACCCTATGGGAGCAGAACCAGGACCTGGCGGGGTGGATTTCCATCCCGGGCACAGCCATTGACTACCCGGTGATGCACACGGCGCTGGACGAGGAATTCTACCTGCGCCGGGCCTTTGACGGCAGTCAGTCGGTCAGCGGCACGCCGTTTCTGGCGGCGGACTGCTTTGAGGGCTGTGGGAACTATATCGTATACGGGCACAATATGAGAGACGGCAGCATGTTTGCCGCGCTGCTCTCCTACGCGGACCCGTCGTTTTGGAGACAGCATCCCAACGTCCGCTATGACACCCTGGGGGAGGCGGGGACGTATGAGGTCCTGGCCGCCTTCTACGCGGACGTCACTCTGGGAGATGCCGGAGTGGACTTTCCCTTCTACGCGTATACAGACCTGCGGGATCCCGGCGTCTTGGCGGACTATCTGGACCAGGTCCGGGCGGCGGCCCTGTATGACACCGGCGTGACAGCGGAGCCGGGGGACCAGCTGCTGACCCTTGCCACCTGCAGCTACCACACCGCGGACGAGCGCTTTGTGGTGGTCGCCAGGCGCGTGGAATAGGGGGCAGCATTCGGCGTTTTTCCAAAACGCGCAAAGCAGGCCGGGCGGAGAATCACTCCGCCCGGCCTGCTTCATGGTGCCCGCCTGGGCCATCCGTCAAAAGGGGAGATCCCTGCCGGAAATTTTGTGAAAAAAATACCAGGATTGTTTGTGAAATAACTGCCGAAATTTTTGGTTTTTTCTACATTTTTCAAACGAATTTCCTGGCAATATTGACGCAAAATATGTGAAATAAATATCTTTTGTTGACTTTCCGGGAATGGCGGCTACAATCGATTTTAGTTAACCGTAAAACTCGGGCGATCTGTGGGCCGCCCATTCCCCCGGCAGACTCAAATTTTGAACGATCTCAGGAGGACGACCATGAAAAAAATTCGTGTAGGTGTGGCCGGCTACGGCACCATTGGCCAACGGCTGGCGGACGGCGTTGCGTTTCAGGAGGACATGGAGCTGGTGGGTATCGCGGACCTGGCGCCCACGCTGTCATTGCAGGCGCTGCGGGAAAACGACATGATCGGCGCCAACGGCGTGGAGTACAAGCTCTATCTGGTGGAGGGGGCCGACCCCGCCGCCTTTGCCGCCATGGACATTCCCGTGGCGGGGAGCTTTGAGGACCTGTGCCGCAGCGTGGACATCATGCTGGACTCCTCACCCGCCGGCGTGGGGGCCAAGAACAAGGCCATCTACACGAAGCTGGGCGTCAAGGCCATCTTCCAGGGCGGCGAGAAAAACGACGTGGCGGACGTGTTCTTCCACGGCTATGCCAACTACGAGCAGGGCCTGGGGCAGGACTATCTGAAGCTGACCTCCTGCAACACCACGGGTCTCATCCGCTCCGTGGACTGCCTGGACCGGGCCTTCGGCATCGAGAAGGTGGCCATCACCATCATCCGCCGGGTGGCGGATCCCGGCGACTACCACCGGGGCCTCACCAATGCCCTCCAGATGGAGAAGGCGCCCTCTCACCAGGCCCTGGACCTGATGACCATCATGCCCCACATCAGCGCCACCGGCATCCTGGTCCACACGCCGGTGACCCACGGCCATATCATCACCGTGGTGGCCTCCGGCAAAAACGGCCGGAAGATCACCCGGGAGGAGGCCCTGGCCGCCTTCTCCGCCCATCCCCGGATCCGGGTGGTGACGGTGGACAGCGGCTTCAAGGGCAACACCTCCTTCTTCAAGTACGCCCGGGACCTGGGCAACCGCCGGGGCGACATGTATGAGATCGGCCTGTGGGCCGACTCCATTGTGGAGAGCGGCAATGACATCATGTACGCCATCAACGTCCCCCAGGAGAGCGTCACCATCCCGGAGACCATGGACGCCATCCGGGCGGCCCTCCGGATGCAGCTGACCCGGGAGGAGGGCACCGCCGCCACCAACCGCTATCTGAGGATCGGCCGCTTCAAGAACGCCGTGTAAAGGAGAGACAAGATGCGTTTTGGCATTTGTACCCTGGATGATTGGGACGTGTCCGGCAGGACGGTCCTCTGCCGGGTGGACATCAACCAGCCGGTGGACCGGACCACAGGGACCCTCCGCTCCACAAAGCGGATCGAGGCCTGTGTGCCCACGGTCCGGGAGCTGGCGGACAAGGGGGCCAGGGTGGTCCTGCTGGCCCACCAGGGCAGCGACATCGAGTACCAGAACTACTGGTCCACAGAGCCCCACGCGGAGGTCCTGCGCCGCCTGCTGGGCCGGGAGGTGAAGTGGATCGACGACGTGTGCGGCCCTGCCGCCCGGGAAGCCATCCAATCCCTGGGGGAGGGGGAGATCCTCCTGCTGGACAACGTGCGCTTCCTGGCGGAGGAGCAGACCCTGTTTGAGAAGAGCCTGAAGCTGACCCATGAACAGCAGGCCCGGACGCTGCTGGTGCGCAAGCTGGCGCCCCTGGCGGACCTCTATGTGTGCGACGCCTTTGCCGCCGCCCACCGGGACCAGCCCTCCCTGTGCGGCTTTGAGCAGGTGCTGCCCTCCGCCATGGGACGGCTGTTCGAGGAGGAGTACTGCGTCATCTCCGAATTGATGGAGCAGCCGGAGCGGCCCTGCGTCTTTGTGCTGGGCGGGGCCAAGGTGTCCGATGCCTTTCTGATGATGTCCAGCGTCCTGGAGAAGGGCGCGGCGGACACCATCCTCACCGGCGGCCTGGTGGGCAACATTCTCCTGGCCGCCAGGGGGGAGGCCATCGGAGCGGGCAGCCTGGCCTTTATCGAGAAGTCCGGCTACAGCGGCCTCATCGACACGGCCCGGGACCTGCTGGCCCGGTATGGGGAGAAGATCTGCCTGCCTACGGACGGCGCCTGGGTGGAGAACGGCCGCCGGGCGGAGGCGCCCCTGGGCAGCATCCCGCCGGAGGTGTCCCTGACGGACATCGGCGCCGCCACGGCGAAGCGGTATCAGGAGATCATCCGCGGCGCCAGGACCGTGTTTGTCAACGGCCCCATGGGGGTCTTTGAGCAGGCGGAGACAGAGCTGGGCACCAGCCGGGTGTGGGACGCGCTGGGAGACACGGCGGCCTACACCGTGGTGGGCGGAGGAGACAGCATCACCGCCACCGCGAAGTACGGCAAGACAGACCGGATCGACTATATCTGCACCGGCGGCGGGGCGCTGATCCGCTTCCTCACCGGCGAGGAGCTGCCGGTGGTGGCGGCCCTGCGGCAGGCAGCGGAGAAATGGGGGGCCGGACAATGAAAATCCAGCTTGGCATCGGCGCCGGCACCCAGACGGTGGAGGTGCCGGACCGCTGCGTCCAGCAGGTGCTGGAGCCCAATCCGGTGCCCCATGGCCTCACCGGGGAGGCGGAGGTCCGCCGGGCCCTGGCGGAGCCCATCGGCACGCCCCGGCTGCGGGAGATCGTCCGCCCCGGGGAGACCATCGCCATCATCACCAGCGACATCACCCGCCCCATGCCCACCTGGACAGTGATGCCGCCCCTGCTGGACGAGCTATGTGAGGCCGGTATCCGCCCGCAGGACATCACCCTGGTGTTCGCCCTGGGCAGCCACCGGCCCCACACGGCAGAGGAGATGCGAAGGCTGGCAGGGGAGCGGGCCTTTCAGGAGATCCGCTGCGTGGACGGCGACCCGGAGGACTGCGTCCGCCTGGGCGTCACCAGCCGGGGCACACCGGTGGACATCACCCGGGTGGTGGCGGAGGCGGACCGGCGCATCTGCCTGGGCAATATCGAGTACCACTACTTCGCCGGCTACTCCGGCGGGGCCAAGGCCATCATGCCCGGCGTGTCCACCCGGGCGGCCATCCAGGCCAACCATAGCATGATGGTACAGGAGGCAGCCTGCGCCGGGAACCTGGACACCAATCCCCTCCGGCAGGACATCGAGGAGGCCGCCGCCCTGTGCGGCGTGGACTTCCTCCTCAACGTGGTGCTGGACGAGCACAAGCAGATCCTCCGGGCGGTGGCGGGGGACGTCACCGCCGCCCACCGGGCGGGCTGCGCCTTTCTGGACACCCTCTACCGCAAGGAGATCGACCGCCGGGCGGACATCGTTATCGTCTCCCAGGGGGGCGCCCCCAAGGACCTGAATCTGTACCAGACCCAGAAGGCGTTGGACAACGCCAAGCACGCCGTCCGGGACGGCGGCGTGGTGATCTTGGTGGGCTCCTGCAAGGAGGGCCTGGGGGAAAAGACCTTTGAGGCGTGGATGACCGCCGCCCCCACGCCCCACTCCCTGATCGAACGCATCCAGCAGGAGTTCCGGCTGGGGGGACACAAGGCGGCGGCCATTGCCATGGTGCTGGAGCACGCGGACATCTACCTGGTCTCCGACCTGGCGCCGGAGCTGGTGGCATCCCTGTTCATGCAGCCCTTTTCCACCGTCCAGGCCGCCTATGACGCGGCGGCGGAGAAGCTGGGAAAGGACGCCTCCGTCCTCGTCATGCCCTATGGCGGCTCCACGCTGCCCCATGTCAGGGCGGAGACCGCCTCCGGCGCGTAAGAGCGGGAAAGCCCCCGCAAAAAAGGACTGTGTTCTTCTCAGAACACAGTCCTTTTTTGCTGCTACGGTGTCAGTCCAGAGCGTGGAGCAGATTCACCATCTCGATGGCCCCCTGGGCACACTCGGCGCCCTTGTTGCCGGCCTTGGAGCCCGCCCGCTCGATGGCCTGCTCGATGGTGTCGGTGGTGAGGACGCCGAAGAGCACGGGAATCTGGCTCTGGAGGGAGACCGTGGCGATGCCCTTGGAGACCTCCGCGCAGACGTAGTCATAGTGGCTGGTGGAGCCCCGGATCACCGCCCCCAGGGCGATGACCGCGTCGTATTTCCCACTCTTGGCCATTTTGGCGGCCACCAGCGGGATCTCAAAGGCGCCGGGGACCCAGGCCACATGGATGTCGTCTCCCCGAACGCCCCGGCGCAGCAGGCCGTCCTCACAGCCGGAGAGGAGCTTGGAGACGATGAACTCATTGAACCGGGCGCACACCACGCCCACCCGAATACCTTCCGCGACCAGATTGCCCTCATAGACCTTCATATTGCTAGTCCTCCTTAAATAGAAATAGTAAATTGGAAATGATTCGTGGTTCTGCCGACAGGAACGGAGCTCAGTACCGGACCAGATGCCCCATCCGTTGCTGCTTGGTCCGCAGGTAGTAGAGGTCCTCCGCCGTGGCGGGGATCTGGATGGGCACCCGCTCCACGATCTCCAGCCCGAAGTCCGACAGCTGGTAGATCTTGTCCGGGTTGTTGGTCAGCAGCCGCATGGTCCTGACCCCCAGGTCCCGGAGGATCTGGGCGCCGGTCCAGTACTCCCGCAGGTCCGGGGCAAAGCCCAGCTTCACATTGGCGTCCACGGTGTCCAGCCCCTGCTCCTGGAGGGCGTAGGCCTTCAGCTTGTTGATGAGGCCGATGCCCCGGCCCTCCTGCCGCATATACAGCACCACGCCCCGGCCCTCTGCCTCGATCTGCCGCATGGCGGCGGCCAGCTGCTCCCCGCAGTCGCAGCGCTTGGAGCCGAACACGTCCCCGGTGAGGCACTCGGAGTGGACCCGGCACAGCACATTTTCTCCGTCGCCGATGTCTCCCTTCACCAGGGCCACGTGGTGCTCGCCGGTCAGGTCGTTGATGTAGCCGTAGATCCGGAAGTCGCCGTACTTGGTGGGCATTTTGGCGGTGGCCTCCCGCACCACGTGCTTGTCGTGGCGGCGGCAGTAGTCCTGGAGGGCCTGGATGGTCAGCACCTTCAGCCCCCACTCCTTTGCTTTCTCCAGCAGCTCCGTGGTGCGCATCATGGTGCCGTCGTCCCGCATGATCTCACAGCACAATCCGCACTGGGGGAGCCCCGCCAGCCGGCACAGGTCCACAGTGGCCTCTGTGTGGCCGTTGCGGACCAGCACGCCGCCCCGCCGGGCCACCAGGGGAAACACGTGGCCGGGCCGGCGCAGATCCTCCGGCCGGGTGGCCGGGTCCACACATTTGCGGCAGGTGTAGCCCCGCTCCTCCGCGCTGATGCCGGTGGTGGTGTCCACATGGTCGATGGACACCGTGAAGGCGGTGCAGTGGTTGTCGGTGTTCACCTTCACCATCTGCTCCAGCCCCAGCCGGTCCGCGATCTCGGCGCTCATGGGGGTGCAGATCAGCCCCTTGGCATGGACCGCCATGAAGTTGACGTTCTCCGTGGTGGCGAACTGGGCGGCGCAGATCAGGTCCCCCTCGTTCTCCCGGTCCGGGTCGTCGATGGTGATGATGAGGTGGCCGGCGCGGAGCTCCTCCAGCGCCTCCTCCACCGTGCAGAATTGGGAATCCATTGGTCGTTCCTCCTTACTCAAAATCCGTTTTCCATCAAAAATTCCAGGGAGATGCCGCCTTTTGGGGCGGTGTCCTCCGCCGGGCGCAGCAGCTTCTCCACGTATTTGCCGATGAGGTCCGTCTCCAGGTTGACGATGTCCCCCGGCCGCTTCCGGCCCAGCACCGTCACCGCCGCCGTGTGGGGGATGACAGAGACCGAGAACCGGTCCGCCTCCACAGACGCCACCGTCAGGGAGATGCCGTCGATGGCGATGGAGCCCTTCTCCACGATGTAGCGCAGCAGGGAGGGGGCGGCGGAGACTGTGTACCACACGGCGTTGTCGTCCTGACGCCGGGCGGTGATGGTGCCGGTGCCGTCGATGTGCCCGGCCACCATGTGGCCGCCGAACCGGCCGTTCGCCGCCATGGCCCGCTCCAGGTTCACCGGGCTCCCCGGGACCAATGCCCCCAGGGAGGAGCGGTTCAGGGTCTCGTGCATCACATCGGCGGTGAAGCCGCCGGCGTCCACGGCGGTGGCGGTGAGACAGACCCCATTCACCGCCACGCTGTCGCCGATCTTCAGGTCCGACAGCACCGTCTCCGCCCCGATGGACAGCACCGCCGAGTGGGCGCCCCGCCGGACGGAACGGAGGACACCCATCTCCTCAACAATTCCTGTGAACATCCGCGTCCACCTCTCCTTCCAGCAAAAAGTCCTCTCCCAGCCGGGTGACGGTGGGGTTCCGCAGGTGCGCCGCCTGGGATGGGAGCGCCACCCCCAGGCCCTCCACCGGGGACTTGGCTTCCCCGCCGCCGAAGAGTTTGGGAGCGATGTAGGCCTGGACCCGCCGGACCAGCCCTGTCTCCAGCATGGACCAGTTCAGGGTGCCGCCGCCCTCCAGCAATACCCCGTCGATCTCCGCCGCCCCCAGGCGGTCCATCAGGGCAGGCAGATCCACATGGCCCTCCCGGGCCGGCAGCTGCCACACCCGGCATCCGGCGGCGGTGTAGGGGGCGATCCGCCCACCGTCTGTCTCGCAGGTAGCCAGGATGGTCTCCACCTCCCCGGCGGTGCGGACGATCCGGCTCTCCAGCGGGGTCCGCAGATGGGTGTCGCAGAGGATCCGCACCGGGTCCCGGCCGCCCTCCATCCGGCAGGTCAGCAGGGGATCGTCTGAGAGCACCGTGCCCACCCCCGCCAGGATGCCCCGGTACCGGTGCCGGTCCTGGTGAACCCGCCGTCGTGCCGCCTCCCCGGTGATCCACCGGGAGGCCCCGGTGGCGATCTTGCCGTCCAGGGTCATGGCGTACTTCATCACCACATAGGGCCGCTTGGTGCGGATGTAGTGGAAGAACACCGGGTTCAGGGCGTCACACACCTCCCGCAGCACGCCGGTCTCCACCTCCACCCCGTGGGCGCGGAGGATCTCCACGCCCTTGCCCGCCACCAGCGGGTTGGGGTCCAGGCTGCCCACCACTACCCGCCGGATGCCGGCGGAGAGAATGGCGTCGGTGCAGGGGGGCTGGCGGCCAGTGTGGCAGCAGGGCTCCAGAGTGACGTACAGCGTGGCCCCCGCCGGGTCCTCCCGGCAGTCCGCCAGGGCGGCCCGCTCGGCGTGGAGTCCGCCACATCGGGCGTGCCAGCCCTGGCCGATGATGCGCCCGTCCTTCACCAGCACGGCACCCACCAGGGGATTGGGGCTGACCCAGCCCACGCCCCGCTCCGCCAGTTCTGCCGCCAAGCGCAGATAGTCCTTGTCCTCCATGTCATCGCCTCCGAAAAAAAGATGCTCTGAACCAGCGGTTCAGAGCGTCGTGAAAAATACGGAAGATCCCCGTCCATGAAACAAAAACGCCCCGGAATGCACGCATTCCAGAGCGAACGTCCATGGACGCAGGAATCGATCCCTGCGGTCACGATCTTCTTTCATCCAGACTTTACTGTCGGCCTTGGAATTCCACCAAGTCATGCCTTTCGGCTCGCGGGCTGTACCGCCGGTGGGGAATTGCACCCCGCCCTGAAGACCTTGATTCAATTTTTGCCAATTATACCGCCCTGTCAGGGAAATGTCAATCCCCTTTGTGGAATGGATCTGATGATGCCGCCGGAAGGGGCCGCCCTGGCGAGCCCCGCGGATGCAGGGGGAGGGTGCTGCCGATTCCGGCGGCGCCCTCCCGGATGTTGGACATGAAAGACGGCAGAGCTCAATAGAATTCTTTCAGATAGGCCTCCACATCGCCACGGGTGCCGGAGAAGGGGCCGGGCGTCTCCATCTTCAGGGAGACCAGGGCCGTTGCAAACCGGAGGGCCGTGGGGATGTCCGAGGTCAGCCGCTCGTTGATGTACCCGGCAAAGGTGGTGTCCCCCCGGCCGGTCCGGCCGGAGAGATTTCTGGCCTTGATGGGACAGGTGTAGATCTCCTGGCCGTCGTAGACCAGCACCTCGGTATTGTGGGTGATCAGGACCTTTGGCGCCCCAGGCATAGAGGAGCTTGGCGGCCTCCGCCCGGTCCGTGAGGCCGGTCAGGATCTCCGCCTCGGCGGCGTCGGTCTTGAGGAAGCGAATGTAGGGGAGCATCTCCCGTTTTTCCGCCCAGTCGTGGTAGACCATGCTGCCGTTCTCCACCCAGCGCAGCATGGTCTGCACATCAATGGCCACCATGGCGTGCTGGGCGGCATAGGGGATCATCTCGTTGGGAATATCCCCGCCCACCAGGCCGGCCAGATGCCAGATGGCGGCGTCGATCTCCGGCACCTCCTCCGGGCGGTAGGGCTCGATGACGCTGTCCACAGTGGAGGTCCGCCGCTCCCGGTCCGGGGTGTGATAGACATTTTTCGTCACAAAAGAGGCCTTGCTGTGGAGGGGATAGACCGTGACATTGGGCGCCGGCGCAAAGGCGGCGGCCAGATCCACCTGGGTGGTGTCCGCCTTGGGGAGCACCGCGGTCTTGTGGCCGATGTTGGCGGCAGCAAAGCCGGAGTAGTACACGGCGCCGCCCACCGCCTGGACGGTGGTGCCGTCGTAGTCCACATTGGTATCCTGCGCCACCTCACCGATGATCAGAGAGTCGAACTGGCTCATTTCTGTTCCTCCTTCCGCATTTCCTCATCCGCGTCCACAAAGGACTGGAACTCCGGGCTCCAGAGGTGGAAGCGGTGCTGTTCGATCAGGGCCTTGTAGGCAAAGGAGTCGGCGGGCTTCTCCGGCAGGATCACGCCGGCCCGGGCCTCGTCCCCGCTCTGATGGGTGTCGGACCCCGCCAGGCGGTAGTATTCCGGATGGCGGCGGGCCAGCTCCAGAGCCCGGTCATTGTAGTTGTCGTGCCGGGGGTTGCCGTTGATGATCTCTGTGCCGTGGACCGCGTCCTCAAACACCGTGGTGTTGCCGTCCCGATAGGGGTGGGCGTGGATGATCAGCACCTGGTCGTGGAACTTCTGGAAGAACTCCCGGGCGCTCATGCAGCAGACGTAGGGATTGGACCGCAGCCACGCCTCATCGATGCCGTACACCAGGTAGTCGTTGTCGTTTTCCGGGAACCGCAGCTCCGCGCCGAGCAGCACCCGGAAGCCCACCTCGTCGCCCCGTTGTTTGGAGGCGCGGTAGCCAGAGAGGTAGTGGTCGCAGACAGCGTTCCAATCGTGGTCCGTGTCGATCCGGGAGAGGTACTCCGGGTGCAGGTGGTCCGTCACCACCAGGCCGGAGAAGCCGTGGCGCACATAGCGGTCCACCACCTCCGCCGCCGGCAGGTGGCCGCATTTGCTGGTCTCCGCCGTGTGGGTGTGGGGATCAAACAGGTATCCGTCCATAAAAAGCCTTCTTTCCATGATTCAGACTGTCACGCGCAGACTGCGGGAGGGAGCACAGAGCTTTGGAGCAGGGGAGCTCGAAGTCGGTTTTTCCCCCAAGAAAGCCCTTGAAGTGCAAACGTTTTCGACCTCGCGCCGCAGCTCCGCCCGCAAGAAAGAGAAGTACACTTCTGCATTGAAATATATAGAGTTTCGTTAGAAAAGTCAATATAAAACTGCGATTTTTGAACTTTTGGTCAAAACGGCAAAAACGGGGGAGCGTCTTTGGCGGTTCCTCCCCTTGACAGAGAAAAGCGATCTAAACTAGAATAAAGGCAGAAGGAGCGAAAACGTTTGCATTCAACGGGTCAGACAAGCGGACAGCGGGGCCAGAGAGCCTCTGTCCGCGGATAAGGAGGAAGGATGAACGAGAAAAGGTACAAGGCCGTCCTGTTCGACCTGGGCGGCACCCTGCGGATCGCGCTGGAGGATGAGCCCTATATGCGCCATGCCCGCAGGAAGCTGGCGGAGCTGGCGGGAACGCCGCTGCCGGTGGAGGACTTCTATCAGCTGGTGGAGGACCGCTACGAGCCCTATCGCCGCTGGGCCCTGGGGGAGAACAAGGAGTCCGGCGACCAGGAGCTCTGGTGCAAGTGGCTGCTGCCGGACTATGACCCCCAGCGCATTGCCCAGGTCTGCCATGAGCTGTCCTTTGAGTACCGCCAGTCCAAAGGGCGGCGCGTGGTGGTGGACGGCGGGGCAGAGGTGATCCGCACCCTGCACGAGCGGGGGTACAAGCTGGGCATCGTGTCCAACCTGATCGGTGAGCACGAGGTGCCCGACTGGCTGGAGGAGGACCGGCTGGACCCGTATTTTGACAGCGTGGTGCTCTCCTCCGTGTGCCATCTGCGGAAGCCCGGCGCGGAGATTTACCACATCGCGGCCCGGGAGCTGGGCGTTGATCTGGCGGACTGCGTCTCCGTGGCGGACAACATCAAACGGGACATTCCGGGGGCCAAGGCCGCGGGAATCGGCTGCAACATCATCTTCCGTTCTCCGGAGAAGAAGCATCCCGTGGAGTTCACGGAGGAGACGCGGCCGGATGCGGTGATCGACACGTTCCCGGAATTGCTGGATCTGCTGCCGCCGCTGAAGTGAACGGAGGAGGGAAACGCGCCGTCTTTTTTTGAATGATAGAAAACGTTTGTGCGATTTATGCGGGTTCAAATTTTTTCAAAGTAGCAAAATAGCTAAAAGAAAAAGAATTTTATTGGATGCTTTATAAAATATGACATATAGTTCTTGACAAAAGTATGAACGAATGTTAAATTTGGAATCGTAGAGGAACGAAAACGTTTGCGAAATTTGACGCAAACAACAAGAGGATCTGAGGAGAGAGGGTGCAAGCGGAAGATGAAACCACAAGAGCAAACCTATTCCAAGAGCCGGCGGCTGAAGAATCAGATCAAGGCGGTGGTGACAAACCCCTACAACGTCATCGTCCTGATTGCGATTGTGCTGCTGATCTATCTGATTATCCTGCCGTTGCTGGACATGATTTCCACGACCTTCGAGCTGGCCCAGCGGGACATCCGGGCTGTGGGCGGCGGCGAGGCCGGCGACTTTACCCTGTACTACTGGCAGCGGCTGCTGGCCAGTGAGCTGTCCTGGACCATGCTGATCAAGCCGTTGATCAACTCCCTGGTCATCGGCGTCTGCGTGTCCGTGTGCGCCATCCTGCTGGGTTCCATCCTGGCCTGGCTGATGGTCCGCTCGGATCTGCCCTTCAAGAAGTTTTTCTCCCTGGCGGTGATCATCCCCTACATGATCCCCTCCTGGTGCAAATCCCAGGCGTGGCTGTCCATGTTCAAGACAGCGAGGTTGGGCGGCGCGCCCGGCTTCATGGCATCCCTGGGGCTGAATGTGCCGGAGTGGCTGGCCTACGGCCCCATCGCCATCATCATCGTGCTGACACTTCACTATTACGCCTATACATACCTGCTGGTGTCGTCGGCGCTGGACTCCATCAACTCCGAGCTGGAGGAGATGGGCGAGATCCAGGGCGCGGGCAAGGCCATGATCCTGCGGAAGATCACGCTGCCCCTGGTGCTGCCGGCCATCCTCTCCGCGGTGATCCTGACCTTCTCCAAGGCCATCGGAACCTTCGGCACCATCAACTACCTGGGCTCTCCGGTGCAGTATTACACCCTGTCCAGCCAGCTGTATCGGAACATCAACTCCTCCAACACCCAGACCGGCTTTGCCATGGCGATCCTGATGATCATCATCGCCTCCATCGCCGTGTTCGTCAACCAGAAGCTCATCGGCTCCCGGAAGTCCTACGCCACCATCGGCGGCAAGGGCGGCCGTTCCACTCCGCTTCGCCTCG
>ERZ827423.1049-NODE-1049-length-29897-cov-4.303934_pt1 | contig 29897 bp, 29 predicted proteins | sample MGYA00519775_ERZ827423 | MGnify/ENA primary metagenome ERZ827423 (study PRJEB31778, sample SAMEA3449296) | human gut metagenome | biome: human gut; feature: human-associated habitat; material: faeces | place: United Kingdom | collected 2010/2012 ... | reverse complement strand
CCGCCTTGGACGCGCTATAATTCGCCTGTCCGGCGTTGCCGATGACGCCCGAGACGGAGGAGAGATTGACGATCCGGCCATAGCCCTGCTTCCGCATGACGGGCAGCACCTGCCGGTTCATGCGGACCATGCCGAAGAAGTTCACGTCCAGCTGACGCTGCGCCTCCTCGGTGCCGGTGAATTCCACCGCGCCGGAGATGCCGAAGCCGGCGTTGTTGATGACGACGTCGATGCCGCCCTCCTTCTGCACGACCTCGTCCACGGCACGCTGCACCGCTTCTTCGTCGGTCACGTCGGTCGGGATGTGGTGCAGACCCTCCACGCCGGTCTCACGGCGGCTGAGCTCATAGACCGTATAGCCCGCGGCGCGCATTTCCAGCGCCGTGCAGCGCCCGATGCCGGACGTGCCGCCTGTGATCAGGCAGACGGGGCGGCTCACAGCTCATACCTCCCCAGAACATCCGCGATCACGCCGACGGCTTCGTCGATGAGCTCGTGCGTGTGGCTCGCCATCAGGCTCGTGCGGAGCAGGCACTCATGGGGCGCCGCCGCGGGCGGCAGAGACGAATTGACATACACGCCGCCCTCATAGAGCTCCTTCGCGATCGTGAGCGTCGGAAGCGGCTCATAGGTGTAGATGGGAATGATGGGGATGCAGTCGCCGTTGGACGGGCGCATCTTGATGTTCCGCTCGTTCAGAAGGCCGCGCATGTACTTTGCGTTCTCCTGCAGCGTCGTGACGAGCTCGGGATGCGCCTCGAGCTCGCGCAGGGCCGCAAGGGCCGCCGCCGTGTTTGCGGGCGGAATGGAGGCGGAGAAGATGAACGGACGCGAGCTGTGACGCACGAAGTCTGCCACGCGGCTGCTGGCCGCCATATAGCCGCCGAGCGAGGCAAGAGACTTGGAGAACGTGCCCATGTAGATATCGACCTGATCCTCGAGCCCGTAATAGCTTGCCGTGCCGCGGCCGCCCTCGCCGATAACGCCGAGGCCGTGCGCGTCGTCCACCATCACCCTTGTGCCGTACTTCTTGGCGAGGTCGACGATCTCCGGAAGCTTGGCAATGTCGCCGCCCATGGAGAACACGCCGTCCGTCACGATCAGCACGCCGCTCTGCTCCGGCACGCGCTGAAGCTGAGCCTCAAGGTCTGCCATGTCCGCGTGCTTATAGCGCAGCATTTTCCCGTAGGACAGCTTGCATCCGTCATATATGCTGGCGTGGTTCTCGCGGTCGCATATCACGTAATCGTTCCGCCCGACTATGGCGCTGATTATGCCGAGGTTTGACTGAAAGCCGGTCGAGAATGTGACTGCGCCCTCCTTATGTACAAAGCCTGCCAGCTCTGCTTCGAGTTCGAGGTGCATTTCAAGCGTGCCGTTGAGAAAGCGGGAGCCTGAGCAGCCTGTGCCGTACCGCTCAAACGCCTTTATTCCGGCTTCCACTACCTCGGGCTGAGTCGTCAGACCGAGGTAGTTGTTCGAGCCGAGCATTATGCGCCGCTTGCCCTCCATGATGACCTCGACGTCCTGACGCGATTCCAGCGCATGGAAATAGGGATATATGCCTTTTTCCCTGTAATCTTTTGCAAGGGTAAAGTTTTCGCATTTTGTGAAAATATCCATCGTTTGCAGCTCCTTTACTAACTTCAAAAATTTTGATTAAAAAATTTGAACTAATATCTGCATGATAACCGAATGCCGCAAACTTGTCAATATGATTTGTGCGATTTGTGCTCAGCATCTGTTGAATACGGTTTCGATACGGAGATTGCCGAAATTTATACAATCACACTCGGATTGTAGTGCGTCTGCATCCCCCCGGGGGGCTTAAAATCCCAGAGGCAATCATGTATACTCAATGACAGTAAGCATGAAGCGCTCATGAACTGTATGCGGAGCGGAGGCCGATCACCTCCGCTCCACTCAGATACAACGGAGGAAAGAACAGATGTCCAAAAAAATAACTGCGATAATACTCGCGCTTGCGGCGCTGCTGTCGCTCGCTGCCTGCGGGAGCTCCACTGCACCTGAGCAGAGCGCTGCGCCCGCGCAGGAGAATACTGCACAGGAAAACACCGCGCAGGAAATGCGTATTGTGACCGATACATGGGGACGTAAGGTCGAGATACCCTATAACGTCGAGAGCATTATCTGCCTCGGTTCGGGCGCGCCGCGCATGGCGGCGTACCTTGATGTCGTGGACATGATGGTCGGCGTTGAGGATCACGACAAGGAGGCCTATAACATTCTCCGCGACTATAACCCGGTTTACCGCGACGAGATAAAGGAACTGCCCGCGGTCGGCTCGGGCGGCGGCAGCGGTGCGAACAACGGCTATGCCGAGGAGATAATCACCGTTGCACCCGACGTTATCCTCGCGGGCTTCTCTGCCGAGGCGGCGGATGAGCTTTACGGCCAGACCGGCATACCCGTTGTGTGCGTGCGCTATCTCAGCCGCAATTTCGTGGACGAGAGCTTCTACGACGCGATGCGCGTTTTTGCCGAGGTCGTCGGAGCACAGGAGCGCTGCGAGGCCGTGCTCTCTTTCATCGATGAATGCAAGCAGGATCTTAACGACCGCACCAAGGACATCCCGGATTCCGATAAGCAAAAGGTCTATACCGGCGCTGTTACGTTCTCCGGCCGCCACGGCTTTGGCGGCACCTATGCGCACTTCGGCCCGTTCATGGGTGTGAACGCGCTCAATGTTGCCGATGAGGCGGCGGACCAGAACTACTATGAGGTAGACCTCGAGAAGGTCATCGAATGGGATCCCGATATAATCTTCCTTGATCCGGGCAACATGGATCTTGTGAACGACGAATATAACACTAACCCCGGCTTCTTTGACGCGCTGCGCGCGGTGAAGGAGGGGCAGGTCTACACTATGCCCTCCTTCAATAACTGCGGGACGAACATCACCTACGCGCTTATGGATGCCTACTACGCCGGAATAGTGCTCTATCCCGAGCAGTTTGCTGATGTGACGATGCCGGAGATCGGCGGGAAGATACTCACCTTTATGCTCGGCAAGGACACCTTTACCGAGATGGAAGCGGGCGGTCTTTACTACGGAGAATTGACGATCGGAGAATAAACAGAGATGAGGAAGAAAAGCCTTGAGATGCTTAATAATGACTACGGGCGCTACATATGGAGAAAGTGGCTCGTGCTGCTTGTGCTGCTCGCCATTACTGCCGCATCCGGGCTTTTCTCGCTTATCGCGGGTTCTGCGGGACTGTCGGTGAAGGAAGTGATCCTCGCGATAGCCCACCGTGGCGACCTTCGGACAGAAACGATAATCTGGAACGTGCGTATGCCGAAGCTCGCTACCGCCGCTGCGGTGGGAGCGGCGCTTGCATTGAGCGGCTGCATCATGCAGAACGTGCTGCGAAACCCGCTTGCCTCGTCGTCTACGCTGGGTGTGTCCCAGGGCGCGTCCTTCGGCGCGGCAGTGGCGATAGTGTATTTCGGCGCGGGGATCCAGGTCAACGCCGGGGGGACGTCCTCTGCGCTGACCGTGACAAATCCCGCGCTCGTGACGCTCTGCGCGTTCGCGGGGGGGATGGCGACGACTGTTGTTATCCTCGCCATCTCGCGCCTGCGGGGCACGACCCCCGCGACCATGGTTCTCGTCGGCGTTGCGCTCAGTTCGATGTTCACCGGCGGCACGGCGCTCATCCAGTATTTCTGCGACGACGTCATGGTCGCGACGGTCGTATACTGGACATTCGGCAGCCTTGGCCGCGCCGGGTGGCGGGATATTGCCATAATCGTGGTACTGACCTTCGGCGCGTTCGGGTATTTCATCTATAACCGCTGGAACTATAACGCGATGGAGAGCGGCACGAGCACGGCAAAGAGCCTCGGCGTCCATGTCGACGCGCTCATTCTCTCCAGCATGGTGCTGTGCGCGCTCATATCCTCCGTGGCTGTAGCATTTGTCGGCTGCATCAGCTTCATCGGCCTTATCGCGCCGCATATCATGCGCCGTTTTCTCGGCAACGATTACCGCTTCCTTATCCCAGCCTCGGCACTGTGCGGCTCGGCGCTGCTTATTCTGTCGGACATCGTCTCGCGGACGCTGCTGTCGCCGACGGTACTGCCGATCGGCGCGCTGACCTCTTTCCTGGGCGCGCCGCTGTTCCTCTACCTCATCATAAAGCGAGGCGGCATGAAATGATAGAAGTCAAGAACCTGAGTTTTTCATACGGAGAAAGAGAGATACTGCACGGCGTCAGCTTTTCGGCAGAAAACGGTGAACTGGTGGGTATCCTCGGCAATAACGGCGCGGGCAAGAGCACGCTCGTCACGTGCATCAACCGCATAAATACGCCGGGCTCGGGCACTGTCCTGCTCGACGGCGAGGACATCGCGCAGTTCGGGCGCAGGAAGCTTGCCCGGAACATCGCCTATGTCGCGCAGAAAAACGAACTGACGCAGGCCACGGTGTTTGACTGCGTCCTGCTTGGCCGCAAGCCATACATAAAATGGTCGGTGGGCGACGAGGACGTGAGCATCTGCGACAGGGTCATCGAGCGCGTCGGCCTTGCCGAACTGCGTCTGCGGCCTGTGGACGAGCTGTCCGGAGGTGAGCTGCAGAAGGTCATGCTCGCACGCGCTCTCGTGCAGGAGCCGAAGGTGCTCGTGCTTGATGAGCCAACGAGCAATCTTGACCCGAGAAACCAGCATGAAATGATGAAGCTTGTGCGCACGGTAGCGGATGAGCGCGGGATAACCGTGCTCGTGGTCATCCATGACCTGAGCCTTGCCATGCGCTTCTGCGATAAATTTCTGCTCATGAAGGATGGCAGTGTGTTCAGATATGGCGGTAGAGAGGTGCTGTCGGATGACAACATCTTCCCGGTGTACGGTATGCATGCTTATGTTGAGACCGTACACGGCTTGCCGGTAGTCGTGATGCACGAGGATGATTGGGGTGCAGACAATGAAGGATGAACGCGCGAAATGGGACGAGGCTGCACCCGAATACCAGAGCGTATTCCGCCTTGGACTGAACGACTACAATTCAGCACTGCTGCGCTTCTGGCAGGAAAACGGGATGCTCACGCCGGGCTGCCGGGTGATAGACATCGGCTGCGGCGTCGGCAAGTACGGTGCGTATCTCGCCGGGCTCGGCTGCGACGTGACGCTGACTGACATTTCCGAGAATATGATCGCCCATGCGCGCGAGAACATGGCACCGTACAAGACCCCGTGGCACGCTGTATGCTGTGATTTCAATGAGATCAGCGGCAGGGAGGAGCCGTTCGCGGAGGGCTTTGACCTTGCAATATCCACCATGTCACCTGCAATACACGATGCAGCCACCGTCAAAAAAATGAGCCGCATGACACGCTCATGGTGCTTTACGGCGAATTTCTATGAGTGGCGTCAGCCGCTCCGTGACGCGCTGATGAAAGAGATAGGTATTGAGCCGCGCCCAAAGCATACAGGCGATCTGAAGGCCGGCTGTGCTGCTCTTATACAGGGAGTGACAGACGCGGGCTATGTGCCTCAGGTGAAGTATGTCGATTACAATTGGTCGGATAAGCGCGGTGCGGAGGGGATGGCAGAGTATATGCGCCGCAATTACTTTGCGGATGAGCTGAACGCAGATGCGCTGTGCGCCGCCGCGCTGGAGCGTCTCAAAGATATATGCGATGCCGACGGCAACGTAAACGACGAAATAAACACGAAAGTGGCGTGGATATACTGGAGAACAGGAGAGAGAACATGATAAAAGAGCTGTATGAAAAAGCGGGCGAGCTGCATGGGCATTACTGCCCCGGCCTTGCAATAGGGGTCAGAGCCGCGGCTGCGGCGCTGGATATCCTGAGCCCGGAGAAAAAGAAAACAAATCTGTACTGCATCTCCGAGAGCCGCGCCTGCTACCTCGACGGAATACAGGTCGTTTTCGGAACGACGGTCGGGAACGGGCGTCTTGAAGTGCGCGACAGTGACGAGGCGGCGTTCAACTTCTATGACCGCGAGAGCGGGAAGGGCGTGAGGCTTGCCGCCGCCGTTATGCCTGAGGGGCTGAGCCGCGACGAGAAAAGGGACTTTATCCTCACCGCGCCGCTCGACGAGGTATTCACGCAGACGCCTGTGCGCTTTGAAGCGCCGCCGGATCTCCCGCCGAAAAAGAAGAGATAAAGAGGGAAACAAAAACCCCGGAGAAAGCTTGGCTTCCTCCGGGGTCGTGCTGTTATTTACTTCACCGCGTCGAGCAGAGCCTGAACACGGTCGGTCTTTTCCCAGCTCACGCCGAGGTCTTCGCGCCCCATGTGGCCGTAGGCGGCGAGCTTGCGGTAGATAGGACGGCGCAGGTCGAGGTCACGGATGATGGCGCTCGGGCGCAGGTCGAACACCTTCTGCACCGCTTCGGACAGGACGGCGTCGGAGACCGTGCCGGTGCCGAAGGTCTCAACGAGGACGGACACGGGAGCGGCCACGCCTATCGCGTAGGCAAGCTCTATCTGGCAGCGCTTCGCAAGGCCAGCCGCGACGACGTTCTTTGCCGCGTAGCGCGCGGCGTAGGCTGCGCTGCGGTCGACCTTTGTCGGGTCCTTGCCGGAGAAAGCGCCGCCGCCGTGGGGAGCGCTGCCGCCGTAGGTGTCGACGATGATCTTGCGCCCGGTGAGACCGGAGTCGCCATGCGGCCCGCCGATGACAAAGCGGCCGGTGGGATTGACAAGGTACTTGGTGTTCTCGTCCAGAAGCTCCGCGGGAACGGTGGTCTTGATGACCTTTTCGATCATGTCGGCTCTGATCTGCTCGAGAGAGACCTCGGGGGAGTGCTGCGTGGAGATAACGACGGTGTCGACTCTGACGGGGCGGCGCTGCTCGTCATACTCAACGGTGACCTGGGTCTTGCCGTCGGGTCTGAGATAGGTGAGCTCGCCGGATTTCCTGACGGCGGTGAGCTTCTTTGCGAGCTTATGGGACAGGGAGATGGCCATCGGCATAAGCTCCGGGGTCTCGTCGCAGGCGTAGCCGAACATCATGCCCTGGTCGCCGGCACCGTTCTGGAGCTCGTCATATTCGCCGTTCTTGTTCTCAAGGGACTTGTCAACGCCCATTGCGATGTCGCCGGACTGCTCGTCGATGTTCGTGATGATGCCGCAGGTGTCGCAGTCAAAGCCGTATTTTGCGCGGTCGTAGCCTATCTCACGAATGACCTCGCGCGCGATACGCGGAATGTCAACATAGCACTCGGTGCTTATCTCGCCCATGATATGGACAAGGCCGGTGGAGACGGTGGTCTCGCAGGCGACGCGCCCCTGCGGGTCCTTCTCAAGGATGGCGTCGAGCACGGCGTCGGAGATCTGGTCGCATATCTTATCGGGATGCCCCTCGGTCACGGATTCGGATGTGAAAAAGTAATGGCTCATTTATATTTCCTCCTTTGTATTTTTACAGAACTTTGGGTCAAGAGCAGTAAAAAAGCTCCGTCAACCGACGGAGCATAAAGTCTGCATAAAAGCCTCATCTTTCGTATCACCGCCGGATTTGGCACCTTGCATACGCAGGTTGCCGGGCTTCACAGGGCCGTTCCCTCCACCGCTCTTGATAAGGTGTTCAATTGTACTGTGATATTATAGCAGATTTTCGCGCCCTGTCAATAGCCGCGGCGAGGGAAAGGTAAATTGCTTATTCAAGTAGAGTGTGTTATCATATAAATACTGCCAATGATCGCATACTGAATATGGAGATAAATGCCATGGATGCACGGAAAAATCTAATTATTATAAAGGGCAAGGATCAAACGGATGAAGTTGCAAGTCTGCGGTTCAACAATGATAAATGTGAGGTCGTTTATACCAGTGCTCCTGATAGGACATATAAATTCAATATCAGCAATGTAGAATTGCTGCCGCTCCAGAAGTATATTGATCCGGGACAAGTCATAGTAAAAGCAAACGGGAAAACGATCACAGGTATTGACAGCATCCTTGATTTTGGCTCGTACTATCGTATAGTCCGCGGCGGCAAAAAGGATATGTCATTTCAAAAAAACGATGTACAGATTCAGACAAACTGTTTGTCAGACAGCAAGAACCGGGAAGTATTTGATTATTTCAAAGAGACTGCGGCAGCAGTAAGCCTGAAAGAGAATGATTTTAACATTCTGAATGCGCAGTATGAAAAAATTCAGGCAGTCAGTGATGATACTGTATTGGCAAATTATTTTGATCCGTATAAACCGACTGAAATGCCGCGTAAGCCGGATACAATTATTTACCCTTTCGGATTGAATCAAAGCCAGAAGTTGGCAGTAGAACGTGCGCTTTCTTCCAAAATCAGCATAATTCAGGGACCGCCAGGCACCGGAAAAACACAGACGATCCTCAATATTATTGCTAATATTGTGCTGAACGGTAAAACCGTAGCGGTCGTTTCCAATAATAACTCCGCAACGCATAACGTTGTTGAAAAGCTGGAGAAGAAAAATGCTGCATTTCTGACTGCGTTTCTTGGCAGCGTCGCCAACAGGCAGGCTTTCTTGGACAGTCAGACAGGCGCATATCCCAATATGAAAAGCTGGGAATTGCAGGCAGAAGCTTGTTGCGCGCTTGAGGAAGAAGTCAAAGTCCTTTCAAAAGAACTCAATGATATGCTGAATAATAAAAACCGTATTGCAGAAATTGAGCAGGAGCTTTTACGACTTGTCCCGGAGCAGCACTACTTTGAGGAATACTATGATACCTACGGAGAAATACCGGCATGGAATTGGGGACGGCTGTCTTCTAAGAAAATCTTTGCTCTTTGGATGGAGCTCGAACGGCATTTTGAGAGCAAGTCAACATTTGGGCTTTTTCAGAGACTGTCTATATTTTTCCGCTTTGGGCTGAATTCGCTTAGGTTTCTTCTTAACGCATCGGAAACAGCCATTCCATATTTACAGAATCAGTTCTACATAGTAAAAAAACAAGAGCTGGAAGATGAAAAGCTGCTGCTGACGCAGAAGCTGTCCAACTATGCTTTTGACGCAAAGATGGAAGAGCTTACGCAGAAATCTCTCCGACTGTTCCGGGCAGAGCTTGCTGCGCGGTATCACTGGCAGAATGGCCGAATACGCTATGAGATGGGGGACTTCCGTTGGAATTCTGAAGATTTTACTCGCGAGTATCCCGTTGTACTTAGCACTACATATTCGATCAAGGGTACGTTGAATCCCAATCATGTTTATGATTATATTATCGTCGACGAAGCATCACAGGTCGATTTAGCTACCGGGGTGCTGGCGTTCTCATGCGCGAAAAATATCGTGATAGTCGGAGACTTGAAGCAGCTTCCAAATGTAGTGACGGAGGCTGATATCGAAATAAGCGATGCAATTTGGCAAAAATATTCTCTTGAGGAGAGATACCATTTCTCTACACACAGCATGCTTCTTTCCGCTTTGGAAACATGGCCGGATGCACCTACCACACTGCTGCGAGAGCACTACCGCTGCCATCCGAAGATCATCGACTTTTGCAATCAGAAGTTCTATAACGGGCAGCTGATTATTATGACAAAGGATAATAACGAACCTGATGCGTTGACAATGTACCGTACAGTTGCGGGAAACCATGCGCGGGGACGCACAAATCAACGTCAGATCGACGTGATCCAGCAGGAGGTGATCCCGCACCTTAGGCAAAAAAATTACAATAGCATTGGTATTATAACGCCATACCGTGATCAGGTCTCCGCGATACGCAGGCAGCTGGGCGATAGTTATGAGGTCGATACAGTTCATAAATTTCAGGGACGTGAGAAAGACGCAATCATCCTCACGTCTGTTGACAACGTAATTTCAGATTTTGTTGATGACCCGCATATGCTGAACGTTGCAGTATCGCGCGCGGTTCATTCACTCACGGTTGTCACGTCGCAGGATTCACGCAATAACCAGACAAATTATGGGGATCTGATGCGGTACATTGAGTACAACAACTTTGAAGTCATACAAAGCCAAGTGTACTCTGTGTTTGATATGCTTTATCAAGGCTATGCAGAGCAGCGCCGAGAGTATCTGCAAAAGCACAAACGGGTATCGGAATATGATTCCGAAAATCTCATGTACGCTATAATACAAACCGTGCTGTCAGAGGAGATATTTTCTGCTGTTGACTGTGCTGTACATGTTTCACTCGCGATGCTGATTAAGGACTATTCATCCCTTTCGGAGAATGAATGCATGTATGCTCGGAACCAACTTACTCATGTGGATTTCCTGCTGTTCAGGAAGATGGACAAACAGCCTGTATTGGCAATCGAAGTAGATGGGACACGCTTCCATGAATACGGCAGCAATCAGGCGGAGAGGGATGAAAAGAAGACCTGCATTTTAGAGAAATGCGGCATTCAGCTGCTGCGGCTCAGAACGGATGGCAGCGGCGAGCAGAAAAAAGTTGAAGCAGCCATACTGTCTGCACTGCAATCGTAAAAGTTTGAGCGATGTTCTAAAGAAACTTTACTGAGCTACTTGAGTGCCAAATGCAAGGGCGCAATCCCCAATTACCACTTGCCTTAAAAACGGCTTTATGGTATGCTGACAGGCAGTGAATGGTGCATGAATAACAGTACAGACCGCGTCCCGGGCGCTGGGATTTGCGTAAAGATAAAAATACTTTAAGGAGATAAAAGCATGGCAAAATACAACAAGATCACCGCTGACCTCGCTGAAAAGCTCAAGGCGATAGTCGGTGAGGAGAGATTCTATTTTGACGGCAGCATTCCCGAGGACTACTGCCACGACGAAATGCCCATCTACGGCAAACGCTTCCCCGAAGCGGTATGCGAGGTGGAGAGCACCGAAGAGGTTGCGGCCATTATGAAGCTCTGCAATGAGAACCTCATCCCCGTTACCCCGCGCGGCGCGGGCACCGGCCTTGTCGGCGGCGCGGTCGCACTGAACGGCGGCGTAATTATCTGCACGGCGCGCATGAACAAGATCCTCGGCTACGATATGAAGAACCTCTGCGTTCATACTCAGGTCGGCGTAAGGCTCTGCGATCTCGCGGCGGATGCTCAGGCTCACGGCCTGTTCTATCCTCCCGATCCCGGCGAGAAGACCGCGACGGTCGGAGGCAACGTCAGCACTAACGCCGGCGGCATGCGAGCTGTCAAGTACGGCGTCACGCGCGACTATGTCATGGCGATGACCGTTGTCCTCCCGAGCGGCGAGATAATGAAGCTCGGCAAGACCGTCTGTAAGACCAGCTCCGGCTACAGCCTGCTGCACCTGATCTGCGGCTCCGAGGGCACCCTCGGCATCATCACCGAGCTTACGCTCAAGCTCATCCCCGCGCCCGCCTGCGATGTGTCCCTGATCCTGCCCTTTGCCGAGCTTGCCGACGCCATCGCGTCTGTGCCATCGATAAAGCTTGCGAACCTCGATCCTCAGTCCATTGAGTTCATGGACGCGGACATCGTCAAAAGCTCTGCCGCGTTCACCGGCAACGCCATCTTCCCCACTGAGGTGGGCGGCAAGGCCGTCGGCGCGTGCATCCTTGTCACGCTTGTCGGCAACAGCGATGATGAGCTTTACCTTAAGATGGAAAAGCTCGGAGAGGTCGCCGAGAAGGTCGGCGCGATGGATGTTCTCGTTGTCGATACCCCGTCGCTGAAGAAGGAAGTATGGGCGGCGCGCAGTTCGTTCCTGACCGCGATCGAGGCCGACACCAAGCTTCTTGACGAGATGGACGTCGTTGTCCCTGTCGACAGGATCGCGGAGTTTCTCGTCTATGTCCGCAAAGTCGGCGCGGAGCAGGGGATAAAGATCCGCAACTTCGGCCACGCCGGCGACGGCAACCTGCATATCTACTGCTGCTCCAACACCATGACGCGGGAAGAGTTCATTCCCAAGGTCAAGGTCATCATGGACAAGTGCTATGCCAAGTGCACTGAGTTTGAAGGTCAGGTCTCCGGCGAGCACGCCATCGGCCACGCGAAGAAGGAGTACCTCAAGGAGTCCGTCGGCGAGGCTGCATTCAACCTTATGGCTCAGATCAAGCAGGTCTTTGACCCGAACATGATACTCAACGTCGGCAAGGTATGCACTTATACCGACGACGGCGAATAAGCAGACGCGCAGTTAAAAAGTATCCCGCACCGCCGGTGCGGGATACTTTTTTCGGCCCTGAATGTGCCGAAAACCCTTGACAAATAAAGAAAAACAGTTATAATAATATAGCCTGTCCATGGAGACGGGCGATCCTTGCTCCCGTCTGAACGGGGGCCAACAGACCAGAAGGAGGTGCAACCATGGCAAAAGCAAGCGAAAAGTACGAAGTGATGTACATCATCAACCCCAACCTCAGCGAGGAGGAGACTGCCGCTGTTGTTGAGAAGTTCAAGGCACTTGTGGAAGCGAATGGTACTCTTGAAGAGATGGAGGAGATGGGTAAGCGCAAGCTCGCTTACGAGATCAACTACATTTCCGAGGGCTACTATGTGCTGATGAAGTTCACCAGCGCTCCCGAGTTCCCCGCCGAGCTGGATCGTATACTCGGTATTACCGACGGCATTCTGCGTCGCCTGATTACCCTGCGTGCAGAGTAAGGAGCGATAATTATGCTGAACCATATCACCATTATGGGGCGTCTGACCAGAGACCCTGAGCTCAGATACACCCAGTCCCAGACGCCGGTAGCGTCCTTCACCCTTGCGGTCGACCGTGATTTCGGCAGCCGTGACGGCGGAGAAAAGCAGACCGATTTCATCGACTGTGTCGCTTGGCGTCAGACCGCGGAGTTCGTCAGCAAGTATTTCACGAAGGGCAGCATGGCCGTTGTTTCCGGCCGTCTCCAGATCCGTGACTGGACCGATCGCGATGGCGGCAAGCGCCGCAGCGCGGAGGTCGTTGTTGACAATATGTACTTCGGGGAAAGCCGCCGCCGCGACGGCGACAGCGGTGACAGCCGCAGCAGTTCATACAGCAGCTATGGCAATTCCGGCTCTGCCGGAAAGAGCAGCGCTCCCGCTGCTTCCGCCTTTGCGGAGCTGGATGACGGCGACGGCGAGCTGCCGTTCTAAAATTTTGATAGGAGGATACAGCTTTGGCTTTCGATAAGAACAATCCCAAGAACCGCAAGCGCAGAAAAGTGTGCCAGTTCTGTGTTGATAAGGCCACCTTTATCGATTACAAGGACACCGCAAAGCTCCGCCGCTTCGTGTCCGAGCGCAGCAAGATCCTGCCGCGCCGCACTACCGGTGTTTGCGCAATGCACCAGCGTGAGCTCACCGAGGCTATAAAGAGAGCACGTCAGATCGCTCTCCTGCCTTACGTGACCGACTGATAATTTTTAAATAGCAAGAAATGAGACGGCTTTGGCCGTCTCATTTCTTGCGCTCCATCGTATAGAAAAGCGCCTGCATACCTTGGCATGCGGGCGCTTTTGCCATCTCGAATAGCCCGAACTGCGGCGTCATTCTAAAACGCCGATCGCTGCTTCGTCGCAGCAGCTCAGGTACATCCGGTATACCGCTACGGCCATCAGCGCGCAGCATACCGTCATGGCCGCGTAGCAGCCGAGGTACCAGTTGCCGTGCCGCTGGACGAGGTATTCGGACACGCCCGTCCCGGCAAGACCGACGAACCACACCGCCCATATGACCCAGTGCCTTGCGCCGAGGCCGTTGGCCTTTACGCTCCGGCGGCTGTAATAAATGAGCAGTGCGCCGATGCATATCGCGCAGATCATCTGCACGATGCTGACAAAGCCGTTGAACTTCATGAAGCTGGAGTCGTTGCGGGTGCTGTCCAGCAGCAGCTCTATCGCGCTGTAAAGCAGCAGGAAGTACCTTGCGGTGTTGCCGTCGCTGCTGCCGCGCTTCATCGGACGCCTGCGGCAGCGATAGAAGAACTCAAGCAGGACTGCCGCCGCGATGAGCATAAGCAGAAACTCCACAAAGAAGGTCGCGAAGCGGTATTCAACGGCGCCTGTGGAATTCGTGACGCCGGAAGCGATGGGCAGGTGCTGGAGCGCGGGCGTCGTTACGGCGATCTTGCTGCGGCAGGAGCTGTTGAAGAGCGCGCTCAGGCGGATGAATGCGACCGCGAGAGCCGCCCCCGGGGCGAAAGCGTCCAGCAGACGGACAATGCTGCGCTCAAAGCCAAGCTTCTTCACAATAAGCGCGGCAAGCCACACGCCGAGCAGCGCGCCGGGCAGGCAGTAGCTGCCGGTGGAGTAATCCGTCAGCGCGCCCCAGATGCCGTTATACTGCTCAAAGTGGCAGTACCAGTGTATCACGCGGCAGATAGGCACGGAGAGGATAATTGCAAGCGGAAAGAAGAGAAGCATCGCGGTGCTGCCGCCGCCGTTCACGCGCTGCAGGGACAGCGACAGCATGAGGCATGCGAGCAGACCGAAAACTATTATTACCGAGCTCCAATAGAGGACTGTGGAGCCGCTGTATATGGCTATGGGATTCATTTGCTCGCCTCCTCATTCGGGATCGCGGTGGCAAAATAGATGATGTCGCTGACGGTGCGCTCATAGCCGAAGTCGATGTGGTTTATCGGCTCGCCGTTCATGATGATCTCCGAGGTCTGGCCACCGTCAAGGTTATAGGCCTTCTGCACACCCTTGGAATGGACAAAGCGCGCAAGCTCGTTGATGGTTGCGCGGGGACGCGCGTCGGTGGTGTGGTTGATAGTCATAAGGAAATAGTGCAGCTCGTCAGACATACCAATGCAGGAGCGGGAATACTCGGTGTCTATCTCGCCGATGGGGTAGCGCTCGCAGTATTGCAGTTCGCCGTTATCCACGAGCACGGGGCCGAAGGCGATGGCAAAGACAACGTCGTTATCCTCAATGAATTTCTGCGTCTCGCCCTCGCCGGTGAGTTCGCCCGCGCGGGTGAAGAGCATGTCGCCGGTGGAGGTGAAGAAGCAGGAGTCGACCTTGGCGGGGCTGTTGCGGTAGAGCGTACGCTGGTACACGGTGATGCCGAGATCGCGGAAAGCATAGAAGTCGCCGTTTATTGCGACGACGGCATTTGCCTGCTTTGCCATATCCGAGGCGTAGAGCTGGACGCTGGAGCTGTAGCTGTCCTCGGCAAGTTTGCGCCGCAGCTGTGAGCCGTGCGCGACCTTGACCTCAGCGCAGGTGCAGCAGCGCTGGTTGATGTATTCCTTCCATGTGATGACGAGTATGGTGTCATCAAGGTAGTACCGGATCGGTTCGCCGGGGACGAAGTCTGCGTTCTCATCGAAGATGACGGACTGTCCGTCGAGCAGGTCGGCGGCGTTTTTTATGACCTCGCGGATATCGGCGGGGTCATTTGTTGTGCCGAAGTTTGCCGGGTTTGGCACGGGAGAGACAGTGTCGTTCTCCTGCAGGGTGTATATCTTCTTTATGTACGCAAGCTCGCCGAGGGCGTCGCTTGCGGCGTTGTTGACGTATACGTCCAGCTTATCGGACAGGCTGAGAATACTGCTGCCGGAGGCATTGGAGAGCGTACCGGAGGCGGGGTGGATGTTGAAGAGCGCCCACAGCAGTATAAGCGCCGCGAGCAGACCGAAGAGCAGCGTGATGATCCCCGCGCGCGGCGCGTCATTCCGCTTCTCCGGGGCGGGCGCGGCGCTCACGGGAGCGCGCATCGGCATCGGCTTCCTCACCGGACGCGCGGCTGCGGTCAGATCCCGGCTCCGCCAGAGGTGAGTGTTCCCATCCGCCTTCTCCTCCTGCGCTTCAGGCTCGACGACCGGCTGCGGCGTGGGCTCCTCCGCGGCGGCGGGAGCGGCAGGGGCTTCCTCCTGAGGGGCGGAGCCGCCGAATTCCGCGAGTATCGAATCAAGATCGTTCATACTGTCGAGATCGTCGTTCATGCGTGCCCCTCCTTTCAGTAACCCGCTCCGCCGTTGAGGGCTTTGAGCAGGGAAGTGTTCATTATGAGCTGCCATCTGCCGTCCGTATAATTGAGGGCGAGCGTAATTTCATCTGTGGTGTAATAGTTAGCGGCGCTTTCGAGGATCTTTTCGAGAGCCTGAAGATAGGCGCGCTCGGTGATCTCGGGCAGATAGTTGTTGTTATCGTCATAGACCTCGCTTGACGGGAGCTGCTGCACAAGGTGCTTGAGCTGAACCTGCGTCTCATCGGCGACAGCGGCTTCAAGCGCGGGGAGCGAGAGATAGGTGAAGCTGACATCCTGCGCCGCGTCGAGCTTGTCGGTCCTGACGCTGCCGGTAAGCTCATAGCCGTAGCTGGCGTGCAGGGCTGCATACACCATTTTCCCGGACTCGGTGCTCGGCTCGTTCTCAAGGCCAAGGCTCGTATAATCGCGCACCCGGTCATAGGCCGCGGTATAGTCCCCTGCGATGAGCGAATCGAAGAACACCGTGACGGCCTCCTGCGGATCGCCCGTGGGCTTTGCGATGACCGTGCCGCCGAAGCAGCCCGCAACGGCAAGGAGCATCCCGGCTGTACACAGCAGCACCGTGAGCAGCGTGAGCTTCATGTCGGCGTTATATTTCTTCTTGAGCTTTACCGCCCCGAGGACGCCCGCTGCGATGAAGAGGGCGATGAACAGGAGGGCGGCAAGCGGAGTCGCGGCCCTGGCAGTCTCAGCCTCCTGAGTGGCCGCCGTGGGAGCGGGACCGGCCGAAGCGGCGACGGCGGGCACGGTAGGCGTGGGCTCAGCCGTCGGTTCGGGAGAAGGTGTGCCGGGCGGGTTCGCGACGGTGTAGTTCGTGTACTCGCACACGGCGGTGCAGTATGCCGTCAGCAGCTCCTCGGCGTTTTCGACGTTATCGGTGAACATCACCAGCGCGATAGGCTGGGAGGTGAAGGCAAGGCCGCAGTCGTTCATAAACGAATGGCCGTTTTCGGAAACGTACCCGTACTTGTGGGCAATCTTGAAGCGCGGCTCATGCAGCATGAAGAAGCGCTCCTGCTCGGTCTGCTGCAAAGTCTCGATGATGCCTGGGAAGCGCTCCTGCTCATCATACAGCAGCTTCAGGCAGCTGATGAACTGACGGGCGGTATAGATATTGTCAGTATAATAATTGTCCGGCACGTCGTTCAGGTCAACGCCCATATAGGGCGCGGTAAGCTCACGGAACTTGGAGTACCCGCCGACGACGCTGCTGCTCCAGAGAAACATCGACCAGTCGTTATCCGAGTAGATGAGGGATGCGTCACGCACATATTCGTAGGTGACGTTCGGATAGTAGCTGTCCCAATCAAGCTGGCCGCTCTGGATAAGGTCGGTGAAATACATATTGAGAGGGAGCTTGTACATACTGGCGGCGGTCTTGTATTCATCGCCGTTTATGTAGTGCTCCTCCCCAGTGACGAGGTTGCAGTACCCGGCGGTGATCTGGTCGAGCGACACATCGCACTCCTCGAGCACCTGATCGACTACCTGCTCCCAGGTTTTCCCGGCGTACAGCGCGTCATCGCCATCGTCGGCGAGGGCGGAAAGACCGAGCGACAGGCACAGGGTCAGCACCGCGGCCGCGGCAATTGCTTTTCTGAGAATCTTCATTGCTCTCTCCCAAAAATAAACAGTTAAAATCTTTTCTATTATATGCAAAATGCGCTCTGTTTTCAAGAGTAAAGCGCAAATTTTGGGGATCGGCGGAACGCGGCCTTTACCTGTGCATAAGATATACGAGGAGAGGGAAAACTTGAACGGGGGGGCTGAGAGCATGAACATACCTAACATGATAAGCATGGTCAGAATACTGCTGACGCCGGTTTTTGCGGTGCTGTATGTCAGAGGTGCGCTCTGGCAGGCACTGGGCGTGCTGCTTCTGTGCGCCGTGTCCGACGTGCTTGACGGCGCGATCGCCCGCCGCTTCAATATGGTGACCGATCTCGGCAAGGCGCTCGACCCGGCGGCGGATAAGCTTATCCAAATCGCCATGATGCTCTGTGCCGCGACGCGCACAAAGGCCGCGTGGCTGCTGATAGGGCTGCATATCGTCCGCGAGCTGAGCCTTGCGGCGCTCGGGGCGCGCGTGCTGCAGTGCACAGGAAAGGTGTACTCTGCGCGCTGGTACGGAAAGCTCTGCACGGCGGCGATATACATCGTCATGGCGGGCGTGCTGTTCTGGCCGGATATGCCGGGCGCGCTTATGAACGGCGGGATCGCCCTGTGCGCTGCGCTCATAGGCCTGTGCCTGCTGCTGTACGGAGCAAAATATCTGCGTCTGCTCAGGCAGAGCGAGCAGAATAATGGCGATGCAGGAAAAAGCTCCTCTCGGACTGTATGATCCGGGAGGAGCTTCATTTTACTTGTTATCGAGCTTAGAGAGAGCCTTTGCCAAGAAGCGCTCGGAATTTATTATGCAGCGCTTGTGTATGCCCTTTCCGATAAGCTCGCCGCCGGCGTAGGAGCGGACGGAGAACGTGAGGACGCGCCCGTCTATTTCTGTAAGCTCGCTCTCGGTGCGCACGTGCATCCCGATGGGCGAGGCGGCGAGATGCTCAGCGTTCAGCAGGATGCCGACCGTGCCGCAGCCCTCGTCAAGAAAGGGCTGCACCGATGTATACGCGGCCTTTTCCATCGACGCGAGCATGGCGGGCGTCGCGAACACGGGGAGTGTCCCGCTCCCGACGGCTTCGGCGGTGTTTGCCGGGGTGACCTCGACTTCGTCAACGCCTGTTATTCCGATATGCAGTTCCATAATGAATACTCCTTTGCAGTGATAGCGCAGGGCTTGAGTAATCGCCTGCTGCGGTGTTATAATACATAAAAACAGACTGGAGGCTGCGGTATGAGCAACGCTTTGATAAATGAAAGATCCCCGTATCTGAAGCAGCACGCACAAAACCCGGTGGATTGGCTGCCGTGGGGTGAGGCGGCGTTTGAGAAAGCGCGCCGCGAAGATAAGCCCGTGTTTCTCAGCATAGGCTACTCCACCTGCCACTGGTGCCATGTGATGGCGCGGGAGTCATTTGAGAACAAGGCACTTGCCGAAATTCTAAACCATTATTATGTCTCTGTCAAGGTCGACCGCGAGGAGCGCCCGGACATTGACAGCGTGTATATGAAGGTCTGCACTGCGCTCAACGGCAGCGGCGGCTGGCCGCTGACTGTTATAATGACGCCGGAGCAGCAGCCGTTTTTTGTCGGGACCTATCTCCCGCGCGAGAGCAGCGGCGGGCGCATGGGTTTGCGCGAGCTGCTGCTGACCGTCGCGGATAAGTGGCGCAGCAGCAGAGCGGAGCTGACGAAGACCGCCGGGGAGCTCACCGCGTGGCTGCGGCAGAGGACCGCGCCGTCGGCAGCGGTGGAGTTTTCCGCGCTCGCAAAGGCGGCGGAGGCGCAGCTTGAGGAGTCCTACGATGAGGAGTACGGCGGCTTCGGCACAGCGCCGAAGTTCCCGTCCGCGCATAACCTCATTTTCCTCATGGAGTATGCGCAGCTTAAAAACGAAAAAAAGCCGCGGCAGATGGTCGAGAACACGCTGCGGCAGATGTATAAGGGCGGCATTTATGACCACATCGGCGGGGGCTTTGCCCGCTATTCCACCGACCGCGAGTGGCTTGCGCCGCATTTTGAAAAGACGCTCTATGACAACGCCCTGCTGGCACTCGCATACACCGAGGCGTGGCAGGACGGGCACATGGCGCTGTGGCGCACCGTGGCCGAGGACACGCTCGATTACTGCCTGCGCGAGCTCAAAGGCCCGGACGGCGGATTCTTCTGCGGGCAGGACGCCGACAGCGGCGGTGACGAGGGTGCGTACTATCTCTTCACGCCTGACGAGGTAAAGCAGATCCTCGGCGATGAGGGCGGGCACTTCTGCGAGTGCTACGATATCACGCCCGAGGGGAATTTCCATGGGAAGAGCATCCCGAACCTGCTGCTGAACACCCGATGGGCATTTCTCCCGGAGGGCTATGACGGCTTCTGCGAGCGCCTGCGCATATACCGCGAGGAGCGTATGACGCTCGGCACGGACACGAAGATACTCACCGCGTGGAACGGGCTCATGCTCATGGCGCTCTCCCGCGCGGCAAGGGCGTTTTCCGACCGGCGCTATCTCATGGAGGCGGAGGAGCTGGCGGGATTCATGGCGGCGTCCCTGCATGAAACCGGTGCGCTCATGGCGCGGCTGTGCGAGGGCGAGCTCAAATACGCCGCGCAGCTTGACGATTATGCTTTCTATGCTCTCGGCCTGCTGGAGCTGTACTCGGCGGACTTTGACCCTGCGTATATCCTGAAAGCTGAGGAGCTTGCGGAGAATATCCGCGAGCGCTTTGCCGATGGGGATGGCGGCTATTTCCGCACGGCCATCGATGCGGAAAAGCTCATAGTCCGTCCGAAGGAGATATTCGACGGAGCCATGCCGTCAGGCAACAGTGCTGCTGCGGTGCTCTTTGACAGGCTATTCAGGCTGACTGGCAAGGAGCTGTGGCGCGCTGCTGCCGAGGCGCAGCGGAGCTTCATCTCCCGCAGTGCGGGGCAATACCCAGCGGGCTGCTGCTATGCGCTCACGGCCATGCTTACGGATGGCGCATCGCGCGAGCTTGTCTGCGTGACGCCGGAGGAGACGCTGCCGGAGACGCTAAAGGCAGTGATCTCGCGCTATGCGCCGGAACTCACGGTGCTGGTAAAGACGCCTGCAAACGCTGCCGAGCTCGCGGCTGCCGCGCCCTACACCGCGGATATGCAGCCCAAGGACGGCAAGCCCGCCTATTATGTCTGCACCGGCGGCAGCTGCGCTCTGCCGGTGGATATGGGATAAAAATGGACTGTCGCGATTTTAATTTTCGCGGCAGTCCATTTATATTCGGCGTTAGATCTCCGGACATAAAATAAGGGAGTTGAAACCCTAGAGAAACTTATCCTTTTATAGCTATAATAAACATACTGATCAGTATTATAGCTATTAAAAGGAGAATGAATAATGCAGCAAGGAGCCTTCAGCAGAGCGGCTCAGAGTATAATATCACGTGTGGCGGCAGCGGCAGGCCAAAAAGGATGACGCCTCGGCAGAAAATGCGGCAGAAGATACATCTAAAAAGAATGTGAACTGGGGGACATTGGCCTATGGTATGCTGGAACAGGGGGCAAACGATTTTGTAAGCAGCTTTACCAGCACACTGGATATGCTTGCCGGCGATTTTGCGCAGGAGATATGGACATTGGGCGGACTTATGTTCGGCATAAGCGATGCGGGGACAGACCCAATTACTGCCGCCAACAACTATATGCAGGAAACGACCAGAAAGGAAGCAGAATATTATGCGCAAAATGCCTCCGGCAGCAAAACAGCGGAAAATCTGAACAAATATGGTACAGTCGTCGCATCTGCACTTCCGACGCTTGCTATGGCAATGATGACAGGTGGGATGTCCAACGCGGGGATGGCGAAGAAAGGCATTGAAAAAGCTGCGTTCATGGCAAAGAGCACTGATTTCAGCAGGTACGTGGCTATGGCCAGATCAGTCATAGGGCAAACCGCAAAGAATCCGAATGCGCAGATGGCGTTTATACAAGGGGCGGGACACAGCTGGGACTTATTGATTTATTCCGGGCATCGGGTTATAATAGAAAAAATTCAAAGCTTCCTTATAAACATGCGGGTGGCTGGGACAACAGCGTAATAATCTCCGATGGGACACAGCTGAATAAAGGTATCCTAAAACCTAACTGCTCATATGTTGCGGGCGAAAACAATTATATCTATAAAACGGATGAGCTTGGCAGACAGTGCGGAGCAACGGCATTGCAGCTAAAGAAGCACGATAAAAGAAAAGGAAATGTAGGTAAACCGGCCGACAAGCTCCCGGGAGACGAGGCAGGACATTTGTTTGCGGATATGTTCGGTGGTTCAAGGTTCCTGGACAACCTGGTTGCACAGTCGTTTAACGTGAACCGGAGCGAGTACAGAAAAATGGAGAATATCTGGCAAAGGGCACTGAAAGACGGCAAATCGGTTTATGCCGATATCGATCTCAACTATGAGGGCAACAGCTTCAGACCGACCTCATTCGATATCACGTATTACATAGACGGAGAATATACGATGCTGCGTATATATAACGAATAAACACTTCAGGAGGTACGGCCATGTACTACAATGACAGCGACCAGGCGCGGGAGAGCGGGCTGCGGCGTGCTTTCGTCGAGAGCATGCAGGAGCTTATGAAATGCGTGAACACGCTGGCGGCGGGGGCGGCAGAGAAAGCATACTGCTACCTTAACCTCTGCGGGATGGATGTGTTCACGGGCTGCTTCTTCGTTGACGGGAACGGCAGGGCTTCGCTTTCCTCTGCATTGCTGGGGAAAAAGCAGGGAATATTTGAGACCGTCATGACCACGCAGGCAAGAAAGCTGCGCGGAGCGTACATTGAATATGCCGACGATATCCCGGGCGAGTTCTTCCTTGACTTTGATATCGGCGCAAAGAAGCCGCACTGCCTTACCGGGAGCGACAAATACCCGAAGCACGATGAGGCGCTGCTGCATTTCTATTCATGGGCGCGCGAATACGGCGCGGACACGCCGACGATCCCGCTTACCGATCTGACCTTGGGCGACCGTATCCGTATTCGCCGGGGGAAAATGCTGCCGTATGTCGAGTTCGTACACCCGACGGAGAAAGCCACGGAGATGAACCTCAAGTGGTACAGTGCTACGGCGAAAAGAATAGCCGAGGCAAAGGAAAAGTATGAGGGCATCGAACCGTCAGACGCGGTGTACGGCGACGGATGGCTCGCCATAGAGAAGGAGTTCGAGCGCATCTATCCCGGCCAGACGGAGCCGAAGCACTATGCGCCGCTTATAAAGTTCGAGTTCGGCGGCAGAGATCCGCTGGACGGCATAAGCGTATACGACGGCGGGGACTGCTGGCACTTTGTGTCGTTCGGCCTGAGTGCGCTGGCTGAACCGGATATAGAGAGCGACGAGGGCGTCAGCGGCTACGGCATGGAGTTCACGCTAAGGCTGAAGAAGCGGGACTTTGCAGATGAAGAGCTGGAGCTGGAGAATATCTGCGGTATCTTCCAGCAGATCGCCGCGGTCACGTTTGAGACGAATGAGCTGTTCCTGCCGTACGAGTACCTCAGCTCCGGGCAGACCGCGGGCATAGATGCAGGACATGAGTCGGGCATAACCGGTTTCATCACCGTGCCGGATGTCAAGGCGCAGCCCATTACAACGCCGTTCGGCGCGCTGGAATTTGTCGAGTTCGTCGGCGTGACAAAGGCAGAGCTTGACGCGGTGCAGAATAAGCAGATGACAGTCGAGGAGCTGTACGGGAAGCTTGGCAGCGACCTCACCGACTACCGGCGCGAAAGCGTCATATGATATAAAAAGGGGCCGCAGCGATTTTTCTTTTCGTTGCGGCCCCTTTTTGACTTATCACAAATTCATTTCAGTGTTTCATTCACGATCTTATCTGCGATGTCGATGCAGATCGCGGACGCGCGGCCAAGCTCCTTTTCAAATTCTGCCGCGCCGCCTTCCACACCGTCGGAGACGGTTTTGATAACAAGGCAGGGGACACCGGCGCGCGCCGCGGTGATGACGATGCCCGCCGTTTCCATGTCGCATATATGCGCTCCGAAAGTGCGGTTGAGAAACCGCTTTTTATCCGGTTCGTCAACGAACTTATCTGCCGAGGCGCAGACGACCGCTTTCAGCTCGGGCTGTATTTCGAGCGCTTTTGCCACAAGCTCCGGTGACGTCGGTACGAGCCTGCCGGGAAAATCAGGGTACTGTCCCGCTTCTCCCCAGCCGATCTTATGTGCGTCAAAATCGTAGTGGACAACGCCCTCTACCACCGCCGTCCGTGCCAGCGCCATCTCAGGCGTCAGCCCGCCGACCACGCCGAAGTTGATGATCAGCTCCGCACCATAATGACCGATAAGCAGCGCTGTCGCGGCAGCTGCGGCGATCTCTCCCGGCCCTGAATGCGCCACGTACAGAGTGCCGTATTCCGTGCGGTACTCCATGAAGTTCACGCCTGCAAGCTTCTCCTCATGCACCGCTTTCCCGTACCGGTCAAGCACCGCGTCCACTTCTATCGCTACTACCATTCCCACTGCTGCCATACTGCGCTTCTCCTTGCGTATAGTTGTTATTGAATATTCTATCAAACCGCGCAGGATTTTTCAATCTTCCCCAGAAAACAAAACGCCGCACCGGAAAAAACTTCCGGTGCGGCATTGCGCTTTTTTCAGTTCACGACGTGGATAACGCCGAAAGTCAGAGCGGTCATTATCCCGGCTGCAAGGAGCACGCCGAGGAAAATGCACGGGATCGCGGACTTGGGCTTGAGCTCGAGCAGCGCCGCGATGAGCGAGCCCGTCCATGCGCCTGTGCCGGGGAGCGGGATGCCGACGAACAGCAGCAGTGCGATGGGGCCGTACTTCTGCACCTTTTCACCCTTGAGGTGAGCCTTGGCCTCGAGCTTCGTGATGAAGCTGTCCATCTTCGGCCAGTGCCTGCGCAGCCATATGAACACGCGCTGGATGAAGATGATAATGAACGGCACGGGGATCATGTTCCCGATGACCGCCGCCGTCAGCGCCAGCGGATAATCAAGACCGAGGGCGATGCCGTAGGGCAGCCCTGCGCGCAACTCCACAACGGGCAGCATGGATATGAAAAAGGTCGACATAAATTTCCCGGCAGTCGTGCCGGCGATCCACTCAAACATAGGTTATCTCCGTGCAAAAACATATCAAAATAATGCTTTGCTATTATAGCAGTTGCGGAAGAGCCGTGCAAGACGGCTTAAGAAAATTTAACGCATAATTAAACTAATTTATAAGCGCGGCGGCGGCAGCTCCCGGGAGTGTCGTCTCCTGCCCGACTTTAAGTACAAAATGCACTCCCGCTTCTCTGCCGTATTCCTCCAGCAGACGCTCAAGCTCCGGACGGTATATGCGGCTCTTCTGCACGAGCGAGCCTTCCGCCAGCACGCACAGCGGCGTATCCGCGCTCTTCCCCGCGCCGGTGAGCATCGCGAGGGCGAGGAGGTCGGTGCACATGCCGCGTGCCGAACGCTTGAACAGGGCGCGGCTGAGCCGGGAGGCGAAAGCGAGGTCAGTCTCCGCGCCGCCTAAAAGCTCTCCGCGCTCCATGCACGACCATGCGTCGATAACGGCAGAGTCGATATCCTCAAGCTGCCGCGCTCCATCGCCCGCTGCGCGGGAGATGAGCCCCTCATCCGCCGCTGCGATGAGCATCAGACGGCAGAGCTGGCCGAGATAGACACCGGCAGTGAGCTTTTCAAAGGCCTTGAGGCCGGGGTTGTTGCTTGCGGAGTCGAGCATGAGGTCGAAGCTGCCGCGCGGGATGCCGGTATAAAGCCCGGCCTCCATGTTGATTATCATGCCGCGCTCTTCACTGCTCACGAGCTTGCTGATAAGGCGCTCCGGCAGGGAGACGCAGGTGTTCGTGCCTGTGCCGCTGACCTGACCGATGAAGCCGCTGTACGCGCGCTTATCCAGCCCTGCCGCGCCGCCGAGCAGAACGGCGACAGTGTCATTAAGAATGACGACGCGCTTGCCGGTGATTCCGCGGCGCTCAAGCTCCGCCCTGAGAGACGCGCCGATGAGCTTGCCCTCGGAGCCGGTGACCACGACCTCCTTATCGATGCGGATGACACGGCCGTCCATATCCGGGGTGATGTCTGCGGAGTAGGAAAAGCAGAAGCCGATGCTCTCTGCCCTGCCCATCAGCGGCTCTATCCTGTCGGCGACAAAGGAGATGAACTCCTCCCATGTGCAGGGCTCGCCGACTCCGGGCATTCTGCATTTGCTGAGTTCGGACACATGGCAGCCGTCCTCCTCAAAGCGCACGAGCGCGGAGCGGAAGTTAGTCCCGCCGGCGTCAATGACCGCGACGCTGCGGCCAAGCGGCAGCTGGGCATCGTTACTGAGATATGTGGGGATCATGGGCATATCGCTCTTCTCCCCGGCAAGGCCGCGGCGCATATCCTCAAGCATCAGCGCGGCTTCGCGCTTTGGGTCAACGCGCTCCGGCTCCATGTCGTGTGCCTCAAGAAAATCCTGCACTCTGTCGTAGTCCACCATTGTCCTCTTCCTTTCATATAAAAAATGGACCGGCGATATGAAATTCATACGCCGGTCCGGGTAAAATGTAAAATTAAATCAGGTTTATTCCTCGCTCTTTACATCGCCCTTGACGGCTTCGACAAGACCGCTGGCAAGACCTGCCACGCCCTGTATTTCGCTGGGGATAATGATCTTTGTGGCTTTGCCGTTTGCCGCCGCGCTGAAGGCTTCCATCGCCTTGATCTTGATGACGGCTTCGGAAGGAGCGGCTTCGTTGATGAGCCTGATGCCCTCGGCAGTGGCCTTCTGGACCTTGAGGATAGCCTCGGCTTCGCCCTCGGCCTCAAGGATCTGCTGCTGCTTCTTCGCGTCGGCGCGGAGAATAGCGGATTCCTTTTCGCCCTCGGCTTCGAGGATCGCGGCGCGCTTTTCGCCCTCGGCACGCAGGATGGCTTCACGGCGTTCGCGCTCGGCCTTCATCTGCTTCTCCATCGCGTTCTGGATCTCCTTGGGAGGCAGGATGTTCTTGAGCTCGACGCGGTTGACCTTGATGCCCCAGGGATCGGTGGCTTCGTCAAGGATGGTGCGCATCTTGGTGTTGATGATATCGCGGCTGGTGAGGCACTGGTCAAGCTCGAGATCGCCGATGATGTTTCTCAGCGTAGTGGCGGAGAGGTTCTCGATGGCGACCATGGGCTGCTCAATACCGTAGGTGTAGAGCTTGGGGTCGGTGATCTGGAAGTAGACGACGGTGTCTATCTGCATGGTTACGTTATCCTTGGTGATAACGGGCTGGGGCGGGAAGTCCGCGACCTGCTCCTTGAGCGTGACGACCTTGGTGACTTTCTCGACAAAGGGGATCTTGAAGTGCAGGCCGACGTTCCACGTTGTCTTATACGCACCGAGGAACTCGATGACGTAGGCCTTTGCCTGCTGCACGATACGGATGCAGCGGACAAGGATAAAGATAACGACGAGCAGCAGAATCACAACGGAAATGATCTCGGGCATGGTTTCTCCTCCTGAATTTAATAATTTAATAATAAAAAATTTTTACTTTACTATGAGCTTGACGCCCTCTATTTTCACAACGGTCATGACCTTGCCGGTCTCGGCCTTGCCGTCGGGCTCCTCGGTGCGGGCTGTCCACACCTTGCCGCCGACGGTCACAGCGCCGGTGCCGAGGACATTGTCGATCGCCTCGGTGACGACGCACTCCTTGCCGATGAGCATATCCGCATTGGTCGGCATGGCGCGGGAGTTGACGTATTTCTTTGCAAACGGCCTTGTCAGACACAGCGTCAGGATCGACACCGCGAAGAACCAGAGCACCTGGAGCCAGAGCGGCGCGCCGAGGATCGCGGAGATCATGGCGGCAAACGCGCCTATCGCGAACCATATCGACACAAGCCCCGGTACGATGCCTTCGATTATCAGCAGAACGATCATTGCGACCAGCCACACGGCCGTCATACTAAACCCGCCGGGATAAAACAGCATACAGCACCTCCGATCCGCCGCCTCGACCTACGCGGCCGGCGGCTGCTTTTACTGCTTACATTATATCTTGTCCGCAAATTTTACGCAAGAGCCATTATCAGGCATATGTTAAATTTTGTGTAAACAGCCCATGCCGCCCTTTACTTTTTCCCTTTTATGATGTAAAGTATGAATCAGATAAAGTGTGAAACTACATGGTTTGACCGGGGAGGTAATAATGAACAAGACGCAGAAAAAAGAACGCAACGAGAATCTGTATAAGGCGATACTGTCCCTGAGGACGCTTGACGAGTGCATGCGCTTCTTTGACGATCTATGCACTGCGCCGGAGCTTATCGCAATGGAGCAGCGCTTCCGGGTCGCGGACTGCCTGAATAACGGCATGATCTATAACGATATCCTCGCCGAGACCGGCGCTTCGAGCGCGACCATCAGCCGCGTCAACCGCTCCCTCCAGTATGGCGCGGGCGGCTATGAGCTCGCCTTTGAGCGCCTGAAGGAGAGCGAAAAGTGAGCTGCTACAACGGCCTCGCTCCGTGGTACGATAAGCTGACCGGGGATGTTCCCTACGGGAGCTTTGCCGATTTTTACGAGGAAGAGTTCCGCGCCGACGGCGGGGAATTCTCGATGCTGCTCGACCTCTGCTGCGGCACGGGGACGCTCACATGGGAGCTTGCACGGCGCGGCTATGAAATGATCGCGGTGGATCAGTCACCGGATATGCTGATGGAGGCGCAGTCCAAGGCGATGTCCGGCGTTACGCCTCCGCTGTTTATCTGTCAGGAGGCCGGGGAGCTGGATCTTTACGGCACGGTAGACGCGGCGGTCTGCTCACTCGACGGGATGAACTACATCCCAGCGGAGGAGCTGCCGGAGCTGTTTCACCGGCTGCACCTGTTCATCCGCCCGGAGGGGCTGCTGATCTTCGATATCCGCGCGCCGGAGTTTCTGCGCGCGCTCGACGGGGATATCTTCGTCGATGAGAAAGAGGACGTGCTCTGCCTCTGGCGCGCTGATTTTGACGAGGAGCTTTCCGCCATCGTCTACGGCATGGATATCTTCTCTCTCGAAAAACGCGGCCTGTGGTCGCGGGAGAGCGAGGAGCATATCGAATACGCGCACACACCGGAGAAGCTGCGCGCACTGCTTGAGACGGCGGGCTTCGGCGATGTCGCTGTAAGGCACGACTGCCCGCAGGGCGATGCGGGAAGAATATTTATCACGGCAAAAAGGAAGTAAACGGAGATTTTTATGGATAGGATCATCAGAGCGACCGCCGGTGACGGCGCAATAAAGATGGCGGTAATAAACGCCCATGACACTGTGGAGCGTGCAAGGCAGATACACGGCTGCGCGCCGACGGCCTGTGCCGCGCTCGGACGCACGCTGTGCGCAGCCTCGCTCATGGGGCAGGATATGAAAGAAGAGAACGCTGCGCTCACGATACGTATCAACGGCAACGGCCCGCTGGGCGGCATCGTCGCTGTGTCCGACTGTGATGGCAATGTGCGCGGCTATGTAGGCAACCCCGCAACGGAGCTTCCGCTGCGCAGCGACGGCAAGCTCAATGTCGGCGCCGCTGTCGGACGCGACGGTATGTTCACCGTCAGCCGCGACATCGGCCTGAGAGAGCCGTATATCGGCTCGGTCGAGCTTGTCAGCGGCGAGATCGCCGAGGATCTGACGGCGTATCTGCTCGAGAGCGAGCAGGTGCCGTCCGCGTGCGCGCTCGGCGTGCTCGTGGATACTGACTGCACGGTCAAAGCGGCGGGCGGCTTCATCGTCCAGCTCATGCCCGGCGCAGAGGAGGAGATCATCTCCCGGCTCGAGGACAACATTTTTATGATGGATCAGCTGACCACCATACTCAGCGAGGACGGCGAGGAGGAGCTTTTCCGTCAGGTGCTCAAGGGCTTTGACTACCACACCGTGGGCGAGCACCCGATCGAGTACCGCTGCTATTGCAGCCGCGAGCGTGTGCTTGACGCGCTGCGCTGCGTAAGCGCTGAGGAGATAGAGGAGATCGCCGCCGAGGGGAAGGACGTTTCCGTCAGCTGCCAGTTCTGCGATAAGGTCTATGACTTCACTCCTGACGAGCTGAGAGAGATAAATACTCCGGAAAAAACTTGAAGAAATTTGAAATAGGATATTGACAACTCGGATTTTTTTTAGTATTATAACGTAGCTGTCACGCGGGAGCATAGCTCAGCTGGTTAGAGCACCTGCCTTACAAGCAGGGGGTCACTGGTTCGAGTCCAGTTGTTCCCACCATTTTATCAGCATACGCCTCTGTAGCTCAGTAGGTAGAGCAGCGGACTGAAAATCCGCGTGTCGTTGGTTCAACTCCGACCGGAGGCACCATTTGCGGGCATAGCTCATCCGGTAGAGCGCCACCTTGCCAAGGTGGAGGTAGCGAGT
>ERZ827423.1043-NODE-1043-length-29941-cov-3.980258_pt1 | contig 29941 bp, 28 predicted proteins | sample MGYA00519775_ERZ827423 | MGnify/ENA primary metagenome ERZ827423 (study PRJEB31778, sample SAMEA3449296) | human gut metagenome | biome: human gut; feature: human-associated habitat; material: faeces | place: United Kingdom | collected 2010/2012 ... | reverse complement strand
GGAGAAGGACCTGGACGGCACCCGGATCAAGGTCCCCGACGAGGTCTCCGACGAGGTCTGCGACGTGTGCGGGCGGCAGATGGTGGTGAAATCCGGGCGGTTCGGCCGCTTTTTGGCCTGCCCGGGCTTCCCCGAGTGTACCTTCACCAAGCCCCTGGTCATTGAGATGCCCGGCAAGTGCCCCAAGTGCGGCGGCCGTATTCTCAAGCGCACCTCCAAGAAGGGCTATGTGTTCTACGCCTGCGAGCGCGGCACGGACTGCGGCTTTATTACATGGGACGTTCCCACCAAGGACTTCTGCCCCGCCTGCGGCAAGACCATGTTCAAGCACAGCGGCAGAGGGCCGCTCAAGTCTTTCTGCATAAACGAGCAGTGCCCGAACTTCGTTCCCGAGGATAAGCGCACTTTCAAGAAAAAGACGCCCGAGGAAAAGGCACAGGCCGCCGCCGAGAAAGCCGCAAAGGCTGCGGAAAAGGCCGTTGCTGCCGAGGGCGAAGAAGAGACTAAGCCTGCCAGGAAGACGGCTGCGAAGAAGACTGCGGCCGCCAAGACCACGGCGAAAAAGACCGCGGCGAAAACAACTGCAAAGAAAACGACCGCCAAGAAAGCCACGGCGGCAAAAAAGACAAGCACGAAGAAAAGTGCGGATACAGAGGAATAACAGATGAAAACGGTTACCGTTCTGGGCGCGGGGCTTGCGGGAAGCGAGTGCGCGTGGCAGCTTGCAAAGCGCGGCATAAATGTGAAGCTCATAGAGATGAAGCCGGTGAAAATGACCCCGGCGCATACCTCGCCGAACTTTGCAGAGCTTGTCTGCTCAAACTCTCTGCGCAGCGATGAGCTCACCAATGCCGTAGGCCTCCTCAAGGCCGAAATGCGCGCGATGGGCTCTCTCATCATGGAGAGCGCGGATGCGAATAAGGTCGCCGCGGGCGGCGCGCTGGCGGTCGACCGCGAGGGCTTTTCAAAATACACCACCGATAAATTAAAGAGTCTCCCGAATGTCGAGGTCGTGAGCGCCGAGGCGACGGAGATCCCGGAGGGCGAGGTCGTCATCGCGACCGGCCCCCTGTCAAGCGACGCTATCGCCGAGAAGATAGCTGCCCTCTGCCCTGACAGCGACCTGCATTTCTATGATGCCGTCGCCCCCATCGTGACGCTTGAGAGCGTGGACATGGATTCCGCGTTCTTCGCCTCGCGCTACGACAAGGGGACGGCAGACTATGTGAACTGCCCGATGGATAAGGACGAATACCTCGCCTTCGTCGAGGAGCTGACCCATGCTAAAGAAGCGGAGGTACACGGCTTTGATGACGGCGGCGTGTTCGAGGGCTGCATGCCGGTCGAGGTCATGGCGCGCCGCGGGGTGGACACCCTGCGCTACGGGCCATTGAAGCCCGTCGGGCTTATCGACCCGCGCACAGGGAAAGAGAACTATGCCGTCGTTCAGCTCCGGCGCGACAATGCCGACGGCACTATCTATAACATCGTCGGCTTCCAGACGCACCTGACATGGGGCGAGCAGAAGCGCGTGTTCTCCATGATACCAGCGCTTAAGAACGCGGAGTTCGTGCGTTACGGCGTCATGCACCGCAATACATATCTCAACAGCCCGAAGCTGCTTGACAGATATTACCGCCTGCGCACAGATGGGCGCATCAGCTTTGCCGGGCAGATGACCGGCGTCGAGGGCTATGTGGAGTCCGCGGCCTCGGGCATGCTCGTCGGCATAGAGACGGCGGCGCGCGTACTCGGCATGGAGCCGGTAGATTTCCCGCAGGAGACGGCGATAGGCGCGCTGAGCCTGTATGTCTCCGGCGGCAGCGTCGGCGATTTCCAGCCGATGAATGTGAACTTCGGCATCATCAGTCCCCTTGGCTGCAGGGTGAAGGGAAAGAGAAACAAGAACGCCGAGATATCGAAGCGTTCCCTTGAGATCATAGAGAGCCTGAAGGCTAAGGAGGTTTTTCACTGTGAAGATAATCATTGACGCAATGGGCGGCGACAATGCCCCTGAGGAGATCGTAAAGGGCGCGGTGCGCGCAAAGCGCGAGCTCGGCGTGGAGGTTTGCCTTGTCGGCCGTATCGAGGATGTGAAAGCCTGCCTTGAAAAAGAGGGCTGCGCGGAGGGCGAGTTTGAGATAGTCGACGCGCGCGAGGTCGTCACCATGGAGGATGACCCCAGCACCGCCACCCGCCGCAAGAAGGATTCTTCCATGACCGTTGCGCTGAATCTCCTGCGTGACGGCAAGGGCGATGCGGTCGTCTCTGCCGGGTCGACCGGCGCGCTCCTCACAGGGGCGACGCTTATTGTCAAGCGCATCAACGGCATCCGCCGCGCCGCGATGGCTCCCGTTCTCCCTGCAGGGGAGTGCGGCGTCATGCTCATCGACTGCGGCGCGAATGTCGAGTGTACCGCCGAGTATCTTCTCCAGTTTGCCTATATGGGCAGCTTCTATGCCAAGAAGATGATGGGCTGCGAGAACCCGCGCGTGGGGCTTCTGAACGTCGGCACCGAGGACACAAAGGGCGGCGAGCTCCAGCATCAGGCCTTTGCCCTGCTGAAAAACGCGGATGAAGAGGGCAGGATAAACTTCATCGGCAATGTTGAGGGCACGGGAGTGTTTAACGGCACGGCAGATGTTGTCGTGACTGACGGCTTCACCGGTAATGTGCTTCTCAAGAGCACCGAGGGCGTCATCAAGTACATGATGAAGTCTCTCAAGGGCGTGTTCTATAAGAGCACGAAGAACAAGCTTGCCGCTGCCGTTCTGAAAAAGGACCTCGGCATAATGAAGAAGTCGATGGACGTCAACGAGGTCGGCGGCACGGCGCTCGTCGGCATCTCCAAGCCCGTCATAAAGGCGCATGGCTCCTCGAACGCGGCCTGCATCTTTGCCGCGGTGCGTCAGGCCATGACCTTTGTCGACGCAGGCGTCATCGACGATATCAAGGCCAATATCGAATATATGAAACTGAAGGCTGAACAGTAATGGATAAACTTGAAGAGAAGATCGGCTACCGCTTCAAAAACCGTGCCCTGCTCGTCACCGCGCTCACGCACAGCTCTTATGCCAACGAGCGCCACAGCACGCCCTGCCAGAGCTATGAGCGCCTTGAATTCCTTGGGGACTCCATTCTCGGCTACGTGACGGCGGAGTTCCTCTACTCGCATGAGCCGAGCCTGCCCGAGGGCCGGATGACCCGCCTGCGCGCGGAGCTCGTGTGCGAGGGGAGCCTGCATAAGGCCGCGCTCTCGCTCGGTCTGGGCGAGTATATGCGCCTCGGCCGCGGCGAGGAGCACACCGGCGGACGGGAGCGCCCGTCGATCCTCGCGGATATGGTCGAGTCGATAATCGCCGCGCTCTATCTCGATTCCGGAATCGACGAGGCGCGACGCTTCATCATGGCGAACGTCCTTGCCGGGGCGGAGCTTGGCGAAGCGCACCACATCGCCGATTATAAGACCGAGCTTCAGGAGCTTGTCCAGCGCCGCAGCAATCAGGTCATCAGCTATGAGCTTATCGGCGAATCCGGCCCGGATCACAACAAGCTTTTCACCTTCCGCGTGCTCATAAACGGTGTGCCCACCGGCGAGGGCAGCGGCAGGTCAAAGAAGGAGGCCGAGCAGATGGCCGCCTGCAAGGCGTTGGAGGCACTGAAGCAGTGAGCGCCAGAGAAAGCATAATCCCGGTCTTCGTGCCGCATCTCGGCTGTCCGCATAACTGCGTGTTCTGCAACCAGAACCGCATCTCCGGGCAGCTTGAGCCCGCCACGCCGCAGACCGTTATAGACGAAATAGAGAACGCAGCCGCCTTTCTCCCAAAGGGAGGAAAGCGGCAACTGGCGTTTTATGGGGGCAGCTTCACGGCCATCCCGGCGGCGGAGCAGGAGGCGCTTTTGGGCGCGGCAAAGACCTATCTTGACCGCGGGGAGATAAACGCTATCCGCCTTTCCACCCGCCCCGACGCGATAGATGAGACGGTGCTCGAGCGCCTGCACCGCTATGGCGTCGAGACGGTCGAGCTCGGCGCGCAGTCGATGGACGCGCAGGTGCTGCGCCGCTCGGCGCGCGGGCACACGGCGGAGGATGTAGAGCACGCATCGAAGCTCATCAAGGCTTCGGGCTTCAGGCTCATCCTCCAGATGATGACGGGGCTTCCCGGGGACACAGCGGAGAAGGACATTGAGACGGCGAGGAAAATAATTGCCCTCGAACCGGACGGCGTGCGCATTTACCCGACGGTCATCGTCCGCGACACCGCGCTTTACGACATGTGGAGAGCGGGGAAGTACAGGGAGCACACAGTCGAGGACGCGGTCAGCGTCTGCGCGCAGCTCGTACCGCTGTTTGAAGCGGCGGGCATACCTATCATCCGCCTCGGCCTGAACCCGACGGACGACCTCTCCGGCGGCGACGCTGCCGGCGGTGCGTATCACCCGGCACTCGGAGAGCTGGTGCGCTCGCGTATCATGCTGCAGAAGGCGCGGGAACTGCTGGACGGCATCACGCCGGGCAGCACCGTGACGCTTGCCGTCGGCAGGGGCAAAGCCTCGCAGATGGCGGGGCAGCACCGCTGCAGCACCAAAGCGCTGACGGAGGAATTCGGCCTGAAAAACATCAGAATAACCGAAAAGACGGAGCTTTCCGGGCAAGAAATTCAAATACTCGACATTGAAATGCCGCGGGAAATGTAATATAATAGCCTGATAAATTTGTACTTTGGGCAGCGCCGCATAATGCGGCAGGCGTATTATGCGGCGCTGCCTTGAAATTGAACGGGGACTTTGGTTTGTATTTAAAAGCACTGGAAATTCAGGGGTTCAAGTCCTTCCCGGACAAGACCCGCCTCACCTTTGAAAAGAATATAACCGCGATCGTCGGGCCGAACGGCTCCGGCAAATCCAATATATCCGACGCCATACTCTGGGTCATGGGCGAGCAGCGCTCCAAGGCGCTGCGCGGCAGCAAAATGGAGGATGTTATCTTCGGAGGCACCGAAAAGCGCGGCGCTCTCGGCTATGCGCAGGTCTCGCTCATCATCGATAACTCAGGCCACATCTTCGATTCCGACAGCAGTGAGATAATGCTGACCCGCCGCTATTACCGCAGCGGCGAGAGCGAATACTACATCAACCGCGAATCCGTGCGCCTCAAGGATATCAACAACCTTCTCATGGACACCGGCCTTGGACGCGATGGGTATTCCATCATCGGCCAGGGCAGGATAGGCGAGATAGTTTCGAGCCGCTCGACCGACCGGCGCGAGGTCTTTGAGGAAGCCGCCGGTATCTCCCGCTACCGCTACAGAAAAGAGGAAGCGGAGCGCAAGCTTGAAAAGACGGAAGAAAACCTCCTGCGCATTAATGACAAGATAGAGGAGCTGGAAATGCAGGTCGGCCCGCTGAAAAAGCAGGCGGAGACGGCAAAGCAGTACCTCAGGCTGCGCGATGAGCTCAAGGTGCAGGAAGTTTCGGCCTGGATGGCGACGCTCGATAAGCTGCATGAGCAGTCGGAGATTGTCAACACCGAATATGAGCAGACGAAGAAAAGCCTTGAGCAGGCGAAGGATGAGCTGCAGGCGCTCTATGCCTCCTCCGGCAGCATCAGCGAGCGCATGCACCGCAAGGACGTTGAGTCAGAGCAGGCGCGCGAACGGCTCTCCGCGGCGGAGGGTCAGGCGGCTCAGTGCGAGAGCATGGCGGCCGTGCTGCGCGCGGACGTGAAGAGCAGCAAGGAGAGCATGGACCGCATGCTCGGCGACATTGCCGAGCAGGAAAACCGCGTGCGCGGAGTGCAGCAGAGCATTGACGAGAGCCTTGGCCGCATGGCCGAAATTGACCACGAGCTGACCACGGTGCGCGAGGAGCTGACCGCGAACTCGAACATGGTCGAGGGCTGCCGCATGAAGCTCGGCGGAAGAGAGAGCAGCGTCGCCCAGCTCAGCGATAGAGTTAACAAAATATCAGTTGAAGCACGGTCGATGGATTCGCGCATCGCGATGCTCTCCGAAATGGAGAAGGACTATGAGGGCTACTCCAAGGCCGTCAAGACCGTCATGCGCGAAGCGGGGCGCGGGAACCTCAAGGGCATCCATGCGCCGGTGGCAAACCTCATCCGCGCGGATGACGAATTTGCCCTTGCTATCGAAACGGCACTCGGTGCAGCGGGGCAGAACATCGTCGTCGATACGCAGAACGACGGCCGCCGCGCGATAGAGCTGCTGAAGAAGTACGACTCAGGCCGCGCGACATTTCTCCCGGTGGACACGATCCGCGGCAATGTAATGCGCGACGCGCCGGTAAACGACCCCGGCTTTGTCGGGATCGCCTCAGAGCTTGCGCAGTATGACGCGAAGTACAAGGACATTTTTGAAAACCTCCTCGGCAGGACGGTCATTGCCGAAGCGATGACCGACGCGATAAGGATATCGAAGAATAACGGCAACCGTCTGCGCATCGTGACGCTGGACGGGCAGCTTATAAACGCCGGAGGCTCAATGACCGGCGGCAGCAGCGCAAAGGGCACGGGCATAATCTCCCGAGCAAACGAGTTGGAAAAGCTCAGAAAGCAGCGCGAAAAGCTCGCCGAAAATGAGAAGAGCTATACCCAGCAGCTTGAGCGGGCAAAGACCGACCTTGCCGCCGTGCGCTACCAGCTTGACATGAAGCTGGAGGAACAGGCGGAGATAAAGAGCCGTCTCTCCTCACTTGAAGCGGAAAAACGCGCGGTGGAAAGCTCTGCGGCGCAGTTGAAGCTCCTGCTCGAAAGCCTCACCGGAGACAGCCAGGCGCGGCGCGAGGCAGTGGAAGCCTACCAGAGAAAGATAGACAGCTTCAACGAGCGGCTGAAAGAAAAGGAAGCGGAGATCGCCGCGATAAACGAGAAGGCCAAGACCATCAAGAACGAGATCGCCGAGATAAGCCGCAGCAAGATGGAGCTTGAGGGCAAGCGTACCCGCGCCGACAAGGAGGCACAGGAGCGCAACGGCGACATTCTCGACCTCGAACGGAAAGTCGCGAAGATAGAGCAGAAGAAGCTTGCCGCCGACATGGAAGAAAAGCAGATAATGGACAAGCTCTGGGAAAACTATGAGCTGAGCCATACTGCGGCGCAGGCGATGCGCCAGCCGGTGGAGAGCCTGCCGAAAGCAAACAAGCTCATCGGCGAGCTGCGCCGCCAGATAAACGCCCTCGGCACGCCGAACCTCGGCGCGATAGAGGAATACGACAGAGTCAGCGAGCGTTACGGCTTCCTCAGCGGACAGCGCGACGACGTGACAAAGGCGAAGAGCGAGCTTGTCGGCATCATCAAGGAGATCACGAGCCAGATGGAGGAGGTCTTCGCCGAGCGCTTCAAGGAGATAGACGAGTGCTTCCGCCAGACCTTCCTTGAGCTCTTCGGCGGCGGCAAAGCCGCGCTCAGGCTCGAGGACGAGAACGATGTGCTCAACTGCGGGATAGAGATAAAGGTGCAGCCGCCGGGCAAGGCGCTGACAAACCTGAGTCTCCTCTCCGGCGGAGAGATGGCGTTCGTTGCGATAGCGCTGTACTTTGCGATACTCAAGGTGCGCCCCACGCCGTTCTGCGTAATGGACGAGATAGAGGCAGCACTGGACGAGGCGAACGTCATGCGCTACGCCGAGTACATGCGCCGCATGTCCGACAAGACGCAGTTCCTTGTCATTACGCACCGCCGCGGCACGATGGAAGAGGCCGACATGCTCTACGGCGTGACGATGCAGGAAAAGGGCGTATCGACGGTCATCGAGCTCGACCTTGAGGACGCGCAGAAGACGATAACGCAGTAAATCAGCTTGTCAAAAAAGTCCTTACAGGACTTTTTTGACCGCGCTTTCGGTAACAGCATTTTGAAAGCATTCAAAATGCTGTTACCGAAAGCCTCGATATATCAAGGCTTTCGACGGCGGTTTATCCGATTTGAGGCGGGCCTTGCCCCCTCAAGCTCCCCCGCTGCTCAGTTCTCTGGCTTCAAAGCGAAATTTTTTGACAGTCTGAGTAAATAAAATACAGGAGGTCAAGGCATGGGATTTTTTGACAAGATTTTTTCGGGACTCACAAAGACCCGCACGAATATGGAGGAGCTTGAAGAGCTCTTCAAAAACTACAAATTCGAGAGCGACGATTTTTATGAGGAGCTGGAGGATCTGCTCGTCATGTCCGACATCGGCGCGGAGACGACCGACAAGGTCATTGAAAAAATGCGCCTGATGTGCTTTGACCGCAACATAACCAAGGGCTACAAGGCAAAGGAATGCCTGATGGAGATACTGATGCAGTACCTCGAAATCGGTGACAACAGCCTGAAGCTCTCGACCAAGCCGTCGGTAATACTGATGGTGGGCGTAAACGGCGTCGGCAAGACGACGACGATAGGAAAGCTTGCCGCGATGCTGATAGCCGAGGGCAAGAAGGTGCTGCTGTGCGCGGGCGATACCTTCCGCGCAGCCGCAGCTGAACAGCTCGGCATATGGGCAGAGCGCACAGGCGCTGACATAGTGCGCCACGAGGAGGGCAGCGACCCCGCGGCGGTCGTATACGACGGTATATGCGCGGGCAAAGCTCGCGGTGCGGACGTTATAATAATCGACACGGCGGGGCGGCTGCACAACAAGCAGAACCTCATGAACGAGCTTTCGAAGATGCGCCGCATCATCGACCGCGAGCTTCCCGGCGCGGATGTTGAGACGCTGATGGTGCTCGACGCGACGACGGGACAGAACGGCCTGATACAGGCAAAGCAGTTTCTTGACACGGCGGGGCTCACGGGCATCGTGCTCACAAAGCTCGACGGCACGGCCAAGGGCGGCATAGTCTTCGCAATAGCGCAGGAGCTGAAGCTGCCGGTCAAGTACGTCGGCGTCGGCGAAAAGGTGGACGACCTCATCCCGTTTGACGGGAAAAACTTTGTGGAGGCGCTGTTCAAATGAGACTTATACTTGCAAGCAACAACAAAAACAAGCTGCGGGAATTCAGGCAGCTTGTCGAGGGTATGGACATAGAGCTTCTCAGCCAGAGCGAGGCGGGGCTGCATCTCGACGTCGAGGAGACGGGCACGACCTTTGAGGAGAACGCCTATCTCAAGGCCAAGGCCGTCACCGACGCGCTCGGCTGCGCGGCGGTCGCAGATGATTCGGGTCTTGTGGTCGACGCGCTGGGCGGCGAACCGGGCGTATACTCGGCGCGCTACGGCCCCGGACACGACGCTTCCGACGCGGACAGGTACAACTACCTGCTGAATAAACTCGGCGATGAGAAGAACCGCAGCGCGCGCTTCGTGTGCTGCATATGCTGCACGATGCCGGACGGCACGGTGCTGCGCGCACGCGGCGAGTGCGAGGGCGAGATAATGCACGGCCCGAAGGGTGACGGCGGCTTCGGCTATGACCCGGTGTTCAAGCCCGATGCGGTGGAGTGCGGCATGGCAGAACTCACACCGGACGAAAAGAACGCGATATCCCACAGAGGCAAGGCGCTGAGAGCCTTTGCCGAGGAACTGAAGAGGTATTATAATGGCAATAACAAGTAAGCAGAGAGCCCAGCTCAGAGGCATGGCGATGAGCATAGACACGATAATCCAGATAGGCAAGGGCGGGATAACGGAGAGCGTTGTAGACTCCGTGTCCGCGGCGCTCAAGGCGCGCGAGCTCGTGAAAGGCAAGGTGCTTGAAAACTCGATGCTCACCGCGCGCGAAGCCTGCGACGAGCTCTGCGAGAAGTGCAGGGCAGAGGGCGTACAGGTCATCGGCACGAAGTTCGTGCTCTACAAGCGCAACGAGAAAGAGCCGAAGATAGTGCTGGTAAAGGACAAGAAAAAATGACGACGGTCATTTACGGCGGGAGCTTCAACCCGCCGCATCTGGGGCATGTTTCGGCGGCGCAGTCGGTATATGAGGCGCTGAGACCGGACAGGTTCCTGATAATACCGACGAACATCGCCCCGCACAAGGCGGCGGCAGCCGGGAGCCCGGACGCTGCGGCAAGGCTCCAAATGTGCAGGCTGGCCTTTGCGGGCATACCCGGCGCGGAGGTCTCCCCGATGGAGATGGAGCGCGAGGGCAAGAGCTACACCGCCGACACGATCGGCATACTGCGGGAGAAATACCCGGAGGATGAGCTTTATCTCGTCGTCGGGACGGACATGTTTTTGAGCTTCCGCGAATGGCACGAGTATAAATACCTGCTGGATAACTGCACACTGGCGGTCTTATCACGCGAGACGGACGACAGGGGAGAGATACTCTCATTTAAGCGCAGCCTTGAAAACGAGGACGGCGCGAGGATCAGGCTCATAGAGCATGAGCCGCTGCCGATGAGCTCGGCGGAGATACGCGCGATGCTGCCGAAGGCCGGGGGCGCGGAGCTTCTGGACGACGGGGTATACTCGCTGATAATCAAGAACCGCTGGTACGCCGCAAAGCCCGAGCTGCAGTGGCTGCGGGAAAAGGTGCGGCCTTACCTCACGGAAAAGCGTGCAAGGCACGTCGCGGGCTGCGAGGAGCAGGCGGTTAAGCTTGCACGGCGCTGGGGCGCGGACGTCTATGAAGCGGCCGAGGCGGGCATACTGCACGATATAACGAAAAAACTCAGTGACGAAGAACAGTTGATAATGTGCGATAAATATGGTATTATTCTCGACGCCGCCGAAAGGCGAAGCCCGAGGATACTCCATGCGCGCACGGGCGCTGCGCTTGCGCGGGAACTGTTCGGGATACCGGACGGGATATATTCCGCGATACGCTGGCACACGACCGGGAAACCGGACATGAGCCTGATGGAAAAGATAATCTACCTTGCCGACTTTACCGAGCCGACGAGGGACTTTGAGGGCGTGGAGCCGCTGCGTAAGCTCTGCTTTGAGGACATTGACAGGGCAATGGAGCTGGGACTTCGGATGAGCCTTGAGGAGATACGCTCAAGAGGCGAGGACGCCTATAAAGATACAGTTGATGCGTACCAGTGGTATAAAAAAGAACAAGGAGGAAGCGCGACATGCTGACAGCCGAACAGATAGCCGCCATAGCCGCAAAAGCTTTGGAGGACAAGAAAGCAAGAGACATAAAGGTGCTCAGGACTACGGAGCAGACGGTGCTTGCGGATTACTTCGTGATCTGCAACGGTACTTCCTCCACGCACATAAAGGCGCTGGTGGACGAGGTGGACAAGCAGCTTTCGGAGGCAGGCGAGCCGCCGGTGCGCCGCGAGGGTCTGCGCTCGGACATCTGGGTGCTGATGGACTTCGGCTGCGTTATCGTCCATGTGTTCACGGATGAGGCGCGCAAGTTCTATAACCTTGAGAGGCTTTGGAGCGACGCAGAGGTGGTGGATCCCTCATCCCTTACTTGCCCCTGACTACAGGGGCATTCGGACTAAAAATAAAAGATTAAATCAGGAGAGTTGATTCACCATGAGATATGATTTTGCTGCAATAGAGAAAAAATGGCAGGACCGCTGGGAAGAGAGCAAGCCCTACACTGCGGTGACTGACGGCGACAAGCCCAAGTTCTACGGCCTTATCGAGTTCCCGTACCCCTCCGCCGCCGGTCTGCATGTCGGCCATCCGCGCCCCTTTACGGCGATGGACATCATCACGCGCAAAAAGAGAATGGAGGGCTACAACGTCCTCTTCCCGATAGGCTTTGACGCTTTCGGTCTGCCGACCGAGAACTTCGCGATAAAGAACCACATCCACCCGGCGATCATCACCCAGCAGAACATCAAGAACTTCACCCGCCAGCTCAAGATGCTCGGCTACGGCTTCGACTGGGACCGCTGCGTCGACACGACCGACCCGAAGTACTACAAGTGGACGCAGTGGATATTCCTTCAGATGTTCAAGAAGGGGCTTGCGTACAAGACCACGATGCCCGTCAACTGGTGCACCAGCTGCAAGTGCGTGCTGGCGAACGAAGAGGTCGTCGAGGGCGTGTGCGAGCGCTGCGGCTCGCCCGTCGTGCGCAAGGAAAAGAGCCAGTGGATGCTCGGCATTACCAAGTACGCCGACAGGCTCATAAACGATATGGACGATCTGGACTACATTGAGCGCGTCAAGATCCAGCAGAAGAACTGGATAGGCCGCTCCACCGGCACTGAGGTCACTTTCAAGACCAATGTCGGCGACGACGTCACCGTTTTCACGACCCGTGCCGACACGCTCTTCGGCGTGAGCTACATGGTCATTTCGCCTGAGCACCCGCTGCTCGACAAGTGGAAGGACAGCATCGCAAACTGGGGCGAGGTCGAGGCATATAAGGAAGCGGCTTCCCGCAAGTCAGACTTCGAGCGCGGCGAGCTCAACAAGGACAAGACCGGCGTGCGCCTTGACGGCATCGAGGCCATCAATCCCGTGAACGGCGCGCCCGTTCCGATGTTCGTCTCCGACTACGTCCTCATGGGCTACGGCACCGGTATCGTCATGGGCGTTCCGGGTCACGACCAGCGCGACTGGGACTTCGCAACGAAGTTCGGCCTGCCGATCATCGAGGTTGTCTCCGGCGGCGACGTCACTAAAGAAGCCTTCGTCGCAAAGGACGACAGCGCGATAATGGTAAACTCGGGATTCCTCAACGGGATGACCGTCAAGGAAGCTATTCCCGCGATGCGCGAGTACGCTATCGAGCACGGCTGGGGCAAGGAGAAGGTCAACTACAAGCTGCGCGACTGGGTATTCTCCCGTCAGCGCTACTGGGGCGAGCCGATACCCCTTGTCAACTGCCCGAAGTGCGGCTGGGTGCCGCTGCCCGAGAGCGAGCTGCCGCTGGTGCTGCCGCAGGTGGAATCCTACGAGCCGACCGACGACGGAGAATCCCCGCTGAGCAAGATGACCGACTGGGTCAACACTACCTGTCCCTGCTGCGGAGGTCCGGCAAAGCGCGAGACCGACACAATGCCTCAGTGGGCAGGGTCGAGTTGGTACTTCCTGCGCTATATGGATCCGCACAATGACAATGAGCTTGTCAGCAAGGACGCTGAGGAATACTGGGGTCCGGTAGACTGGTATAACGGCGGCATGGAGCACACCACGCTCCACCTGCTCTACAGCCGCTTCTGGCACAAGTTCCTGTACGACATCGGCGTCGTGCACACCAAGGAGCCTTACGCCAAGCGCACCTCCCACGGCATGATCCTCGGCAAGAACCCGCACTATGTCGGCAATGCCGCGACCGAGGAAGAGAAGCAGGCGCTCATAGAGAAGTACGGCGCACAGGCGCTGCGCCCGGCGGTCAAGATGTCGAAGTCCCTCGGCAACGTCGTCAACCCCGACGACGTCGTGAAGGCCTACGGCGCGGACACGATGCGTCTGTACATCATGTTCATCGGCGACTTTGAGAAGACCGCGACCTGGTCTGACGACGCAGTCAAGGGCTCGAAGCGCTTCCTCGACCGCTGCTGGAACCTGATGGACATCGTCACCGAGGGAGAGATATCCAAGAAGAACGAGAGCATCATCCACAAGACCATCAAGAAGGTCGCTGAGGATATAGACACGCTCAAGCTCAACACCGCTATCGCCGCGCTCATGACTATGGTCAATGAGTTCTACTCCAACGGCTTGACCAAGGGCGACCTTGAGATGCTGCTTCTGCTGCTCTCCCCGTTCACGCCGCACATCGTTGAGGAGATGTGGGAGCAGATGGGCTTTGCCGCAAAGTACGGCAGGATGGCAATGCAGATGGATTGGCCGAAGTACGACGAGAGCAAGACCATCGACGCAGAGCGAGAGATGGCCGTGCAGGTAAACGGCAAGCTGCGCAGCACGATCCGCATCAGCACCGACGCGAGCGAGGACGAGATCATCGCCGCGGCCTGCGCCGATGAGAAGATCCAGCGCCAGATGGAGGGCAAGACCCTTGTCAAGACCATCGTCGTCAAGGGCAAGATCGTGAACCTCATCCTCAAATAAAGAACTCTGCCTGATAAAATTGTTGACAACGGACGCTTCAGCCGTTATAATACTAACGTTAAAAAGCCAATTCATTGGCCCTTGAAGCGCCGCAAGGCGTATTTGGAGGGAGGGAAATAAATGTCTGAAATCTATGTCAAGGAAAACGAGTCTCTGGACAATGCTCTGAAGAGATTCAAGCGCAGCTGCGCGAAGTCCGGCGTTCTGGCCGACCTCAGAAAGAAGGAGTACTACCAGAGCCCCAGCGTCAAGCGCCGCAAGAAGTCCGAGGCCGCACGCAAGAACAAGAATAAGCGTTACTATTAATGCGATATAAAATCTCCCGCACCTGACGGTGCGGGAGATTTTTTTGCGTTGTCAAAGAACCGGACGAAAAACTCTGCGGGGCTTTTCTGGTCAAAAAATTAAAGCCAAGAAATGCGCAAAGCCTTATGTATCAATGAGCTGCGCGCTTTCAGAGACAAAAGCCGCAAAAAAATTTTTTGTAGGATTTCACAGAATTTTTATTTCAAAATTTATAGTGATTATATAACGAACGCGAAAAAAGCACCCAAAATGCACGGTTCGGTTATTTCACTTTTTAAATCGTGAATTTCAGGGCATTGCGCATTTTTTGACAGAATTGACATCAAAAAAGTTAGATGTTATTTTTCTTCCAGAAAGTTTGTTGCTCGCAAACTGAGAGGAAAAAGTCCTGACGAGGCAACGTTTTGGGTGCGGCTGCCTATGACGGATATTAACGTTCTAACATAACAGGAGGAAAAAAGTATGCAGAAAGTGAAGAAGATGCTTTGCCTGGCGCTGGCGCTCGTTATGGTTTTTGCCATGGCGGCATGCGGCGGCTCCGACAAGCCCGCTGCCGAGGCTCCCGCAGCCGACGCAGCAGCTCCCGCAGCTGACGACACCGTTTACACTCTTAACTTCTACCACATCTTCGCGGGCGTAGGCCATGAGCAGAAGTGGATCCAGAAAGCGATCGAAGAGGTCGAGGCTCAGTCCGACGGCCACATCAGGATCAACTGCGTTCCCGACGGCACCATGGGCGGCGAGGATGAGCTTATCCCGCAGGTCTTTGCAGGCACTCTCGACATGAGCCTTTCCGGCCCCTCTGTCTGGGGCACTGTCGGCGGCATCGATGAGATCGGCTGGTCCGAGCTCCCCTACGTTGTCACCAACTACTCCGAGATGAACGCGCTCGGCGAGATCCTCCCCGAGCTCACCAACAAGCAGCTTGAGGCAAAGGGCATCGACCTGTACTGCCTCGGTGCAATGAGCCAGGGCATCCGCTGCCTGCTCACCACCGAGGGCCACAAGGTCGAGACCATGGCAGACTGCGACGGGCTCAGGATCCGTGTTCCTTCCTCCGACGTTTACCAGGAGACCGTTGCGGCTTGGGGCTGCTCTCCCACCGCTATGTCTTCCTCCCAGGTCATCACCTCTCTTGCTAACGGCACCATCGAGGGCTTCGAGAGCGATCCCGCTTCCATCACCGCCCGCGGCCAGCAGGAGTCCTTCAAGTACTACATCGAGACCTACCACATCGCTTCCCTGAACCTGCTCATGATCAACAAGACCAACCTTGAGAAGCTGCCCGTTGAGTATCAGGACATCATCAAGAACGTCTTCAAAGAGAAGTGCATCGAGCAGTGCGTTGACCGCGTCGGCGCAAACGAGGCAGAAGTCGAAGTCATCAAGGCCGCAGGCGTTGAGGTCGTGACCCCGACCGCCGAGGCTCTGCAGGAGTTCATCGACGCTGATAAGGCTTTCCAGCAGAAGAAGATAGCCGAGTGGGGCGTTGAGGACATCGTCAACGAGGCTCTCGAGTACGTCGCTGCAAACGCAAAATAATCGTTCCGAGAATCACTTTCCGGAGAGCCTATCCCGGCTCTCCGGAATTTCAGGTATTCTTAAAGTAAGCGCCGTTTCCAATCCGAAACCGAAAGAGAGTGAATTATGAAAAAACTCTTAAATGCCTATTATAAAATCGACGACTGTGTCGAGATCGCCATCAAATACCTGTGCGCGCTGCTGCTGGGGATAATGATAGTGATCTGCTTTGTGAACACTTTCTCCCGCTATGCGCTGCATCACTCCTTCAGATGGGCTGAGGAGATCATCATCTACTGCGCGGTGTGGGTCACCTGCGTGGGCGCATCACTCACCGCAAGAGCCGACGACCATGTCACGCTCGACCTGCTGCAGGAGCTCGTAAAGAACCCCAAGGTCAAGGCGGTTCTCTACGCGATCACGCGCACGCTGGCCTGCTTCTTCCTGCTGGCGCTCATGCCGGCGGCAATTGAAATGGTAAAGATCTATGGACCGAGATACTCCACCTCCACGCACCTGCCGCTGTGGGTGCTGTATGTGTCGTACCCCGTCGGCTCCATTGCTATGGTGCTGGGCTACCTGCGCATCACGCCGGTAAAGGTCAAGGCACTCTGGACAAACACTGTTGAAAAAACCGAGTTTGAGAAAATCAATGAAGGAGAGATAGAATAATGTTAATAATTGCCTGTATTTCTCTTCTTGCACTGATGCTGCTCGGCGTTCCCATCACGTTCTCCCTGCTCGGCGCGGGCTTCCTCGCTGTGCTGCTCGGCGATGGCGGACTGCCGATGTATATGAACTGCCGCGGCTTCATCAGCGGCGTCAATTCGTTCACGCTGATGGCAATACCGTTCTTTATGATATCCGGCTCGATCATGAACCAGGGCGGACTTTCCAAGCGCATCATCCAGTTCTGCTCGTCCCTGTTCTCCTGGCTGCGCGGCGGTGTCGGCATCGTCTGCGTTGCGGCGAACATGATCTTCGGCGCTGTTTCCGGCTCCGGCACCGCGGCTGTCGCGGCTATCGGCTCCATCACCGCGCCCGATATGGAGAAGATCGGCTACAAGAAAGAGTTCACCGGCGCAATGATCGCGGGCGCCGCGTCCACCGCGCCTATCATCCCGCCCAGCAACGTTATGATAATCTTCGCGTCCATCACCGGCCTTTCCATCACCCGTATGTTCCTTGCCGGTTACACCCCCGGCCTTGCCATCGGCCTTATCCTGATGGTGATCTGCCACTTCTACGCGAAGAAGCACAACATCGACTACGGCGGAAAGTTCCACCTCAAGGCTGTTATCAGCTCCCTCGGCGAGTGCTTCTGGGCACTGCTGATGCCGCTCATCATCATCGTCGGCATCACTGCGGGCTTCTGCACCCCGACCGAAGCCGGCGCTATCGCCTGCGTCTACGGTCTGTTCGTCGGCGTGGTGTGCTACAAGGAGTTGAACTTCGCAAAGATCAAGAAGGTTCTCTTCAGCGCGGCTGAGGGTACCGGCCAGGTGCTGTCCCTGTACGCGGCATCCACCGTGTTTGCATACATATTCACGGTCGAGGGCTTCGGCGTCAAGTTCCAGGAATGGCTGATGAACGTCTCCTCCGGCAGCGCCATCGTTATCGAGCTGCTCATCGCGGCATTCGTTCTGCTGATCGGCTGCTTCATGGAACCTGTCGCGGTCATGCCCGTTATCCTGCCGCTGGTGTTCCCGCTGCTCCAGCAGCTCGGCTGCAACATGGTCCAGTTCGGTCTTATGTTCTCGATATGCACCATTATCGGCGGTCTGACTCCTCCTGTCGGCAGCTACCTGTTCGTCACGGTCACTGTCGTCAAGACGGGCGTTACAAAGCTGATCCCGTGGATGATGGTCATGATCCTTGTCGACATTGTTGTCGTCGCGCTCGTGACCTTTGTTCCCGGCTTCTGCACCTGGCTGCCCGACCTGCTGCTCGGACCGATGTAAAAAGCATCTATAAAACGCATAAAAAGCGGACGCCGTCCGCTTTTTATGCGTAAATGAATAGCATTATTTTTCGGAGCTTTACTATGGATAACAAATACAGCGTGTACCGCCAGATACGGTACGACAGGACTTACAGGACCCTCGGCAGAATGAACTGGATACGGGTAGTGCTCGGTGCGGTGCTGCTGGTCTCGATATTCTTCATATCGGGAACGGTGTCCGAATATTTCGCATCGAGGGGGAACTATGCCTTTGCGGAGAAAATGATGCTTGCCCCAGCGTGGATGGAGAAATACAAGCCGGAGACGAAGGCATACCTTGAAGCCGGTGCACTGTATGAGGGCGGCGACTACGACGGCGCGTATGCCGCGGCGGTCAGCGTCGACACCGGGGAGCTCTCCGACAGCAAGAAAACGGTCTACTTCGCGATATGCACGGCGCTATACGAGCACTTCGACGCGGCGGGGGACACCGGACGCACTGAGGAACTGAGCAAAAGAATACGGCAATGCGATGTTAGTAATGCTGAATGAATAAAGCATCAGCCCCCGGCGGAGCAATGAAGCTCTGCCGGGGGCTGGCATTTTCATATCGGCTCAAACTGCTCTGATCGAAGCGGAGCGGTACGAGCTTCTTCTGACGTTTTATGCGTATATGACCTCGGTGAGGAACTTGAAATTTTCGGCGATGCCGTTTTCAAGATTCGCAGTGACTATCCCGTCGCACTCGCGGAGATTCACGATGTGGGCGACGGCGGTCTTGCCAATCTTGGAAGAGTCACAGAGAATATACTTGTGCTTTGCGTTGAGGAGCACGGTCTTTTCAACGAGCGCGACGGCCATGTTCTCACTGTACACGTCGCCGCTGCTGTCAATAGCGTCGCAGCCGATGAAGGCATAGTCGACCTGCGGGAGCTGCTTGAAGTAGGCCGCGGCCTCATTGCCGATTATCGTGCCGGTATGGCTGCGGATGACGCCGCTACATATATGAACCTCGAGCCCCGCACAGCGCGCGAGATAGTCCGCCGCCTGCATGGAGTTGGTGTATATGATGCCGTGCGGGATATCGGCAAGAAGATTGCTCAGCTCAAAGACGGTAGTGCCGCTGCCGAGCGAGATGGTTTCAACGCTGTTTATCATGGTGCGCGCCTTTACGGCGATGCGGCGCTTCTCGGACATATTCTTATGAAGCTTACTGTCAAAGGTCTCGTCCGGGACACGGTTGACAGGCATGACGCCGCCATAGGTGCGGATGACGAGCCCCTTGGACTGCATGACCGCAAGCTGCTTGCGAAGTGTTGAAAGCGAGACATCGAGGACACGGCTGAGATCGTTGACGGTCATCTCTCCGCGGCTCTCGAGCAGGCTTATGATCTTGTGCTCTCTCCTATCTGTTTTCATAGTTATCGATCCTTCGAAAAAGATGAGATTATTTTATATCAAACTTGGCCATTTGTACAGAGTTTTGTTGAAAAATTTATGTTAAATTTGGAACATTTTACATCGGCGATGTATGATATGTAAAATTCAGGACACAAAATTTGTTGAAAGGGACGAAAGATTTTGATCAAAACGCGCAATTTTAAATACGTTTTGCGCGGTGCCGGAATTTAGAAAAAAATGCTACACATTCGATGAAATCGGGTGTATAATGATAATTGACTTCGGGTCGGGTTTCCAATATCATTTATATGAGCAGCGCACCCAAAACCGCTGAATAACAGGACATTTCAAAACAAATTGTTACTGTTTCAGGAGGAAAAACAATGAGACCCGAAATCATTATTATGCTTACCCACCATGACGTTACCGTCAAGAACGCGCACGAAGTTTTTGAGCAGTGCAAGGATATCGAAGAAGTCAAGTACTGGGGCTTCAAAAACGTCGGCCTGCCCAAGGACGAGATGAAGGCGCTCACCGCCGCAATGAAGGCAGCGGGCAAGACCACCTTCCTCGAGGTCGTCACCTATGACGAGGCTTCATGTCTCGACGGCGCACAGACCGCTATCGACTGCGGCTTCGATTACCTGATGGGCACGATTTATTACGACTCCGTCGCAAAGCTCCTGCGCGACCACGGCATGGATTACCTCCCGTTCGTCGGCAAGGTCTCCGGCAGCCCCAGCATCCTCGAGGGCACCAATGAGGAGATAATCCAGAACGCGAAGGACCTCATGGCAAAGGGCATCAAGGGCTTCGACATCCTTGCCTACCGCCACGTCGTCGACGGCGAGAAGCTCGCTTACGACTTCTGCAAGGCAGTTGACGCAAAGATCTGCATCGCAGGCTCCATCAACAGCTTCGCACGTATCGACACCATGTTCGATATCGGACCCTGGACCTTCACGATGGGCTCCGCGCTTTTCGAGAAGAAGTTCGTCGCCGACGGCAGCTTCAGAGAGAACCTCCAGGCTGTCGCGGACTACATGGCAAAAAAGTAAAGGAAGATAACAGTGGAAAAAATTACTGCCGCACAGGCGCAGCGGCTTACGGCTCCGTCGCCGTTCGCGCTGCTGTCCAGCCTTAAAGAGGACGGAAGCACAAATCTCATGGCCGTGTCATGGTGGACTTTTCTGTCCAACAGGCCGCCGATGATAGGCGTCTGCCTCGGGAAGAAGGGCGCAAGCGGAAAGCTTATACAGTCTACCGGCGAGTTCGCGCTGAACATCGTCGGCGAGGAGCTTAAGGAAGCCGCGCTGCGCTGCGGCAGCTGCTCCGGCCGTGACGTGAACAAGGCGGAAATGTTCTCGATACCGCTTGAAGCGGCAAGCGAGATCGCGCCCAAGATCGTATCCGGGAGCCGCGTCGTATTTGAATGCAGACTGACAGATATGAAGGAAGTCACAGATCATATATTCTACATTGCAGAAATAACCGCGTGCAGCGGTGATGACAGCGTCAAGCAGCTCTTCGCCTGGGACGGATATGCCCGGCTGGACACTGCGGACGCATAAAAATACGAACGGAGGAACAAAGGTATGATAATGGATTGCGAAAAATACGTAGGCAAATGCGTCTGCGGCCGGGAGCACACTCTTGAGACGAAAAAGGTCGTCGTCGAGTACAACGCTCTGGCAAACTTCGAGCAGTACATGGAGGACGTGGGGCTTGCGGGTAAGCGCCGCGCTGTAGTGTACGACACGATGGTGTACCAGCTCACCGAGGGCAAGCACGTCAAGGCTGATCAGGAGATCGTGCTCGAGGCGAAGGGCCTGCGCGCTGAGGATACGCTGATCGAGAAAATGATGAAGCAGCTGGATAACCCGGAGGTCATAGTCGCTTTCGGCGCCGGCACCATCATGGACTTCGGCCGCTATCCCGCATATAAGCTGGGCATACCCTTTGTCGCGATCCCGACGCTGGCTTCATCCGACGGCTTCACGGCCAACATCTGTTCGGCCATACTCAACGGCCAGAAGAAGTCCACGCCGATGTGCGCGCCGATCCTTGTTGTGGCTGACCTTGACATCATCAAGGGCGCACCGGCAAGACTCGTCGCGAGCGGCATAAACGATATTCTCGCAAAGTACATTTCGCTGACCGACTGGCGCATCGCGCATCTGGTCGCGGGTGAATACTTCTGCCCGATGGTGGCGGAGCTTGCGGAGCACGCGCTGAAGCTGATGCGCGAGGCTGCTGACAAGTACGCTGCAACGGGAGTCGCAGACCACGAGGCGATGACGATGGCGCAGATGGAGAGCGGCCTGACGATGCAGCTGCTCAACCACTCGCGTGCAGCATCGGGCGCCGAGCACCTGATGGCGCATCTGGTCGAGCTGCACCCGCCGAGGTTCGAGAAGGCCGAGGGCATCCACGGCGAATGCGTGGGCGTCGGCACTTTCGAGTGCATCAAGGTCTACCACGAGCTGGCGAAGAAGACGCCGAAGGCAAAGCCGTTCCAGCCGCTGACGGAGGAATGGGTGCGCGAGAAGTTCGGCGAGAGACTTATGCCGGGCATCATGAAGGAAAACGAGAACGACGTACTGGCGACCTTCCCGTCTCAGAACATCGTTGACCATTGGGACGAGATACGCGAGCTGATCGCGCAGATCCCGCCCGTTGAGGAGATGGAGAAGCTTTACTCCGACTGCCACTGCAAGTACAGACCGGAGGACATAGGCATCGATCCGTCTCTTGCGGATGAAATGCTGGAGATCTCGGCGGCTATCCGCAACCGCCTGACTCTTATCCGCATGCTCCGCGTGCTCGATTTCGAGTAATGGCAACGCCGCATAATGCGGTAGGAAAAAAAGCATTGTACGGTGCTGCCCCATAAAAATTCTGTTATAAACAGCGCAGTTCCACCTCGGCTGCCGCTTACGGGGATCGGGCTTCCGGCTGCGCTGACTTATCAAGCGGCAGAATGGGGAACTACAATGATCGATAACCGTCTGGCGCGAGCCGACGCAACAAAGCTTGACGAGCTGCATGAGATAATGATGGCGCAGGAGAACTCCGAGAGGCTCTGCGACATCGGCATGAAGAAGATAAACATCGGCCACGGTGCCGCCGCGGGCATCTGCGATGCGGTAAAGGCGCTCACCGATGGGAAAAAGGTGCTCATGGTCACCGGCCCGACCGAGATACTCGACACGGCCGGGGCGAACGTCAAGGAAAAAATACTTGCTCTGCTCAAGGCAGAGTATGAGGTCGAATGGCTCGTTATCTCCGAGCCTGACAGTATAGTCCACGCGACTCCCGAGAACGCCGAAAAGATCCAGGCGCATTTTGAGGGCGTCGACTGCGTCGTCGGCATCGGCGGCGGAACTATCTGCGACCTGTGCAAATACTCCACCTATTACTACAACAAGGAAAACCCGCTGCCGCTCGTCATAGTGCAGACGGCGCTTTCCGTAAATGCGTTCTCCGACAACTCCTCCGTTATGCTCTTTAACGGCGTCAAGAGAACCGTTCACTCCCGCTATCCGCTGATACTCATAATCGACATGGACATCATTGCCGCGGCTCCTGCGGAGATGAACGTCAGCGGCTACGGCGACCTTATCGCGACTTGGACTGCGCCTGTCGACTGGTACCTCGGAAACGTCCTCGGCGTGGGGAAGAACTTCCACACCGCGCCGTCCGATATGATCCGCACCCAGTGCGAGGAGCTGCTCGAAAACTCCGAAAAGCTTGCAGCCGGTGACAGCAAGGTTCTCGGCGACCTGGCAAATGTGCTCACGCTCAGCGGCCTTTCGATGGGGCTTGCGGACGAGAGCTCCCCGGCCTCCGGCTCGGAGCACGTCATGAGCCACCTGATAGACATGGCCTCCAAGGTGCGCCACACCGGCATCTGCTACCACGGCACGCAGGTCGCGGTATCGGGCATAATCTCCTGCATCATCTGGGATTACATGCTCAACGAGTTCGACCCGAGGGCTGTCGACCTCGACTGCTGCTACCCGACGGCTGAGGAGATGGAGCCGAAGGTCAAGGGCGCGTTCGCGTGGCTCGATGAGACGGGCTCTGCTTCCAACGAGTGCTGGGCGGACTACCAGAAGAAGCTTGCAGCGTGGACGGCGAACCGCAAAAAGTTCGAGGCATTCCTTGCTGACTTCGACGAGTTTAAGGAAAGAGTCGCGCCGTGGGTCAAGAAGCCCGAGTACATCGCCGAGTGCATGCACAAGGCGAATGCCCCGTGCCGCTACAGCGGGCTGAACTTCCCGGTCGACGAGAAGACCGTCAGGTGGGCGATCACAAACTGCCACCTGATGCGCAACCGCTTCTCGGTCATCGACCTGCTGCACTTCACCGGAGTGTGGAACGACGAGTTCGTGCAGATGCTGCTCGACAGAGCGGAAGCGATGGACGCGGGACTGTAAACAAAACAAAAAGCAGCGGCTGCTTTCGGCAGCCGCTGCAACTATATCTGGCCATAGGCCGGGTGAAATGCAATGTGCGCGCTGCGTATGCAGCGCGCACATCATATATTATTACTGCTTTGACGCCGGGCGGTTCTTGCGGTGGGAGTGGCCGCGGCTGCGGCGGCGCGCCTGCGCGGACTTGGTCTTATAGAAGCTCTGCATGTCCTCATCGGCTTCATAGACGAGCTTGTTTGCAGACCATGTGTTATCCTCGGTATTCTTGCGGAACTTCGCGCGCACGAGGAATGCGCCGTGCTCGGGGCAGGTGTAGATATTCATATAGCGCTGATCGCCCTGATTGACCCACTTGAGGCAGGCGGTCTCCCCGCCGCAGTGCGGGCAGGCAAGCTTCGTGACGCGCTCGTCGGCAAAGGCGACAGCCTTGCTCTCAAAGCCCTCGAAGCTCTCATGGCAGAGTGTGTCCGGTCCTTCATTCTCGACAGGGGGCTTGAAGTTCGGCATGCGCGAGGCGAGGATGCGCGCAGCGTCCGGGTACAGGCGGAGCCCATCGGCCATATCGAGCCGGGAAGCGACGAGCGCGGTGTTGTACGCGTCGCCCAGAGCGTCATGCGCGACGCGGGTCTGCTCAATCTCGAAATGCTCCATGGCGCTGGCGAGAGACTTCTGGTTCTTGTCCCCGCCGGTCTGGAGATTATAGATGAGCTGGAGGTTTATCCAGCCGCCGATCCAGTCCCAGTCAAGGTCATGGATGATGATGTTCTGCTCCATGATGCGCTGATCGTCATTGCCCCAGGTGATGAAGGTGACCCCGTCCCCGCACCATGCGCGGAACTGCTCGAGCGCATCGGAGAAAGCAATGCCGTGAGCCAGACGCTCCTTATCAAAGCCGGTGATCTTCTTGACCTTATAGTGCATACGGCGGAAGTACACGGGCTTGACGTCGATAGTAAATTCCTCGCCGGGAGTCATGTCCTCATTGAGCTTGACCGCGCCTATCTCGATTATCTCGCCGCCGAGGTGGATCGGCAGCTTATTGAACACGGAGGACTTGGAGCTCATCGCCTGATTCCATTCCAAATCCACCACAACATAATTCATAGCAAAAACCTCTGTACAAAATAATTCATCATCTATTATAACATATCCGCCGCGCATATGCACTACTTTTTTGCGGGTGGGGCTAAGAGATGCCTTAAATACTTTTGCCTATTTTATCAGCGTATGTTATACTTAGCGGGTAAAAGAGGGGGAAAGACCTATGAAGACAATGACAGTTTCACGCGCGGCGGCGATATGCGGCGGCCGCCTTACCCAATACAGCGATGCGCCCATAGGCCGCGCGATAATCGACAGCCGTCAGGTGCAGCCGGGGGATATGTTCGTCGCCTACCGGGGAGAGAACGTGGACGGACACCGCTTCATCGCAAAGGCGCTGGAGGCGGGCGCGGCCTGCTGCCTTGCGGAATATCTGCCGGAGGACGTATCGGGGCCGGTAATACTGGCGGACGACGTTCAGGCGGCGCTTGAGAAGATATGCGCCGAGTACAGGCGGGAGCTCAGCATACCGGTGATAGGGATAACCGGCAGCGTCGGCAAGACGACGGCGAAGGAAATGATATCGTCCGTGCTCGAACAGCGCATGAACGTGCTCAAGACGGAGGGGAACCTCAATAATCAGATCGGCGTACCGATGACGGTATCGCGCATCGAGCGGAAGCATGAGGCCGCGGTCATTGAGATGGGCATATCGGGCTTTGGCGAGATGACGGCGCTTGCGCGGATAGCGCAGCCGACGGTCGCGGTGTTCACGGTGATAGGCCACGCGCACCTTGAGTTTCTGCACGACCTTGAGGGGGTGTTCCGCGCAAAGACGGAAATGCTCGCCTTCATGCCGGAGGACGGGACGGTCATATATAACGGGGACGACGCGATGCTCCGTAAGCTCGCTTGCCCGCAGCGGCTTGTGAGCTACGGCCTCGGTGAGGACTGCGCGGTGAGAGCCGCGGACATCGAGCAGCTGCCCGACGGGCGCATACGCTGCAGGATAAGCTATAACGGACGCAGCATCAAAGCGGAGATCCCGGCATATGGGCAGCACATGGTCTACGCGGCGCTCGAGGGCGCGGCGGTCGGCTTCGTGATGGGGCTGAGCGATGAGGAAATAGAGCGCGGCATCGCGGCGTACAAGACCGTGGGGCGGCGCGGAGTGGTCACGGACACGGGCTTTGTGACGCTGGTGGACGACTGCTACAACGCAAACCCCGATTCCATGCGCTGTGCGGTGGATTCGCTTATGAAGCTGCCGGGGCGGCATGTTTGCGTGCTGTCCGATATGCGCGAGATGGGCGAGGGCTCGGCGCAGATGCACCGGGAGCTCGGCGAGTACGCGCTGAATAAGGGCGTCGACCTCGTCATGGCTTACGGGCCGATGTCAAAATACCTGACGGAGGCAATGGGCAGCCGCGCGGTGTATTTTGAGACGAAGGCCGCGCTCGTCGCGGCGCTGCCGGAATACATAAAAAAGGGTGACAGCGTGCTTGTAAAGGCGTCGCTCGGGATGCACCTTGAGCCCGCGGCGGACGCGATAAAGGCCATGACAGGAGAAAAATAGACAGATGACCGAGAATAACAAAAGCAGGCCGATAGTGCTGATTGACCTTGACAACACGATACTGAATTTCGACATTGCCGAGCGCAGCGCGCTCACAACGGCTTTCCGGGAATACGGAATAGAGCCGACGGAGGAGCTGCTGCGGCGCTACAGCGTCATAAACAAGCGCTACTGGGAGATGCTCGAGCGCGGGGAGATGAGCCGGGAAAAGCTGCGCGTCGGGCGCTTCCAGGAGCTGTTCGACGAGATAGGCTGCGAAGTCCCCGCAGCCGAGGTGCAGGATCGCTATGAGGAGGTGCTCTCGACCGGGCACTGGTTCATGCCGGGGGCAGAGGAGATTCTCGAAGCGCTTTACGGAAAGTGCCGCCTGTTCATCTGCTCAAACGGCAACGCGCAGGTGCAGGACGGGCGGCTCGCAAGCTCCGGGATAGAAAAATACTTCGAGGGGATATTTATCTCAGAGCGCATCGGCTACGACAAGCCCGACGCGCGGTACTTCGACGCATGCTTTGCGCGTATACCGGATTTCTCAAAAGAGCGGGCGATAATGATAGGCGACAGCCTGACTTCGGACATCCGCGGGGGTGTAAACGCAGGGATAAAGACCTGCTGGTTCAACCCCAAAAACGAGGAGAACCGGAGCGGTTTGAAGCCAGATTACGAGATACGCCGACTTCAACAGATTCCGGGGCTTATTGAGCAAATTTTCTGTTAAAATTCAATAAAAAACAGGGAATTATTTTGGCGTTTATAACGCTTGAAAAAAAACTTTTAAGTGATATAATTACCACACCCTCAGTAGAGGGCGATTTCAGCAGAGCGTTGAAAGATCAGCGCTCTGCGTGTTTTTCATTACCAATGAATGGGGAACCGTTTGATGCTTGACTGGCTTGATTATTTGAGACAACTGAATATCTGGTCGATGATGCTGCGAGTGCTCTGCGCGATGGCCGCGGGAGGACTTGTGGGCTTCGAGCGCGAGAAAAAGGGGCGTCCGGCGGGCTTCCGCACATATATGCTGGTGGCACTCGGCGCGGCGCTGACGATCATGCTCAGCCAGTACTTCAACCTCATGTTTGAAGGGCCGTGGAAAGAGATCGGCGACAGCCTTGGGATAAAGACAGACGTGTCCCGTCTCGGCGCACAGGTCATCAACGGCGTAGGCTTTCTCGGCGCGGGGACGATAATCGTCACGGGCCGCCGCGAGGTCAAGGGGCTGACGACCGCTGCGGGGCTGTGGGCCTCGGCCTGCATGGGTCTTGCCATCGGCGCGGGCTTCTATGAGTGCATGCTGATAAGCTTCCTGCTGATCGTGATGAGCATGAAGTTCCTGCCGTACATTGAGAACCTTATCATGTCAAAGGCCGTGAACATGTCGGTCTACATCGAGGTCGACAATATAGAAAACCTCGGAAACGTCTTGGGCTTCCTCAAGCGCGAGGAGGTGCGGATATACGAGGTGGAGCTGGACAAGCAGCAGAACGAGCATGTCTCGCAGATAAACTCACTGCTGTCGATCCGCCTGCCAATGCGCTGCCAGCACACCGAGCTTCTGGCGGCACTGTCCACGCTCGAGGGCGTGATATCCATAGAAGAGGTCTGAGGAGGCGAAGGACATGCTTCATATTTTTGATTTTGCGCGTGAAATGAATACTCTCGCGGTCGCGTTCCGCCTTGTCCTCGCCGTGCTGTGCGGAGGGCTCATAGGCATTGAGCGCGAATACAAGCGCCGCCCGGCGGGCTTCCGCACACATATACTGATCTGCCTCGGCGCGGCGATGACGACACTGACGAGCCAGTACATGTTCCTGACGATGCACCTGTATACGGACGTTGCGCGTCTCGGCGCACAGGTCATTGCCGGTATCGGCTTCATCGGCGCGGGGACGATAATCGTCACAAAGCGCCAGCGCGTCAAGGGGCTGACGACCGCCGCCGGGCTCTGGACGGCCGCGATAATCGGCCTTGTCTGCGGCGCGGGCTATGTCGAGTGCGCGATATTCGCGACGGCGATGGTGCTGGTGGCGGAGCTGCTGCTGATAAAGATAGAGTACCGCTTCGCCGGGAAGATAAACGACGTGAACCTCTACGTCGAATATGCCCATGCGGAGGTCATTGAGTACATCCTGCGCGCCATACGCGACAAAGGCATAAAGCTCGGCGGGATCGAAATAAACCGCATCGCGGGCAAGGACGACGAGCACCACTACTGCGCCGTCATCACTCTGCGCGCGAACAAGAAGCAGATGGACGAGGACGTCATCAAGGAGCTCAACGGTATTGAGGACGTGCTCACAGTCGAAGAGCTGTAAGAGAAGCAGACAAAATATAGGCCGCCCCAGCGGAATTCCGCTGGGGCGGCTTGCTTATTTCCCGTTCCTGAACTCAAGCAGCTTATACGGCTCGACGCCAAGCGCGTCGGCGAGATTGAAAAGCAGCTCCAGCGAAATGGGACGGCAGAGATTCGGCGCTTCTATCGCGCCCATGTGCGGGCGGCTTATCCCGGCCTTTTCCGCAAGCTGCTCCTGCGTAAGCCCCGCGTGCTTGCGGTAATAGGCAATGTTGTACCCAAGCTCGATGTAACGCTGCCTGTTATCAGCCTTTGTCATTTCCTGTTCCGACATACAGAGCCACTCCTTTTCCTGAGTATATTTTATGCGGGGCGGCGCTGGCATTAAATAATTTTACAAATAACTGTTGATATTTGAGAAATAACAATATATAGTTTAGCCATAATAGACGCGGCTTTTTGCGGAAGCTGCGCGCAATGGACTGCCGCAATATATTGCAGCAGTCCGGATCTTATCGGAACCGCTGCGAAAAGCAGCGGTTCTTTCACGTTGTTATGAGCCAGTCGTCGTTCGAGGGCGTGGACGATGGCAGCGGCGGGAGCGTCGGCTCGGGCTCCGGTTCCTCGTCTGGTTCATCTGCCGGTTCCTCGGGCTCCTCGTAGTAATCATCACCGGTGTACTCATCTTCAGAGTCCTCAGCCGGGGCTTTGCCGCCGCCCATGCTGAAGTAGCCCACGCCGTTGAGCACGCCTGTGCAGCAGACGCTGCCGTTATAGAGATACACAAGGTCGAGCATCCCCTCGGTGACAGGCGTTGAGTAGGGATTGATGCAGTCGTTCACCATCGCGAGCCAGTCATAGAGGTCGAGGAAGGTGTAGCTCAGATTCTGCACGGTCATGGGAGTGTTCGGCGCGGTATAGAAATTGATATCCTCACTTGAGCACATCATGAGCTGGCGCGCAAAATACGCCATGTTCGCCGCCGAGAGGTTCGTGTCCATGCTCCCGGCAAGGATACTTATGACCTTTGAGGCGTTCGGTATGCTGCCCTGACTGAGAAACTGCTCCGCCGCGGCCTTGAGGAAATCGTGCTGCACGTTTATCCTGTCAAGGTCACCGTTCATATAGCCGTAGCGGAAGCGCACGAGCCCCATGGCCTGCTCGCCGTCAAGGAGCTGATAGCCCGGGTCAAGGTCGATGACAGGGCCGCCGTCATAATACAGGCGCTCCGGGACATCGTACCATATCCCGCCCATTGCGTCGACCGCCTCTATAAAGGCGGTCAGGTCGAGCACGGCGTAGCAGTCCACGTCAAAGCCCGTCAGCTTGCGCACATGGCGGCGCAGCGCCTCGATGCCGTCATTGCCGTTGTTGCGCGCGCCCCAATAGACGCTGTTTATCTTCCTCACGGGAGTGTCGACATTGATGAGCGTGTCGCGCGGGATGCTAACGGCGTTGAGAGTATGGCGCACGGTGTCGAGCTTTGCGACCATGATGGTGTCGG
>ERZ827423.1042-NODE-1042-length-29950-cov-10.399130_pt1 | contig 29950 bp, 28 predicted proteins | sample MGYA00519775_ERZ827423 | MGnify/ENA primary metagenome ERZ827423 (study PRJEB31778, sample SAMEA3449296) | human gut metagenome | biome: human gut; feature: human-associated habitat; material: faeces | place: United Kingdom | collected 2010/2012 ... | reverse complement strand
GTCGATATCGTCCGATTTGTCGTACTTGCTGTGCCAGTGCTTTATTAGAAGAAGGAAGTTACGACGCAGTTCCTGAATATATGTGTGAATATGCTAAAGAATCTTATCGATTGATCAAAAATGAATATTCAATGCTAGAGTAAATTTGGATTTCATATGAATCTTACTCCTTGATTTTATCTGATTATCAAGGAAAATAATTAAAAAGCATCTTAGGACATGATTAATATGTTTCGACTGCTATAGATATAGCAGCTAAACACAAGCATGTTAAAGATGCTTTTTTGATTTTCTATAATAATGGTGATTTGATCTGTTATGGGATCATTTTTCACTGTTTATGATCGATTGATATGGTCGCTGCTGGCACTTTGCACGTAGCTCCAGTGGTTCCATCTTCTTGTTCCATTACTGGTATACCAGTAGATGACATCACTGCCTATTCTGCCGTTACCGTCTACTATGCCATTGCCGTTAACATCGATCCAATCATCGAATCCTCCTGTTAATTCACCTTGGTCACTGCTTGTTTCCTTATGAAATTCGCGGTTTGAACCGTCGCTGTTTCCACGGAAATAGTTGTTGCTGGCATTGCGGCAATCACCATTGTGGCTGAATACATCGTCATATGGACCTTCAACACCGCTCCACCTATCGATAGATGGTGCATTTGAGTGATGATTATAATAAGTTGTGTTATTACTGCAAGCCACTTGCCAGCACACGGCAATATATTCATTCGGCGCAAACACTTCGCTTGTCATCATCGGTGTTACATATGCTTTCATCGTCGTCTCTCCTTCCATATCTTGATCAGCATTCATTCTAATGCGCAGACGTGAGCTGTCAGTAAATGGAAAACGAAAATGGGATGAAAATCGGGTGAACAACCGTATAATAATCAGGAAGGTGAGCTGGTGGATGAAGCAGAAGTATGTGAAGCCGGATATCCGGTTTGTGCCTTTGCATGATCAGCCTGATCTGATGGAGGAATGGTTGAGGCATCATGTGGAGGAAGGCGAGGAGCTGGCGCAGGAAAGAGACGGTGTGGAGCAGCGGAAAGCGCATGTTGAATCGCTGGAAAAGAAGTGACCGCAGTGATATGCAGATTCTTGCATTCTGCGGTTTTTATATGTCGTGGTAAACGCTTCCGGGAAAGGAAAAGGCAGTGTCTTGGTTGTATAAAATTTGAAGTATGATAAAATAAATAAGTCTGAAAAAATGACGGATACAGGAGGTAGATATGGAAGAGTTTCTGACCCTGCTGAAAGACGCGCGGCTTGGCCGAGCTTCAGAACCCAGAGAAGTTGATTTTGCCAGACTGTTCATATCCGCACTGCAGCATGATGTGGTCGCGCTCCTATATGATCAGCTCTATCGTTTTCCGAACTTTCCGGAAGATCTGCAGCCGCAGTGGAAGAAGATGGCGATCCGCACCAACGCGATCCAGGCGATGAAGAGCGACCGCTTCGTCCGGCTGTACCGGCGTTTTCTGGAAGCGGACCTGAAGGTGCTCGTGCTCAAGGGCATCGTCTGCCGCGCCCTGTATCCGAAACCAGATAACCGTCCGTCCAATGATGAGGATCTGTATGTGCGCAAAGAGGATGCGCCGCTGGCGGAAAAGATCATGCTGGAGGAAGGCTTCCAGGTGGGAAACCGCAGCGAAGAGGTGACGACGCTGCTGGATGTGGCCAGCGGATTGTCCATCGAGATGCATACGACGCTGTTTTCTGAGAAGTCACAGGCGTATGGGTCTTATCAGCGTTTCTTTGCGGATGCATTTGCGCATCCTGCTGTGCACCAGATCATGGGATGCGATATCTATTCGCTTTCTCATGCGCAGCACATGCTGTTTCTGATCATGCATTTCGTCAAGCATTTCCTGCATGGGGGCGTAGGCATCCGTCAGGTGCTTGACATCATCATGTATGCAGAGCGGTTCGGCACGGAGATCGACTGGCCGCATCTTTATGCCGTGCTGGAAGAGGAACATGTGCTGACGCTGAGCGAGAATGTGTTTGCAATCGCGGTGGATCATCTGGGCTTTGATGTCAGCCGCATCACACTGCCTGAGGGCATCGATCTTTCCGCGCTGGATTATGAAGACTTGCTGGATGATATCGTAGCGGCTGGTCTGTTTGGCAAGAGCTCCAAGGAGCGAGAGCATTCCAGCACGATCACCCTGAATGCGGCGGCGGATGGAAAGCGGACGCTTCGCAAGACCCTGTTTCCGAGCGTGTCTGATCTGAGCGGGAAATATCCTTATCTGAAGGATCATCCCTGGATGCTTCCGCGGGCGTGGGGAAGCCGGATCTTCCATTATCTGTCTGACCGGGATCAGGGCAGTGCCAAAGGTGCTGTAGAGCTGGGAAACCGGCGGGTGGAACTGCTGCGCAAATATAAGGTCATCGCGGAAGAGCGTAAAGGATAGGAAGTAGAGACATGGAATCAATCAAGATGCTGATCAGAAAGATCAAGGACGGCAGCATCCATGAGATGTGGGAAGAATTCAAATGGATGTGCTCCTATGGAAAGAATTATAAGAAAGAGATCTTCTTCTACATATGTCTGGGTATCTTCTCGACGATCATGTCGCTGGTGAGTTCGATTGCCAGCAAGAACCTGATCAATATCGTTACCGGCATCCAGACCGACAAGGCAGCGAGCATGGCGATCATCATGGTCTCCATGGCGCTGTTTTCGCTGTTCTTCAATCAGATCATGTCCCGGATCACGCTGAAGATCAACATCAAGATCCAGAATGAGATTCAGGCGGATATCTTCGATCAGGTCATCCAGGTGAACTGGCTTGACCTTTCCCGTTATCACAGCGGCGATCTGCTCAACCGATTCACGAGCGATGTCGGCACGGTGGCGGGCAGCGCGATCGGCTGGCTGCCGAATCTGGTGGTCAATCTGTTCAACTTTATCGCAACGCTCTGTCTCATCTTGTATTATGATCCGACGATGATGATGCTGGCGCTGGTCAATGCGCCGGTGATGCTGTTGAGCTCGAAGCTGCTCATGTCCAAGATGCGTGACTATAATAAGAAGGTCAAAGAGATGAACAGCGAGATGATGTCGTTTGAGACAGAGACGTTCAACAATGTGGATTCGATCAAGTCATTCAGCCTGATGGATCTGTTCAGCCGCAGGCTGAAGGGCTTCCAGGCCAGATACAAAGAGGTCAACCTGGATTACAACATGTTCAGCATCAAATCCAATCTGGTGCTTTCGCTGATCGGCATGGTCATTCAGTTTTCGTTCTTTGGCTGGGCGGTATATCGGCTGTGGAGCGGTGCGATTAACTATGGTGAGATGACGCTGTTCCTGCAGCAGTCCAGCCGGCTGTCTTCGGCGTTCAGCGCTGTCGTGTCCATTATTCCAAGCACCATCAGCTCGACCATTTCTGCGGCGCGTCTGATGGAGATCATCGAGCTGCCGCGTGAGGAAAATCATCCGGAGACGACGAAGCATCTGGAGGAGATCAGCGGGGGCGGCTTTACCATCACGCTGAAGGATGTGTTCTTCTCTTATGTGGAGAACCGTCAGGTGCTCGTTTCATCGAGCATGCATGCCGCGCCTGGTGAGATCGTGGCGCTCGTGGGACCGAGCGGAGAAGGAAAGACGACCCTTATCCGGATGTTTTTGGGTCTGATCACGCCCAGCGAGGGAGAGGCCGTGCTTTCAGACAGCGAGGGAAATGCGTATCCGCTGGATGCGACGACCCGTCCGCTGTTTGCGTATGTGCCGCAGGGCAATACGATCTTCTCTGGGACGATCGCGGATAATCTGCGCATGGTGAAAGAAGATGCTACGGATGAGCAGATCATCGAGGCGCTGAAATCTGCCTGTGCTTATGAATTTGTCGAGCGCATGGAGGATGGCATCCATGCGGAGATCGGCACCAGAGGCAAGGGGCTTTCCGAGGGACAGGCCCAGCGTATCGCGATCGCCCGCGCCATCCTGCGTGATGCGCCGATCTTGCTGCTTGATGAAGCGACCAGCGCGCTCGATGTAGAGACAGAACGCCGCGTATTGCGCAATATCGTACAGAATCATCCCAATAAGACCTGTGTGGTCACGACGCATCGCCCGAGCGTGCTCAATCTTTGTCAGCGGGTATACCGTGTGGTGGACACTAAGCTGACTCAGCTGAGCGAAGAGGAATCTGCCCGCATGGCGATGGACTTTTAAGGAAGGAGGAACAGGCATGATCGATATTCACTGCCATATCCTGCCGATGGTGGATGATGGATCAGACAGTGTGGAGACATCGCTGGAGATGCTCGACGCGGCCTGGCAGGACGGCACGGACGCGCTGATCCTGACTCCCCATTATGCCGTGGAATACGGCTTTGACAATCCCAAGGAAAAGATCCGCATGCTCTTTGCGGAATTCAAGGATATCGTGCGGCAGGAGGGCATCCCGGTGCGGCTGTATCTGGGATGTGAGTTTTTGTTCAGCGGCAGAGAGAGCTTTGTGGAGCATATTGACGATATCGCCCTGCTCAATCAAACGAATCATCAGCTCATGGAGTTTTACTTTGATGTGGAGGAGGAGGATGTGCTGGCTGCCATCGACGCCGTCAAGGCGGCCGGGCGCATTCCGGTCATCGCGCATCCGGAGCGTTATGATTGTGTGCAGAGCTCACCGACGCTGGCAGAGCGCATGGTGGAAAAGGGCGCGCTGCTGCAGATGAACAAGGGAAGCTTGTTCCGCCGTTATGGAGAATACGCGCAAGAGACCGTGATGGAGCTGCTTGCGCGCCGTTATATCACTTTTGTGGGCAGCGATGCCCATCATATCCGATACCGCACACCGATGATGGGCGACGCTTATGATCTGGTGAGCGAACAGTTTGGACGAAGCTACGCCGACGCCGTGTTCCGCACCAATGCGGAGAAGCTGCTCGGCATCCGCATCTGAAGGAGGAAACCGCATGAGAAAAAGAGTGCAGTATGTGATCGTGCTGCTCATCATCTGCTGCGCCTATGCAGCTGTGTTGATCTTTACACAGGAACGCCAAAGCAGCGGCAATGCGCCGCAGATCAGCGCGCCGCAGGAAGTGCTGGAGGTGAGCGTGCAGGACGATGAGGAAGCGCTGCTGGCCGGCGTGAGCGCGAGCGATGAAGAGGACGGCGAACTGAGCGAGGATGTCTTCATCGAAAGCATGTCTGAATTTGATGAAGAGAACTGCCGGACCGTGACCTATGCTGTCTTTGACAGCGATGACAACCTCAGCCGCGCCACACGCCGCATCCGCTACAGCGATTATGAAGCGCCGCGGATCACCCTGAATCAGGCGCTGTGCATCAGCTATAACGATTATAATGTGCAGCTGCAGGATTATGTGGGCGCTGCCAGCTCCGTGGATGGGGATCTCAGCGCCAAGGTGAGCGTAGGCAGTGAGAGCCAGGGAGACGATGGCTATTATGCGACATTCTCGGTGATGGACAGCTGCGGAACGACATCGTCGCTTCGTCTGCGCATCGATACGCTGTGGGACGATCCGAGCATGACCATCGAATTGAGCGATTATCTGATCTATGTGGAGCGGGGGACCGACATCGATCCGCAGGATTACATCGAGCGTGTCAGTGACCGCGGCATCGAAGATGACGACCTCATCGATGAGGTCACTGTTCAGGATGATTATGACGCCGATAAAGAAGGTACATATGAATTCATCTATCGCGTTGAGCGCGCCAGCGGGGAATATGGCATCACCAAGCTGGTCGTCGTGGTGCAGTAAAGGGGTGAGGACATGGACGAGAACAGAACTAACCGGGATCTGATCATGAAGCTTGCCTGCATGATCTCTTATGTGCTCCGGCGGTGGAAAGTGGTCCTGCTCATCGTGCTGATCGGCGCCATGGGCTTTGATACTGTGCGCACCCTGATGTATCATCCGCGTTATCAGGCGAGCGTGAGCGCGACGCTGGGTGCGGAAGAGAACACATATTCACAGCTGGAGACGACCCGTGCCTATATCCGTTCGCTGGATTATATCTTCAATGGACAGAATGTGCAGTCTTACTTGCAGGAACGTCTGGGCAGAGAGGACGCAGACCTGACCTGCAGCGTGAACAGCGTAAATGATACGAACCTTGTCAACATCAGTGTACAGGCGGATACGCGCCGTGATGCCTGGTTTGGCTTGCAGTATGTGCTGGACTGGTACCGCACCAACGGCGATAAATACCACTTCAATTATGATCTCAATGTCACGCAGACCAATCCGATCAGCGAGGCGCCGGTCAGCGCCAATTCTCATGTGCGCAATTTGATGATGGGCGGCATCGGCGGCGGTGTCTTCATCGCGGCAGTGCTGTTGCTGCTGGCCTATTTCAGCGATACGATCAAGACGCCGGCGGAGATCACGACACGCATCGACTGCCGCATGCTGGCCCGGCTGCCCAAGGAACATAAGCGCCGCGGCATCCGGTTCTGGAAAAAGAACCGCGACGCTTTGCTCATCACTTCACTGAAGACAAGCTTCCGCTATAAAGAAGCAGTGAAGAAGCTGCGCAGCCGCATCGAGGAGTCTTCGCGCAAGCATGGGTATCAGACCATCATGGTGACCAGCGTCATGGAGAATGAAGGCAAGAGCTCCATCGCGGCCAACCTGGCGATCTCCTTGGCCAAAGGCGGCCACCATGTGCTCATGATCGATGCCGATATCCGCAAGCCAAGCCTGGACCGCATCCTGAACATGGAAACAGAACACAGCCTGAATGTCGCATTGTCGGGCAAGGATTGGAAGAAAGAAGTCATGCACAGCGAACGCTTCCATATGGATGTGCTGTGCAGCATTCAGGATCTGGAGAATGCCGAGAAGCTGCTCAGCAGCGAACAGATGAAAAAGCTGCTTGAAGAGGCCAAGCAGAGCTATGAGTTTGTCATCGTCGATACCTCACCGGCAGCGGGCCTCAGCGATCCGCTCATCATCAGTGAGCACTGTGACGCGTCATTGCTGGTGATCCGCCAGAACCTCGCGGGCGCAAGGCGCATCAACGATACGATCGATCGGCTCGTCACGGTGCGCAATAATCTAATCGGCTGCATTTACAACGGCGCAGTCTTCGATCCGCTGAGCGAACAGAAAGCATATGGCTACCGTTACCGCTATAACCGCTACAGCAACGAAGGAAGGAGGAGACAGAATGGATGAAAACGTACAGAAGATCGATCTGATGCAATACTTTGACCGTTTCTGGCGCACGCTGTTGCGCTTCAAGCTGATCCTGTTTTTGCTCTTTGTGGTCATCGTGGCCTTCTGCGTCATTCAGGAAGCTCTCTTTTTCCAGACGACGTATTCTTCCACGGCCGTCTTCGTCGCGACCAATCAGGAAGAAGGCAATTTGTTTACGACCGGCGAGGATGACGATGAGCTCGTCTCCACCTTCTCTTCACTGGTGACCGGAAGCATGATGTCCCAGGTCATCATGGAAGATCTGCAAAGCGATCATGTCCCGGCAAGCATCACGATCAGCCGCGTGGAGAACACAAACTTGCTCGAGATGCGCGTGACTTCCTCCAATGCCCAGGATGCCTATGACGTCGCCCAGTCGGTATTGGACAACTATGGGCAGGTCACCAACCGCGTCATGAGCGACGTATCGATGGTCGTGCTGGATCAGCCTTTGCTGGCCACTGGTCCTGATGCCTACCCAGATTACCTGCGCAGCGCCATCAAGGGCGCGGTCTATGGCTTTGTCGCCTGCTTCATCGTGGCTCTGGCTCTGACGCTCATCCGCCGCAAAGTGCTCAGCGGCGATGATGTCAAGAATGTCCTGCATCTGAATGTGACGGCGCGCATCCCTTTTGTGGGCGGCCATAAGAAACGTGAACGCGACGATGTGCTGTTGTTAAATCATCCGCGCATCCAATATGGTTTCCGTCACGCTTTCCATGAAGCGCGCATGAAGCTGGAGCAGGAGAAGCGCAAGAATGGATACAATACGTTCATGGTGACGAGCACGATGCCGGATGAGGGGAAATCGACCATTTCGACCAACCTGGCGCTCAGCCTTGCGGATAAGGGCTATAAGGTCATCTTGGTCGACCTTGACCTGCGCAACCCTTCGATCGTCCAGGCGATCCAGAGTGATGGCAGCCGGGGGACGATCGTCGATTATCTGCGCGGAAAATATCCGATCCGTGAGATCATCACGCACTATGAAGAGTTCAAGCTCGATATCACCTATGGCACGAGCTCTGGCGAAGACGCTGCCGAACTGCTTTCCGGCGAACGTTTTCGCAAGCTGATCGCCACGCTGAAGGAAGAGTATGATTACGTCATCCTCGATGCGCCGCCGCTCTATATGATGGGAGATGCCCTCCTCATCGGGCAGGTGAGCGACAGCGCTCTCGTCGTCATCCGCCAGGATTATGCCAACATCTACGATGTGCAGGACAGTCTGGAGGAATTCAACGATTATGTGCCAAACATCACCGGCGTCATCCTCAACCAGGTCAAGCCTTCCATCTTCTCCCCGGACGATCATCCGTATGGATATGGTTACGGGTACGGTTATGGATATGGCGGCTATGGGTATGGCTACGGTTATGGCAAGAAGAAGTAGGATCAGCGCGCTGGTCCTTTTTCTTCGGCTTTTTAGGGTAATTTGTCAATTGAGCGTATAAGGGAAAAGAGGAGCATCATGGTGAAATTGGCTGCGTCGATATACATGCTTTTGATTCGGATGATCAGTCAATAGGAGATACGATGAATAGAATGAGCAAAATCAATGGACAAGTTAGGATCATGAAGATCCCTGCCAGTGAGAAACCAACAGCGGATCTTGATTCAGATCAGAACAGTAGATAAGTAAGATCGGATAGTTGGTTATATTAAGATTTACTTATCTCAGAAGACATTTTATACATGTCTGTCATATGGTATAAGTTTCACATAATTGAAGGCCCATATCACTTCAAAGCTAATTCTCATTATCTTTTTAGGGATTCTCATAAAACAAGTGTATAAGGGAGGTGAGGAGGTATAACAATGATCAATAAACCACAACTATTAAGTCATTTTATGGAATTCATCGCCAACCACAAACTAAAACAAGCAATTGAGCCTAATGATGAAAAAAGACATGATCACATTAGTGGCAAAGAACTGATGTATTTTGATCTTCAGTTTTCCGTATCTGATTTGATGGAAACCATTATTCAAGAAGAACGGTATGCCAGATTTGAGTCTAATGATGCCGTGATCAACTGGTTTGGTCAATCAGCCATTATCGAATGCCTGGACAGAGTATTATCACTGATCAACTTATTTATCAAGAGCTATGGGAAAAGAGGTTTGCCTAAAGAAATCCAGATCACAATCGATGAACATGCGCTTGAATATGCCATATTACAGTATTTTGCAGATTTATCCCGATCAAATCATCTTCATCATAGCCTTTCTACAGTATATGGGTTTATGGGCTACTGGTTATTACGCACTCATCCAATAATTGTGGTCAAAGCAGATAGCAGGGAAATCAGTGATCTGACTACATTAAACCTTGACCATTTGAATGAAAAGTTCGTCACTTGTATGATATTAAATGGCATGCTTTCTGATCTGGAAATAGGTGAGATTTCAGATGATACGCTTCTGCATAGGTTTAAAGACCGATTGCTGTACACATTTAAATACCAGAATTATACACCTGAAAACATATCGCTCATGATCACAAGTTTTCTGACAGGAGCTAAGTCATTTCAATCTGATCATTAAAGAAAGCATATTTCAAAAATATATTTTTAATAATTATAAGAATTTATATCGTTTTATGCACTTTTGTTAAGCTTTTTATAAAATGTAAGAAAATGGAATGATACAGATTTTACATCCTGCAAGTTATGTATAAAAACTGGTTACTAAGTGGACAAAAGCACCTTTTCGGTGTATATTTAGTATTGGTTTTTGGAAGAATTGTCATTTTTTTGTGTGACGATCTGATGAAGACCATCAAAAAGGGGTTGGGTATTGTGCTGTACGAACGGTATGCGAAAAGAGTCATTGATCTGGTTCTGGGCATCGTGATCTTGGTGGTTCTTTCACCGGTATTTTTGATTCTCATGATCTTGATCAAACTTGATTCCAGAGGTCCGGTATTCTTCAGGCAGAAGCGAGTAGGAAGAGATAAGGAATATTTCAGCATTCTGAAGTTTCGAACCATGCGCACGGATGCACCGAAAGATATGCCGACGCATTTGCTTCAAAATCCGGATGCCTTCATTACCAGAGTTGGAAAGTTTCTCAGAAAAACGAGTCTTGATGAACTTCCGCAACTGCTCAATATCATCAAGGGCGACATGTCATTCATCGGTCCCAGACCTGCGCTTTGGAATCAATTTGACTTGATCGAAGAGCGCGATCGCTACCATGTAAACGAGATCCGTCCAGGAATGAGCGGCTGGGCACAGATCAACGGCAGAGATGAACTGGAGATCAGCGTCAAGGCAAGGTTGGATGGGGAATATCGCAGACGGATGAGTCTGTTGTTTGACATTCGTTGTTTTGTTGGCACGTTTTTTTCTGTGCTCAGGCAGGATGGCGTCGTAGAAGGCGCGCATTCGATGGAGGAGCAGAAAGGATGAATATCTTTCTGATCACCAATCATTCGTTCATGTTGTATAAATTCCGCAAGGAGCTTATTCAACAGTTATTGGTCAATCATCATGTCACGCTTGTCATGCCGGCACGTGAGTATACAGATGATTTCCGGCAAATGGGATGTGACATCATGGATGTAGATGTTGACCGAAGAGGAATCAATCCCTTGACTGATTATCGTCTATTGCGTACATATCGAAGAATCTTAAAGCAGCATCATCCGGATATGGTCCTCACTTATTCCATCAAGCCCAATATCTATGCTGGTATGGCTGCAGCAAAGCTTCGAATCCCTTATTGTGCCAATATCACGGGTCTTGGCACAGCGTTTCAAAAGCCGCTGCTGGCGCGCTTCGTTACTGTACTTTATCGTTACGCGTTTCGTAAAGTTAAAACAGTATTTTTTGAGAATCAGAGCAATTTGAATGAGTTTCTGAATCGCTCCATTCTCAAGAAAGAGAAGACATGTCTATTAGATGGCGCTGGCGTCAATCTTCAGGAATTTTACTGTGAGGCATATCCTGAAGATTCAACGACTAATTTTATCTTCGTCGGAAGGATCATGAAAGAAAAAGGCATTGATGAATTACTGGAGGCTTTTCGAAGGTTGGAAGATGATCATGAACAAGTTCATCTGGATATTGTCGGACCGTTTGAGGATGATTACAAAGAAGAGATGAATAAGCTTGAACATGATCCCAATTGTCGATATTGCGGCTTTCAAAACGATGTCAGACCGTTTCTGGAAAAAGCACATTGTCTTGTGCTTCCTTCGTATCATGAAGGAATGGCAAATACCATTTTAGAGGCTGCGGCATGCAGCCGGGCAGTCATTGCCAGCAATATTCCAGGCTGCAAAGAAGGAATCAAAGATCAAAGAAGCGGTTATTTGGTCAACGTAAAAGATGCAAATGACCTTTATGAGAAAATGAAACAATTCACGCATTTTACCAATGATGAAAAGCGGCAAATGGGCAGAGAAGGAAGAAAGCTGATGGAACAGAGGTTTGATAAACAAAAGGTTGTTGATCAAACTGTTTCCGCGATTGAAAGACAGGAGTGATGTAATGAGAGAATTACTGATTATTCTTGCCATTGTAACAAGTCTAGCTTATTTGTCACAGAGACAATCGATGAAAATCACAAACGGAGATGGCAGAAAACATTGGGATATCTATTTGATTATCCTGCTTGTCTTTCTGATCCTGTTTGCGGGACTGCGAACTAGTTATAACGATACAGGAAACTACATTGTTGGATTTAATGCTTCTGTCGGAATCAGAGAGTTCCTTTCAAATTCAGAAAACCTTCAACCATTAGAGAATCCATTGTTTTATGGCTTTCAAGCATTGATCAGATCATTTACAGATAATGTAAATGTATTTTTTATGATTTGTGCCGTTATCGTAAATTTCCTGAATGTGCGCTTTATCAAGCGAAACACAGAAATGAATGATTTTGTGTTCAGTATGTTTCTCTACGTGGCTTTAGGTACGTTGATGTTATCCATTGCGGCGCAAAAACAAATTCTCGCGATGTCCGTCCTGACGTTAGCGTTGAATAAGTTGATTGATCGTAAATACATCAGTTATTACATCATTGTGCTGATTGCTGGATTGATCCATTCTTATGCATGGCTCTTTTTGTTCTTCCCATTGCTTGTTACAAAGCCATGGAGCTTCAGAACATTTGTTTTGTTAGGAATCACAGTTGGTATCATGTCTGTGTTTCAGACCGCAATCGAAACATTTGTGGAAGTCGCTGACCAGGCAGGAAAGAACATTCCTATGGAAGAAGTATTTGATGGCAATCGGATGAATATTTTTCGAGTAGCTGTTTACGCTGTTGTGCCTATCACAGCACTTTTATTTAAAAGAAGAATTAATGATCAGATTGATCGCAGACACAGCATATTTATTCAGATGAGTATCATGTGTATGATCTTTATGATGCTTGGAACGATGAACGGTGCAAATATGTTTGGTCGCAGTGCTAACTATTTTGAAATTGGAATGATCTGCGTTATGCCCTGGATAATCAGATATTTGTTTACCAGACAATCAGTCATGATGGTTACGTTGATTGCCTCTATGTGTTTCATTGGTTTTTATCTTTATGACAATGATGGATTTAATATTAATTATCACTATATTTCACCAATACAATTTATTTCTGAAGTCATCTAAAGGGGGATGATCATGAAACAGCCAATCAGAGTTCTGCATGTCGTAACATATATGGGCCGTGGCGGATTGGAAACTATGCTAATGAATTATTATCGTCATATTGACCGTACAAAAGTTCAGTTTGATTTCCTTGTACATCGCGATTTTGAAGCAGATTATGATCAAGAAATCAATGAATTAGGCGGAAGAATCTACCATGTTTCCAAATTGATTCCGTGGAGCAGAAAGTATAAACTAGAATTAAAATGCTTTTTTCAGCATCATCCGGAATATAAAATCGTTCATGTGCATCAGGACTGTTTGAGCTCAGTAGCGTTAAAATGTGCAGAAGAGTGTGGTATTTCTGTTAGAATAGCGCATAGTCATTCCAGCAGTGCAAACAGAAATTTTAAATACTATATTAAAAAATACTATATGAAGTTCATCCCTAAATATGCGACAGATTTGGTGGCTTGTGGAAAGCAAGCAGGTGATTGGATGTTTGGCGGCTCACCGTATCGTATAGTGCGAAATGCGATAGAGATAGAAAAATATACCTATGATGAAGAAAATGCCAAAACAAAACGCAAGGAGTTAGGGTTTAACGATGAGTTCGTCGTTGGACATGTTGGCCAGTTTCGTCAAGAGAAAAACCATATATTCTTATTAAAAATCATGAATGAACTTCTCAAAAAGAAAAGCGATGCAAAATTATTATTAGTGGGTGACGGTGAGGGCAGGAAAGAAATCGTTGAGAAAGCTAAAGAATATGGAATTGCTGAGAATGTAGTGCTTTTAGGTAACCGTAATGATGTGAATGAACTAATGCAGGTGATGGACGTCTTTGCGCTTCCTTCCTTATATGAAGGTGTACCGCTTGTTTTGATTGAAGCACAAGCCTCAGGATTGCCTTGTGTAATTTCTGACAGAGTTTCAAAGGAAAGTATTATAGTTGATAGTCTGGTTGATGTAAAACAGTTATCTCAATCAGAATCAGAATGGGCCGATCTTGTTCTCACAAAAGTAAATCACAGAAGAAAAGACTATTCTTCAGAAATGAGAGAAGCCGGCTATGATATCATCACATCATCACAGTTGTTACAAGATTTCTATTTATCAAAGATCAAGGAGCTAGAAATATGATATTATTAACCGTTTTTACTCCTGCGTATAATCGTGCACATACATTGTCAAGGACATATAAGAGCCTATTAGATCAAGATTGTAAAGATTTTATCTGGATGATCATTGATGATGGTTCTACAGATCATACTAAAGAGCTAGTCAGAGAATGGCAAGAAAAAGACAACGGATTTGAGATTCATTATATATATAAAGAAAATGGAGGAATGCATACTGCACATAACACAGCTTATGAACATATAAAAACAGAATTAAATATGTGTATTGACTCAGACGACTGCGTGGCTAAAGGCGCAATTAGAAAAATACTTGATAAATGGGAAATGATAAAAAATGATAATTATGCAGGAATCATAGGGCTTGACGCAGATTTAAATGGAAATGTTATCGGCAAAGGATTTCCTAGTGAAATGCAGGAAACAACATTATGTGGTTACTATGCAATAGGTGGGACAGGAGATAAAAAACTAGTTTATCGCACTGAGGTGATTAACAAGTATCCGCCTTATCCAGTTTTTGAAGGAGAAAAGTACGTTGCGCTTGCCTATAAATATAGACTTATAGATCAAGATTATAAATTAGCAGTTCTGAATGAAGTGCTTTGTAATGTTGAATATCAAGAAGACGGTTCGACTGCTACGATGTGGAAGCAATATGTAAAAAATCCAAAAGGGTTCGCTTTTTGGAGAAAAATATGTATGCAATACCCTACGTCGCGAAAACGACATTGGATTGATTGCATTCATTATGTTTCAGAGAATATTATTGCAGGAGATAAACATTATATAAAAAACTCTCCTAATCGCATTATGACTTTAATTGTTATTCCTTTTGGTATTGCGTTATCAGTATATACGAAAAAGAAAAACAGAAAAACTTAAGAATCGATTATGAGATATATTTCATGTTTATAGAATAGGTGAGAAAGTAAGGTGAGCAGATTTTGAGTAAAAATCAATATAAGCCATTTATCGATATAGCAAAGTTTTTTTGTGCATTATTAGTAGTAATGATTCATTGCTTAGAAATTCGTAGCAATCAGATTGCAACTTTTATTGTTGATTGTTTTTCTGCTCAGGCAGTGCCTTTCTTTTTTATTGTTTCTGGATATTTTGTTGCAAAGAAAATAGATAGTGGAATGAAATTACGCTCCTTATTTAATTTATGTGCAAAAAACTGGGTTTTGTTGTATTTAGTGTGGACTTTACTTTGGCTTCCTTATTATATAAACCTATATTCAACAAGGTATGACAGCATAATAATGATTATTATTGTAATTTTTAGAAGAGTTTTTTTAGCAGGACAAGGAGTATATTGGTATCTTCTTGTGCTGGCTGAGGCTACTTTTGTTATAGGTGTATTGGTCAGATATAAGCTGTATAAAGTATTATATGCGATTTGTTTTCTTGGGTTGATTATGGGGTTTATATACGATGCAAATATAATTAGTTTTGGAATGGGCAGAATACATCAGATTTTTTATACTATTTTTAGCTGGAGCAATAATGTTTTGATGAAGGGAATACCGTATGTAGGTATTGGCTATCTTTTTTGGAAAAAAGAAAATCTGATAAAAATTACAGCTAAAGAAGCAACGCTCATATATGTATTGTCTAGCGTAGGTATGATTATAATATATCTCATGGATATTAAATCGCTACTTATTCTATATCCTTTACAATCAATAAGTTTATTTTTGATAACAAATAAAACAACAGAAAGTAATATCAATACGTTCTTAACAGAACGATTAGGAGATCTCAGTGCTGCAATTTACTTTTTACATACAGCTTTTATTTATGGAGTTATAGATAGTTTTCTCGGAATGGGTACTCCAATCTTTTTAAAGTTTCTCATAAGCATAATCATGAGTATAGCACTGTATTTTATTGTTATTAAGCTTAGGATTAAACCTTTAAAATGGCTAATTGGTTCGAAATTACCAAATTAGCGGAGTAATAAAACTCTTCAGTAGTCAATCGCTAAAGTTAATTACATTGAATTCTTTTTATGCAAACGGTTTGCATTCAGATTATATAAGAGGTGGTTTAATGATTCCAAAAAAAATTCATTATTGTTGGTTTGGCAAAAATATGTTACCTGCAAAAGCAATTCACTGCATTGAAAGCTGGAGAAAACACTGTTCTGAATATGAAATTATCGAATGGAACGAAGATAATTATGATGTTTATCAGAATCCATATACCACATATGTATATAACAGCAAAAAATTTGCATTTTTAAGCGATTATGCCCGTTTACAGATTATTTTGAAAGAAGGGGGTCTGTATTTTGATGTTGATGTTGAGGTTGTTCGATCACTAGATGAATTATTAGTTCACAATGCTTTTTTTGGTTTCGAGACAAAAGAGTATATTAATACGGGAGTGGGGTTTGGAGCTGAGGCAGAAAATCCAATTGTTGCATGCATGCTAAGGGAATATGATCAATTGCTAGATGGAAAGCATGGCACAATAGGTTGTCCGATATTAAACACTAGGGCACTTTTGAATCATGGTCTAAAGCTGAATGGAGAGAAACAAGATATAGATGGAGCTGCTATTTACCCTATTCAGTATTTTAACCCATATGATGATCCTACTGGAGTACTAAATAAAACGGAAGAAACATTCTCAATACATTGGTATGCAAAAAGTTGGATGAACAAAAAAACTATTATAAGGAGCACACTTACCAAACCAATTCATCGATTTTTGGGAAAAGATTTTTTTAAAAAGAAGGACTAGATAAATGAAACCATACCTTAAAGTTGCATGGAATATGCTTAAATACAATTTTATAAAAATGTTTAGATGCAGCGATTTGAGAATTAATGGCATAATCCTTTTAGGATATAACACTAAATTATCTGTTCGCAAATCGAGCCATATCGAGTTTGGAAAAAATATCATTAGTGATGGAAGATGCGTCATTGTAGTAGATAATAATGCAAAAGTGAATATTGGTGAAAGAGTTTATTTTAATGAAGGAATGATGATCAGTTCAAAATCAGGTGTTTCTATTGGTTCAGGTTGCCAATTTGGACCGAATGTTAAAATATTTGATAATAATCATTGTTTTGATAAGAATCATGGGGTACTTGCAAGTCACGATGCATCAGAAATACAAATAGGTAAAAATTGTTGGATAGCTGCAAACGTAACGATTCTTAAAGGAGCAAAGATTGGAGATAATTGCGTAATAGGTGCAGGATGTGTTGTAAAAGAAGAGATTCCAGCAGCATCTATTGTTTCACAAAAGCAAGAATTGAAAATTGTTTCAATTGAAGATAGGTAATTATGAAAAAAATATTATTTATTATGCCATCATTGTTTATTGGTGGCGCAGAAAGAAGCTTATTGAGCTTGCTAAACATGATAGACTATAGTGCATATGACGTGAGCCTTTTCTTATATAGACATGAGGGTGAGTTTCTACAGTATTTACCGTCAAAAGTGAATATGATCCCTCCTATAGAAGAGTATGCTACTTTTGATGTTCCAATCAAGCATTTGTTGCTTAGCAAGAAATGGAGATTTGGACTAGCTAGAATATGGTCTAAGATTGCAATGAAAGCTCATTGCATAAAAACGCAGGAAAAACCAGGGGTTTGGATGGCGATGCAGTATATATCAAAATCATTACTTCCACTTTTGCGGAACATTCCAGGTGAATATGATGTTGCGATTTCGTTTTTAGGAATTCCTGACGTTTTGGTTGAAAAAGCGAAAGCAAAGAAAAAAATCGCGTGGAATCACACGGACTATACTATATTAAATCCAAACAAAAATAGAGATAGAGAAATATATTCAAAAATTGACTATATCGTTAGCGTGTCTGCTCCATGTACCGCCCAGTTTTTAAAGGTGTATCCCGAGTTTTCTGATAAAGCAATCACGATTGAAAACCTTTTAAGTATAGATTTTCTCGAGCAACAAGTAAGTGAACCAGTGACGGACATGGAAAGAAAAGGTCATGAATTTGTATTACTTTCAGTTGGTCGGTATTCTGATGCTAAAAATTTCGATAATATTCCTGAGATTTGTAAAAGAATTCGGGAGAACGGAAAAGATGTGATTTGGTATATAGTCGGCTATGGCAGTGATGAGTCACTGATAAGAGAGAAAATTCAGAATGCGGGAATGGAAGATTACGTTATCTTGCTAGGTAAGAAAAGCAATCCATATCCATATATTAAGAATTGTGATGTATATGTGCAACCTTCTCGATATGAAGGCAAAGCAGTAACTGTACGTGAAGCACAGGCATTACATAAACCTGTTGTTATTACGAGATTTGCAACATCTTCTAGTCAATTAGTGGATGGTTATGATGGCGTTATTGTTCCAATGGATAATGAGGGGTGTGCTAGAGGTATAACACAATTGTTGGATGATAAGAAACAGATGAATCGTTTGTCAGATAATACATATCATGTAGATTACTCGAATAAAAGTCAATTAGATAAATTATATCAAATAATTGGATGTGAGGATTTATTATGGCAAAGATAAGTGTTATCGTTCCAGTTTATAAAGCTGAAAAAGTGTTAAGAAAATGTGTTGACTCGATTCTAGCGCAAACTTACACCGATTTAGAAGTTATTTTGGTAGATGATGGATCTCCAGATAAAAGTAGTGTAATATGTGATCAATATGCAGAGAAAGACAATAGGGTTAAGGTATTGCATAAAGAGAATGGCGGAGTTTCTTCAGCAAGAAATGCAGGATTAGATATTGCAACAGGAGATTATTGCACATTTGTTGACAGTGATGATTTCATAGAGCCAGTGATGTATCAGGCAATGATGGAAAAAGCAGAGCAATATGACTGCGACGTTGTTATGTGTGATTGTGTGAAAGAGTTTGGAGACAAAAGTGAACTCTATACACATGATATCCGTCCTGGATATTATAGTCGTGAGCAATTAGAAAAGGAGTATTTTTCGCATTTATTGATTATGCCGAATGTAGAATATCCGCCAACTATTTCTAATTGGCTTTGCCTATTTAAAAATAAGAATGCAAAATTACGTTATGAAGAAGGTATTCGATTTTCAGAAGATTTATTGTTCGGGGCGGAACTTATGTATCAGGCGCAGTCGTTCTATTATATGAAAGAATGTTGCTTTTATCATTATTGGATGAATCCGCAATCTGCAACTCATACATTTGCTGCAGATAAATGGGATGACTATAAAAAGTTGCATAGAAGAATCGAAAAAAGTTTTTCTGTATGTAATGAGTATGATTTTTCTGAACAAATTGAATTAGTTTTACTTTTTTTTGTATATAATGCAGTTGGAGATATTGTGTCTACATCACAGCTTAGTAAGCAGGATAAATTACAAAAATGCAGAATTATTTTGTCTGAAGAGCGGGTGAGACAAATGTTTTCAAAGGTAAAGATAGTAAAGTTACCTATATCACTCAAATTAAAAATATTAACGCTAATGTATAAATATAAAATTGGGATTGCATGTTTAATTGCAAAAGCAAATTGAAGGGGAAATGTTGGTGATAAAATGAATGGCGATATAATTTTAACAGACAGACAGACAGACATTGCTATTGTTATTCCGGTTTATAATCCTGGAAAAAAGCTGAATGCCTGCATTAAATCTATTATTAAACAAAGCTATAAGAATTTTGTATGCATATTAGTAGATGATGGATCAACAGATGGAAGCGATAAGGCGTGTAATAAGGCTGCTCTAAAGGATGGAAGAATTCATGTGATTCACCAGGCAAATCAAGGACCTGTCGAAGCAAGAAAAAATGGAGTTTTTTCAAAGGAAACACAAAATAGTAAATATGTTACTTTTGTTGATTCTGATGATACGTTGCCACCTAATGCTTTGCAAAATATGATAGATATAGCAGAGTCAACTAGCGCAGATTTGATATGTGGAAAGTCAGTGCGCAAATGGCATGGAATTAGTCTTCCACAAAAATTTGTTCCTTCTTGTTTTAAAGAAGGGGAGATTCGGTTATATAATCATAAAGAAATTATAAATGATCTTTATATTAGCTGTTTTGGAATAAGCAATTTACCCGTTACTTTATGGGGAAAGTTATATAGGACATCGTTGATTACAAAAGCTATGAAATGTGAAACAATCGTAAAATTTATGGGAGATGATTTAAGTATTATGCTTAATGTTCTTCCGTTATGTGATCAATTAGTAATTTTACCGAAAACTGTCTACAATTATAGTATTGGTGGCAATACATCACGTTTTATGCCATATTTGCTTAAAGATTTTTTGGCATTATACAGATATAAGACAAAAATGGCTGCACGCTATCCGATGCCTTATGATGTAGAAGAACTGATGAATATAGAGTTGGTGAATATTGTAAGAAGTTATCTGCTTATGTGTGCAAAGTCTGGAAAATATTCTGAACCTCAGCTGTATGAGCAAATAAAAGATGTTAGTAGTAATCAAATTATTAGAAAAGCTGCTGACACTACAAAAAACATAGAACTGGCAAACTATATCAGGGAGTACCAATTTGATGCGATAGCAGAGAGTATTTGGAAGTCAGTAAGGAAAGACAAGTGGAAGGACAGATTGAAGAAAGTCTTCTTCTCGATTTAAGCTGACTTTAATATGAAGCTCTGAATAGAGAGAAAATAGCAGAATGAGGTAAATATGAAAAAAACAATTTTGTTTATAAATGGACATTTGGATGCTGGAGGATGTGAGCGATCGTTAATTGATGTCTTGAAAAATATAGATTATAAAGAATATGATGTGGATTTGTTGCTTTTGGAGCATATGGGAGATTATCGTGATGAAGTTCCAAAGGAAGTTAATGTTATCTTGTGCTCGCTCGATTATGCATTTGGAAGCTTCATTTCATGTATAGTAAAAGCAATAATTCGGAAAGATTGGTTTTCATTCTTTTTTCGCTTCTACTATATATTAGGGAATAAAGTAAATCGTCGTTTCTGGGGGAAATTAAAGAAACTATTCAAAAAAGTGAGAGACAGTTATGATATTATCATCGCTTATCGACCAGGCATTTGTACAGAATTAGCAGCGTTTACTTTTCATGGCAAGAAAAAGATAAGCTGGTGGCATCATGGATGTATGAATTTTTCAGGAAAGTCTGCTGATGTATTAGAAATGTCCTATCGACAGATGGATTCTATTGTAGCTGTTTCTTCAAGTAGTGCTTTATTAGTTGCCAAGAAATTCCCAGTTATAAAAAGCAAAATCAAAGTTATTCCGAATATGATTGTTTCAAATGAATTGTATATTAAGTCAAAAAGATTCGAACCGAAAGAGTTTCAGAAATCAGGTTTTAAGATTATATCGGTGGGAAGAATGTCCCCAGAAAAAAATATGATACAGTGTCCTTATATTGCATATTTTCTCAAAGTGAGAGGAATTAAATTTAAATGGATTCTGATTGGCGATGGGGCAGAAGAGCAAAAAGTTAAAAATGCAATTAAACAGTTGGATTTACAAGATGATGTGATAATGATTGGAAGAAAGAGTAATCCATATCCCTATATTGCTATTGCAGATCTTTTGGTTCATCCTTCGCTAGTAGAATCCCAGGGAATAACATTGCTTGAAAGTATGGTGTTGAAAACACCCGTTATTGCAGTTGCTTCACAAGGACCACAAGAGTTTATTAAATCAGGTGTAAATGGTTATTTGGTCGAGAATGATGCAGAAAAAATTGCAAAAAAAATAGAGATGTTATATACAAATACAAGTTTGCGTTTGCAAATTACAGAAAATGCCGTGGAAGATGTACAACGATTTGAAAGTAAAGAAATTATGGAAAAAATACAAGAGGTTTTAGAGTGAGAAATTAATACCTTTATTCTCTATGGATATTTTCCATTGAATATTGGAAATAAGGTAATCTAAAGTTGAAAAAATGGTGACCGCAAATCAGGTTAAGAATAGGTGGTTTTATGATAAAGATAAATAAAAAAATATTATATTTTAGTATAGTACTTATGATATTGGTTATAATGAGTGTTTGGGGATGCGCTCGTAAGGAAAATACTCAATCAATTGGAACAGTTAATTTAAATATTGAAACTTATTTAGCAGGAAAGAATCAGCCGACACATCCTTCTGTAGTTGCATTTGATGATACGTGGAATGGTTATAAATATTGGATGAGTTATACTCCATATCCTCAAGGAAATGGGGAGGAGGAAAATCCAAGCATTGCTGTTTCCAATGATTTGTATGAATGGAAGACTCCAGAAGGAATGCTTAACCCGATTGCAGATAATGAAGAAACGGGATGCGATGAGTTGAAAGATAGTCATATTTTGTATAGGAATGATTTAAAGCGCCTTGAGATATGGTATCTCGGAAGATTATCTGAAAAATTGGGTGGAGATGGAAAACAGCTTTTATTATTTAGAAAATATAGTTATGATGGTGTAAATTGGAGTAATTTTGAAGTCATGACAGAAGTGCAATATCTTTCTCCTTCAATTAGTTGGGATGGAGAAAAATATCAGATGTGGGGAATAGGTTACAGTGGATACAACACAGAAGGAATAATAGTATATCAGGAAAGTATTGATGGAATTACATGGACGGAACCTGTTCAATGTGAAATTGGCGGACAGAGTACAGGTATAGAAATTTGGCATGGTGCAGTGTCCAAGGACGAAGATACTTATAAACTTGTATATATTGAAACAGGTTCAGATAGTCAAACGATAAAATACTGTGAAAGTACAGACGGTATACATTTTACGAAAGAAAAGAGTATTGTAGAAAACGACAATACTACATTATGGGATCGGTTGTATCGCCCCTACCTACTAAAAGAAAATGGAGAGTATTATGTCTTTTATGGTGTAATAACAAAGGCTAATGAATGGTATATTTCAATGAGCCATGGTGATGATATCAATTCACTTATGGGCATTACGGAAGCTGATAAAATTAAAATGACTCAATTAGATTATACTATCACAGATTGTAGAAGTATTGGCTGGAAGATACATGAAATATATGACAACATGAGAAATTATACTAAATTTGAATTGATTATTTTGTCACCGATTATTTTGCTTGGCATGTTACTATTACGTAAAATGGGAATGAGGGAAATAGTTTATAATATTATAGGAGAAGTTGTAACAATATGTTTCTGCTTGGGTTATACTTATTTTCGAGTTCAAGCGACCTCGTTAGAGGCAGTTGTTTCGATAGTAGGAGTATCATTGATAGAAGGCGTTTCAATTTATTGTATAGCTTCTTTTTGTTTAATGGTATATGCAAAGAACAGTTGTAAATTGAAGATATAGTAATTTAAGAATTGCATGTAGTGAAAATATCTTATTAAATGCTAATATATTTATTTGATATGAACTATTCCCACATGGACTTCCAAAAAAGTTGAGATGAATACTATTAAGTTGGTAATGTTGATATTTATTTTCTTGTGCCATAGTTAGCTCAATTATTGTTATGTCCTCGTAAAAATAGTATTAAATTGTTCAAGAGAATAGGAATTATCTTGATAGTCACGAATAATCACATATTTGAAGTTGCAAGAATACTGGTTACAAGTCATCCGAAATTTTTTGATAAGCTTAGCCTGCCAGGGAACATTTTTTTTTAAAGTTTTCTAAATTATAGTTGAATGGTAGGTTATTATGTCGTGAAAAATTATGTTTAAATCAGTATTTGAACATATTAAGAAGAAAAATTAATTCTTTTGTTAATGAGGGAGAAAATATGAAGACTATTTTATACGGAAATGGTAGTTGCCAAAATCATGGCTGTGAGGCTATTGTCAGAGGAACATTTGAATTACTTAAATGGCCATTGATGATTGCCTCAGAAAGTTTGGATGCAGATAAACAATATGGCTTAGATCAGTTTTGCGATGTGTATGATGCTAAGGCAGGGAGTCCAGGTAAACTACAGTTTGCTAGAGCATATTTGAAATTAAAGATGATGGGCGATTATACAGCCATGGATGGACTGCCATATTTACCCACAATTAGGAAATTAAGTGAAAAGGCTACTTTGGCATTGTCTATAGGGGGAGATAATTACTGCTATACAAATCAGAAGTTTTATGCTTTCTTAAATAAAGCATATCAGGATAACGGTATAAAAACAGTTTTATGGGGATGTTCTATTGAACCGGAAATTGTAAAAGATAACGATGTATCCAGAGATTTGAAATCATATAAGCTAATTGTGGCAAGAGAAAGCATTACATATAACGCTGTCAGAGGAATAGGCGCAAATGTAGTATTGGCTCCAGATCCGGCTTTTTTTATGCAGCCAAAAAAATGTGAATTGGATCACCGTTTTAATGCTGGAAATGTAATAGGAGTTAATATAAGTCCTATGATTGTATCCAACGAAAAGCAAAGTGGAGCTGCCTATGCAAATTATAAGAAATTGGTAGATTTTATTCTTCGTAATACTAATATGAAAATTGCATTGATTCCACATGTTGTTTGGCAAGATAATGATGATAGAAGTGTATTACAAAAATTATATGACGATTTTGAGAATGATGAGCGTTTAATTATGGTAGGGGATTATAAAGCTCCTGAGTTGAAATATATTATCTCGAGATGTAGGATGTTTGTCGGCGCAAGAACACATTCAACTATAGCTGCATATTCAACGATGGTCCCAACACTTGTTGTTGGCTATTCTGTGAAAGCACGTGGAATTGCAACTGATATATTTGGCACAGATGAAAAATACGTGTTGCCAGTTCAGAATTTAAAGAATGAGAGACAACTTACAGAAGCATTTTGCTGGATGCTAGATAATGAAGACAAAATACGAAAGCACTTAAATAGATTCATTCCCAATTATGTTAATGACGGGAAACACGTAAGAAATATTCTGGAGAGCGTATGAATAACAAAGAAAATATAAGTGTTTTAACGAAAGAAAAATGCTGTGGATGTCATTCCTGCTATAATATTTGTCCTAAAAAAGCTATAAGTATGGTCAAAGATTCAGAAGGATTTTTATATCCTAGAGTTTCCGAAGATATATGTATAAATTGTGGAAAATGTATACAAAGCTGTCCGGGTATTAAATCACCTGATGTGAATCTTTTTGATAAGGCATACGCTTGTTATGCTAAACGGGAAGAAGAACATTTAAGTAGCAGCTCTGGAGGATTTTTTGCTGTTTTAGCAAAAGAGATTCTGCAAGAAAATGGTGTGATTTGTGGAGCCGTTTTTGATGATTCTGTAAAAGTAAAGCATATAGTAACTGATAATGCACTAGACTTAGAAAAAATAAAGAAAACGAAATATGTGCAAAGTACTATCGGTCAAACTTATTCACAGATAAAAGAAATACTACAGACAAAAAGAAAAGTATTGTTCTCTGGTACTCCCTGTCAGATAGCTGGATTGAAACTTTATTTAGGACAAGACTATGATAATTTAGTTTGTATAGATTTAATATGTCACGGAGTGCCATCACCGGAAGTATTTGCAAGATATATATTGGAAAAGGGTGGTGAGCATAAAGTAACAGCAATGTCTTTTAGGAATAAGCATCCTGGGAAACGAAGCAGAACTTTAGATTATTGGCTTGATAATGGAGAAAAAATCAGCGAATCATATGAAGAGAGTCCTTATATCAAAGGGTTTATTCAAAATTTATTCGTAAGACCATCTTGCTTTCAGTGTAAATACAAAGGGATAGAGCGATGCAGCGATATAACAATCGGTGATTTTTTGGGCGTTGATGAATTCCATCCTGGATTTTCTGATGACAAGGGAACATCGGCAATCATTTTACATAGTGAAAAAGGGATACAGATGTTTGAGAAAATAAAGAATCAGTTAGCATACGTGGAGGCTACTTCTCACGAAGTTGGAGCTTGGAATCCCTGTTTATATAAACCTGTCGATAAAAATTCCAGGCGTAAAGACTTTTTTGAGAAGTGGAACAATAAGACCGTAACAGAAGCTGTTTTAGAATTACAAGTATCTAACAAAGGTAGCAGTCAATCAACAAGAAGAGTAAACTTTCTTTTGGAAAAGATAAAGAGGGTACTTTACAGGAGATAAGAAGATATGTGGAGAGATATTTTACAAAAGCTTCTTTTTGAAAGAGAAAGAAATAAGTATACTTTGACTGGAGAAAAAGCTATAGAAGGTCAAATAACTTTAGAATATTGGAGTAAGAAAACCAATCTTGGAGATGCATTAGCGCTGGTAGTTTATGAGTGGATGTTAAAGCAACATTTTAATTACGAACAGGACAGCGCTTTATCAAAAGGTGAGATCACACATCTTATGACAGTTGGATCAATTTTGAATATGGGTGACTTTGATGCAACAGTTTGGGGGAGTGGCATATTATCAGTCGGTGTTTTGAAGGAAATATATATTAAAGCTCAATATAGAAAACTGGATATAAGAGCTGTTAGAGGACCGATTACACGAGCTATTTTAGAAAATGCAGGTTATACGGTTCCAGAGATTTATGGTGATCCAGGAATATTAATGCCGTTTGTTTATAAACCTGATCATATAGAGGAGATAATTCCTTACTTAATTATTCCACACTATTCTCAAATCGAGCAATTTCTGTCTCGAGGCTATAAATGTTTAGATATTAGAACAACAGATTATAGATTTTTTATAGACCAGATGAAAAAAAGCAGATTAATAATATCATCATCTCTTCATGGGATAATTTTGGCTGAAGCCTATGGTATTCCAGCAGTCTTATTGAACAATAACGACATTGATCTGTTGAAATATTATGATTATTATTTTTCAACTGGAAGAAAATCTGTTAAGGTGGCATCAAGCATAGAAGAAGCGCTGAATAAAGGACCGATGCCCCTGCCTGACTTATCTGAGATGCAAAAGGGTTTAATAGAGAGCTTTCCATATGATTTGTTTGATACGAAGATTTAATATCTACTGGGAAGAAAACAGTGACAAAATCTATTAGTCGTTGTAATTAAAGAAAACAAATGACATGTTGCACTCGTTTATTGGTGATAAAAGGAGAGAGAATAATGGTTAGCCTGATTATTCCATGCTATAACAGTGAAAAATATATTGGACGCTGTTTAGAAAGTGTTTTGAGTCAAAGTGAAAATGATATAGAACTAATTTTAGTCAATGATGGATCAACAGATGAATCGTCAAATATTATAGAACAGTACCGACATCAATTGGAAGCTTCCCTTACAAAATTTGTCTATATTGAGCAAGATAATCAAGGCGTTGGAGCTGCTTGTAACAATGCTTTTAAAAAAGTAACGGGTGAGTATCTTGCCCTCCTAGATTCTGATGATATTATTTTACCAGACTTCATTTTAGAAAGTCGAAAGTGGTTAGATGAACATCCCTCATATGGTTTCGTTAGAACAAATGGATATTATGTTACAGAGGATAATTTAGATGGCAGTGACCGCTTGCTGGAAGTAAATGATTATATGAAAGAAAAGGAAGATGTTTTTGAAGAATTATTTAATGGTTCCACTTATCTTTGGCCGGGAACATACATGATTCGAATGTCTGTTTTAGATGACTTGTATCCCGACAGAGAGATCTATCCTTCGAGAAGCGGACAGAATTTGCAGTTTCTTATGATGGCTGCATATAGGAGTAAAGCGGGATTTATTGATAAACCATTGATGAGATACTTGATAAGAAAGGATTCTTTATCACATTTTTCTTCTGGAGATGTTATGAAGAAAGAAATTTCCGCAATAGAAGGTTATAAAGATATTCGTAAACATCTTATAAGTAAATTTATGCCACATGATAAACAAGAAGAATGGAATAGCAAGATAGAAAAACTGTATGCTGGTGTTTATTTAAAGCTGGCAATAAAATACAAAAATAAGAAATTTGCAAAAGAATGTTACCAGAATTTGAAGGCGTTATATGGGGGAATACCGGATCTAAACCTACAGATTGACTATTATAAATTGATAAATCCTATAAGATACTATTATTTAAGGATTCTTAGAAAACTTGGATTTGCAAAATGATTTTAAAAGAGTGAAAGTGAGGATGAAGAATATATGCAACGGTCACGTTCAGAATATTCTCTTATAAATATATTAACTGGATTTGGCGGATATTTTGTCAATACGGTAATGGGATATATCTGCCGAATAGTATTTGTTAGGTGCTTATCAGCCGAATACCTTGGTGTAAATGGGCTTTTTACGAATATTCTTACAATGCTTTCTTTGGCAGAGTTGGGAATAGGTGGGGCAATTGGATTTGCTTTATATAAACCATTGGCTGAGGATGATAAAGAGAAAATAGCATCATTGATGCATTTTTATGGGAAAGCATATAAGATTATTGGCTGTGTTGTCACATTGGTTGGCCTTTTAATGATGCCATTTCTTAATGTTATTATTACTGACCAACCTAATATTAAAGAGAATCTGTATGTGATTTATTTAGTATATCTCTTTAATACGGCGAGTACATATTTCTTTAGTTATAGAAGCGCTTTACTTACTGCGGCTCAGCGCAACTATATAGTTTTGGGAATTAATTATGCAGTAACTATTATGCAGAGTATTATACAAATTCCGGTTCTTTTAATAACCCATAACTATATGGCATATTTAATGATCCAAACAATTGGAGTATTTGTCAATAATATAGTCGTTTCTTGGTGGGCAAAAAAGGACTATCCATATATAGTAAAGCGTAAGGTGAAACCGTTAAATAAGGCAGAGAAAAAGAGCCTTTTTATAAATGTGAAGGCATTAACAATAAATAAGATTAGCACTATTCTAGTAAATAATACAGATAATATTGTATTAACCTATTTCGGTGGGCTAATATCTGTTGGTATAGTGTCTAATTATGTTACTTTAATGAATACACTTGCTTCTTTAACTTCACAGCTGTTTAATAGTTTAACTGCAAGTGTTGGTAACTTGAATGCAATTGAAAGTGATGAAAAGAAATATAGTTTTTTTCAAACGTTGAATTTATCGAATTTTTGGATTTTTGGATGGGGAGCAATAGGGATAGCTTTTGTTACAGGAGACATTGTAGAGCTTTGCTTTGGAGAAGAATATGTTTTAGGAATAGCCATTCCTTTGATATTAGCCGTTAATTTTTATATAGTTGGCATGCAAAATGCAGTATACGCATATAAAAACACAATGGGCTTGTTCAGATATGGTCAATACTTGCTTTTGCTTACAGCTGCAATTAATTTGATACTTGATATAGTATTAGGGAGTACAATGGGGATTTTGGGAATATATCTTGCAACTGCCATTGCTAGAATTACAACAAATGCTTGGTATGAGCCTTACGCTGTATTTCGGTATGGCCTGAAAGTAAGTCCACTCTATTATTTACGAAAATATATAGAATATATTGTTGTTTTAGTGGTTACAGGAGCCATTTGTTATTTCCTGTGTAGCCTGTGCCAATTCCATATTGCGATTAATGTCGTTATAAAAATTATAATTTGCAGTATAGGTCCAAATTTTATTTTTTTTATTTGCTATCATAAATCAGAAGAAGGTCAGTATTTAATTGGAACAGCAAAAAGGATTGCTATGAAACTGATAAATAAAGTACACAAATAACCATTACAAAAAATACAAAATACAAAAGTAGTTGAAAGTGAAAGGAATACAGAGTCATGTATAGGAATAGGATAAAACGTATGATAGCGATTGTTATGTCGCTATGTGGGATCATTTGTCTCTCATGGCTGTATATTATATTGATTATTGCGATTAAAATTGACTCGCCAGGACCGGTATTTTTTAAACAGAAGCGAGTAGGAATACATAAAAAACATTTTCAAATTTTGAAATTCCGTACGATGAGAACAGATACACCTCATGATATGCCGACACATATGTTGGAAAATCCGGATCAGTATATCACACGAAGGGTTTGTCAAGAAAAGTGTGTAAGTTTCTTTGTTAGTTTTTTCACAAATGTAAATCTATTTTGTTACCTATAGATTTATCATCACCACTTTTAATAGCCAAGGCTGAAATTGCCTTGGCTATTGCT
>ERZ827423.1038-NODE-1038-length-30013-cov-3.886508_pt1 | contig 30013 bp, 35 predicted proteins | sample MGYA00519775_ERZ827423 | MGnify/ENA primary metagenome ERZ827423 (study PRJEB31778, sample SAMEA3449296) | human gut metagenome | biome: human gut; feature: human-associated habitat; material: faeces | place: United Kingdom | collected 2010/2012 ... | reverse complement strand
TCGGCGGTGGACGCAGCGCTATGCCCGGCGAGATCTCCAAGGCGCACAACGGCGTTTTACGGTATTGTGTAACGCGCTGTGCATGGCAATAGTAAACAAAAAAGCAGGCAGTATTCGGCAATTATTTGTTGATACTGCTTGCTTTTTGCTGCATTTCGTACATCTCATACCTGTGCTATAAATCAAGTCCAAATGATATGCGATGACTTTTACCCCACAGGTGATTGTGATTTCAGAAAATAAAACATGACTTTGAAAAATTTCGGGAAATAGCAACAAAAACAAGGCATTGCGATTGATAGACCTCCAAAAATTTGCTATAATAGTGACGATAGTGTAGAAGCTCCCGAAAGGAGTATAACAATAGATGACTCAAGCAAAGAATGAGCAGATTAAGTCTAAGCGTCGGGTTGCTGACCACGGGGAGGTTTTTACTGCCGAACGTGAAGTCAATGCCATGCTTGATTTAGTTAAACAGGAGACTGAACGTGTAGACTCAACGTTTCTTGAGCCTGCATGTGGAAACGGGAATTTTCTTGCTGCTATTTTAAAGAGAAAGCTGGCAGTTGTCGATATCATAGGAAAAGGAAAGCCGGGTATATGGGAGAGTGAGTCCATCAAGGCGCTGATGAGTCTTTACGGGGTTGATCTCTTGCCCGATAACGTGGAGGAATGCCAACTACGGCTCTATGGTATCTGGAATGAAGCTTATTCTAAGGTATGTAAAAAGGAATGCAGCGACCGATGCCGTGATACAGCAATGTTTGTTCTCAAGAGAAATATCCTATGCGGCGATGCATTGACGCTTAAGGATAGTGAGGGCAAGCCTATCATATTCAGTGAATGGAGCTGGATTGGTAATGGAAGAGTCAAGCGACGGGATTTCAGGTTGGACGTTCTCATGATGGAGAATAGAGATCCGAATTCCTATGATGATAACAATATACAGCTTTCACTATTTGCAGATGAGGCTACGGGATCTGAAAATTGGATGGTTGATCCATTGACAGGGCAAACAACCCCAGCCCCAATTGCTGAGTACCCGCTCACCCATTATACTCGTTTACAGGAGGCAGGGCTTTATGGCGCTTGATTTAATACGCGTTAACTACAATCCAGACGTTCTCTCCTGTCTTGCAAACCTGTCAAATGATGAGGTATTTACGCCGCCAGAAGTTGTAAATCAGATGCTGGATATGCTTCCGCAAGAGTTATTCAGCAATCCAGATACCACTTTTCTTGATCCCGCCACAAAAAGCGGGGTATTTCTGCGCGAAATTGCAAAGCGTTTAATGAAGGGACTTGAAAAGCAGATTCCAGATTTACAAGAACGTATTGATCATATTTTCAAAAAGCAATTATTCGGTATTGCAATCACTGAACTTACCAGTTTGTTGGCAAGACGCAGTTTATATTGCAGTAAATATCCGAACAGCAGCTTTTCTGTAACAAAATATGATAGTCCAGAAGGCAGTATTCGTTATCGACGTACTGAACACAACTGGAAAGCAGGAAAATGTACGTTCTGTGGGGCTGCCCAGAGTGAGTATGATAGAGGTAGTGAACTTGAAACCCATGCCTATGAATTTATCCATACAAACACACCAGAAAGGCTATGGAACAATATGAAATTTGATGTTATTGTTTCGAATCCACCGTATGCCCAAGATACAGCAGGGGCAGGGAGACAGGCAAAACCGATTTATAATCTCTTTATTGATAAAGCAAAGCGCCTAAATCCGAGATATATTTCAATGATCATTCCTTCAAGATGGTTTGCTGGTGGTATGGGGCTTGATACATTTCGAAGCGAAATGATGAACGATAAGCATATAGTAGAAATGGTTGATTATACAAATGCAAAGGACTGCTTTCCAGGAATAAGTGTAAGCGGTGGTGTTTGCTATTTTTTGTGGGATAGACAATACAATGGCGATTGTAAATTTATAAACATCACAAATGGCGAAAGAACGGTTTTATCGAGATCACTCAATGAGTTTCCAACTCTTGTTAGATATAACCGTGCCGTTTCAATTATTCATAAGGTTCAGTCTTTGAATGAGGCTCATTTCGATAAGATAATAAGCTCACTCATGCCTTATGGATTGAGTACGAGTTATCGTGGACGTTCAAATAAAGCTAAAGATGATCTGGTATTGCATGCAAGTGATGGTATATCATATATAAATCGCAGTGAAGTGACAAAAGGCATCGATACCATTGATTCTTATAAGATTCTGGTTAGCAAAACAAGTGCGGAGCATGCAGGCGAGCCCGGAAAAGACGGAAGATTTCGTGTCATTCCGTCTTCAATAAAGGTATTAGGCCCGGGCGAAGTATGCACACATTCGTACTTTACCATTGGAAACTGGCACGATGTGGAAAGCGCAGAAAATGCACTAACATATATTAAAACGAAATTCGTTCGCTTTTTGATGCTAATGTGCATTTCTGGATTTGGTTTGTCAAAATTGGTATTCCCATTTGTTCCAATGCAGTCCTTCAACAGGTCGTGGACGGATGCTGATCTATATGCGAAATATGGCATTTCGCCCGAGGAAATTGACTTCATTGATAACATGATCCGTCCGTTTGAAGGGAGTGACAACTAATGGCAGACGATTTCTTCGCATCGAGGCCTGAAGTTCGTCCTACCATCTACGCTTACAGCATTCCCGGCAATCATCCCGGCTATTTGAAGGTTGGGTTCACGGATAGAGACGTGGAAACGCGCATCAACGAACAGCTTCACACCAGTGGATTGCCCCATCGCACAGAGATGGTCTTTAGCGCTATGCGTTCAGATGGCAGCTGTTTTCTCGATCATGATGTGCATGCCGTACTTAAGCGTAAAGGTTTTCCGCAGCTGAATGCGGAAACTGACCGCAATGAGTGGTTTCGCTGCTCAGTAAATGACGTGAAAGCAGCCTGCATTGCCGTGCGTGACGGTACTGCGAATATTGAGAATCGTAGTGCCGACTTTGGCATGCGTCCGGAACAATACCGTGCTGTTCAGGACACAATTCGGTATTTTAGGTCTGCCAAGGATGATGATCCCAGCGGCGCACCCAAGTTTCTTTGGAATGCTAAGATGCGTTTCGGTAAGACCTTTGCGTCCTATCAGCTGGCAAAGAAGATGGGCTTTAAACGTGTGCTGGTGCTAACCTTTAAGCCTGCAGTGGAATCTGCATGGCGTGAAGATCTGGTTACCCATGTAGACTTCGAAGGTTGGCAGTTCGTATCAAACAAGGACGCTCACGGCAATGATCAGTCTATTGATCAGCAATTTGCCGCTTGCGACAGAGGGCGTCCTATCGTCGTTTTTGGTTCTTTTCAAGACCTGCTTGGTACGAACGACGCTGGTGGGATCAAGGCTAAGAATCAGTTTATCCATGACATAAACTGGGATCTGGTTATTTTTGATGAATACCATTTCGGTGCATGGCGTGAAAATGCAAAGAAGCTGTTCGAAATCCCGGATGACGAAAGTAATGCCGACTTTAACGTAGAACAGTACAAAGAAGAAGAAGCAGACAATGCCATCAACGAAAGCTGGCTGCCAATCACTACCTCATACTACCTCTATCTGTCTGGCACCCCTTTCAGGGCGATCAATAGTGGTGAGTTCATTGAAGAACAAATTTTCAACTGGACTTATTCTGATGAGCAAAAGGCTAAAGCTGAGTGGGCCGGTTCTAATAATCCCTATGCTTCGTTGCCTCGGATGGTTATGATGACCTATCGCATCCCGGACGCTATTCGTCGTGTAGCACAGGAGGGCGAGTTTGACGAGTTTGACCTGAACGTGTTCTTTGGAGCAGATTTCCCTAAGGGCCATCCAGAGCAGGCGCAGTTCAAATATAAAAACGAAGTACAGAAATGGCTCGATCTGATGAGAGGCTCTTACGCCCCTTCAACCAGAGACGAGCTGAAACTTGGCGAGAAGCCCCCGATGCCCTTCTCTGATGCGCGTCTGTTGGGTGTTCTTCAGCATACCTTCTGGTTCCTGCCGAACGTGGCGAGTTGCTATGCCATGTATAATCTGCTTGCTGAACGGCAGAATACATTTTACCATGACTATAAGGTAATTGTTTGCGCAGGTACGAGAGCAGGCATTGGTCTGGATGCACTTTATCCTGTAGAACAGGCTATGGGCGATCCGCTGGAGACTAAGACCATCACGCTAAGCTGTGGTAAACTCACTACGGGTGTGACTGTGCGTCCGTGGGGCGGTGTGTTTATGCTGCGCAATTTGAAATCGCCCGAAACCTATTTCCAGACAGCGTTCCGCGTACAATCGCCGTGGACAGTAAAGGACGAAAATGGCAATTCTATCATTATGAAACAGGATTGTTATGTGTTCGACTTTGCTTTGGATCGTGCTCTGCACCAGATAGCTGACTATGCCTGTCAGCTTAATACTAAAGACAGCGATCCAGAGGCTAATGTTGGCGAATTCATTCGGTTCCTGCCAGTTCTTGCTTATGATGGGGCAAAAATGAGCCGCGTATCTGCTGAGGATATCCTTGACTTCACCACTGCAGGTACATCCGCAACGCTACTTGCAAAGCGTTGGGAGTCTGCTCTGTTGGTTAATGTGGACAATGAAACCCTCACCCGCCTACTGAACAATCCGGAAGCACTTGCCGCGCTGATGAAAATTGAGGGCTTTCGTAGCTTGAATTCTGATATTCAGACGATCATCAACAAGAGCGAGGATATCAAGAAGGCGAAAAAAGAGAAGGGTGACAACATCACCCCCAAGGAAAAGAAGGAAATCTCGGATGAAGAAAAGGAACTGAAGAGCAAACGCAAGCAGATTCAGGAAAAGCTGATTAAGTTTGCCACCCGTGTTCCTGTATTTATGTATCTCTCCGAATACCGGGAAAAGTGTCTTAAGGATGTTATTACGCTTCTTGAGCCGCGACTGTTTAAGCTGACAACGGGTCTTGATGTGCATGATTTCGATCTTCTTTGTTCGCTTAATGTTTTTAATGGCGAAACCATGAATCAGGCTATCTGGCAGTTTAAACGGTATGAAGATAGCAGCCTTGGATATACCGGCATTAACCGACATGAAAATGAGGACAGTGTCGGCGGTTGGGATACTGTGATTCGCAAAGAAGAATTCGATGCAATGTTTGCAGCGCAGCAAAAGAGCATGACCTCTGCTGTTTCGAAACGGCAGACGTTTGTCAATCAGCCTGTTGCGCCCAAGCCAGTTACAGCAGCATCGGTACGCCAGAGTGTTTCTACGCAACCTAAAGCTGCACAAACAGGTGCAACAATTCGGCCTGCGCCACAGCCAATCGTGCCCCATAACAAGCCAACAACGTATTCTGGCTTTGGTGCTGTGCCTACTGTAAAGCCTGCTGCGCAGCCAGTACAGAAAGCAGATGTGAGCGGAATCGGGCCGGGCACTGTGGTTGTGCATAAGTCACCTACTATCGGCGAGGGTGTTGTGACAAAAATCGACGCTGCTAAAAAGAACATTCATATCAAATTCAAAAGCGGCGAAAAAACGTTCACCTTCCCTGATTCGTTTGATAAGGGCTTCTTAAGTAAGAAGTGACGATAAGATATGCTCCCCACAAGGATGCTGAATATGGGAAATAATAAGTAATATCCTTGTGGGGGGATGACACGAGGAGCGTGTGAAGAGGGGGATTAGCATGTGTATAGTGGCGATGAGTGATATGGATATCCCTGTGTGCATCAATAACAACCTTACTGCGATGGCCAATGCTCATAATGTTAATGTCAAGCTTTTTGCATATGCAGCTTCATTATATAATGAGCTCTGTAGGATTGGAATTATTGATCGCATGAAGGAAATCCGTCAACTTGGTGCAATACAAATAAAGAAAAAGTACATCAAAACTCGCTACGATTATACAATGCTACAACTGTATTATCATCAGCTTGCGTACCGAAATCTAAATACGGAATTGCAGTTTTCCTATGGTAATACTGTCAAAGGCAAAGATTTCAGTAATGCGATTAATTTTGATTGTGAAAAATCGCCTTCAATTTATGATATAGTGCAAATGTTTACAATAATCTACAATGCAGGACACTTCTATCCCACTTTCGTCGCTTCAAGAGCCGCGATCCAGGTTGCATTGGATAATGATGCGTTTCGTGAAATGTTACGAAATTCTTCAAGTGATCCAAGATTTTCTGCAATAGTCGCCCGGCTAATCAATGATAGAGATTACCATAAATTTCATCTACTTAACTCTCTGCTCATCCTCGATGGATGTAATCAGGACGTTGCAGCGATTTCTATTTGCCGAGAATTGATCTATGCTTTCTTCGGCGACCATAAGACAAAAAAGGAAGCGTATATTTTTGGATTAATAAAAATTATTCGTGATATATCTTATATATCATTCGACCTGCAAATCGCACATAGTGCATTACGGATTGATCTGAACAATGATGCAGCGATACTTGAGTTACTGAAAGAGCGAATTATAGAATATAACAACAGCGCACCTGCGCATAATCTAATTGTATCCATCAAAAAAATTTTGGATGATACGGTTTATAACGAAAACTCAAATGCACTTGTTTTATATGAAGTTACAAGGAGCATTGTTCGAAAAATTGAATCTAACATAAACTGGGAAGGGAAATCTTATTTTCAAGACTTTTTTATTGACAAGAAGAGTGCCTTGAATATAAGAATGCCTCAAAGGAAAAAATTTTATGAGAGAAACATTCTAAAATTGACGTTTGGAAGTGATGAGCTGCGCTATGCTGATCAGCTAATTGACGCTCTTGAGCATATGCGATATGTGCAAGTGGGGTTTTATAACCGGGATAATGGAGCTCGCACAGTAATCGTCGCTATTGCGAAAAAATGTTACGATAAGACGAAAGCTGCATTTGCAACGCTTCGCAAGACTGTATCAATACTACGTTCAATGCCAACGAGCGATACTTATGACGACAGGTATCTGCTCATTGCGAAGTTTTTCCTATTCTTCCTGTTCTGTCAAAATAGGGTAAAACTGAAACCGACCGTCAATGATAAGTGTATGTTTTGCTGTCGTGGCCATAAGCAAAGAATCAATATCATGCATAATTGGATCACAGTACAGGATGCATCACTTGATAGCAAACATGAATGTAGTGTCATGCTTGCTGTATTTGAGAAAGATGGACGAAATGATACTGTCTTAGCCTTGCCTTGCAGTGTATTGATTATGGATGGGGAATCGTCCGGAAAAACATATGTCGAATGCGACGGACTTGCAATATTTCCAACAAGGGAAAGCGAACAAGTTGTCATATTTGAAGCAAAAAATCGAAAGCAAAAGCCCAAAAGAGGGCTATCTGATCTGAAATTTAAAATAGATAAATTGGGGATACCAAACGTTACAACAGTACAGCTTGGCTATGATGCAAAAGCAGTTATAACAGTATAAAGCGGAATGTAAAGGAGATGTTCATTATGTACGAGATACTCGAATCTTCTGTTCGTGACACATTTGGAAGCGTAGTCTGGTCACATAAAATTCAAGAAAAACAAGCTGATATTTGCAGCCAACATTACAAGCGTCTTGAGACGATGAAAATTATAGCTGCATCCATTACAACTGTCGGTATCATATCTCTGATTTTTCAGGATGAGCTATGGATTAAAATTGCTGCAGCTATTGTTTCTTTGGTGTCTACGTTTATAAGCGCGTTCTTTAAATCTTTCGATTTAAAAGCTATGACAAGCCAACACAAACAAACGGCGAATAGCCTACTGGAGATTCGTGATGAATTGAAACTGCTCCTTCTCCAAATACACTTGCAAACGGAAGATGAACAGGCACTATATAACCAGTACGAAGCCCTTGTCCGGCACCTTGATACAGTATACAAGGATGCGCCAAGCACAACTGAAAAGGCTGTTGGCATGGCACGAACAGCGTTACAGATTAGCAAGGATAACGATATAACAGATAAAGAAATTGATCTTAGCTTACCAATTGCACTTAGGAAAGGAGCAGGTAAAGAATGAGTAGTTTTGTAAGGCAGGGTAGTGAAACCATTTCTCAGAATCAACGAGGATTAGTGGCAAAAAGATACAAAACAATAACAAGAGCTATCAATTCGGAATTTTGGAACAGCATCAGTGATACGCAGCATAGCCTCTATGTGGGATCATATGGTCGTGGCACTGCTATTGATACAAGCGATCTGGATGTATTAGTTCAGCTTCCGAAAGTGGAGTATGACAGGTACGATAGCATGCGTGGAAATGGACAGTCGCGGTTATTGCAAGCTGTTAAAAATTCGATATTGGAGGTATACCCCCGCACAAACGTACACGCAGATGGTCAGGTTGTTGTCCTTGATTTCTCAGATGGAATGAAATTCGAGGTTTTGCCAGCATTTATGAAAGAGGATTGGTATGGAAATCCGTTGAATGAGTATACATACCCGGATACAAATATGGGCGGCAATTGGAGGTCAACTAACCCCAAAGCAGAGCAGGAGGCAATGAAAAAAAGAGATGCCTCCAGCAACGGACTGCTCTTTGATACATGTAAGCATATACGACGTGTGAGGGATGATTATTATCGAAGCTATCACCTTTCGGGTATTGTTATAGATAGTTTTGTGTATGATGCTATTAAGGATTGGCATTGGTGTATAAATGGTGAAGCTTCGACACAGCCGGCTGGCACCTATGAAGGGAAGCTACTCAGCTACCTGAACCAAATACAACCTTACGACTATATGCCATTTAGACTCTATGCTCCGGGAAGCAATCAGCTTGTAGATGGTGATAATAGCATTGTCTGCTTAAGAAAGGTATTAAACTATCTGGCAAATTAAGCATAGTAGGCTCAAGCTATACGATAGCTGACATCTACAACAGTTGACTTCAGTATCTCCCCAGCCGCATAGCGCACGTTTAGCCAGTCATTCTTCGCTTCCGGGTGCAAGATGACTGGCATTCTGTTATGGATGAATGCGATGTTCTCAGCAGGCTCTCGTGTCAGGATGGAAAACGCAGGCTTCCCATTCTCGATGCGGTAGATACCAGCCATATACAGGATAGGGGAATCACTCTCCCGGATAGCATACTTGATCCTGTCCCTTCCCCGCTTTTCCCATTCAAAATAGTTCGTGGCCGGGATCAGGCAGCGCCGCTGCAGCATACCATCGCGGAACAGCGGCTTGTCCGCAGCGGTCTCGCTTCGAGCGTTTATGATCTGTTTCCCATCCGGCAGAGTGAATCCCCACTTCATAGCGAAGGGCGTTATTACCATCGACTTGTTGTTGGCCAGCGCGGGTACTGTGTCTGTTGGGTAGATTTCTCCCGTCTTGACTTCTGTACCACGCCGATTCAGCTGCTCTATGATTTCCTGCAGCTCAGCTGCACTGTCCTCTTCAGCGATGTAATAACGCCCACACATGACTGTTCCTCCCTCTTAGATGGTACTACCCATAACCATTGTGTCCAGCAGATACTGATATTCAGGCAGCTGCTCCATATATGGCCTCCAGCGCTGCCGTATCTCTACAGCTTCTGGCTGCGTTGCCGTTTTAAGTGTGTTATCCGAATCGGTTGCAATGAAGTAATCTGACGCTATATCAGTCAGCATGCGCTTGACGAATGCCTCCGATGTTGGAATAATACTTGCTTCGTCAAATACGTTGGTTCCATCCCCACTCATCCCCAATAGGATATAGCCATGCTTTTCTGACCAGAACACCTCATAAAAATCGGTGTCCTTCAGATACTGCGAAAACACAGTCAATACCCGCTCGATTTTCTGCTTTTCTTCCATTTTTCTGTTCATTGGTAACCTCCATTTTTCGTTTCTGACCTGTATTTGCATCCAATGCCCATAGTGAGCACGGGAGCATTTCAATGGTCATGAAACGAAGGGCGGCTTCCAGCGTTGGATAACGGTACTCATAGGTTTCTCCGAAATCCTGCACCGCGACAATGTAACATTCGTCCATGGGCACCTCCTGTATCAGCCTTTCTGCAAATCTGGTCTGCAGTTCCCACAAGGCGTATATCCCTGTGATTCCAGTTCCTCTATGGTTTCGCTGGAATAGGCTTTGTTCTTTTCCTTCATTTTATCTACCGATGCACAGTCCGGCAGATGGATCTTCTTGCTGCGCGTATTAAGTACATATTCCGTTTTGCCTCGCTTGAATGTACTCATCGGGCCAGCTGACGCGATCAGCATCGACCTGTCCAGTCCGTCCGCCGTCACGTTCTTTTCCGTTTCAAGGGACAAAGTATGTCCGTCCGAGACACAGATTATCGTACCCTGTAGGTCAGTGCGATAAACCAGCGCACCCACGTCCCGCAGACGGCTCAATGTATCCTCGGAGGGATGGCCATAGGAATTGTCTTTGCCAACGCTTATGACCGCGTATTCCGGCATGACCTCCCGAAGAAAGACATACGAGCTGGAGGTATTGCTTCCATGGTGGCCGACGCTCAGCAGAGTAGAGGAAAGCTCCAGTCCTGCATCCACCATGTCATGCTCCGCATCCCATTCAGCATCGCCGGTGAACAGGAACGACGTGTCGCCATATACGATGCGCACGACCAGCGACAGATCGTTTGTATTGTTATATGCCTTTGCAGGCGAAAGGAATGTTGCTGTCGAGCTGCCTACCGTAAAGGTGTCACCGACAGAGGGCACAGTAAGCGAAAGTCCCTGCTTACTTGCGTACTTCAGAAGCGATGAAAACTGCTTGCTGTCATACTCGGTAACCGGCGAATAGATTGTTCCGACGCTGCAGGCGTTCAGAGCGCCGGATAGGCCACCAATGTGATCCTCGTGGGGATGCGAAGCCACCATCACATCAATATGTTCAAGGCCCAGTGTGTTCTGCAAATAGGAGTAAATAAAGCTGCTGTTTCCTGCGCTGCCGCCGTCAAACATCATGACTTCGCCATCACACTGGATAATGGCTGCTGCGCCTTGTCCTACATCGAGAAAGTGGATCGTCAGGTTGCTCTCCGCAAACGCGGATGTGTTTATGAAAACGCATGCCACTATAAGCAGCACACTGATCAGCTTCCTAAAAAGGTTTCTCATATTCAGCGCCTCCCGCTACAGGGTCGTCTTAGCGCTTGATTTGCGCGTATTCGTCTCTCGTCAGGAAGTGGCCTTCCTGATTCATCACATGACGCAGTACGATTTGGTGATGAGGGAAAAAGAACCGTACTGATTTCAAAAATGCCGGAAATCGGTTTCCATCCGCGAAGGGATAGTCCGAAACGTAGTAGACATAGATCGTGGCCCGTACTCCTTGCACACGAGTGATTTGCATGGTATAGCCCGCCTCATCCGCATACGACTGGAATAGCACCTTCAGCTCTTCAAAATACTCTGCTTCTTCCGCTGCCTGCAGCTTGCGGGCAGCTTTCTGTGTTTTGGCAATTCTTTTGAGCTTCTGCTTACGCTCAAGTTCCTGCCAATACCCGGCTTCTTCGTACTTTTCAAAATGACAGCATCTCTTGCCCAGACAGTCATGTTCTTCCATGATCCTGCGGGTCAGCTTGCCCGGATGCAGGGTGCTGTGGCACCTGCCCACAATACGTTTGTACAAAATCTTGACGTGCTGGGCACCGAGCAGCCGCGCATTGACCACTGTGTCAGGGTGTATTGTCTCGTTCCTTACGCTTTCCTCTGTGCTCATCATCGTTCTCCTGCCTTACATGGCCTCTTCCAAGATTGCTCGTTCTTCTTCGTTTGGCAGCATGTCCTCGGTAATCACCGTAATAAAACGGCCCACGATCTGATAGCCCCCTTTGCAGGAAATATCCACCGAGGACAGTTCCGGCCTGAAAGCCCGTAACCCGTCCGGATAATACTGGCGCAGGACAATCTGCCCATCTACAAGAAACATGCCAATAGCGCCCGGTTCAAGGGTATCTTCAAAAGCAATCGCAACCATATCGCCGTCGCGGATGATGGGAGACATGCCATTGCCATACACAGTAAAAACAGCATCTGCATGATCTGTCAGTTTGCTCTTGCGAATAAACATCTGATGACAATTTTCCTTATTTCCATGACGAATATCCTGAATGGTCAGTTTCTCCATGCTTCTTGCCCCCTTATGCCTGCTTCCTCTCAATAAACCAACGTCCAATGTTATCCCCCGTCAAAGAGGCGTTGCGCTCGAAAAACAGCTGACGTTCCTGACCACGCACCACAATCGTGTACCGATCTCCCTGTCCGCCGCAGCGCTGTGCCGCCGCTTGCCTGATGTCCGTGACGCGGTCAATCGCATAAACCCGGCCATCTTCCCATTCAAAAGCGCGGGGCCGCATCTGTCCTTCCTTGGTAAATACGACCTTCACCTTCACATATACCTTGGCAGGTCTTGCTTCTGCCATGTCTATCGCCTCCCGTCAATTCGCTAAAAAGGTGCTGTCCAATTCAACGGGCATTTTCATCGAATACCCGCGCTCCACCATGCTGTACAGCTTGAAGGCGAAAAACGGCACTGGAATGTATAGGGCGTGAGCTACCGTGAAGAAGTTCGCATCGCATGCCTTCATGGCATCCAGCACCTCGTCGTCGCTGATCAGAAAATCGGCAGAAAAGAAATTGGCCTCCCGTTCCTTTTTGCTCTTCGCCTGATAAATATCGCTGTCCTTAAATGCTCCTATCTTTAGATCATCCATGTGAAGGATGATGTGTCCGGCTTCATGCCCTGCTACGACGCGCTGTTCTTCTTCACAGAGCCGAGCGTTTATCACCACATAGCGCGTCCGGTTGATAATGGTGCAGAACCCTTTCAACCCGTTTTTCGGAAACTTGCGGGTGAAATCAACCACCACGTTGGCAGCTTCCAGAAGTTCAAACGGGTCACGGGTATTGTGCTTCTTTCGTAGCCGTTCGGCTTCAAGATAAATCGCGTTGTTCATATCGCATACCCCTTCCGTCATGAGGCAGTGAGTTACACATCCGTGTGATCGTTGCTCCTCAGATACTTCTTGGGTGTGTATTTCTTGGCGCGTTCCTTGGAATCCAGGTACAGCCGCTGAATTTCGTGAATGAAGGCGATTTCGTCGTCTTCAGACAGGGAGCCACCCGCAAACAGCTGCTGCGTCTGTTCGAGAATCGATTTTGCTTGAGCCTCTCCGCGACTGCCAAAGCGCTCCTTCGCATCAGTGATGAATTCCTCATTTTCGGTGCGGAGATAGTCGACAGATACATCGAAAACTTCGGCCATCTTATCGTACATCTCCTGACGACGAGGATAGGAAGTGCAGCTTTCATATGCAGCAATTGTGCGTGCGCTTACACCCAGCAGCTTGGCCAATGCAGGCTGGGATAGTTCCTTTTTGGCGCGAAGCTCTTTGACCTTCTCTCCGAACTTCATGGTTCAATCCTCCTTCTTGAAGTTAAACTTCTTGATTTTCCTGTTGACAATGAAGTTAAACTGCGTTATAATCAGAATCACGAAGTTGAACTTCATGATTATTATAGCGTGTATGAAGTTCAATGTCAATACCCCTGAAGGAAAAAGATGAAGTTAAACTTCATTTGGAGGGATGACCATGCGAAACCGATGCATCCTGCATAGCGACGCCAACTGTTTTTACGCATCCGTCGAGATGCTTTTGAACCCTGAATTGCGCGGCAAGGCCGTGGCCGTCTGTGGCAGTACGGAAGAGCGGCATGGCATTGTGCTGGCCAAGAGTGAACTGGCCAAGAAAGCGGGCGTAAAGACCGGGCAGGCGAATTGGGAAGCCCGGCAAGCCTGCCCCGGCTTGATCGTGGTGCCACCACATTACGATCAGTACTGCAAATTTTCCCGGCTGCTGCGGAACATCTACCTGCGTTACACGAACCTTGTGGAACCGTATGGCATGGACGAATGCTGGCTGGATGTGACTGGAAGTACCCAGCTGTACGGCAGCGGTGAACAGATCGCGGAGGAAATTCGGCAAACAGTCAAGGATGAACTGGGGATCACCGTATCCATCGGGGTGAGTTTCAATAAGATTTTTGCAAAGCTCGGTTCAGACATGAAGAAGCCGGACGCGGTTACGGTACTTGACGACTCCAACTGGCGAGAGCGTATCTGGCCAATCCCTGTGTCTGAGCTTCTGTATGTAGGCCGCTCCACCACCCGAAAGCTCATGGAGCGCAGCGTTTATACCATCGGCGATCTGGCCAAGACAGACCCGGCATATCTGACCAGCTGGTTTGGTAAGAACGGCATGGGGCTGTGGATCTTTGCCAACGGCGAGGATGGATCGCGGGTTATGCCGGACGGCTATGAGGCTCCCATTAAGTCCGTGGGCCACGGCATCACCTGTTCCTGTGACCTGCATAAGAACGAAGAAGTCTGGAAGGTCATGCTGGAGCTTACACAGGATATTGGCCACAGGCTGCGGGAATATCACCTGTGTGCCAAAGGTGTCAAGCTCTATATTCGGGAAAACGAGCTGGACGGCATGATGCATCAGATGCAGCTGCCGTATCCGTCGCAAAGCCCCATGGAGATTGCACAGGCAGGGCGCGTGCTGCTGGAGAAATGGTATCACTGGCAAAAGCCCGTCCGAGCCGTCTGCGTGACGGCCATCAACCTCGTTCCGGAGGAGCGTCCTGTCCAGCTGGATATGTTCGGAGACGAAAATGCGCGGATGAAGCGCCAGAAGCTGGAAAACTGTGTGGATGAAATCCGTTCCCGATTTGGGAAACGCTCTATTTACGCTGCTTCCCTCATGGGCGACCTGCATATGCCGGGAGACGGTCGCCATGAGGTTACGATGCCCGGCATGATGTATACCTGAATACCTGATTTGTTGGGAGGAACAGGATGGCAGAAGAAATCAAGGTTTTATGCCCATGGTGTAACAAAGGAGAGGTCTATATTGAGGGCGCAGGCAACGCCAATGTTTCCATCAAGTGCCCCCGCTGCCAACACTGCTTCAAGCTGCGCTTGAATGATTTTTCAACGGTGCGCATACAGCCGCACCGCAAGCTGCCGGAAGCGGCAGCCAAGATCTATCATGTGAAAGGATCAATACCCGCGTCCTTCACACACATTACTGACTGACCACCGGGGCCAAGCGCCACCACTAAGGCCGGAGTAATGACTGGATGAACATGTCCAGCATTATTCTGGCTTTTTTCTTTTTCCCTGCAAGTTTGGCCCTTTTTCGGGACTCATGGTAAAGGAGAACAAAGCAGGGAAATTTTTCAAACATCTCATTAGGTGAGACCTTTGTTTTTTATCATGAATTCACCAAAGCGAAAGGGGGTGTGGAAATGCAGAGTGCGCTCGACAGGCGGCAGGCGATGCTGGAATTGCTGTCGGATCGGCGACAGGAAACCGTCGCCAATCTCATGTCAGAATTCGGCGTTAGTCGCTGTACTGTCCTTCGGGATATCGAGACGCTCAGCTGCTCCGCACCCATCTTTACGGTACAGGGAAACGGCGGCGGTGTTCGTGTCGCGGACGGATACTACTATGGCCGTCGCTACCTGCACAGCGATCAGGAAGCTCTCCTTCGCAAGCTCATGCCCGGACTGCAGCCGGATGAGCAGAAAACGATTCAGAGTATCCTAACCGCCTTTGGAATGCCGAAGGTGCCAGCCTGACGCTGGTACGGAAAGGAAAGGATATGAGCAAAGTCAAGCTCCTGCTGGATGTGGTGGAGGATATGCGTTCTCTGGCAGATAGCCTCCAGAGCATTGCTGACAGTATTCAGGGAAACACAGCAGCACCGGAGGAAACGACCGCACAATCGGTTGACAATACGCCGCCAAAGCCCGCCGCGCCTCAGATCACCATCGATCAGGTGCGCACGCTGCTGGCTGAAAAAAGCGGCGAAGGCAAGACGCAAGCCGTCAAAGCGCTGCTGTATAAGTACGACGCGGGCAAGCTCTCCGGGGTGAAGCCGGAGGATTACGCCGCACTCATGGAGGAGGCAAGGAAACTGTAATGCCGGATACACACGCAAGATTTTCTCCCTCGGCGGCCAACCGCCGCATCCATTGCCCGCCTTCCCTGCTGCTGGAAGAGCAGTTTGAAGAGGGCGAGAGCGTATACGCCGCCGAGGGCACGGCTGGCCACGCGCTGGCCGAGCACCTGATTCGCAAGCACTTAAAGCAGCGCACCACCCGACCCACGTCCGAATACTACAAGGACGAGCTGCTGGAAGCGGTGGATGAGTATGTGTCCTTCGTCATTGGTGAAATTGAGGATGCTCGCCGGGAATGTCACAGCCCCGTACTACTGGTAGAACAGCGCATCGACGCTTCCGAGTATGTGGACGGCTGCTTCGGCACAGCGGACATGGTCATCATCACCGATAAAGTGGCTCACGTCATTGACCTGAAGCTGGGCAAGGGCGTGGAGGTTCACGCGGAGGAAAACCCGCAGCTCATGATCTACGGGCTGGGCGTGCTGCACATGGCCGAGGCGCTCTATGACATCGAAACGGTGCGCATGACCATCTTCCAGCCACGCCTTGGCAATTCCTCCACATGGAGCGTTTCGCCCGAATACCTGAAGCGCTGGGGCAACGAAGTGCTCCGTCCTGCCGGTGCGCAGGCGCTCATCGGCGCAGGCGATTTCTCCGCTGGCACATGGTGTCGCTTCTGCCGTGCCCGCAACCAGTGCCGCGCTCGTGCGGAAAGCTATCTGGCACTGGCCAAGATGGATTTCCGTCAGCCCGCTCTGTTGTCTGATGCGGAGATTTCCGAGATCATCGGCAAGGCGGACGAGCTTTCCAAGTGGGCGGCGGACGTGTACGCCTTCGCACAGGACGAGGCCGTCAATCACGGAAAGGCGTGGCCCGGCTTCAAGGTGGTCGAAGGCCGCAGCATTCGCAAGTACACGGACGAAGCCGATGTGGTTCAGGCCGCGACCGCCGCTGGTTATAAGGACATCTACAAGAAAACCCTGATCGGTATTGGCGAGATGGAGAAGCTCATGGGCAAGGAGCAGTTCCGCTCCATCCTCGGCCAGTATGTTACGAAACCCCATGGCAAGCTGACGCTGGTGCCGGAATCCGACCGGCGCGAGGCCGTCACTGCCAGCACCGCCCAAGATGATTTCACGGAGGTATGAAGAAGATGAGTAGCTTTTCCAATCCCAAGAAGGTTATGATCCCTTGCCGCTTTTCCTTCCTGCACTGCTGGGAGCCGGACAGCGTTAACGGCAGCGAACCGAAGTACAGCGTCAGCGCCATTATCCCCAAGTCCGACACCAAAACGGTCAACGCCATCAAGGCGGCCATCGAGGTGGCCAAGCAGGAATCCCTGCCCAAGTGGGGCGGCAAGATTCCTCCGAACCTGAAGCTGCCCTTGCGGGACGGCGATATTGACCGCCCGGAGGATGAGGCGTATGCGGGCTGTTATTTCCTGAACGCCAACAGCCGCGAGAAGCCGCAGGTGGTTGACAAGCAGGTGCAGCCCATTCTTGACCAGACCGAGGTGTACTCCGGCTGCTACGGCAGGATCACCGTGACCTTCTACGGCTATAACTCCAACGGCAATCGCGGCGTCGCTGCCGGCCTGGGGAACATTCAGAAGCTCAAGGACGGCGATTCGCTGGGCGGCAGAGCCAAGGCCAGCGAGGAGTTTGAGCCGGTGGACGACGATGAGGATTTCCTCAGCTGACACACGACCGAGGCGGCGGGTTTCCCATGGCGGTATTCCCGCCGCCCTTTTTCTATGGAGGTGAACCTCATTTGAACCACATCAGCCTTGATATAGAAACCTATTCCAGCGTCGATCTGAGCAAGTCGTCTGTGTATCGCTACAGCGAAGCGCCGGATTTTGAGATTCTGCTGCTTGGCTATTCGGTGGACGATGACCCCGTGCAGGTGGTTGATCTGGCCAGCGGCGAGCGTATCCCGGAGGAAATCCTCGCGGCGCTTACGGATGAGCGCGTTATCAAGTGGGCGTTTAACGCCAACTTTGAGCGCGTGTGCCTGTCCCGGTATCTGGGAATGCCGAACGACGAGTTCCTCGATCCTGCACAGTGGCGCTGCACCATGATCTGGTCGGCATACCTCGGCCTGCCTCTGTCCCTGATGGGCGTTGGCGCGGCGCTTGCGCTGGATAAGCAGAAACTGAGCGAAGGCAAGGATCTGATCCGCTATTTCTGTCAGCCCTGTGCCGCCACCAAAGCAAACGGCGGTCGTACCCGTAATCTGCCGCAGGACGCGCCGGAGAAATGGGCGCTTTTCAAAGCATATAACCTGCGGGACGTGGAAACGGAAATGGGCATTCAAAAGCGCCTGCGCCGGTATCCCGTGCCGGAGGACGTGTGGGAGCAGTACCATCAGGATCAGGAGATCAACGACCGGGGCATCGCCATCGACCGGCAGCTGGTGGAAAGCGCCATCCAGATGGATATGCGTTCCCGCGCCGAGCTGACGGAACAGATGCAAAGGCTGACCTGCCTTGAAAACCCCAATTCCGTGCAGCAGATGAAAAAGTGGCTGGCTGAGCATGATGTGCTCACCGAAAGCCTCGGCAAGAAGCAGGTGGTGGCGCTGCTCAAGGATTGCCCGGAAGATCTACGCGAAGTGCTCATTCTGCGGCAGCAGCTGGCCAAGTCCAGTGTGAAAAAGTATATCGCCATGCGCAACGCTGCCTGTGCGGACGGGCGTGTGCGCGGCGCGTTCCAGTTCTACGGGGCCAATCGCTCCGGACGCTGGGCTGGGCGCAACGTGCAGCTGCAGAACCTGCCCCAGAACCACATGGAGGAGCTGGCTGAAGCAAGAGCGTGTGTCCGGCGCTGCGATTACGAAGCTGTTCAGCAGCGGTACGGTTCTGTGCCGGACGTGCTGTCCGAGCTGATCCGCACCGCCTTCGTTCCCAGCGCGGGCAAAAAGCTCATCGTCAGCGACTTCAGCGCGGTGGAAGCCCGCGTGATCGCATGGCTGGCCGGTGAGCAGTGGCGCATGGAGGTGTTCGCGTACGGCGGCGATATTTACTGCGCCTCCGCCAGCCAGATGTTCGGTGTGCCGGTGGAAAAGCATGGCGTTAACGGCCATCTCCGTCAGAAGGGCAAGATTGCAGAGCTGGCTCTCGGTTACGGCGGCTCGGTGGGCGCACTGAAGGCCATGGGCGCACTGGAAATGGGCTTGACCGAGGAAGAATTACCGACTCTGGTCAGGCAGTGGCGCAGCGCCAATCCGCACATCACCCGGCTGTGGTGGGACGTGGACGAAGCGGTTATGACGGCAGTTCGTGATAAGACCTCCACCTATGCCCACGGTATTCGCTTTCATGTACAGTCCGGGATGCTGTTCATTCACCTGCCCTCCGGCAGAGACCTGTGTTACGCCAAGCCCCGGATCGGCGAGAACCAGTTCGGCTCTCCGGCTGTGACCTATATGGGCGTGGGCGCGACGAAAAAGTGGGAGCGCATCGAGTCCTACGGCCCCAAGTTCGTGGAAAACATCGTGCAAGGCATCAGCCGCGACCTGCTGTGCTACGCCATGCGCACGCTGCGCTGCTGTGATATTGTGGCGCACGTTCACGATGAAATCATCCTCGAAGCCGATCCCCGTGTATCTCTGGACGCTGTCTGCGAGCAGATGGGCAGAACGCCGCCATGGGCGAAAGGGCTGGTGCTCCGGGCGGACGGCTATGAGTGTGCATTTTACAAGAAGGATTAAGGAGACGCACATGCGATTTTCAAAATACAACCACGAAGGCTACCATGACCCCACAGTGTACGAGGCGTTCACCGGCATCGAAAAGGAACGCAAGCAGGAAAAGCAGACGGTAAAGCAGCTGCGGGCAAGCTATGCCGTCTACCGGCCTATCGTGTATATCTGCTCCCCTTACGCGGGCGACGTAAAGCAGAACGTCAGGCGGGCACAGGCGTACTGCCGGTTTGCGGTGCAGAAAAACTGTGTGCCTATCGCTACCCACTTACTGTTCCCGCAGTTCATGGACGACACAGATCCGGCGCAGCGGCAGCAGGCGCTGTTTATGAGCCGGTTGCTGCTCACCAAGTGCAACGAGGTCTGGGTATTTGGCGAGACGATTTCACAGGGCATGGCCTCGGAAATCCGCAAGGCCGAAAGCCGGAATAAGACCATCCGCTATTATACGAAGGACTGTCAGGAGGTGCAGACGTCATGCGAGAACTGAAGATCGCCTACGGCAGCAGCTGCTTTGCCAAGGTCTGGTCAAATAAAACCATTACCTTTGACGCGCTGTGCGAGCGGCTGAAGAATACGATCCGCACCCCGGAAACGGTGGAGGAATATCCGAAGCTGTCCAAGGCCGAGCGCGACCGGGCGAAGGACAAGGGCGGTATGGTCGGCGGCTGGCTTAAGCAGGGACGGCGAAAAGCGGCCAATGTGGAATGCCGCTCCATGCTGACCCACGACATCGACAGCGCCGATCCGGATTTTCTGGAACGCTATCGGATGCTGAACCAGTACGCCTCCTGCCTGTATTCTACCCACAGCCACACGCCGGAAGCACCGAGGTATCGCATCATCACGCCGCTGACGCGGGATGTGTCCCCGGAGGAATATCTGGCGCTGACCCGACTGCTGGCTAAGGAATGGGGCATCGACTGTGTAGACAGCTGCTCGTACCGCGCGCATCAGCTGATGTACTGGCCCACCACGCCCAGCAACGGCGAGTATGTGTTCGAGCGCTTCGACGGCGCATGGCTCAACCCGGACGCTTTTCTTTCCGCGCATCCCGGTTGGCGGGATGTGAGTCTTCTTCCAACTTCGTCCCGTGAGAGCACGCTCATCGACCGCCAGCGCAAGCAGCAGGCCGATCCGCTTGCCAAACCCGGCATCGTGGGCGCTTTCTGTCGGACGTACTCGATTGAGGAAGCCATTGATACCTTCCTGTCCGACGTGTACCAGCCCAGCGACATGGCAGGCCGCTACGATTATGTGCCTGCGGATTCTTCGGCAGGTGTGGTGCTCTACGACGGCAAGTTCGCTTACAGCCACCATGCTACCGACCCGGCCTGCGGACAGCTGCTCAATGCCTTTGATCTGGTACGCATTCACAGGTTCCGTAATCTGGACGATAAGGTTGCCGCCGACACAGCGCCCAGCAAGCTGCCGTCCTATAAGGCTATGTGCGATTTTGCAGTACAGGACGCAGGCGTAAAGAAAACGCTGGCGGAGGATCGAGCGGCACAGGCGCAGGAGGATTTCAAAGCGGACGATAACTGGCAGGCACAGCTGGATTTGGAACGCAACGGCACCATCAAGGACACCATGGCCAACATCAGCGCCATCCTGCGCCATGACCCGAAGCTGCAGGGCATCGTGTACAACCAGTTCAGCAATCTGCTGGATGTACGGGAAGCACTCCCGTGGCAGCAGGTAAAGCCCGGCTGGAGCGATACCGATCTGGCCTGCGCCAAGCTGTACTTTGAGCGCTGCTATGGCATCTGGTCGCCGACCAAATTTAAGGACGCGCTGCTGGCCGTCACCTCAGCAGAGCGGCTGTACCACCCCGTGCGAGATTATCTGGAATCCCTTGTGTGGGACGGCATGCCCCGGCTGGATACGCTGCTCATCAATTACCTCGGCGCGGACGATACGCCCTATGTGCGGGCAGCGACGCGCAAGACGCTGACGGCAGGCGTAGCCCGCATCTATGAGCCGGGCGTGAAGTTTGACTCCATTCTGGTGCTGAACGGCCCGCAGGGCATTGGCAAATCCACCTTCTTTGCCCGACTGGGAAAGAAGTGGTATTCGGACAGCTTGACCATCGCGGATATGAAGGACAAGACCGCGCCGGAAAAGCTGCAGGGCTATTGGCTGCTGGAGATTTCAGAGCTTGCGGGCATGAAGAAGATGGACGTGGAGACAGTGAAGTCGTTCATTACCCGCACAGACGACAAGTACCGCCAGTCCTATGGTGTGTCTGTGGAGAGCCATCCGCGATCCTGCATTATCGTGGGCACAACCAACAGCGACGGCGGCTTCCTGCGAGACATCACGGGCAATCGGCGCTTCTGGCCTGTGCGCGTATCGGGCGGCGGCAAGCTGCACCCGTGGGATATGAAGGATATTGACCAGATCTGGGCGGAGGCGGTTTGTGCTTATCGCAACGGTGAGGAACTGTTCCTCAAGGACGATGTGGCAGCGGAAGCCTATGCCCAGCAGCGGGAGGCGATGGAGTCGGATGACCGCGAAGGTGTGGTACAGGATTACCTTGACCGGCTGCTGCCTGCGGATTGGGACAAGTATGACCTGTACCAGCGCCGCAGCTATTTTGGCGGCACCGATTTCGGAACGCCTGCGGAGGGCACAGTGCGCCGTGATCGTGTATGTGCCATGGAAATCTGGTGCGAGTGTTTCGGCAAAGCTCGCGAAGCGCTGAAGAAGGCCGACTCCTACGAAATCGAGGGGATTCTGTATAAGCTGGGTGGTTGGAAGAAGTATGAGGGTTCCTCCAGCGGCAAGGCACGGTTCATCGGTTATGGCGTGCAGAAATGCTATGTGCGTGTTTCCGATGCAGGAACGGAAACAGGGACAGATTGATTCCAATGTTTCCATGGCGGGGCTTTGGCAACATTCATCGGAAACAGACCAAGGCCCCGCGCCGGTAGGCTTCTTATCTGCCTGTTTCCTTTGTTTCTCATTCTCTACAGAAAGAATGTAGATATAAATAGAAAGGAAATCAGGCCCGCATATGTACACATACGCGCGTAAGGAGTTTAGCCCCCATGAGAAACAAGCATTGGAAACAGCAAAAGGAGAAGCGCATGAGAGAGAAAACGGTGGAGCAAAAGCTGGTGGCAGCGGTCAGGCATATGGGCGGTATCGCGCCCAAGTTCGTGTCTCCCGGCTTGGATGGAGTGCCTGACCGCCTGATTCTGCTTCCGGGCGGTAAAATGGGATTTGTGGAATGCAAAGCGCCCGGAAAACAGCTGCGTCCTCTGCAAGTACACAGAAAAAGGCAGCTGGAAGGGCTTGGGTTTTTGGTGTACTGCTTGGATAGACCGGAAGCGATTGGAGGGATACTGGATGAAATACTGTGCTCATGATTATCAGGCATATGCGACGGAATTTGTGCTGTCTCATCCATACTGCGGTCTGATTCTGGATATGGGTCTGGGCAAGAGCGTCATTACGCTGACGGCATTGTGGGATCTGCTGCTGGACAGCTTTGATGTGGGCTGTGTGCTGGTGGTGGCTCCCAAGCGCGTGGCCGAGGACACATGGCCGAGGGAGATTGCCAAGTGGGAACACCTGAAGGGTCTGACCTACTCGCTGGTGATGGGCAGCGAAAAGGAACGCCGGGCGGCGCTTGCCCGGAAAGCCATGATCTATATCATCAACCGGGAAAATGTCAGCTGGCTTGTGGAGCATACCACATGGCGCTTTGACGCACTGGTGATTGATGAGCTGTCCTCCTTCAAGTCGGCCAAGGCACAGCGGTTCAAGGCGCTCAAAAAGGTGCGCCCCCTGTGCAGCCGGGTGATCGGGCTGACCGGCACGCCCGCGCCCAATACCCTGATTGACCTGTGGCCGCAGATGTACCTGCTGGATATGGGGCAGCGCCTCGGACGATTCCTGACCCACTACCGGGAACGCTTCTTTGTACCGGATAAGCGGAACCGTGAGATCGTGTACTCGTATAAGCTGCGGGAGGGCGCGGAGCAGAAGATCTATGAGCTGATTGGTGACATCTGCATTTCCATGAAGGCCACGGATCACCTGAAAATGCCGGAGTTGACCATGAACCGGGTGGAGGTACATTTAAGCGCACAGGAACAGAAGCTCTATGATACCCTGAAACGGGAAATGATTCTGCAGCTGAAGGATGGCGAGATTGACGCGGTAAACGCTGCTGCACTATCCGGCAAGCTGCTTCAGATGGCCAACGGCGCGGTGTATGATTCGCAGGGGCGGACGGTTGCTATCCACGACCGAAAGCTGGACGCGCTGGAAGATTTGGTGGAGGCCGCCAACGGCAAGCCTGTGCTGGTGGCGTACTGGTTCAAGCATGACCTTGCCCGGATTCAGAAGCGCTTCCCGGAAAGCCGCGTCATCGACACCAGCAGGGACATCTCCGACTGGAACGCCGGGCGCATTTCCATGGGGCTGCTGCATCCCGCATCCGGCGGGCATGGGCTGAATCTGCAGGAGGGCGGCTCCACGGTGATCTGGTACGGCCTCACATGGTCGCTGGAGCTGTACCAGCAGCTCAATGCCCGTCTCTGGCGGCAGGGACAGAGCGCGGGCGCGGTGGTCATCCACCACATTGTCACTGCAGGAACACATGACGAGGATGTGATGCGGGCACTGGAACGAAAGGACGTAGGACAAGCCGCCCTGATCGCGGCGGTCAAGGCACAGATGGAGGTGTCCCATGAGCGTAAGGATTGAAAAGCTGATTGCGGAGTACCCGGACATGGTGCGGGACAGGAAGTGCCTGGCCTACCAGATTGCACACTTCCGGGGGCTGTCTGCGGAGGAAGTGATCGAGAGCATGTACACGCCCCGACAGGATGGCGAGCGGGTGCAGACCAGTAGTCTTTCGGATAAGACGGCGCAGATCGCCATGAACTACCGTGACCGGCTGAACCGGATGAACCGGGAGTGGTACGAGCATCTGGAATGGCGGCTGCGCTGTGTGTCGGACGAGCTGGATTTCTTTGAAAGCGCGCTGCACTCCCTCCCTGCCGATCTTGAGCCGGTGATGTGGGACTTGGTTGTGGAACAGCTGAAGTGGGAGGCTGTCGAACAGAAATATGCCATCAGCCACACCACGGTCTATCGGATGCGCAAGCGGGCCATGACCGCGCTGGAAGCGATGTACAAGAAGCACGATCAGGAAACAGCGGCTTATATGCTGGGAGCGGAGGGATAAGATGTGCCGGAGAGGGGATATTTACTATGCGGATTTGGGAGCGCCCACCGGCTGCTGCCAGTCCGGGTTTCGGCCCGTGCTCATTGTCAGCAACAACACTGCCAATGCCCATGCGCCGGTCATCACTGTTGTGCCCATCACATCCCGGTACAAAGCCATGCACATGCCGACGCATGTGGTGCTGCATCGGCGCGCCGTCACCGGGCTTACACAGACCAGCGTTGCGTTGGCTGAGCAGGTCACCACGATTGATAAAGCACAGCTTCAAAACAGAGTGGGCGCTGTGCTGGACGAGCAGCTTATGGAGCAGATCACCCACGCGCTGCAGGTACAGATCGGAGCCGTTGACGCGGGGTGAAACAAAGGTGGAACTAAAGTGAAACTAAGTAGGAACTGACATGAACCAAATTCTGTGGTATAGTATACCATGCCAACAGTAGACGAGGGGCGGGAAAACATCCCGCTCCTTTTTTGTTGGCCGGGCGGGGCTTTCTCCTTTCACCCGTCCGCTTACATACACAGGGAGGATTGGAAGATGCTGTTTACAAGCGAGCAGGTGTCCGGTGGGCATCCTGATAAAATTTGCGACCAAATCGCGGACGCTGTGCTGACGGACTGCCTGCGTCACGACCCGGAAAGCCGCGTAGCGATTGAGTGTCTGATCAAGGACAACGTAATCGTTCTGGCGGGCGAGCTTACGTCTGACCACATGCCCGACACCGACGCGCTGGCACATGAAGTGCTGCGCCGCATCGGTGTGCCTGAATTTGAAAGCTACGAGAGCGCCGCCTTTATCACCCGCCAGAGCAGAGACATTGCACGGGGCGTGGACAGAGGCGGTGCGGGCGATCAGGGCATGATGTACGGCTACGCCACGGACGAAACTCCGGAGTTGATGCCCTTGCCCTTTATGCTGGCCACCCGTGCGCTTCTGGCTCTGCGTGACTTGCGCTCTCCGCTGCTTTTGCCGGATGCCAAAGCGCAGGTGACCTACGATTACGAAGCCGGACGGATCGACACGTTCCTCATCAGCACACAGCACCGGGCGGATGTACACACCGTGCAGGTAAAGGAGATCGTCCACGACATCATGGCACAGGTCGCCAAAGCCTACGGCCTGAACACAGATTTCAGAGCGCTGGTGAATCCTACCGGCAGGTTTGTGCAAGGCGGTTCCTTTGCGGATACCGGTGTAACAGGCCGGAAAATTATCGCCGATACCTACGGCGGCATGTGCCGTCATGGCGGTGGGGCTTTCTCCGGTAAAGACCCTTCTAAGGTAGACCGCTCCGCCGCCTACATGGCTCGGAAGATTGCGCGGGATTTTGTGCTTGCTGGATACGCCAAACGCTGTGAAATCCAGCTGGCTTACGCCATCGGGATGAAGGAACCTGTGTCGGTCAACGTGAACTGTTTCGGCACAGAAACAGTGGTGGAGAAAGAACTGGCCCAACTGGCACAGCGGCAGTATGATTTGACCTCAGCCGGAATCATCAAAGCGCTCCATCTGAAAGCGGTCGATTACAATAAAACGGCAGCCTACGGGCATTTCGGAAAGCCCCAGTTTCCATGGGAACAGTGATGGTGGTAGAACATGGCGCTGACCTATAAACAGGAAAAACAGATTCGATTACTCCGGGAACGCAATCTGGGGTATCGGGCTATTGCGGCACAGCTTGGCCTTAGCCGGGATACCGTCCGCAATTTCTGCACAGCCCACCATCTATCCGGTGTGCGTGCGGGTACAGAAACCAAGGTTGCCACCAGCTGCAAATACTGTGGTACGGCGCTTGTTCAGCCCACCCGCGGGCGAAAAAGAAAGTTTTGCTCGGATGTGTGCTGCCGAAAGTGGTGGTCGGAAAATCCGCAGGCGATTCGCCAAAGCCCGGAGGCACTCTATGAAGCCACCTGTCTGAACTGCGGGAAAGTGTTCACGGCCTACGGAAACAATCACCGGCGCTATTGCTCCCATGCCTGCTATATTCAGCATCGATTTGGAAGCTGTGCCTCTCAATGATAAAACTTATCGCATCCGCTTGACTTTCAGCGCCTTCAGAGTGATGAATGGCATACCGAAAGAAAAGGAGGCGTGAATATGAGATTCATCACGACCGCACCCGACCGACGCACGCTGGTCAAAGCCATTGCAGAGCATACCGGCATGGAGCCGAACTACGCTGGCCCGCCCACGTTCAACTACACGGTGGGCACAATCACGGTTGACCGCGAGGGCTATGTCGACGTACCCGACGAACAGGCCGCCGATGTGAAGGCGTTCCTGATTTCCAAGGGCTGGGTGGAGCCGGAGCCTGAACCGGAACAGCCGCGCATCCAGATTGCTGTACCGGCGAAAGACCTGACGGTGGCGAACATCACCAACCTGATTTACATGCTCTACAGCAAGCAGCACCTGCTGGGCAAAGCCATCGGCACCGCTTGTGTGCGCATTGAGGACGCGGTCATTACCCGGCTGCAGGAATACACGCCGGAAAACCTTGAAGCCTACACTGAACTGCTGCGGGATTTCAAAGCGCTGGGCGACCTTGAGGGCTTGGAACTGGAAGAGGAACAGCTGCAGATGGATTTCCCGATGGCGGAGGACAGTATGCTCTGGATGCTGCTGATGACCAAGATGGTCGCCTTTGCCAAGACGGCGCACCGCGTATACCCGCAGCGCCAAGAGCCTGAAGCCGAGAAATACTTCATGCGCGGCTGGCTGCTCCGGCTGGGCTTTGGCGGCCCCGAGTTCAAAGCTGCCCGGCAAGCCCTGCTCAAGAACCTGAAAGGCTGCAGCGCCTTCCCCAGCGCTGAAAAGGCACAGCGCCATCAGGAACGCTGGGCGGAGATTCGCAGGCAGCACCGGGAAGAGCGGCTGGAACAGGCTGAGGAAGCACAGGAGGAGGTGACCGGCGATGCAAAGGCCAACGCCTGAAAAGCTCCAGCTCCTGCGGGCACACTACACGGCGGGCAGCCGCGTCCGGCTTCTCCAGATGGACGACCCGTACCGGCCTGATTTGAAAGCCGGTGCCATGGGCACGGTGGTGGGTGTGGACGACGCTGGGAACATCCTTGTGAACTGGGACTGCGGTTCTTCGCTGAGCGTTCTGTACGGTGTGGATTCCTGCACCGTAGTCGAAGGGAGGAAGACACATGACTGAGCGCATGGAACGGCGGCTGCTGGATTTGAAAGCCCGGCAGCAGGCCGAAGAGCACATGCTGTGCCCGCGCTGCGGAGCGGATACCATGAAGGAGCCAGTTTGCACCAACGCCCTGAGCCGTGTGGCGGACTTGTATGTGTGCGACTCCTGCGGCACGGCGGAGGCGATGCTGGCCTTCATGAAGCAGGACTACCCGCTGACCAGCTGGGCTGCGTTCCAGCCGGTCAGGCCGCCGTCCGATTTGGAAGCGCTGCCTGCCGCCGAGGTACTCCAGCGGGTGATGAAGGAACAGGCCGACACACTGATCCACTTGTACCGAATGTGCCGGGACGATCCGGAGAACGCCAGCGAGTACCGCCTTGAGGCTTTTGAAAGCTGCCCCGGCCTTACGGAAGTATGGACACAGCCCTTTTACGTCAAGTACCGGGCGGCGGATGGCGCGGCGATCATCATGTTCAAGACCGGCACAGACGGCAGGATACAGATCGCCGAGTGCGTCGTAGACAAATAGCACAACAGGATTTGAAAGCGTCTGGCAATTTGCCCGGCGCTTTTTCTTTGCCCACGTCGCGCCGACGTTGGCCCCACGTGCGGCCCGCACCGCCAAGGCCGAATCCTTTCCCGCCCTTGATTTGAAAGCCCGACACGCGCCAACGTGGGCCGAATTCGCTGCAACAAGAAAAACCGCCCGCAGGCGGCAATTCTTGATTTGAAAGCTGGCGGCTCAGTACCACCAGCCGGTCTGGTAGCTGTCGTTGCTGAAGAGCAGGCCATGGTCGTCGATGAAGTGTCCGACCGTAGCGACGTAGCCGTCGCCGTCCATGATGGCGAGCTTGGACTGTGCCAGCTTCCAGATGAGCGCCAGTGTGGCTTCATCCTTGAGGTCTGCCTTTCGGCGGATGATTTTGGAGAGGTAGTCGGTAATGAAAATGGCTGTGTCGCTGTAGCGCTTGTTGTCCGGGTCGGCGGTCAGTTGAATGACCCCATTGTGTGCGATGCCGCAGCGACAGGTCAGGTCGAGCGCCCGCATCATCCTCGGCTGATTTGAAAGCGGAAACGGATGCGTCATGGCGGCGTTTACGCCCGCCTGTGTGCTGATTCGGAAGTGGTAGACCACGCTGTCCTGCGGGGTGAATCGCTCGGCGTGTACTGCCGAAAGAAAATCCTCGATGCTCATGAAGCCCTTGTGAATTGTGACCTTGCCGTCGCGGGCGTACATATAGCCCGCACCGTGGGGATTGCGCCGGAACATGGCGCGGAGGGTGGTGTCGGTCGGCTGCTGTACGCCGGATTTGGAAACGCAAATGATGCACATGGTTATGTCCTCCTTGGTATTTCTCTCTGGGGTGTGACATTCATCACTCTGCGGGGCGGGAAAGTCAAGCGGTGCCTGTGCTTCCCGCCCCGCTTGATTTCAAAGCTCTGTGTCCTGCTGGATGAACTCGGAAATGACTTCATATAAATCAGCCGGATCGTAGTGACCGAGCACATAGCCGTGCTCGGTTTCATAGCGGTACTGGTCGGCCACCATCTCCTGTGCGGCTTCCATTGACCAGCTGGCCATTTCTTCCTCATCCATGTAGGAGTACAGCTTAGCGATAAGCTCCATGGTTTCGTCGGTAAGAAGCGTGTCTTTCATGGGTGTTCCTCCTTGATTTCAAAGCTCACCAGATGGCGCGGCGAGGCTTGAGCTGTGCGTCGCTGTCGGCCTTCAGTAGAAACTGCGCGACCGTCTCCGGGGCGATTTCAGAGCCGTCCATGCTGGCCAGCACACTGACCTTCCTGCCTTCGCGGCAGATGTGCCAGCAGGATTTGGAAGCCTGATAAGCCCAATGGTAGTCAGTCTCGTCGTAGGGATGGATGCTGCTGACCTGCAGTGTGCCGTCGCCCCGGTCGGTCACGTGGAAGCGCTGATGGCCGATGTAAAAGGCCCGGATGTGTTTGGGGTTCATAAGGTGTTCCTCCTTGCGCTTTGCGCGGTTTGATTTGGAAGCTGTGGCTCCCGCGACCCCTTTCGGGGTTTCG